>JGI12627J18819_10000366_pt1 | contig 14735 bp, 12 predicted proteins | sample TexAe_OM1H0_M2_FD_18819 | JGI IMG/M metagenome (IMG submission 18819)
CCACTATTTATGAAGACTATCCTGATCGCCGTTGGCGGCAACTCGCTCATCCGCGCCGGTGAGAAAGGAACCATTTCCGAGCAACTGGCCAATGCCCGCCGTACCGCCGCCGAAATTGCCAGCCTCTGCGCCGCTGGACACCGCGTTGTTTTGACCCACGGCAACGGGCCCCAGGTCGGCGCGGCCTTGCTGCGCTCCGAGCGCTGCGCCAGCGAAGTTCCCGGGCAACCTCTCGATGTCTGTGGGGCGTGCACCCAGGGTGAGATCGGGTACCTCCTCGAACAATCCCTCGAAGCGGAACTCAAACGCCACGGCTTGCACGTGCCGGTCGCGACGGTCCTTACGCAGTCGGTGGTTTCCGCCGACGATCCAGCCATGGAACACCCGGAAAAGCCGGTAGGCCCTTTCTATTCCCTGGCAGAAGCTGAAAAACGACAACAGCAGTTCGGCTGGAAAATTGTCGAGGATGCTGCCCGAGGCTACCGCCGCGTGGTTCCTTCACCCGAACCCATCGAGATCGTTGAACTGGAAGTAATCCGCGATCTCGTGGAACGAAGTGTCCTCGTGATTGCCTGTGGTGGTGGCGGCATTCCGGTCATCCGGAAGAACGGAGCACTCGAAGGGGTAGAAGCTGTCATCGACAAGGATCGTGCTTCCGCCTTGCTGGCGGTACAGTTAGGAGTCGACCTTTTCCTTATCTCCACCGACGCCGAGTTTGTGTTTCTCAACTACAAACGTCCCGATCAGCGCCCATTGCAGAAGGTCTGCGCCAGCGAACTGGGTGAGTACATGGAGGCGGGGCACTTTCCGCCGGGCAACATGGGGCCGAAGATCGAATCAGTGTTGCGTTTCCTGCGCGACGGCGGCAAGGAAGCGATCATCACGTCCTCCGATCACTTGTGCGAAGCCGTGCGTGGAACCGCCGGTACTCACGTCTTTCCCGATCAGGACAGCCTGAATCTCGCGTTGCACCTCTCGTTTGAAGTTCCCATAGGAGGGCGATAGCCATGCCACAGCCGGTCACCGCCGTTCTCGCGCCCAACCAGGCTCGCTCAGGGGGCAAACTCCAGCACGTGGTCGAGTCGCAGCAGTTCGCAGTTCCGCTGCTGATGGAGTTGTTCGACCGCTCGCGAGGCATGGAAAGGATTGTCGCGCGTGGCGGCTCGCTCGACTACCAGCACCGCATCATGGCGACGCTCTTCTACGCGCCCTCCACACGTACCCGCCTTTCCTTCGAAGCGGCCATGCAGAGGCTGGGAGGGCGAGTTTTATCGACCGAGCACGCGCGTGCTTTCTCTTCTGAAATGGAAGGAGAACAGGTCGAAGACTCGATCCGCATCATCGGCAGCTATTCCGACGTCATCGTCATCCGGCATCACGAAGAAGGTGGTGCGAGACGTGCTGCCCAGGTTTCGCCCGTTCCCATCATCAATGCGGGGGATGGTGACGGCGGACAGCATCCCACGCAGGCCCTGCTCGATCTCTACACCATTCACCGGCAGCGGCCACTCAACGGTCTTAGCGTCGCCCTGATCGGCGAATTGGATAAGGGGCGAACCGCCCGTTCGCTGGCCTATCTCCTTGCCAAGTTCGAGCGCGTCAAGATGTTCTTCATCAGCCCTCCAGAAACGCAGATGAAGCCCGATATTCTCGCCTATCTCGAAGAACATGGCGTTGAATACGAGCAGGAGACAAATCTGGATCGGGTCCTCGGAGAGGTGGACGTTGTCTACCAGACGCGAATCCGGCCGGAGCGACTCTGCGACCGAACCAGCCTCAGGCGCTACGCCATCGACTCGTCGGTCCTTCGCCGCATGAAGTCTGACGCCATCATCCTGCATCCGCTTCCGCGCACCGTCGAATTGGATAAGTCCGTCGACGACGATCCCCGCGCGCTTTACTTCCAACAAGCCAAGAACGGCCTGTACGTCCGCATGGCCCTGTTGACCATGCTGCTGGAAGGAGAATAGACGCCGATCTGGAAAGGAACTGTATGCTGACAGAAATGATGATTGAAAAATCCAGCAGGGAGTTTGTCGAACTCGAAAACCAGTTCGGCGCCCATAACTACCATCCGCTCGACATCGTGATCGAACGTGCCGAGGGGGTGTGGGTCTACGACGTCGAGGGTAAGCGCTACCTGGACTGCCTCGCCGCCTACTCGGCCGTGAATCAGGGGCACTGCCATCCGAGAATTCTCCAGACCCTCACGGAGCAGGCGCACAAAGTCACGCTCACTTCGCGCGCATTCCGCAATGATCAGCTCGGTCCGTTCTGTCAGGAACTACACGATCTGACCGGCTTCGATATGGCGCTGCCAATGAATTCGGGCGCGGAAGCAGTCGAGACCGCGGTCAAAACTGCGCGCAAGTGGGGCTACAAGGTGAAGGGCATACCGGACGGCAAGGCCGAGATCATTGTCTGTGCGAACAATTTCCATGGCCGCACCGTGACCGTCGTGAGCTTCTCCAGCGACGAGCAGTACCGCGACGGCTTCGGCCCGTTCACTCCGGGGTTCAAGGTCATCCCGTTCGGCGATATAGAAGCCCTGCGCCAGGCGATCACCCCGAACACCTGCGCATTTCTGGTGGAACCCATTCAGGGGGAAGCCGGCATTGTCATTCCGCCCGGCGGATTTTTGAGTGAGGCTGCGGAAATTTGCCGGCAGAACCGCGTGCTGCTGATGGCGGATGAGATTCAATCCGGACTGGGGCGCACCGGAGAGCTGTTCGCCTACATGCACGAGCACATCCGGCCTGACGTACTGATTATCGGAAAAGCGCTGGCCGGAGGCTTCTATCCCGTTTCGGCCGTGCTGTCATCGAAGGAAATTCTCGGCGTATATAAGCCTGGAGACCATGGCAGTACGTTTGGAGGTAATCCGCTGGGCTGCGCGATTGCCCGCACTGCCCTGCGCGTCCTGATCGAAGAAAAACTGGTGGAGCGTTCCGCCGAGCAGGGTGCGTACTTCCTTGGGCTACTCAGGAGCCTGCGCAGCGCCAGGATCAAAGAAGTCCGCGGAATCGGCTTGTGGATTGGCATCGAGCTCCACGTTCCGGCGCGGCCGTACTGCGAAGCCTTGAAAGACGAAGGAGTACTCTGCAAGGAGACTCACGACAAGGTCATTCGCATAGCCCCACCGCTGACGATTCGGCGGGAAGAAATCGACTGGGCCTTCGAGCGAATTCGCCGAGTCATCGAGAAGGGCTGAGCGAGGACACTTACTTGGGCTGAACCTCCACGGGCTCCGGTACCCTTACCGGATGCTCGGGGTGCGCGGGCACCACGATGGTCTGGCCATGTTTCGCGTAGTTCGAGATTACGTCGGGTTTTGACCAGTCCAGGTCCCAGCCGTCGGCAATCGCCGTCACCGTGTACGTTCCCGGGATCACACTCTGCAGAGTGAAACTGCCATCGAGATCGCTCTGATCCCGGCGAAACCGTTCGCGATTCGCGTCGGGATGCTTCGGCACCAGCACGATCATCGCTCCGGCTACCGGCTGCCCGGCCTGCTTGGCGAATCCTTCCACGCTTGCGCTTCCGCCCATCAGGTAGAGATCCAGAGACAGGGATGATCCGGGAGTCACAGTCAACGTATGTCCCGGAGTGTCGCGCCCCTCAAAAGAGACTCGTGCAACGGAAAAGGCGCCGTCCGGCGACCCGATCTGCAAGTCGTAAGTGCCGGGCGGAATTTCACCAAACTCCGCCTTGCCTTCGGCGTTCACTTCGCTGAAAGCAACGGTCCGATGTTGCGGATTGCGGAACATAACAAAGAGTTGTGGAAGCGGAATCTGCTCACCGAGCACATGGACCGAAGCGCTGACGCGGCTGAGAGCTTCGCCGCTCGAAACAGATAGTTCCTGGTGATCCTGGTTGATATCAACTGCCATCACTTGGCTGGCCGTGCGCTGCCCACTCAATCGGACGTTATATTTGCCAGGCGCGGTCGTAATTTCAAATACTCCGGCAGATGTTATTTGCGAGTCCATTCCGTCCTGGACATCCGTGCCATCGAATATCCGCCTCTGGAGAATTGGCATGCGGTAACCGTTCTCCGGTTTCTGATCCGTGTGGAAAAGCACATGGACCGCGGGAATGGGAACCAGACGAAACTCAATTTCGGGATGGTCGCCTCCGCGGATGGGAATGGGAGTTGCGTCCTCCGACTCTGTCGCGTCCGCATAAAACGTGATCGGATACACCACATCCAGGGAGCGATCCACCGCGGCAGGCGGCATCCCTTCTTGCACAATCGAAGGAGGGTGTACGGCATACCACGGACGGGCGCTCACGGACAGAAAGTAGGTACCGGAGTCGAGTGGAATGAATTCATAAGCTCCGCGGTCATCGGTAACCTCCATGCGAAATCTCACGATCCGACTCACCCCGCCGGAGTGGTCGTCGCGCCAAAGAATCACGCGAGCCTCGCGGACCGGTTCCCCGGATTCATCGAGGACTCTTCCAGTCAACGCGGCGGAGGGCGGCAGCTTCAGAAGGAGTTTTTCGGTGTTCAAGCCCGCGCCGGTGACGATCGCAGTGGAAAATTGTTCGTGCTGGTTGTAGTCAGCCGCGATGAAACCGCGCTTGGCGCCGCGCAGCGCATACTTGCCAGCTCCAACGTAGAATTCGAAGCACCCATCCTCGGCGGTCAGAACGGACTTAACTTCCTTCGGATTCCTTGCGTTCATGATGCTGACGCGAGTCTGCGCCAGGGGAGCACCGCCCGCGGTGCTGACAACCATTCCAGCAATTCGAAATAAGCCATTGGCCGCAGGCCCTGGCTGTTGTGCAACCCCGCTGTTGTTCGCCAGGGAGAGCCCGAACACGAGCAGGAAAGGCAAGAATTTTGACGGATGAGTTCTCATCGTCACTCACTTTCCGGAATGATTTGTAGCTTCACATCTTCTTTCTGCCCGGCTCTTAGCTGGACCACTCGTCCCTTGCCCTCGTATGCCTGCATCGTGGCGGGATCGAGGTATTCGAACTGATGTTGCGGCTGCTCGAATGCCAGCAGGCGGTAACCTCCGGGCGGCATCTGCAGCAGACTGAATCTGCCATCGGGCCCAACCCAGACCTCCCGGAGCTGGCCTGTGCTGTCCGGCAGCGGCAGGCAATAAACGTGAGCTTGCGCCGTGCCCGGCGCAAACCCCCTGGTGGAAATATAGGATCTCAGCACGGTTCCGTTGCCCATTTCTGCAGGGACTGGCTGCAGCCCCTCCACAGTACCGGCAATTTCCGCCCCATCGTCGCGCATGATCACGTCAACCACAAGATTCGCTCCGGCACGGACTGTGAGCGGATGCCGGAACAAGTCAGTATCTCCCGCAGTCACAGAAGCGGCGAAACCGCGCGGAGAGTCAATGCGCACCCAATAGCGGCCTGGTCTAACATGTTCCAAGATGACCGATTCATCAGAAAGTCCATGAGGCGGACGCGTTTGTGAATGGTTCCCTTGGTTGAAGTCATCAGCAGGTTCCAGTCGAACGTTGAAATTTTGGCTTTGCATCCGACCATCGGGAAAAATGACCTCTCCGGCTCCTTGTGGCTGCGCGCCAGTATCCGGATTTGTTTTGAATTCCAGCTTCGCATTAACATGTACCGAACCGTTGGGCACTAACGTCATGACGGGACCTTGCACGGCAGCGCCCTTCACCTCGATGTTCATTAATCCGCTTGCGGGATTCTCTCCCTCCGTGAAAGCTTCGACGACGTAGTTGCCGTTGGGCAGCGAACCCGAGATCTTCTGATGGCGGGAGTCGTAGCCTAGCGCGTAGCCCGGTCCTTTGCCACCTTGCATCGCGACACTGACCTCCACTACCTCCACTTGCCCAGTATGGGGACCGTTGGTTACTGGCAGATCGACCGGGTAGTAGCGCTGGCGCACCGGAGTGAGTTCAGCCTGGAAAGTCATGCCGGTCTTCAGTTGGATCGCTTGTGCTGTGGCAAAGCTCAACGCGTGAGCGAAGTAGGTGGGCGGATATCCATACATAGGTCCGCCCGGCACGGAGGTGAGCGGATCGCGGTCCATCATCTCACTCGTGAGCAATCTATAAATCCCGGGTTCAAGGCCAAAGAAGCGGAACTCTCCATTCGAGCGTGACTGTTGCTCTCCGGCAGGGTACCAGTGCGCACGGCCTTCTTGAATAAGCCGCCGGTACAAATTGACCTCAATCCGATCACCTGTATTTGGCGGCAGCACGACTCTGCCGATGATGAGCGCTTCGGGAACCATCGCAATGGTGAATTCCTTTTCGTTGCTCGTGACATGATTGGCGGTCGGGTTGTGTTGTGGGTCCAGGAAGCCCGGTCTGAAAGCCATCAGCATGCCAGAATAGTTTGACACCGCTACTGCAAATTGCGCGTTTCCGGCTGCTCCCTCGGTAGGCTGAGGCAACGTCAACTCGAAATGCCCTTGCTCGTCGGTCACGGCGGCGAGTCGGTGATCGGGCGAAAACACCAGCGCGCGCGATACGGGCTCGCGCGTTACGCTGTTCACTACTGTTCCTTGAACTGTCTTCTTAGACGAGTTATCGGATGCGTCGTCTTGGGCGGATAACTGCTCGACGCCAAGCATGCTTAGCAGCAGAATGAGACAGGCTAGGACGCGAAAGCTCGCAGGCTGGAAACCACGACACTTATCTGGGCAGATACTCGTCGAACCATGAGGACACATCAAGCGAACGCAACTGCTTTTCACGGGCACTGCTCCGCGGCTGGCCACAGAAGCTTACTACAAGAGCATTCTCAGAAGTTAGTCAACTTATTCGCTGTATCCGATACCCATTGCGGAGCTGCACAGGAAAGGACATTCTAAGCTGAACAGCTTTACTGATGACCTGTGGAATTCGAGGTATGGGAAACGATGCGGGGCTGCGGACACTAAGATCGAGAAAGACCTAGCGAGCCATCAAATACAAAACTGAACTTAGCGCGGATATTGCGCCGTTTTGCCCCGGGTTTCGCGCTGAACGGCGGATGCTCCCTGCGCGAAGTTCTCCGCCGGGCGTCCCCATGCTCAAGCCCGCCGTGAACGGCAGAGGTCGAACGCTGCCAATCAGAGACGCCCGGCCTGGCTCTGTTCTACCGCGTGCCCAACCGGAATGTCAGTGATATCAACTCTGGGTTGTTAGATTAATCTCGAGGCAGACGAAAGATCACAAGAACGCTCGTGCTTCTGATTGGACCTCCGCAAAGACAAAAAAGATCGGTCTCCTATCCTCTGCCTGGGTCCTGGGCGACGAACCACGATCATTCGAGGGCCAGAATCAGAGCGCACAGCCCTCCAAAGACCACCACGGCAAAGATGGCGATGCCGGCAAAGCGCACCAGCGTGTCCATCGTCTTGGGACGGCCGCCTTCTGTACTCTCGATTTGCTCCTGCAAGCTGCCAAACATAATCGCACTCCCCCGCTCATTGGCTGCAAAACAGCCTCGCGTCAGACTCGAGTCATTTGCTCTCTACGAGACAGTATTGGCCAAGCAGTTCGCCAGCTTCGGAGTTCGCTGCCTTGCGGTAGACTTCCGCGTTCGCACAGTCGTACATCCCACGATTCTTAGGAAGTCGGACCATCAGGTAGTCTCCCGTCCCTAAGGCCGCGCACCCCACAACATCTTTATTACACTGGAGCTCAAAGGAATTCTTTCCTTGCTGAACCCCCAGAATGACGACACCATTGTTTATCTCTTTGCTCTTGACCGTAATTTTCTGTGGCTCCGGCTGCTCCTGCGCCGAAAGCGCTGCAGGGCTAAAGAGAATTAACAGAACGAGTGCCGCTGCAAAGAGTAGGACGGTCTTCTTCATAGTCACCTCCATACCCGGCGGTCGTTTTTCTTGAAAGCATCTGACGTCCTCGTTGCGCCCGACTGCTCCAGCTGCGATTCCGTTGCCGGAAGCATGCCTTCGACGTCAATCTGCAGGCGCCGCCAGTCTCATCATTGCGCATCGCTGTCGGACTGTCTGTGATGAGTGATACTGCCGTGAGTGCCCGCGAGGACACTTCTATGTGCCACGCTTGCTGCTAAAATCGGCGCTTTCTATGAAATTCCCTGGCACCATCGATAAAGCGCTGGGCATGGACGCGAGCATTACCCGGCGCGACTTCCTCGGCTCCGTTTTGTTGGCTTCGGGATCCGCGCTGCTTGGAGGCAGAACTCCGCGCGAGTTGGTCGCAGACAATAACGACGACTTCACGGGTTACGGAGGTGTGGGCGAATACGGCACTTCAAACGGGAACACGCTGGAGGTTCTCGAAGCGGGTCATACGATCCGCGACGGCACGTTCGATCCACTTCCCCGTGACATTGTCGATACGGGAGAAAAATACGATTGCGTGATCATCGGCGGCGGCATCAGCGGGCTTGCCGCCGCTTTGTTCTTCCAGCGCCAGGCGGGCCCAGGAATGAGGTGCCTGATTCTCGAGAATCATCCTATTTTCGGCGGGGAAGCAAAACAAAATGAGTTTCGGGTTGAAGGCAAGCGGCTGATCGCGCATCAGGGCTCAGCCATTTATCAGATTCAGTACCCACACAGTTTTCTCACCGCATTCTACGAGTCCATCGGTTTGAAAACGCCTAACCTTACGTACCAACGATGGGCTGGACCAGACCCGGAGTTTCCGCTGTCCAAGACCCCGTACGAAGCCGTGGGGCTGAAAAATGGACGGTACGGATTCTGGTTTGGGGCAAAGTTCGGGAACAAACCGGGAATGTGGTTGACCGATCCAGTGGGAAAGAATCTGCAAGGCGCTCCCATTTCGAATGCAACCCGAGGCGAATGGTTGCGCTGGCTGAAAGACCAACCCACAACAGCCGTCAAATTCGAGCATCCTAAGGTGGAAGGCGACGCTACTTCCCGATACCTCGATTCGATCACTCTGGAACAACACTACATGGAACGTTACGGCCTGAGCCGCGAAACCATTCGCAACTTTCTCTCGCCCTTGGAAGGAGGAGGGTCTGGCTTAGGCCCGGATGCTTTGTCTGGATATTCAGATTATGCATTCGAAATGCTGCGCCCGTTGCCGGAAGAGGAGGGTGGCTCAGATCAGATGTTTCCGGGCGGCAACACGACGATTGCGAGATTGATGCTGAAAACCCTGGTTCCAGGCGGAATCGATGGCCCCGATGGTGTCGAGGGCGTCAGCCGAAACTCGGTGAATTTTTCTGCCCTTGACGTTCCCGGAAACGGGTCGAGAATTCGTCTCTCATCGACAGTGATTTACGTTCAACATGATGGAGAAGCGGGCAAAGCCGGTTTCGTCGCCGTCGTATACGCGAAGGCAGGCAAGTTGTACCGGGTTCAGGGACGCTCCGCTATTATGGGCGGCGGATGCTGGACCACGAAGCACATCGTGAAGGATCTTCCCGAAATTCATCGCAAAGCGTATGCGCAATTTTTCCGTTCGCCCTGCTTGATGATGAACGTTGCGGTAAGGAACTGGCGATTCCTTTACAAGATGGGAATGACTGGCTGTCGTTGGTTTGAAGGGCTCGGTAACTACATGGAGATACGAAAGCTGGCACTCACCGGAGTCGAAGATGCCACGATCAGTCCAGACTCGCCGGTTGTACTCAACTTGAAAGTCTTGTATTCGTATCCCGGATTTTCGACCCAGGAACAGGGCAATCGTGGCCGCGCAGAGATGATCGGAACATCCTTCAGGGACTACGAACAACAACTCCGGCAACAGTTCAGCGAGATGTTCGCCAGCGCAGGCTTCGACGCCAAACGGGACATCGCCGGAATCATCCTGAATCGATGGGGACATGCGTATCTAAGTCCGCAGCCGGGATTCTTTTTCGGCAGAGATGGCGAACCTGCCCCACGAGAGATTCTGCGCCGTGCACCCTTTGGCCGGATCGCTTTTGCCAACACCGATCTGGCTGGAGCAATGGACCACCGCTATTCGATCCTCGAGGGCCAGCGAGCCGTCAGACAACTGCTTGATGGGGTCCTGACGTGACCGCTGGTTGACCCTTCACTTTCTCCGTCAACGACGGCGCGGGTCCAGTGCCTGTCGAAACTTCACACTTACAGTGAAACAAGCATTGGCCATTCCCACGTGATTATTCTCGCGTTCACCGTGGGTACTACTCTGCGTATCCGATAAGCACGGACGGCGGGAAGTCAAGCACTGGGCTCAAACGCGTTCAGAAACGGGAGTGCTGCCAACAACCTGCACCAACGTTCTTATAGAATTTGCGCGGATTGTTGTCATAATTGTTAAATGGCGCGTGCTTTCTCAGACGAACGTTGGCTTCCGAAGTCTGTCCTCTGTATTCGTGACTACAACCTGAGCAAATTTACGCACGACCTGATTGCCGGAGTGACGGTCGGGTTGGTCGCACTGCCGTTGGCGATGGCGTTCTCGATCGCATCGGGCCTCTCGCCGCAAGCGGGGATCTACTGCGCGATCGTGACCGGGTTTCTGATCTCGCTGCTGGGGGGTTCGAAGACGCAGATCGGCGGACCGACCGGCGCGTTTGTGGTCGTGGTGGCTGGCATCGTCGCAGTGCACGGGGTGGACGGGTTATTCATGTGCACCGTGATGGCAGGCGTGCTCCTGCTGGCAATGGGCCTCACGGGCATGGGTTCGGCCATCAAATTCATTCCGCGGCCCATCGTGGTGGGGTTCACGAACGGCATCGCGATCCTCATAGCCAGCACCCAGGTGAAAGATTTTTTTGGATTGCAGATCGAGAAAGTGCCGGGCGTTTTCTGGCTTCGGCTGGAGTCGTTCGCCACGCACTTCAAGACGCTGAACTATGACGCCACGCTGCTGGCAGTTGCGACAGTGGTGATTCTGATTGTGTGCCGGGCGCTGTCGAACCGGGTGCCGGGCCCAATCGTGGCGCTGGTGCTGGGAACGGCAGCAATATTTGTGTTCAAGCTGCCGGTCGAGACGATTGGGACACGCTTTGGCGGCATCCCCAGCGGCCTGCCGCATCTGCAGATTCCCAGATTTCATGCTGATCTGATCCATGGATTGCTGGGACCGGCAGTCACGGTGGCGATGCTGGGCGCGATCGAATCGCTGATGTCGGCCGTGGTATCGGATCGCATGAGCAACGATCATCACAATCCCAATGTGGAGTTGATGGCGCAGGGTGTGGCAAATATTGCTTCGCCGATCTTCGGCGGGTTGCCGGCCACCGGCGCGATTGCGCGGACGGCAACGAACATTCGTGCGGGTGCGCAATCGCCGATCGCAGGCATGATTCATGCGATGACGCTGCTGTGCGTCTTGCTGTTTGCGTCGCGGCTGGTGAGTTACGTGCCCATGGCCGTGCTGGCAGGTATTCTGATGATTGTCTCCTACAACATGGGCGAGTGGCGGGAAATTCCGCAGTTACTCAAGTTGACGAAGACCGATATCAGCGTGTGGCTGGTGACGTTCGCGCTTACGGTGTTTGCGGACCTTACGGTTGCGGTTGAGACGGGCATGATTCTGGCGGCCCTGTTGTTCATCAGCAGGGTCGCCGCGACGACCACCGTATCGCAGGTGACGGATGACTATATCGAAGACGGACGCGTGCATATTCTGCAGGACAAAGACATTCCTTACTACGTGACCATATTCCGTATTCATGGACCGTTCCTGTTCGGAGCGACCGACAAGATTTCCGTGGTGACGGAGAACATGCACACGCTGCCACCGGTGGTGATTTTGCGTCTACGGAACATGACGGCGCTCGATGCGACGGGGCTCTACGCCATCGAGGAGGTGGCGCGGGCATTGCAGGCGACGGGCCGTACGTTGATTTTGTGCGGCGCGCGCGAGCAGCCCGCGAAACTGCTCCACGAGGCCGAGGTTGAGGAGTTGATCGGGAAGAGCAATATCTGTGACAACGTGCAGGAAGCGGTGCGGCGAGCACAGGACGTCTTTGAGCGCTTGGAAGCGAAGGCGGCGGTAAGCGGGAAGTAGACTCACGGAAGACGATGCCGGAAATCACGACTCTGTTTCGCCCAGTTGGACATGGTGAACTCGGCTTAATTCGTAGCAGCCGAATTTCGAGAATTCCCTCCACGACGGCCGGAGCAGCCATACTTTTATCCCGTGCTGAATCTGGAGTATGCGACAGAGATTGCGCGAGATTGGAACAGTAAGGATGCGCAGTCGGGATATGTGGGGTACGTTTTGAAATTTCACGTCAAAAGTGAATTTCTGAAGCAGTACCCAGTGAGGCAAGTTGGAGATGTGGGGCACCGTGAATACTGGATACCCGCGGCCGAACTGGACCTGTTCAACGAGAACATCGTCGGACTGATTGAGCTTCTGGCTGAGTATCGAGGAACCTCAGACAAGAAGTGGTGATTTTGCTTGGGTACGCGACGCGTGCGGGGGCGCCCGCGCATACTAATACCCGGGACTACTTGGGATGTGCCAGCGAGGTGAGCCTTGCCTCGGTGGCCATCAGGTAGTCGCTCGGCGCGAGCAATATCTGCAGGCCGCGCATTCCCGCTGAGATCGAGATGATGTCGAAGAGTTCGATCGTTTCGTCTACGTAGACCGGGTAGTCTTTCTTTCCTGCCAGTGCGGTTACCCCTCCACGAATGTAGCCGGTCAGGGCTTGCAGTTCTTTCGCCGGGGCCAATTGAATTTTGCGATCACCGGAGGCAGCAGCCAGGGCCTTCAGATCGAGTTCGGCATTACCCGGAATCACGGCCATGCAGATGCCGTTGCGATCGCCACGGGCGACAAGGGTTTTGAAGACTTGTTCGGCAGGCAGTCCGATTTTTGCGGCGACGGTTTCGGCGGCGAGATCGTCGGGATCCACGTCGTATTCGCGAAGTTCGTAGTGGATGCCCATCTGGTCGAGCAGCCGGGCGGCGTTGGTCTTGGTGGACACAGGAACATTCTAGCGTCCGCAGATCCCGCCGTTGGTGGTTAGACGTTGGTCGTTGGCAAACTCCTCGTCCGCCTCAGACTGAACGCTCCTGCGGGCCGTCCACCCCCATGCATTGGGTTCGCTGAGCGCCGATGTTTGGCCCAAGACCGACGACTGAAGACCGACGACTGGTCTCCCCATTTGCGCAATTCCGGCTCTGAGTCTTATAGTCTCCTGCAGTCTGTGGAAAGAGGCTTTCGATGAGAATGCTCCTTCACTGGCTGTTGAGCGCAGTGGCCATCTGGATTGTTTCGCGCCTGGTACCAGGATTTTCAGTGAGCGGTCCGGTGGCCGCGCTGATTGCGGCAGTGGTCATCGGCTTCGTCAATGCGACACTGGGACTGTTTTTGAAGATTGTTACCTTTCCTTTGACCCTGCTGACGTTGGGTCTGTTCTGGTTGATCATCAATGCGGTGGTGATCAAGCTGGCGGCAGCCATAGTCCCAGGATTTCACGTGAGCACATTCGGGGCGGCATTCTGGGGAGCGATTGTGCTGGCTCTCGTGAACATGGCTCTGAAATGGTTGATCATGCCTGAAAAACAAGTTTAATGAATTTTGTTTTCTGGTCGACGGCACACCCAGCCCTTACGGGCTGGGTTAATGTCTTTCACCGCTCCGCGGCTGACTCGGCTATTAGAGGTCTCGGCCCTAACCTGGGCAATTAGAGATGCGGTTGTGTATCAGGAATTTCTCGCCGGGACTCCGACGGTCGCCCGCCTGGCACAACATCTTCGCACCCGCGCGGGCAGTTTCAGGCATCGTTGAGCGCCACGCGACTGGTTGAATTGCAAGCACGCCAGTGGGACCTCTGAAAACCGTCCGCGTCATGACTTGGGCGCTGATCGCTTCCTGGGCTTCATCATTTCCCACTCTTTTTCGGTCAACATCCGGCCTAGAGCAGTGAATTCGCCGGCTCCCTGGAGCCATTCGCCGCCGTCCATGGTAATGGTGTCGCCGTTGATATAGCCGGAGCCGTCGCTGACGAGGAATACCGCGAGATTCGCGAACTCTTCCACGGTGCCGAAGCGGCCGAGGGGGATCCGCTTCTTGGCTAGCTCTTCCAGTTCGGGGCGCGGAAGCAAGCGCGAGAAGGCTCCTTCGGTGGGCACCGGGCCCGGAGCGATGGCATTCATGCGGATCCCGCGGTTACCCCACTCGACCGCCAGACTGCGCGTAAGAGCCTGCACGCCAGACTTTGCCACGGCAGACGGGACCACGTATGCGGAGCCTGAGGTGGTGTAGGTGGTCGTGATGTTGAGCACAACCGCGGAGTGGCCGGAGTGAAGCCAGCGCCGTCCACAGGCCAGCGTGGTATGCAAAGTACCCATTAGCACGATGCCAAGCACCGACTCGAACGCCCGCAGGGACAACTCTTCTGTGCGCGCGAGGAAGTTGCCGGCTGCATTATTCATGAGCACGTCGAGCGGACCGTCCTTCCAGATGGTGTCGATCATTTCTTCAACCTGCGCCGAGTCGCGGACGTCGCAGGGACGCGAGTGGATTGGGCCGCCGGTCGCTTGCCGCAACTCGGCTTCGGTAGCGGCGAGAACATCGTGACGGCGACCGCAGATATACACACTTGCGCCGAGTTCAAGGAATCGTTGTGCCGCGGCCCTACCCAAGCCGGTGCCGCCGCCGGTGATGAGAATGCGTTTGTTGTGGAGAAGATTCTTCTGGAACATGAGGCACCTTTGGTCCAAGCCTGAATTATGAATCCCGAGTTGCGAGAAACCGGTTCTCTTGCGCAACAAACGATTTTAGTACCGGGGGCCGATGCTCGCATGGGTGACTGGGGGGAGAGGAGAGAAAAAGTTTTTAACCGCGAAGTTCGCAAAGAAAGTCGGC
>JGI12627J18819_10000368_pt1 | contig 14686 bp, 13 predicted proteins | sample TexAe_OM1H0_M2_FD_18819 | JGI IMG/M metagenome (IMG submission 18819)
CCCCCCGCAGTCACCGCCGGCTCATCAGCCCCAATCGCTTCTGTTCTCACACCGACCACGATGATCCCCTTTCATCGATCCTCATAATCGATAAAAGACTCCCCTAAATCGACCCAGCCAATAATCGCAAGCGGTTCCGCGATGCAGACTCGGCGCGTTCCGAACCCATTTGCTATTTGCTATCTGCTATTTGCTATTCTCTAAGCGCTAGCGCCTAGAGACCCCGACTTGCACTGAAACCCTTACCGCAACTTCCTGTTCGCCCGAAACTGTCTGGACAGCACGTGCCGCCCGCATCCCCCCTTCCACCTTTGCCGCGAACGGCATTGGTACCACGTTTTCTTCACCCGCCACATTGATCGCCTCGACCTTTACGACGCGCAGCCCAGCGGCGTCAGCGATCGCATCGGCTCGAGCTAACGCCCTATTAGTCGCCTCAATTGCTAAGTCGCGCCGCGCAGCATCGATCTCACTCTCCGATGGAGTGAACTGCGTTTGGGTAACCGTGTTTGCGCCATTTTCCAAACTGCCGCTCAACACCGTCCCCAATTTGTCCGCTGTTGTCCGGAACGAAACATTGGCAGTCCCGGTATAGCCCACGATCTTATCGGGTTGATTTGGAGGAGACTCGACCTGCGGCTGAAAATTCACGTCCTCAGTCCGCAGGCGCTCCACTCCTTGCTTGCGCAGATAATCGACCAAAGTCTGCGATTTTTGAGCAAGCGAACTCGAAACCGCATCGCCATTACGCCCTTCCACCTGGATCCCGAGGACCACGTCCGCAGCCGTATTCGGCAATCGCTTCCGCGCCGTCGCCTCCAGATTAATCTTACCCTCCGGCGAAGGATTCGGCGCCGCCGATTCCCCTGGACTCGGTGACGGAAAAACCGACTCGGCTCGCGCCGGCCCAACGACCAGTCCCAGTCCAAAAACCAAAACAGAAAACGCTCGCCCAACGCCCAGTCGAACCGTTGGCGCTCTCAAAGAGAAGCGATTGATAAGATTCATGTGAAACAAAAACAACTCCGTTAACCAAAACCCCGCTCGCACGAACCCCGTTGCAGAAAATCGTAACTCCACCCCCGTTCTCTAAAAATCTGCTGAAAGGTGAAAAGCGAAAAGTAGAAAGCGGGCCCTCGCTGCCACCGATCACTGATTGCCAGGCTCTTATACTCTACTACTCCCTGGCTTCCCCGAATAACCCTTCGACCCTCGCCTGTTTCGAGCTTGTGGAGAAGCTCGGGCGGGCCCCTCCACCTTTCACTTTTCACATTTCACCATCCCCGCCTCTCACTTCTCACTCGCGCAGCGCCCCCCTATCCCCTTCACCGGAATCTCGATCAAATGCGGTTTCCCAGCCTTAATCGCTGCCTCAACCGCTCCACTAATTTCTCGGTGCGAGCTCACCACCGTCGACGCCACTCCCATCGATTTCGCTAACGACGGAAAATCAACTTTCGGTTGGCAGAGGTCCATCGCCAGAAAACCATGTTGATTCGAATTGTACTGCGGCTGGCTAACCATGAAATTTTTCAGGATGCCATACTCAAGATTGTTCAACACCACATAAACGACCGGCGCATTTTCGTGCACTGCGCTCCAGAGCGCTTGCGGCGAGTACATCGCTGATCCGTCCCCGACCATGCAAAGCACCGGCGCATGATCGCGCGCCAACGATACCCCGACCGCTGCCGGCATCCCCCAACCCAACCCGCCTCCTCGATTGTGAAAATATTGACGCCCACCGGTTGAACGGTGCACCGGCTGCGTAAACGGGTTCGCACACGGCGCTTCATCTACCAGCAAGAACCCATCCGGTAACGGACGTAAAACTTCTCTGGCGGCAACAATTGGCGCGATCCTGCCATCACCATCGGCCGCAGCATCTGCCTGATCCATCAGCCCACGCCAAAGCGCTTCCTTTTCTTTTTGCGCCATCTCGACGTTTTGCTTAACCGCAGACGGAGACACCTTGAGTTCTAACTCATCGGCTAACGCTTCTAACGTCGCCCTAACGTTACCAAAAACACCAAGCTTAGGAGCATCGTTATATCCCAGATCGTTAGCGTCCTCTGATATGTGATAAAACTCGAATATTCATGGGCAACGACAAAAACACCGGACCACGCGGCGGGGTCACCGAACTATGAAAAGCTCGGCGAAGTATCAGGGGTAGATCGTCTAACGAATTCGGCTCAAAACACCATTTAGCCGCCGGAGCCGCGATCTGCACTAGATCAGCTGCTAACAACGGGTCCGCCAGAATATGCCGCAGATCCTGTTGACCCGCCGTGATCACCATTGGCACCCTCGCGATCTTCGCGTTCATGATCGCTCCCATCCCGTGTCCTAGCCCTCCGGAAGTATGCAGATTCACAAAAGCCGGTTTGCCCGATGCCTGCGAATAGCCGTCGGCCATACTAACAACCGTCGCTTCTTGCAGCCCCCAGACGTAACGAAAATCTGGGTTAACAACTAGCGCATCGATCAAAGGAAGCTCTGTTGTACCCGGGTTCCCAAAAATGTATTTGGTTCCCTCCGACCGTAAAATCTCGAGGAGAATCTCTGCCCCCCGTGTTTTCTGCGTTCCCATAATAGCAAAGGTTAAACCACGCAAAACTCATAAAAAGCAAAGGAGTTCAAGGAGTTGCAGGAGTTCAAGGAGGGGTAGATTGTTCATAGAGCGTGCTTCGCTTAGGCCGAAGGCGGGCCAGAAAAGCGACAATGCGCTTCTTCCAAAGCATCACTCCATTACTCCCGCGCCCCTCCTTGTACTCCTCGAACTCCTTTTCCCCAACCCCATGTGCCGAATCCTCGCAATCTCAGGCAGCCTGAGAGCTGCATCGCTTAGCACCGCGGCTCTGACCGCTGCCTCCATGCTCGCGCCGCCCGAAACCGAGACCGTCTTTTACACCGGCCTCGCCGATCTCCCCGCCTTCAACCCCGACCTCGACACTGGCGAACCGCCCCCCGCCGTGAAAACATTCCGACACGAAATCGGCATAGCCGATGGATTATTAATCTCATCCCCAGAATACGCGCGCGGGTTACCGGGCTCGTTAAAAAATGCGCTGGATTGGCTAGTTAGCAGCTCCGAGTTTCCCGAAAAGCCGATCGCTCTCATCAGTACATCACCGCGCTCTGTCGAAGCCAATGCCCAACTACGATTGGTCCTGACGACCATGTCCGCTCGCTTGATCGACGAAGCATCTATCACCCTACCCCTGCTCGGCAAAAACCTGGATCCCAATCAGATCGTTTCCGATCCCGCTTTCTCACGTCCGCTCCGCCTCGCCCTAGCCAATTTCGTCGCCGCAATCAGCTCCATTCGCAAATAGGCAATAGCCGCGAAAGAACACAGAGATCGCAAAGAGTAAAAGTACGAGCTCCTGGATTCCAGCTCCTACCTCCTGTCTGAGTCTGATTACTCACCTACTGATTACTTGCGCCTTCGACCAATCACCTTTCACTTTTCACTTTTCACGACTCTGATATGCGCACCCGACTCCAAGTCCTCGTCGCCCTGGTTTTATCGTTTTCCGCCGTAACCCGCGCCGCAGACATCCGCGTCGTTAGTTCCGGAGGTTTCGCTGCCGCCTACCGGACATTGGCTCCAGAATTCGAACAGACTACCGGCAACCATCTGATCACCGGCTGGGGACCTTCGATGGGGAGCACCACCGATGCGGTACCCCAACGGCTTGCTCGCAACGAACCGATCGACGTAGTGATCATGGTGGGTTCAGCCCTCGGTAAACTCGTCGAAGAAGGCAAAATCATCCCTGACAGCCGAGTCGACCTGGCGCGTTCACCCATTGGCATAGCGATCCGTTCCGGTTCTCCTAAGCCGGATATCAGCACAGTCGAGTCCCTTCGCACCACACTCTTGAACGCTAAATCGATTGCCTACTCCGATAGTGCCAGCGGTGTATACGTTTCCACAGAGCTCTTTCGACGGCTCGGCATCGTCGACCAGGTAACCGGCAAAAGCCGGATGATCCCAGCCGAACCAGTTGCATCAGTAGTCGCCCGAGGCGAAGCCGAGACCGGTTTCCAGCAAATCAGCGAATTAAAACCGATCCCCGGAATCGAGCTAGTCGGCCCCTTACCCGGCGAAGTCCAAAAAATCACCATCTTCTCAGCCGGAATAGTAACCGGCTCCAAAGACCCCGAAGCCGCCAAATCCCTAATCAAATTCCTAGCCTCCCCCACCGCCACCCAAGCCATCACCGCCAGCGGCATGGAGCCGATCAAGCGCCTCCAGAATAGCAAATAGCAGATAGCAAATTCTCGCCAGCAGACCGGGTCCACTCCGTCCACTAAGTCCACCCCGTCCACTAAGTCCACTCCGTCCATTGCCGCGCCGTATCGCCCATCGCCCACATGCCCCCTTTGCTATTTGCTATCTGCTATTTGCTATTCTCGAAGCGCGCGTAATACGCGCTTCGAGTGGTCCGCCCTTTTCTACATAAATGGCTCTTCCGATCTGACCTCTTTCAGGTGTGGTTTCAGCCGAACCCATCGCCTTCAATGTTCACTGACCTCTCAATTCGCCCTGTTACTCGTGTGGATTACGATCAATGGCTCCCATTATGGGACGGCTACAACGCGTTCTACGGACGATCAGGCCCCACTGCGCTTCCCACCGAAATCACTCGGCTAACCTGGACCCGTTTCTTCGACGCCTACGAGCCCATCTACGCTCTGGTAGCCGAAACCAACGGACAACTAGTCGGCCTAGCCCATTACCTTTTCCATCGCAGCACAATCACCATCAGCCCAACTTGCTACCTGCAAGATTTATTCACCTCCCAACCAGCCCGCGGAAAAGGCGTAGGCAAAGCCCTGATTAAAGGCGTTTACGAACAAGCCAAAAACACCAACTCCACCCGCATCTATTGGCACACCCACGAAACCAACAAAACCGCCCGCCGCCTTTACGACCAAGTCGCTGAAAACGCCGGCTTCATCGTCTACCGCAACCACGCATGGACCCAACAGCCGGAACCGCAGATGCACGCAGATTTACGCAGATAACAGTCCACTAAGTCCACCCCGTCCACTACGTCCACTCCACCTCTCACCAATCACCTCTCACTTCTCACTACCGAGTAGCACCCATGACAAACATCCACCTCGTAACCGACCCAGACCACATCAAACGCTGCGCCCCGGTGTTACGCGAACTACGAACCTTCCTAACCGAGGAAGAAATCACCGACCGGGTACAACAACAGATGAAAGAAGGCTATCGTTTAGCTTGTGTTGAAGCCGCCGACTCAGTCGCTTCCGTCGCCGGCTACCGCATCCTGCGCAATTTAACCTACGGAAAATTCCTCTACGTAGACGACCTGGTAACACGAGCAGACCACAAACGAACCGGTTGCGCCGGCCAATTACTCGAATGGCTCTGCGAACACGCCCGTAACCAAGGCTGCTCATTCCTAATCCTCGACTCCGGCGTCCAACGTTTCGAAGCCCACCGCTTCTATTTAGCTCACCGAATGGACATCACCGCCCACCACTTCGCCCGAAAACTCTAACCGCGAATCGACACGAATAGATGCAAAGGGGAGACGGTGAAAAGTGATAGGTGAAACGTGAAAGGTAAAGAAAGCGCGAAGCGATCAAAGAAAAGGCGAACCGCGGATCGGGTTGGCCCCGCATCTTTGCGTTCCTTGCGTTCTCTCTTGACCGACATAGCCTTGGCGACGTCTTTTTGCGGCTATTCTGTTTTCTCTTCCTTTTGCGCTTTTTGTGCCTTTTTGCGGCTATTCCGTCTTCCCTATCACCAATCACCTTTCACCGCGAAGCGCTGCAAGCGCCGCGCCACCTCCCCCGGCCGCTCCCGCTGCACAAAATGCCCCACCCCGGCTAACTCGACCCGCTCCAGCCCGGCCGGATACAGCTTCGCATTACCGCGCGAGCTCTCCGGCAGATTGCACGCGTCGCTCGTCCCACACATAAAGACGGCCGGCACCGGAATCGGCGTGGCATTATGTAATTTGTTCTCCTGCGCCTCGTACAACGGGCTGCTCGGCGCTGCATCCCAGCGATGCCGATAATAATGGATCACCGTATCCACGAATTGCTCGTTCCCGAAGCTCGGTACGACCGCAGCGAACTCCTCCGGGCTAAACCGCCACTCGGGCGACCAGACTCGCCAGAAATATTCGCAAACTTTTTCCCGATCCTGTTCCAGAGCCTGCCGTCCAGCTGCGGTATGAAACCACCATTGATACCAAAACACCTGAGCCTGACGTAACCGCACCTCCGGATCGTCCACGACACCTCCATAACCAGTCGCCAAAACCAGCAGTCTAGTCACGCGCTCCGGCGCCAGGATCGCAATCGCGTGTGCGGCCCGGCTACCCCAATCCTGACCTACTAAGGCAAACCGGTCGATCCCGAGCGCATCAGCCAAATCCAACACGTCTTGCGCTAAAGCCGCCACCTGACCGCTATGCGCAGCTATCGCCGTCACCCGGCTCGGCCCGAACCCGCGCTGAAACGGCCGTATCAACCGTAACGGTAACCCTTCCAGCTCACCCACAACTCCATCCCACGTATGCGCATCATCCGGGAACCCATGTAAGAACAACACCGGAAACCCATCGCTTTCACCGCTCTCCAGATACCCAATCTCCGCTACCGCCGTCCGTACGATCTTCATCAGAAAACCTCACGCCAAGTCTTTTCCCCCGCAAGAAAGGCGCTAAGAGGGTCACTGACGCTCACTTCGTTCTCCCGCCTACGCAAAGCCTACGGCGCGGCAGGCCGTCCTCGTCGTCCTCGAGTTTGACGCTGCTCCATCCCAATCGCTCAACAAATACACTCTGACCTTTAACTTCAATCGCGTCGCCGAAACCAGGCAAGAAATAGCGCTGCCTCGCTCTTGTCCTCCGAAGCTTTAGCGAAGGGGGATGCGAGGCCGAAGAGGTCGCCACCCCGCGCTACGCCATCCACCAGGTCTACTGCGTCCGCTAGGTCCACTCCGTCCACTCGCACGCCGATACGCCCACACGCCGATACGCCGTCACGCTTTGACCGCTCCAAACGACAACCCCCGCGCCAGATATCGCTGCACCACCAGCGACAACAACACCGGAGGCGCTATCGCCAGGATTGTATTCACGGCCGCAAAATTGAATCGGATCCCCTGCGTATCCCGCGAAGCCAAAATGAACGCCGGCATCGTAACCGCATTTTGGGTTGTAATCGCCGAAGCGAACAACGCCTCATTCCAACAAAACGCAAACACGATGAAAGCGGTAACAATCAGCCCGTCGAGCGAGAGGGGCAGCGCGATCATCCAAAACACCTGCCACAGAGTCGCCCCCTCAATGCGAGCCGCCTCTTCCACTTCCTTGCTAACATCCCGGAAAATGTCCCGCATGATGATCACACAAAAATTTAGGTTGAACGTGATATAGAGGAGGATCAGCCCGACCCGGGTATCAATCAGCCCGGTCGTTGCTAATAGGATGTAAAACGGCGAAAGCACAACCACCGGTGGTAAGACCCTTTGAGACAAAAACCAAAGGGCCATATCCTTGCTGCTCACTCCCCTAAAATCGAACCGCGCAAGACTGTATGCAGCCGGAGTCCCGATCAACAACACCAGAACAGTCGAGGCCAACCCAACCAACGCGCTATTACCCAAACATTTCTGAAGCTGCGGATCACACAAGACCTTGACCCACATATCCAACCTGGGCGTGAACTGCAGAAACGGAATAATCGCCCCCGGCCTGAATATATCCGCATCGCTCTTAAGCGAGTTATCAACCGCCCACAGAAACGGAACCATCGCCCAAATCGCCGCCAACCCAGCAATCGTGATCAAAATGCCCTTGGAACCCCACTTCGAGTTACGCCACAGCACATTTTCCACAGCAACCTATTCTCACGCAAAGCCGCAAAGGCGCAAAGGAAAGAACCGCGAATGGACACGAATTGACGCGAATGAAAGACTTAACCGCAGAAACGAATTTGGTGGGGCGAGGCTCCCGAACAGCCCTATGATTTTGACGAAGGCGCTGGCCTGTATAGCCCCAACGTCCGGCTACACCAATACGCTCGCCGAGCCGCGCTCTTTCGTGTGAACAAGGTGAAACACATCGTTAGGCCGATCCGCGCAACCATTTCACGCACCAAACCTAGAGACTAAGCGACACGGCAGACCGACGGCTCGGCACGGGCGTCGGCCTAGCGTGGCCTTGGAATTCACCAACGTCAGTACCTTCGTTAATATTGTCAGGCCGTTCGGGAGCCTCGCCCCACCAAATTAACTTCCGTCGTTCGGATCGTAGTCGCGTCGATTCGTCTGCATTCTTCGTCCCCTTTTTTTTCCGTCTTTCCGCAGCGATTAGATTCATCTATCCGTGCCTCCCNCTCGCGAGCAAGAAGACCAATAGATTAGCAACAATTAAAATCACTAGAAACGCGCCGACAAACCACCATAACAGATTGACAAAAGCACCTTGTGCTATCTGCAACGGAACCGATAGCGGCACCGAAACAATCTGGGCTCCGATTATATCGTCAAGTTTCCAATCAAATCCATTGGCCGTGCCATAGAGCTTTATCATCTCCACAGGCGCCTTTTCCGCGGTGCTATGGCACTCCAGACAACTAACATTGTTGACTGTGATCGGACGAGCTAAGAACAGCGATATCCCATTCGGTGTATCCCGAGTAGCCGACATCTCCCTATGTCCGGCGTCCGCGCGAAATTGATTAACAATATCCGTTTCCCAATCTGTCGCCCGATCTCGCGGGTTAGTCGGGTTAAGCGTTGCTTCTTTATAAAAGTAGTTGGGAAATTTCTCTCGGAGATACCCAAAGATTTCCGTTGCCGCGAACGCCGGCACGGATTGCGGGTGGAACTCGGTATCTAGCAATTCATCAGACTTGCCTTTGATTGAGTTCAAGAAATCTTCCAAAGCGCTGAAGGCATGCTGTTGTCCAAGCTGGAAGCCGCGCTTGACGCTGGCTCGAAGATCGTTTGGAACATTTTGATCGACTGATTTCGGTACGTCTTCGATCGTCTTGCGGAGTTCCGCTACTGCCGTCTGCAGTTTAAAATTCTTTTGCTGAAGCAGCGGAGCAACCTGTTTGGTGGTGTAGGTCCGGCTGGAAAGCGCTGCCTCCATTATAATACGAGCATTCTGCTCCACGTGCTGGCGTGCGGATTCGATCAATGCTTGTTGAGTAAGGTAACCGATCGCCCCGAAACAGATTATCAGGGCTGGGATAAAGACGAGGTTAAACTTAAGCAATTTCATTCATGTTCTCCGTCGGAGGCGATAACACATCGAAAGCCGACATCGTCGCTGCGAAAATAAGGAGCATAACCCCGGCGATAAGACGAGAGCGTTTCCTCGGCTCGCGACGTCGCCCAAGAACCCCCTCGCAAGGTTCGCCAATTCACACCGGCCTTGTACTTGTCTTCGCACCATTCCCATACGTTACCACCCAAACTAGAAATTCCTTCCTGGTTAGGCGCGAATGCTGTAACCGGACCAGTACGAGGGTAAGCATCATGATAGCCGGCTATAACCGCCCAATTCTTCGGCGCGCCCGTTCGCGATTCGCTGCCTGCATAGTTACTGACATCATTTGGCGGAGGAAACCGATTTCCCCAAGGATAAACGTTCTTAATGCCTCCGCTTCGTTCCTCAGGAGTAGCTCCGGTTTCGCGCGTTAACCCGACCGCTAAGCTCCACTCGGCATCGGTAGGTAAACGATATCGCTGAAACGCAGACAAGATCCCTTCTGTCCGTTCCTTTCGAGTTAACCAATTACAAAATTGTCCGGCGTCTTCCCAACTGATACCGACAACAGGATCATCCGGAGTCTGCACAAATCCCGGCGCTTTCCAACTAAGCGAATTCAGCTTGAACCCGTTCTGTGTCACCACGGATGACATCCCTCCCGTGGCGTCATAGCCGGTAGCTCCGACAAAGGCGGCAAAATCGTGCACCCGCGTTTGCCAAACCGCAAAGTGAATCTCACCCACTGGTACGAACTTCATATCGAGACTGTTCGACCACGGCTTTCCGGAGACCAGCGGGGCTCGACTCACCGGAGCCGGTTTCGCCGCAGGTGTCGCTTTGGTGATCGCCGGCAGAACTGCCGGCGTAAACGACCTGGACACGAACCACCAACCTAAACCGGCACATCCGATCATCGTTAAAAGAAAATAAATCCACAGATAGGAGGCTTTTTTACCGACTCTCGTGCTGGACGCGGTTCCAACGTTCGCGGGCCCTCTATCAGCAGTTCCTGCCGCTAAGGTCTGCGCAGCGGGATCCTGCTCAGGAACAGGGCCCGCACTTGAGGTTCGTCCCGCTCGAACCGCCGGCCGCACCTCCGGAAGAGAGGTCAATGCCTCGTAAAATTCAACGGCCGTCCTAAAGCTCTGACCCGGCGTTAAACACCGGCGCAGCACCCGGTTTTCATCCTCGGACGCGTTCGCGAGTGGAGTAAACCCACCCGGTTTACCCCCCAAAAGCTCGTAAACCAACAGGCCAACCCGAATGACACCCTGCTCATTCTGTGAAGTTCCGCCGATTTCCGATTTGCTGCCTGTCGCCGTATCACCCGCTTCATGGGCCCGCCCCAACGCGTCCATCTTGACTACAAATGCTGGCCATTCATCTAGCGGACAACGAAGGACGAGATCCTCCGATGGCTCACCGAATCCGTCCGGGAAATGAACAATGATCCGGCGCAGGTCCATTTCGAGTGTAAGATTGGCGGCCAGCGCCGTGTCGACAGCCGGCGCAATCTGCTTCAGCAATAAACAACTCTCCCTTGATGTTAGCGTTCGACGTGCCCGTAGCAGATCGGATAACGCGAATCCCTCTAGCCACTCAAATACGGCGAAACAGTAGGATCGCTCTCGTTCGACCGTAAACACCTTTAGGAAATTACGATGTGCGACCGCCTGGATTCGTTTCGCTTCCTCCTGAAGCTGAGCTAGAACCGGTTCCGGCACCCGAAAGAGCCGTAGACCGACTCGGGTCCCAGTACTTTGGTCTTCACCGTAAAAAGTGTGCCGCGGATTCGCGGGGTCGAGATCTTCGATCAGGCGGTAACGTCCCTGAACCGTTTCACCGGGCGTTGGCAAGGAAACAGATCGCGCAGTGGCGCGCAATGCGATGGTCTCAAAATTAACATCCCCTGAGATTGATGATTCTTCTGGGGGTTGGCTTCTTTGGACCTTTTCAATGCAAGCCTTCAATTCCGCCCGTAACGCGGCTGCCGTCTGGATCCGGCTTTCTCGATCTTTCTCTAACATTCGTCGCAATACGGTTACGACTTCGTGCGGCAAGATGGCCAAGTCATCGAATGGCGGCGTACGATCGAAATGCTGCGCGATCACACTGCCAATCGATCCCACGAAAGTCGGTTTGCCGGTCAGCATGAACCACAACGTCACTCCCAAGGAGTAAATATCCGAGCGGATATCTTCGCCCTGCCGGTCGAGTTGTTCTGGACTCGCGAAATAGGGAGTACCGACAAAACCAGCTGAGGTAAGCCCCGCGCCGGATTGGATCAGGATCGATTTGGCTAGGCCGAAATCGATAACTTTAACGATAGTTTCGCCGTCACCTTCCATGACCAGCATCAGGTTGGACGGCTTAATATCGCGATGAACCAGGTGTTGTGCTTCCGCCGCGATTAGCGCGGAAGCCACTTGCTGAGCGATTTCCAGGGCAAAAAGACAGGAAAGTGGCCCCTCCCGTTTCACCCTCTCTGTGACCGTTTCGCCGTTGATAAATTCCATGGCGTAGAAATAACTCGAGCCATGTTGACCAAGGTGAAATATCGAAGCCACGTTCCGATGCCGAAGCTTGGCAGCACTTCGTGCCTCCCTCAGAAAACGGCCGGACGCAGTCGAATCCTCTAACAATCGATCCGAGATAACCTTGAGAGCCACGTCACACCGCAGATTCTTATCGAATGCCTTGTAGGTGATACCCATGGCGCCTCGCCCGAGTTCGACGAGGGAGCCGTCTTCATTCTGCAGAAGCCGATAATGTTCGAATTCAATCGGTTCAGCCATTTAGGCGTGTGCACCTCCATGGAAACGTTCACCGGCAACTCCGAGCCGGCACAGAATGCAACACGATTGTTATGCCTATCCCCCTAAAGTGATGGCGTTACCGCCTGCGCGCAAGCGCTTCGCTCAGCCCTGGAGCGTTGCCGAAGGCGCCGTTGATTTGGGCTCGCGACCATTGTCCTTTCGCGCCCGTTTCTAACGCGCCTTCAGCGCTAACCGTCATTTTTGAACGAATACCTAGGGCTGCACCCTCTAGGCTAAATTCATTCCAATGCTTCCGACTTCGCCCCATCTCCTCCTTTAGCTACGTCGGACAAGTCGCACCTCCAATAGGCTTCGCTTTTCAAGTATAGATTCCTATCCGGGTAAATCTGTGTCCATTTCACCCCGGAGACTGTTCCCCAGAAAGTCTTTCGGGGTTCGGGGCATCGGTTCGCCTGTCTTCCATTTGCGCCTTTGCGTCTTTGCGTGAGATTTTTCTGCCTCTTTTTTTGCGTTCTTTGCACTCTTTTGCGGCTATTCTCCGAACGTCCTCCAGAATGAGCCAGCCACCCCCAGAAAACGACAGCCCTCCCGCTTCCTACCCGCCCGCAATCGGCCGCATCACCAAACCGTCGTTCTCCGTCGCCGTAGTCGGCCTGTTTGTCTTTGCCTGCTTTTACACCTTGAAGCTCGCCGAAGATCTGTTCCTCCCCATCGTACTCGCCGGTTTTCTCGGGTTCCTCCTCACTCCCGTTACCCGTTGGTTAAGGAAAATTGGTTTAACAGAATTCTGGGCCCCGCTGGTCGGCACCCTTGGTTTCCTTGCCATCTTGCTCTGTTTGTTCGGCGCCCTCTGGTTCTCGTTAGCTCAGTTCGAGCCTGACTTCCCTCAATACCTCGATCACATCCAGGAACGCCTGGCGCCGATTATCGAGTCCGTCCAGAAAAGCTCCGCAAACATCGATCGCCTCAGGAATTGGCTAAATCCCGGCAGCAACCACGAGATCAGTATTCGCGGGGCAAGTATCATTGAAATCGCGCTTAGCAACGCCCCAACCTTCCTAGCGCTCATCATCGTTGTTCACGTCCTCGCGTTCTTCCTGCTCCTTTACGGCGCGCGTCTGCTCAAAAAACTCGTCGACATGATCCCTGGCGTATCCGAGAAACAAAACGTCGTCGAAATCGCAGCCGAGATCGAACAGACAGCCGCACGTTACTTTACGTCGGTCACCCTGATCAACGCCGGCCTCGGAGCAAGCGTCTGGATCGCAGTCGGCCTATTAGGATTACCGCACCCGATCCTTTGGGGCGTCGCCGCATTCTTGCTCCATTATATCCCTTTCGTCGGAGCCACCGGCGGCATCATCGCCATGACCCTGGTTTCCCTGATCCATTTCGACTCCGTCTGGTACGCATTCCTCCCCCCGCTCGCCTATCTCTTGTGCGCCGCCGTCGAAGGCAACCTCGCCACCCCCCTCTTTCTTGGCCGTTGGCTGATCTTAAACCCCATCGCCATCATCCTCTCCTTCCTCCTTTGGTCGTACCTCTGGGGCGTAGCCGGTACCCTCCTCGCCGTCCCCATCCTCGCCACCTTCAAAATCTTCTGCGACCGAATCGACCCCCTAAAACGCGTAGGCTCCTTCCTAGGCCACCCCTAGCGCGCTGCGCTTACAGCGCAGCGCAAATGACAGGTAGCAAATAGCAAATCGGCGCATCTTCGTCCTCGTCCTCGAATCTCAGCGACCGGCACGGATCGCCAACCTTTCACTTTTCACTTTTCACCTTCCCTCCCTCGCGCCGCGTCGCCCCCCTTTCACCTTTCACCTCTCACTTCTCACGTGCGAAGCGCCCCTCCGCCGCCGCAATCGCCTCGCGTCCCAGCCCCGACTTAACAATCCGAATCAGTTCTTCCTCGGTCGTCTCCGACGTCGACGCATCCAACACGATCTCACCCGAGTGCAAAAAGTTAATGCGATCACACACCTCGAACACCTGATTGTAACTGTGCACGATCAGAATAATCGACACCTTGCGTTCCCGGCGTAGGTTCTGGAGCAGGCCGAGCACATTCGCACCCTCGCGCACACCAAGGGCAGCCAGCGGCTCATCCAACACCAACACCGTCGGCGACGAATAAATCGAGCGAGCCACCGCCACCGACTGACGTTGCCCGCCAGAGAGCAGTTCGACCTTACTATTCACACTCGGAATATTGATTCCTAACGTATCGAGATAACTCTCAGCCAGATCTCGCATCTTTCGGTTATCTAATAGTTTCATCCCGAGAATACGTTTGTGGTACTCGCGCCCCATGAACATGTTGTGATAGACGCTAAGATCTCCGATCAGCGCGAGATCCTGATAAACCGTTTCGATTCCATGGGCCCGAGCCTCCCGCGGCGAACCGAAGCGCACTTCTTTTCCCCCTAAAACGATAGTTCCGTTATCCGGTTGATGGAACCCGGACAAAATCTTTATCAAGGTCGATTTGCCCGCACCGTTATCGCCCACTAACGCCAGAACTTCTCCTTGCCGGAGCCGGATACTCACATCCACCAGCGCGGTAACCGCCCCGAAAGTTTTGCTGATATGGCGCATCTCGAGAATCACCGGACTCTCCGCGCTCAACGCTGG
>JGI12627J18819_10000369_pt1 | contig 14670 bp, 14 predicted proteins | sample TexAe_OM1H0_M2_FD_18819 | JGI IMG/M metagenome (IMG submission 18819)
TCGAGCGCACCAATTGGCGATGAACACGCCAGCCGCGAGAATGAGAATCGCGGTCAGGACTTTTGGCCCGAAGCGAATGGCGAGATCGATGAGCGTCGCCTTGATTTGGCTGATCGTGTCGATTCCGTTGTTCATGGACGCCTCCCCTTTTGAGTTGTTCAATGATTTGCTCAGATTGCTAGTATAGAGTCCACATCATGTCCCTCGAGAAAACCGCACGTTACGGAACCCCCGCAATTGCCTTTCACTGGCTGATGTTCGTGCTGGTGGCGTGCGTCGGCGTGCTGGGGTTGCTGCACGATTCCTGGCCGGATAAGGCCTCGCAAAGGTTCTGGATCAACATTCACGCCCTGCTGGGCTTGGCTCTCTGGCTGCTGCTTTTCGCGCGCCTCGGCTGGCGTTTTCGCCATGCCCCGCCCGCACCCGCGAAAGGCGGCGGCCTGCTTGCGTGGCGGCTCGCGGGCGCCGTGCACTTCTCGCTGTACGCTTTGTTGTTGGTGATCCCGCTCATTGGAATCGTGACCTTTGTCTATCACGGCCGGGTATTCAATTTCGGGTGGTTCTCAATCGACTTTCACGTCGCGTCGAACCGCGCGGTGTTCCATCCGACCGAGGAATGGCACGGCTATCTCGCCTATGCACTGTTCGGCTTGGCCGGCGTGCATGCATTGATCGCCTTATGGCATCAGTTCGTCATACGCGACGGTTTGCTCGCGCGCATGTGGCCGCGCGCGAGCTAGTCAGTGGCGCGGCGAACGCGCAAAAAGACTGACGAGTTCGCGATTGAAGGCGGGAATGTCGTCGGGCTTGCGGCTGGTCACGAGGTTGTCGTCCACCACAACTTCCTCGTCCACCCACTCGCCGCCCGCGTTGCGTATGTCCGTTCGCAGCGAGGGCCACGAGGTCATTCTATGGCCCTTCGCGGCGCCGCTTTCGACCACGGTCCAAGGGCCATGACAAATTGCGCCCACCGGCTTGCGTGCATCGAAGAATGCCTTGACGAAGGCCACGGCCTTCGGCTGCATGCGCAGCGCATCTGGATTCATGACGCCGCCCGGCAGCACCAGTGCGTCGTAATTGGCCGGGTCCGCCGTTTCGAGCGTTTGGTCGACATTTACTTCCTCGCCCCATTCGTGGTGTTTCCAACCGCGCACGCGGCCCGGCTTTGGCGAGACTATTGTGGTATCGGCGCCGGCGGCATCGAGCGCCTTGCGCGGCTCCGTCAATTCCGACTGCTCAAATCCATCGGTCGCCAGGATTGCGACGCGCATGCCGACGAGAGTATTGCTTGCCATGAAATTCTCCTGTTTTACAGACGGAGGATTCTCTTACCGATGTCCCCTGCCGTGCATCGGACAGAACCGGCGGCACCGCTCAGCGTTAACTGACGTGTCGGTGCAACCCTGACACCGGATGACGACTCTGCGCTCTTGCACCTGTCACTGCGGCGGATCAGTCTGTCCGCACACTTGGAGACGTGCAATGAAGCGCATCATTTCGGCAATCTTGTTGGGCGCAGCGCTTGCGGCCGCTCAACCTTCGATGGCGCAGCCGGAAAGCGCCGCCGTGCTCGCAAAGCAGCAACTCATCCAGTGCATGAATAAGCGCATGGCGGCCAGCAAGACTGTGTCCTACAACGAGGCGATGCGCCTGTGCAAAGAAAGTCAGCAACCGCCTAAAGACACGCTGGCTTCAAACGGGCCGAGCGATATCGGAACAAAGTCGCACTAACGGGCTTCTACTTGTGCGGTGTCGGCGATGCTGCTGCCGGTGACCTGGACTGATCGAGATCCAGCTTCGGCACTCCGAACTGACCTTCGAGCTTATGCAGCTTGTCGAGGTCGATCGCTCCCACGATGTTCACTATCGTAAATTGCCGAGGTTCGCTGGCGATCAGGGCGAGCCCGACCGCCTGATTGTTATCGATCATGATGTAAATGTCGACGTCGGCGCGTGACTTGCGGCTGCGTGTCTCCATGAGACGATTCCATCCCGGCGCCGACAATTGGTTCCTGACAGCGTCGAGATCGGCTTGCTGATATGCGAAATCCTTGTCGAACGTGTAGCTTCGCACATAAATGCCCTGCAACCCCTTCAGAACTTCTTTGGTGGCGGCGTCCTGCGGGTCGTTGCCATCGAGAAACCTCCCTGCCAATCCCAGCAATGCAGGATCCAGCGTAATGACCACCGATTCGCTGGCCTTCTGCTGCATCGTGGAGAAGCTGGGCAGAATCAGTTTTGCGCTCGGCGCCGCGCACGCAAGAACCGGTGTCAACAGTGCGGCGAGCAGAAGCGTGAATTTTCTCATTGGCGGGTCTCTGTTTTCGAACTAGGCGCCGGTCTTTTCGTCGGGCAAAGGCGCTGATTGACTCTTGACGGCTTCGTAGGCCAGCTGCAATTTCTGGCTGGTTACGCGCAGGGCTTCCAGCACTTCGCGGCGCGCTTCGAGGCCGCTCTGCTGCATCCGCCTTTCCTGCAGATGCTCATGCACGCCGAATCCCAAGAGCACGGATGCTGCCAGGCTCGCGCTCAGCCACCAGGCGAGCGGAAGGCGCGCCGGAGCCAAGCGCCGAACCTTCGTCCGGGGGTTTCCGAGGACCACCTGCGCGAGAAGCTTTTCTGAGAATTCCTGCCGCGGCGCTACCGGCCGCAGAGCGGCCTTCAGTTGGGACTCCAGATCGTTGCTCATGGCGAATTACCCTCGAGCCGCAGCGGTCCTGCGGCAGTGGCCTTCACCCTCAGAGTGTCCAACGATCGCTTCAGATGACTCTTCACCGTATTCAGGGGCATATTCAGAGTCTCCGCGATCTCCGTCGGATCAAGATCATCCTGGAAGCGCAGCAGCAGCACGGCTCGCGCCGGGGCGCTCAGTTCCGCGAGCATCGTCCGTATCTGGCGCTGCAACAGAGGATCCGTATCCTGCTGTTCGCTGAAGAGCTGCATCTCATCGTCCAGTGGTGTGAACGTGAAGCGCGCCCGGCGCCGGAGTTGATCGATGGCACGATTGCTGGTCACTTGCCGCAGCCAAAAGATCAGGTGCCGGCTCGATTCAATGGATTTTAAGTTGCTGCTCAACTGCATGAATACCTCCTGCGTCAGGTCTTCCGCAAGATCGCGTGCGCCCAGCATTCGCAGCGCCAGGCTGTAAACCGAGCCTTGATGCGCGCGAACGAGCGCTGCGAGCGCAGATCTGTCGCCCAAGCGCGCCTTCGCGAGGTGCTCATCCAGCAGATCGGAGGCTTCGTCATTCAAGCGCAGCTGCTACATCAACAGATTGACAGAGGTCTCGCCGCCTCTCGGCAGGTGCAGATGGCTCTGCAACTTCGGCAAGTCGCTGATGTTGAAGGAACCTACGATATTGATGATCGTAAACTCGCGCGGCTCGCTCGCAATCAATGCAAAGCCCTTGGTAACGTCGTTCTCGATGAGCACGTACATGTCGACGTCTTCATTCCTCTCTCGATGATGGACTTGCATGACTTGATTCCAACCAGGACCTGCCAATTGGCTTCTCACGGCATCGATATCCGCCGGCGAATAGCTGTTATCGGCGGCAAACTGGTAGCTGCGCACTTGGATGGACTTGATGCCGGCCAACATGTGTTTGGTGGCCGCGGCATCCTCGTCTTTGTCGTCGATGAACGAGCCCGCCATGCGCAACAGCCAGGGGTTCAGGCTGATGTTCACCGATTCCGTGGCTTTTCCCGCGAGCGATCTGAATTCCGGGAGCTTCAGTTTCGCATCTTGCGCAATGCCCATCGCAGGAATCAGCAAGCCAGCCAGAACCACGTTTTTCATTCGCGCACTCATTCTCATCTCCTTATTATGGCTCTTTAGGAATGCCCTAGAGCCTCGTTCAGAAATACGAACGGGCCACCGCCTGAGGGTGCAGATATATTAGTGGGTGGACGCAGCGCCATTCCCCCCCGCTTCGCGATTTCCACCGCCTGAGCGCATAATTCAAATCGCCGGAGGGGGCGCGGAGAGGGACCGATGTTGAGCTGGCAAGCGATGCTTTTAAACGGGTTCTTTCGCTTCACGATGAAGCGGCATGGCAAGAGACCGATCAACATCGAGCGCCTTCGGGCCATGGGCAAGAATCCGCCGCGTTCGGCCTTGGCGGTGCCCCCGGGTTTTCGCGTCGACAACGTGAAGACCGAGCGCGGCCTCGATTTTGACGTGGTGGAAGCATCGACCTCCGAGAGGCTCGCCGCCACCGTCGTCGTGCTGTACCTGCACGGCGGCGGCTACCTGTTTGGATCGCCGAAAACGCACCGGCAGGTGCTTATTGCAATGGCCAAGGCGATTGACGGTCCCTGCTATGGGCTCGACTACCGATTGGCGCCGGAACACCCATTCCCAGCACCTCTCGAGGATGCGACCGCTGCCTATCGGTGGCTGCTGTTGCAGCATCCGCAAGCTCAGATCATCTTGGCCGGTGATTCCGCAGGCGCGGGACTGGCGATCTCTACGGCGGTGGCTGTACGCGACGCGGGGCTGAGATTACCGAAGGCAATTGTCGGCTTCTCGCCCTATTCGGACCTCGCNGTGACCGGCGAATCGATCGAAGCCAACGCCAGAAGCTGCGCCATGTTCACCCCGCGTGGAATCCGCGAGGCCGCTGCAATTTATCTCGCTGGCGCGGACGCCCGAGATCCGCGAGCCTCGCCGCTTTACGCCGATTTGGCCGGCCTGCCGCCCATGCTATTGTTCGCCAGCCGGCATGAAATTTTGCGCGACGACACTTTACGATTGGCGCAGCGCGCCGCCGCAGCGGGCGTTGAAGTCGAATTGATCGTGCGGGATCGGTTGCCGCATGTGTGGCCGGTGTTCGTCAATTTGTTACCCGAAGCGCGCGACGCATTCGCAACCGTCGCTGCGTTTGCCCGGGGGATCCGGGCGCGCGAGGAGAACGGTTAGTGTCGAGCAATCATTTTGACGTACTGATCGTGGGCGGCGGCCTTTCGGGCATCGGCGCAGCCTGCAGCCTGACCAGGCATTGTCCGAAGAAAACCTATGCACTGCTGGAGGGACGACCCAGAGCCGGCGGTACTTGGGACTTGTTCCGCTATCCCGGAATCCGATCCGACTCGGACATGTTCACCCTCGGGTATTCATTCAGGCCCTGGGTGGAGGGCAAGGCGATCGCCGATGGGCATTCCATCCTCAAGTACATCAATGATACCGCCAGGGACTATGGGGTGGACAAGCACATTCGCTTCAACACGCAGGTTGTGCGCGCGTCATGGTCCTCCAAAGACGCCCTATGGACCGTCGAGGCTGAGTCCGGTCCCGACGCCCAAATTGCGCGCTTCACGTGCAATTTTCTATTCGTCTGCTGCGGCTACTACAGTTACGCGGAAGGCTACACGCCCGTGTTTCCGGGTGCACAGCGATTCGCCGGGCAAATCGTGCATCCGCAAAAGTGGCCGGAGGATTTGCACTATGCCAACAAGCGCGTCATCGTCATCGGCAGCGGCGCGACGGCGGTTACACTGGTCCCCGCGATGGCGAAAACCGCCGCGCAAGTCACTATGCTGCAGCGTTCGCCGACCTACGTGGTTTCACGGCCGGAACAGGATGCTCTCGCAAATTTTCTGCGGCGCCATTTGCCGGCCATGCTCGCGTACAACCTGGTGCGCTGGCGCAATATCCTGTTCGGAATTTATTTTTTTGGATTGTGCAAGCGCAGTCCCGAACGCGTCAAGAAGTGGATTTTGGACCGCGTCAGCGGCGCGCTGGGTTCCGACTACGATGTGAGCACGCACTTCACGCCGCGTTACAATCCGTGGGATCAGCGCATGTGCCTGGTGCCGGACGGCGACTTGTTCGAATCGCTCAAGACAGGCAAAGCCGAGGTCATCACCGATGAAATCGATACCTTCACCGAGACCGGCATCAAATTGCGCAGCGGCAAGGAATTAGCGGGCGATATCATCGTTACAGCCACGGGATTGAATCTCGTTGCGCTCGGCAACATTCAAATCAGCGTCGATGGACGCGCCATCGATCCCGCGCACACGATGAATTACCGGGGAACGATGTACGGCGGAATTCCCAATCTGGCATCCACGTTCGGCTATACCAATGCATCGTGGACCTTGAAGGCGGAACTGACCTGCGACTACATATGCCGCGTGCTCAATCACATGGAGCAGAAAGGCTATCGGGTCTGCGTGGCGCAAAATGATGACCCGACCGTGAAGCCGGAACCCTGGCTCAACCTGTCGTCCGGCTACATACAGCGCGTCGCCGACAAACTGCCCAAGCAGGGCTCGAAAACTCCGTGGAAGCTGCACCAGAACTACGTGAAGGACATCCTGACGCTCAAGTTCGGTTCGCTCGACGACGGCGTCATTAGATTCTTGAATCCCACGGATTCCTTGGAGCTCGGCTCTCCGGTGCCTAGCTGATCCGCGTTCTTACCGGCTGACTTTCCAAGTGCCGGCGATTGCTTGGCCGCCCGGTTGGCCCTTGGCGCCCAGCGACCAGGTGCCTGTGGCGCTGTTTCCATCGAATGATCCGGCGATGGTGACTTCGCCTTGGACATCGGGCGGATAATCGTAAGCACCGGAAAGCTTATCGCCGGCGACGGTGACCGTGCTGAATTTCGCCGTGTAATCACCCATGTCGGTGCCCACCGAGACGCCCGCGGCGAGCTTGCCGTCGCTGCCTCGCGTAAAGGTGATGTCAAAACGGCCCCCCGCGCCCGCCCCCTCCCAGCTGCCCTTCCAGGTGCCCACGTATCGATCGTCGTCCCCTGCGAACGCAGTGCCAACTTGGGCGACCGCCCACAACGAGACCAGCATAACGAACGCAACAGCAACTTTCTGGGCGCGCACGTGTATCCCCCATTGTATGCGTGAAATCGACGCGCGTGAGAATGCCGCGCCCGCCATATCGCGTCAAGCTATCATGCGGGGATTGACCATCAAGCTGCGAAGTGTTGGCGCAACGGTGCGAGCGTGTCGGCCGAAGCTTGAAACTTGTTTGCACTAAATAAAGAGGTTTCCATGAATTTTCGCCTGTTGAAGAGAGTCGTGTTTGGCTTTGCCGCCGGCACGGCCTTGTGCGCATCCGCCTGGTCCGCCACGCCCTTGCTGCTGCGAAATCCCAGCTTGGGATCGGACCGGATCGCCTTCCTTTATGCCGGCGACATTTGGACAGTGTCCCGCGACGGCGGAGAGGCGAGACGCCTCACCTCCACGGGCACCGTGGCCGTCGGTCCGTATTTTTCCCCTGACAACTCGCAGATCGCCTATTCCACCCGCGAACGCGGACTGACCGACGTCTACGTGATCAGCAGCGAGGGCGGCGTGCCGCGCCGACTCACTTGGGAACCGAGCGGCAACCAAGCGACGGGGTGGACTCCGGATGGCAAGAAAGTGCTGTTTACCTCCGGGCATGCGAGCAAGTCGGTATATCCGCGGCTGTTCGAAGTTCGCGCCGATGGCGTAGGACCGGCGGAAGTCCTGCCGTTGCCCAGCGTCGACTGGGGCAGTCTCTCGAGCGACGGAAGCACCTTGGCGTATACGCCGGTGCGCCAATGGCAGGCGGCGTGGAAGCATTACCGAGGCGGCCAAACCGCACAGGTTTGGCTCGTCAATATGAAGACGCTGGACCTGGAGAAGATTCCTCGCGAAAATTCCAACGATTCCAATCCGGTGTGGCTCGGCGGCACCGTGTACTTCCTGTCCGACCGCAATGGTTCCGTGTCGCTCTTTGCCTATGATTCTAAAACCAAGCAAGTTCAGCCGGTGCTGGACAATCATGGCTTGGATCTTAAGACGGTGAGCGCGGGCCCCGGTGGACTCGTTTACGAGCAATTCGGATCCCTGCATCTCTATGACCCGGCTTCGCGCCAAGACAAAGAACTTTCCATTTCCATTCACGGCGATCTGGCGGCGCTGCAGCCGCATCTAGGCAACGTACCCGAAAGCGCGGTTGAAAATATCGGCATCTCTCCGACTGGTGTGCGCGTCGTCGCGGAGGCGCGCGGCGACATCTTTACCATGCCCGCGGAGAAAGGCGACACCCGCAATCTCACCAGCACGCCGGGAGTCGCGGAGCGCGATCCGGCCTGGTCGCCGGATGGAAAATCCATCGCCTATTTCAGCGACGCCTCCGGAGAATATCAGCTCTATATTCGCGATCAGGACGGATTGTCGCCTCCGAAGGTGATCGATCTCGGCCCCAATCCCTCCTTCTACTATGGTCCTCATTGGTCGCCGGACTCCAAGCGGATTGCATTCGCCGACAAGCACTTGAGGATCTGGTACGTGGATGTTGCCGGCGGCAAACCGGTAAAAGTCGATACCGGCCTGCGCGGCGGTTTCGGCTCACAGAGCCAGCCCACTTGGTCGCCCGATTCGCAATGGCTCGCGTATAGCCGCGACTTGGAGAGCGAACTGCACGCGATCTTTTTGTACTCGGTCGCAACGCGGACGGCGACGCAAATCACCGACGGCATGAGCAATGCCGCCAACCCCGCATTCGATCCCAACGGCAAATTCCTGTATTTCACCGCCTCCACCAACAATGGGCCGTCGGATGCCGGCATAGATCTTTCATCCCTCGATCGCGCAACCAATGCCGGTGTGTATGTGGCCGTGCTGTCGCGTGCCACGGCCTCCCCGATTCCGCCGGAAAGCGACGACGAAAACAAGAAGAAGGATGAGGAACCGAAAAAAGCCGACATGCCGGCCGATGCAGGCGATCAAGCCGCCGGCAAGAAAGCAGAGGCAAAAAAGGACGACAAGAAGAAGACTGAGAAGACTGATTCGAAGGCGAAGCCGACGGTCGTCGATCTCGCGGACATCGGCAATCGCATTTTAGCTCTGCCAATTCCATCGAGAAACTATGTTGATTTGGCTGTCGGAAAGACCGGGGTACTGTTCCTCGCCGAAGGCGGTCCCGTGGGGCGGGCGTCCGCCGATTCCGGCTCGCCGATCAGCGCGTTGTGGCGATTCACGCTGGAAAAACGCCAGACCGAAGAGCTCATAAGCGGCCTCAACTCTTTCAAGGTGTCGTTCGATGGAGAGAAATTATTCTACGCGCGCGAGGACAACTGGTTCATTGCGCCGGTCGGTGAGCTGAAGCCCGGTTCGCCCGATGCGAATCCCGGCAAACCGGTGAACAATAAGGCGATGATGGCGACCATCGATCCTCGCAGCGCGTGGAAACAGATGTACCACGAGACTTGGCGCCTGCAGCGGGACTTTCTATACGACCCGCACACGCACGGCCTCGATATCGCGAAAATCGAGACAAAATATGCGCCCTATGTCGATGGCTTGGCGTCGCGCGCAGAATTTACGTACTTGAGCGAAGAGATGCTGGGCGAAGTGCAAGTCGGCCACATGTTCGTGAGCGGTCCTCGCACGCCGTCCAATGCTCCGAAACCGGGGCTGCTCGGCGCGGACTATGTGATTGACCACAATCGCTACCGGTTCGCAAAGATTTACAACGGCGAAAATTGGACACCGTCGCTGATTGCTCCCCTGACGATGCCGGGCATCAACATTGTAGAGGGCGACTATTTGCTCGCGGTCAATGGGCGAGAGCTGCACGGCACCGACAATATCGATAGCTTCTTCAATGGCGCCGCCGGAAAGCAGACAGTGCTGCGGGTGAGCAAAACCCCTGACGGCAGCGGCGCACGCGATGTCACGGTGGTGCCGACGGCCTCGGAATACGGATTGCGCAACCTCGATTGGATCAATTCGAATCGCAGGAAAGTCGAGGCACTGTCCGGCGGCAAAATCGCCTACGTGTACATGCCGAATACGGCGGGTGCGGGCTACACCAATTTCAACCGCTATTTCTATGCGCAGCTCGACAAGCAGGGCGTGATTCTCGACGAGCGCTACAATCAAGGCGGCTTCCTTGCCGATTATGTCGCCACCGTTCTGGGCCAGAAGCATTTGAGCAATGCGATCGAGCGGGACGGCAAGCCGGTTCACGATCCGCAAGGCGCCATATTCGGGCCCAAGGCCATGATCATCAATCAGTCTGCCGGTTCGGGCGGCGATGCGATGCCGTGGTACTTCCGAAAATCGGGACTCGGTACATTGGTGGGTACGCGCACTTGGGGCGGTTTGGTCGGCATAGGCAACTACCCGACGCTGATCGACGGAGGCTCCGTGACTGCGCCCCGCTATGCGATCTACGGCCTCAACGGCGAGTGGGAAGTCGAGGGGCACGGGATTCCGCCCGATGTCATGGTCGAAGAGCTGCCGAAAGACGTGGCGGCGGGGCACGATGCGCAGCTAGAGCGTGCCGTAGCTATCGTGTTGCAGCAGCTGAAGGAGCATCCGGAACCGGTATCGCCATTGCCCGCATACCCGGATTTTCACAAGGGAAGTCCGATCGGCCATTGAATGCCGGCTGAACGGGGGGCGCGTGGCGCTCCCCGTTTTGCTCTCATGCCGCCCTCGACTAAGGATATGCGTTCTAACTATTCGACGGGATAGAGATGAAGGACTAGCGTTGCGCACTGGTAATGTGCCGGAGTTCTTCATGGCGAATGTTGCGCAGACCGCTGACTCTCAACTAATCGAGCGCCGCTCGCCCTGGGGAGATCTGCTCCGCAAGGAGGATTGGTGGGCGATTTGGATAGGCCTTGGCCTGATTGCCGCGGCGGTCGCGCTTTTTGCCGGCGGCAGCAGCATCAAGTGGATCGCCATCGCACCCCAAAAATGGAGCCACCTTTCCGACGTCACGCAACAGCTCAAAGCTCACGCTCTGCAATATGGCGCCCTATTCGTTCTATGGGCTGCAGCCTTCGGTCTGGGAGCAGCGGCGCTCGGCATCAAGATCAGCCGCTTCCTGCCGGCATTTCTCCTCGTCTATGTTGGCGCCGGCGGCATCTATTTCCTGGGATTATGGGATCAGGCTGCCCACTACAACCTGGAGCCGCCGTTGGTCGCGCTCGCACTTGGGCTTCTCTGGTCAAATACCCTGGGCGTGCCGCGCTGGCTTGAGCCGGGGCTGCGGGTAGAGTTCTACATCAAGACGGGCATTGTGCTGCTCGGCGCCGGACTGCCGATGACACTCATCGCTTGGGCGGGCCCCGTCGCCATCGTGCAGGCAGCAATCGTTTCGTTGGCGACCTTCGGCGTGATTTATTTCGCGGCAGTCCGCTTAGGGTTGGATCGCAGGCTGGCGGCCACGCTCGGTACCGGCGGCGCGGTCTGCGGAGTTTCGGGCGCCATCGCCGTCGGCGGCGCCGTGGGGGCCAAGAAACAAGACGTGTCGGTGGTGATTTCTCTCGTCGTGGTGTGGGCCATCGTCATGATTTTCGTGCTGCCGCTGCTGTCCCGAGCCCTGGGCTTGTCGACCGGCGTCGCCGGCGCGTGGATCGGAACATCCGAATTCGCAGACGCGGCGGGCCTCGCCGCGGCGCAGACCTACGGCGGTTATGCCGGCAACGTGCCCGGAATTGCCGGCACCCCCGATGCTGCGGTCAATGCATTTACCCTGATGAAGGTGATCGGCCGGGACGTCTGGATTGGCGTCTGGGCGTTCGTGCTGTCGATCATCGCAACGACGCGTTGGGAGCGCACCGGAATACAGGGCAGATCGAACGCGGCCGAGATTTGGAATCGATTCCCCAAGTTCGTTCTTGGATTCTTGATCGCGTCGGCCGTTGTGACGTTGGTGAGCAGGGGCTTCGATTACGCAACGTATAAGAAGGAAGTACTGCCGGCGCTGGTCGGGCCGTTACAGGNCTTCCGCACGTGGGCATTCACATTCGCCTTCTTGAGCATTGGACTCACAACCCGCATTCGCGAGTTTGCATCGATTGGCGCAAAGCCCTTCTACGCCTTCAGCATCGGCGTCGCCGTCAACATCGTGCTCGGGTTCTTTCTCTCGACGCAGGTATTCGGTGAATTTTGGAATCGGCTCGGCCAATGAGTTCCCCCGCTCCGCCGTCGTGTCTTACGTGCAAGCATTTTTCGCATGCGGCGGGCGAGATCGAGGCGGCATTTCCCGGGCTCTCGAGTTTGAGCTCGGCCTACGCGGCCGTAAGGTGCGATGATGGAATTTGCGCCCTGCACGACCGCTACGTCGCCGCGAGCAGCAGCTGCCCGGGATTTTGCTAGGCGGCCACCTTCGCGAAACCCGTTTCCAGGATGCGTTCCATAAAGCTCTCGCATTGCGCGAGTTGTTCGAGCGCGACGAATTCGTTTGGCCGGTGCGCTTCGGCAATGTCTCCGGGTCCGCAGATTACCGTCGGCACGCCCATTTTCTGAAACAATCCCGCTTCGGTACCGTAGGAGACTTTTCCCGTGCTCGGCTTCCTGGACAGCTGCATGGCCCATTGAACGATGGCGTCGGCTTCCGAAGCTGCCAGGCCCACCGTTTGACTCATCCACTCCAGGTCTATGCCGGACTCCGCATCGATGGCGCGCATTTCCGCCGCGAGGATTTCCGAGTACCGCCTGATTTCCTGATACAGAGTTTCCGGCGAAGCCTGCGGAAGAGTTCTCATGTCGAATTGAAACACGCAATCCTTCGGCACGACGTTGGCTGCGATGCCTCCCTGGATCAATCCGGTGGACAACGTGGAATACGGCACCGTGAATCCGTAGTCGCGCTGTTCGATCTGGGCGAGCCGATCGGCCATCTGCCGTATGAACACGACGAGACGGGCTGCGTACTCGATGGCATTGACGCCGTGCGTGACGTAGCTCGAGTGCGCCTCTCTGCCGTGCACGGCACAGCGGAATCGATGCGTCCCCTTGTGTGCAATGATGGGTTGCATGGAGGTGGGCTCGCCGACAACGCATCCGGCAGGTCGAATGCCGTTTTCTTCGAGGTCCCGGATCAGACTGCGCACGCCGAGGCAGCCTACTTCCTCATCGTAGCTCAACGCATAGTGAAGCGGGGCGTCCAACTTGCCGGCATTGAGCGCCGCGACAAATTTTGGCGCCTGCGACAAAATGATTCCGATGAATCCCTTCATGTCCGCCGATCCGCGCGCGAACAGCTTGCCGCCCCGCTCGGTGGCGACAAACGGATCCGTGTCCCATTGCTGTCCATCCACCGGCACGACATCGGTGTGTCCGGAAAGAATCAAACCGCGCTTCGGTGAATCGCCGAGGGTTGCGAACAAATTGGCTTTCTTGCCGGAGGCATCATGCGTGAGACGCGTTTTGGCGCCGAATCCGCTGAGATAGTCGCGCACCCATTCGATCAAGCCTAAATTGGAATCACGCGACACTGTGTTGAATGCGATCAGGCGTTCGATCATTGCGCGCGATGTGGCGCTGGGAACATTCATGAGGCGTTCTCGTTGGCAATTGCAGTTGTCATTATAGCCGCTGAAGTGCGTTATGCTCCATTGCATGACGCGCGAATCTCGCATCTTCGGTGGCGTTGAAGCGGGCGGCAGCAAGTTCGTATGTGCGGTCGCAGACGAGCGCGGCTCGATTATCGCGGAAGCGCGTTTTCCAACTCTGGCGCCGCGGGAGACGCTGGCTGAGGCCCGGGATTTTCTCAAGAGCCGCGGAGGCTCGTTCAGTGCGCTAGGCGTCGCCTGTTTTGGGCCCATCGTTCTCGACAGGCGATCGCCGGACTACGGCTTCATCGGCGCCACGCCCAAAGCCGGCTGGCGCCATGTCGATGTGGCCGGCATGCTGGCTCGGGAATTCGCCTGCCCTGTCGGCTTCGACACAGACGTCAACGCTGCCGCACTGGCGGAGCATCGCTGGGGAGCTGCGCGCGGCGCCGAAAATGCCGTCTATGTGACGGTGGGCACTGGGATCGGTGCCGGCGTCCTCATCGGCGGCGCCCCGCTGCACGGCTTGATGCACCCGGAGATCGGTCATACTCGGCCCAGGCGCCACGCGCTGGACGGGAATTTTCCNGGCGTCTGCCCCTTTCATGGAGACTGCTTCGAGGGCCTGGCCTCCGGACCTGCAATTGTCGCGCGCAGCGGCCGCGAGCTCGAGTTGCTGGATGCCTCGCACCTGCAATGGCAATTGCAGGCCGATTACTTGGGCCAGCTTTGCGCCCAACTGGTGCTCACGGTCTCGCCGCAGCGAATCATCCTCGGGGGCGGCGTGATGAGCCAGGAGCGCCTTTTTCCCCTGGTGCGCGCGCGCATGCTGGATTGGCTGGGCGGCTACGTAGACCGCAGCGAAATACTGTCGGATTCTTGCCGTTATGTCGTTCCGCCCGAGCTCGGTGCGCGCGCCGGTTTGCTCGGTGCGCTGAGCCTGGCGATGTCGGCCGCCGCTGCTTAAAGGAGTTGCAGCATGCGCTTCAGCGCAAAATGCCGATAACTCTGCAGCGCCAGCTGTTGGACTTCATGCCAATCGCAATCCTGTGATGCGTCGAGCGCAATCCAGCCGTTGTGACCGAAGTAGGGTGGAATTTCGTAACGCGGATCGGCGGTCAATAAGCCTTGCTGATCCACTCCTACCCAGAAGCACAGTGTCAGCCGCTTCCCGACAAAACGCGCGATCGCAAAGGTTTTTTTGCCCGCGCGCCAGGTGGGGTGGCCAAATTGGCTGCCCTCGCCGGATTCAGGAAATTTCAAGCAGATCTTGCGCAGTTTCGAAAGCACCGCGAGCGCTCGCGCCGACTTGAACGGATCGATGTCACTGGCCGACAGGGCTCTCTCCGGGCGCTTGATCTTCGGCGTTCTTCCGAGGCTCGCGCGCA
>JGI12627J18819_10000371_pt1 | contig 14623 bp, 15 predicted proteins | sample TexAe_OM1H0_M2_FD_18819 | JGI IMG/M metagenome (IMG submission 18819)
CGATGACCTCGCGACCCGTGGTCACGCGAAGTGCGGTGCGCTGCCCGACACTTCGTACCGCTGCTGCGGCCTCGCCGACTCGGTCGCGGGCCGCGTTGCGGTAGTGCACGGCAACACCAAACCGCTTGTGTTCCACCACAACACCCGGGATATGTGCGAGCTGATCGGCCAGCTCGGCGGCCGCATGCTCGAGCACCGGGATACTTGCCGCCGCCTCGGCATTTTCGTGGTGGGTGCCGTCAGGTCCGATCAGCTCGAAACCATGACTGCCCGCATACCAGATGCCGGGCAGGCCGATCCGCTGGCGCACGTCGGCGAGGTCGCGGCCGCTCAATATCGCGACAGGGCATTGTGCGGTCAGCGATGTCAGCGCATCGGCCGCACCGGCGACCAGCCGAGCGGAGTCGGGGTTCTCGACGATATCCGAAAGCGTGCCGTCGAAGTCGAAGAACACCGCGGGGTGCTGACCGGTGATGCCATCGAGGGCCTGCAGCCCGTCGGGCAGCTCGGACATCCGGCGGTCCCCGGTGCGCACGCTGATGGCGTGCAGATCCGTGATCACCGCGTCGGCCCCGCGGTTGGTCAGCTCGTCGCCGTGTCCCGTTTTAGCGATCCCGATCACCAGTGCGAATCCGTCCGCCCGGGCCGCGGCGACACCGTTTTCGGTCGCCGTGACGACGGCGCACCGTCCCGGGCGCACCGACAGCCGGTTCGCCGCCTCGACGAGGGGTTGGTGGTCGTCGGTGGCGACGCCGGCGCCATGCAATTGCGCGACGAGCGATTCGTCGGTGGCCAGGTCACCCAGGTCGAACAGCACCGCGTCGTGGCGGCGCGGGTCGATCGTGACCGACATTTGCCTGCCCACCTTTCATGACCGCTGCCGCGGCGCCGTCAGCAACGTTAGTGCGCGGGAACCGAAACAGACCGCGGGGCGTCCTACATGTCGTTGGCGCGGGTGGATCCGCGGCAGTTGGGCAAAGGGGAACAGGTGAGTACACCCGCAGCGGGCAACACGCTCAGCACCGACTTTGATCTGATGCGCTCGGTTGCAGGAGTGATCGAAACCCGCAATGACGAGATCCGCATGACGCTGCAGGCATTCATCGGCCGGATGAGCAATGTGCCGCCGTCAGTGTGGGGTGGCGCCGCTGCGCGCGCGTTTCAAAGACGTGGTGCATCGGTGGAACGCGGAGTCGATGAAACTCCACCACGCCCTGCACGGCATCGCGGAGACCATTCGCTACAACGAAGCCGCACTGCGTGAGGCGGCCGACAACCATGCCCATCACATCGGCACCGCCGGCGGGAATTTGTGAGGCGATCGTCCATGGACCCGCGGTTGTCATACAAATTCGACGAGATCGAATGCTCGGTTCGCCAGGAGATTCACAGCACCGCCGCCCGCTTCAACGCCGCCTTGCAGGAGTTGAAGTCTCACGTTGCACCGCTGCGGGAACTGTGGACCCGGGAAGCCGCCACGGCGTACGGGGTTGAGCAGCTGAAGTGGCATCAGGCGGCCACGGCGCTCAACGAAATTCTGGTCGACCTCGGGAACGCGGTGCGTGACGGAGCCGAGGATGTCGCGGCCGCCGATCATCGGGCCGCTGGGGTGTGGGCGCGATAGCGGCGGCACGCGCATGAAGACTCTGCGCGGTCCCGACGGAGGGAGAGGCCGCGGGACCGCGCAGTTCAAAGCTTGCATTCGATAAGGTGATGGGCATGTCGGCCCGGATGACAGCGGTCGACGCTCAGTTCTACTGGATGTCGGCCAAGGTCCCCAACGACGACTTCATGGTCTACGCATTCGACGGCGAGCCAACGGATTTCGAGCGCGCGGTCGAGGATGTCCGTAGTCGGGCCCGGGCTTGCCGAGCCTTGACGGTACGCGTCGACGACGGATCGCCGCTGACCTATCCCAGCTGGGTCCAAACGGAGCTCGAGCCCGAATGGGCGACCCGCCACCAACTCGACGATGACAGCTGGACCGGCTGCCTGGATGCCGTGGTCCGGCTCGCCGAACACCAGCTGGATATGCGTGTGGCGCCGTGGCGTTTACATCTCTTCGCGCCGGTGCACGGCCTACCCGGTGGCACCGGCCCGGGCACCGTCGCGGTCGTGCAGGTTCCGCATGCGCTGGCCGACGGTGTTCGTGCGGCGGCGCTGGCCGGCTGGCTGTTCGGCCGCGCGACTCCGGTGCCCGAGGTGACGGCGTCGCCGGGCTTCCTGCCCTGGCGCGCGGTCAATGCCGTTCGCGCCCATCGCAAGCTGGTGCGCGACACCCACGCCGGGCTGTTGCGCCCTTCACCCGGAACGCAGCCGGCACTGGCCACCAACTCGCGGCCCGCCGGCGCGCGCATCGTGCGCACACTGGTTCGCCGGCGCGGTCAGCTGCGTGGCCCCACCGTCACCGTCGCCGTGTTGGCGGCGGTGTCCGGTGCGCTCGCCGGTTACCTGGGTGATGCAGCCGCATCGCTCATTGCCGAGGTTCCGATGGCTAAAACTGGTGTCCGACAAGCACATAACCACTTCTCTAATGTCACGGTCGGTCTATATCCGGGTCTGGACGGGCAGGCCCGGGTGGAACGGATCGCCGCTGACCTGGCTGACGCCCGCCGCCGCGCACAGCATCCCGCGGTACGCGCGGCGGACCGGGCCTTCGCCGCAGTGCCGGCGCCACTGCTGCACTGGGGTGTCGGCCACTTCGATCCCGAGGTCCAGCCGGCGCAGGTGTCCGGCAACACCGTGGTGTCAAGCGTTTACCGCGGACCCGCCGACCTGCGCTTCGGCAATGCGCCGGTGCTACTGACTGCCGGCAATCCGGCGCTGTCACCGGCGCTGGGGCTCGCTCACGGCGTGCACGGTATCGGCGACACCGTGGGGATTACCGTCCACGCAGCCGAATCCGCGATCGGCGACATCGACGACTATCTCGCCCGACTGGACGCTGAGCTCTGAAGAAACCTATTGCGCATCACCGGATTTAGCTTCCGATTCTCGGGTCAGGCCGGCTGCGACGATCAGTTCCTCATGCAGTTCGAACCACACGGTGTGATAGGAGTCGATGAGTGGTCGGGATAACCAAGCCGTGTCGCCGCCATGGACGTTGTCCAGCGCCGCGTGCAGCTTGGCCGAGTAGCGGCTCAGCCGCGGCACCTGGGCAGCCGCCGCGGTGACGATCGGCGTCACCCGGTGGTGGACGTCATCGAGGCGGGCCAGGATGGCGGCGTCATAGGCCGTGTCGTCGTGTGTGTTGGGTTGGCCGTCCCTGAGTTGCCAATCGGTCACCAGCGCTTTGAATTCGGCGTTGACGGCGCGGAAGTCGGCGTAAGCGGCGGCCAGCGCCGCCGTATCGATGTGCTGGCGCTCGGCGGCCAGCAAAGCGTCGAGCCGGACACGACCCTCGGGGCTGACCCGCAGCGCCTTGCCGTCGATGAGCAAGCCCGACTCCGTGAGCCGCTCAACGGTGCCGGCAACGTCGTCGGTGCCTTGCCCGAGCGTCACGGCCAGATCGGCGAGGCTCACCCGGCCTTTCAGCCGGACCGCTTGCAACACGGCCAACTCACTCACGTGCCCTCGCTGAGTCGCATCGCGGCCAGCATCGCCAGCAGCGGGCTGTCGGACACCACGTCGGTGTGGCCGCTCGTCATCGCGGCGCGCACGGCGACGTCGGAATGGCTTGGCAAGAGTGGATAGTCGCCGCTGGCATGGCCGCGTAGCGGGCTGACGCGTCGGGCGATGTCGCCCAACTCGCGCAGTTCTGGCGTGTTGTCTTCGGACCAGGCGGTCAGCTGCAGGCGTCCGTCGCGCACTTCGCCTTCGTTGCCGTCGACGGTGACCAGCTTGCCGGCCAGCAAATCGGCGACCCCGCTGCCGCAGCCCACGACCGCCACCCGGCCGAGCTCACGGCTGACCACGGCCGCGTGGCTGGTGGCACCGCCGGTTTCGGTGACGACGCCGCGTGCGACCAGCATGCCGTGGATGTCGTCGGGACTGGTGTGGTTGCGCACCAGGATGACATCCTCGCCGCGGTCGGCGGCATCGATCGCGGCGTCCACCTCGGTGTAGGCCCGCCCAGTGACGACGCCGGGGCCGGCCGGCAGGCCTTTGGCTAAAAGCTGTGCAGATAACCGGTTTTCCGGCTGCAGTGACGGCCGCAGTAATGCCTCCACGTGGGCCGGCCGCACCCGTCGCAGAGTCTCGGCATCGTCGATAAGGCCGTCGCGGTGCAGTTGCAACGCCAGCCGCACCGCCGCCTGTGCCGACCGCTTCGCCGGCCGGGTCTGCAGCAGCCACAACGTCCCGTCTTGAATGGTGAACTCGATCTCTTGCACGTCGGACGCGAGCCGCTCCAACGAGCGGGCGGCGGCGATCAATTCGTCATAGACCGCCGGTTGCTGGTCGCGCAGCGCGGTGATCGGTTCCACGTCGACCGTGCCCGATACCACGTCGTCCCCTTGGCCGCCCGGAAGCCACTCGCCGAACTCCTCGTTGGCCCCGGTCATCGGGTTTCGCGAAAACACAACGCCTGCACCGGAATTGGTGTTGATGTTGCCGAAGACCATGGCCTGCACCACTGCCGCGGTCGCGCCCCGGTCGTCGAGCCCGTGATGGGCTCGATAAGCGGCGGCACGCGGCGACCCCCACGACGCGAACACGGTCTCGATTGCGGCGCGCAACTGCAGGTACGGATCGGCAGGTGCGTCGCGGCCGACAGGTGACGCGACGAACCGGCGCCGGGTGTCGTGGGCGAACCCGACGGTGCGCTCTGCCGCCAGTGCTTCCTCGACTGCGTCGTTGACCCCGAGATCCAACACCGTGTCCATCATCCCGGGCATCGACACCGCCGCACCGGAGCGAACACTGACCAGCAGCGGGTGGGGTCCTCGTCCGAAGGTGCGCGAGGTGGCGGCTTCGAGCCGGCGCATTCCGTCGAGCACGTCGTCCCAGATCTCGTCGATCGTCGCCTTGGGTTCGGCGAGGTAGCGCGCGCCCACCTCCACGTTGATGCAGAACGCAGGGGGTACCGGCAGACCGTTGCGGCGCATCATGTCGATGCCATGTCCCTTGTGGCCCAGAATTTCGGGTGGGTAGCTCGCGTCGCCGTCCAGCAGCAGTACGGGTGGGTTAGGGGTGGACATTGAAGATGTTCAGGACCGGCCGCGCAGGAGCAGCGCGTACGTAATGACGGCGATTGATGTGCGGCTCCTTCGCGGTTGTTTGCGGGTGGCAGGATACCTCTGCCCATCCGTGCCTACCCAATGATCTAGGTTGGCGTCTATGACTGCCTATGATCTCGGGTTGCTGATCCTGCGGCTGGTGCTGGGGTTGACCCTCGCAGCTCATGGCTTCAACAAGTTCTTCGGCGGTGGACGGATCCCCGGTACCGCGCGCTGGTTTGAAAGCATCGGCATGAAGCACGGCACGTTCCAGGCCGTGGTCGCGGCCAGCACCGAGATCAGCGCCGGCCTGGGCTTGGCCGCTGGGCTGCTGACGCCGATCCCGGCCGCCGGCTTTGTTGCGCTGATGTTCGTCGCTTCGTGGACCGTGCACCGGCCTAACGGCTTCTTCATCGTCAAGGAGGGCTGGGAGTACAACCTGGTGCTGGCCCTCAGCGCCGTCGCGGTGGCCACGATCGGCCCCGGCCAGTACAGCCTGGACTGGCTGATCTTCGGCCAGAACTGGCGCAACGGTTGGCACGGTCTGCTGATCTCGCTGCTACTGGGCCTGGGCGGGGCGATCGGCCAGCTGCTGATCTTCTACCGGCCGCCGGTCAAACAGGCTCAGTAGCCGCTGTCGTTTCGCGCGCCAGCACCTCTTCGGCGGCGCGTTCCCCGGATCGGATGGCACCGTCGACCCATCCGCACATGACGGCCGAGCTCTCCGTCCCGGCCCAGTGGATGCGGTCGCACGGCTCGCGCAGGGTGTAGCCGAACTGGGTCAGCACGCCGGTGGGCGCGTGGCTGATCATCCCGCCACCGGAATAGCGCTCGAGACTCCAGTCCTGCTCGTGGTAGCCGACCGGCGAACGGGCCTTGTCGCCGAACCGGTCGACCAACTCACTGACCACCGCCGCTTGGCGATCGGTCGGCGCAAGGCGACCCAGCTGACGCGCTGCGGGGCCTTCGGTGATGACGCACATGACCCCGGGGGTGCCGGCGTCGGTGCAGGCATCGATGGTCAGCGTGGCCACCGAGCCGGGGGAGGCGGTCTGGCCGGACAGGCCGTCGGCGCGCCAGAACGGCTCGTCGTAGACGACCGAGATCTTCACGATCGCGCCGCTGGGCATCCGCTGGTTCAGATACGACCGATCGATCGGCAGCGTCGGCTCGTAGCTGATCTGCCCGGCGATGGCCAGCGGAACGGCCACGATCACCCGTTGTGCCCGCACGGTCAGGTGCTCGGATCCGACCGTGACGCCGTCGGCGTCCTGGGCGATGTGCCGCACCGGCTGCGACAGCTGCAGGGCATCGCCGAGTTCGGCGGCCACTCGTCGGTAGATGGCGCCCATCCCGCCCACTGGGCGGGAATCCTGCGAGCCGTCCTTGCTGGACACGACGAAGTCCGGCCCCCCGCCCGACGACATCTGGTAGAGCACCCACAGCAGCGACACCTCTGATGCGGCCGAGGTGTAGGGACCGGCCAGAGCCATGTCCAGCATGTCGCGCGCCTGCTGCGACAGGATGTTCTTGTCCAGCCAGGCCGCCAAACTGATGCGGTCCCACTCGACGGCCTTGCGCGCCTCCCATGGGGCTTGCTTCGGGATCGATCGGCACATCTGCCGTACTTTGATCAACCCGACGCCGAGATTCATCGTCGCCCACGGGCTCACGGTCCACGGGATCGTGCCCGCATAGCGGTGCTGCTTGCCGTCGACGATCATCATCGACTCGCCGTCGACGTACTGCTTGTAAGCCGGCACTCCGAACTCGTTCATCAACGCGTAGACGCGGTCCTGGCCCGGCCCGATCCAGGCGCCACCGCGATCGATCCACGATCCGTCGGCGAGGACCTCGGTGTAGGTGCGGCCGCCGACTCGATCTCGGGCTTCCAGCAGGGCCACCGAGCGACCGGCTTGCTTCAGCCGCAGGGCAGCCGTCAAACCGGCGAATCCTGCACCGACAACGCAATAGTCGACATCTGTCATGGCTGATCTGAGCAGCAAGCTACACCGATTGCGACACTGAAAATCCGGAATCTGGCAGATTGTTCCGGCATCGCGAACGGCGTTAGCGCCTCTGTGGCAGTCCGACAATAAGGATGGCGGCGGCGATGCAGTGCAGCGCGCTCAGCGTGAGCCGCGTGTCCAGGTTCGCGCGCAGCACAAAAATCGGCACGATCGATAACGTAAGCACCAATGCTGCCAATGCGATCCACGCACGCCCGGTATTGCTGGTGCGTCGCTCCAGCAGACTAAACGCCGCCCAGCCGGCCAGCCCGGAGACCAGCGTGGCCACGACCACAAGAGAGAGTGTGATCTCGCGTCCGCCGAATGGGGTTTGCACGACGTAGTCGACGTGGGCATGCTGACCGCCTATCCATGCCAGGCCGTTGGCGACGGCCGCGGTGGCTATCACGATGACCCGGCGAGCGGTTCGCCCGACGCGCACAGCCGGTCTGTTTAAAGCGTTGTGCGACATGGTATTCCTCTCAGCTATCGACTGGGTCCGATGTGGTGGGCATGCAACACGTGCTGGGCGTGCCAGCGCCGGATCCATCCGGCGACGGCTTCGGGGTCATCGCCCATCGGGTAGTGGTTCCCGCCCTGAATGATGTGTTGCTCGGCGGTGGGGAAGAGTTCCTTCCATCGTTTTCCCAGTCCGAAGGGGTCGTTGCGTGATCCGAAGACGGTGAGCAACGGCAGCCGGGCAAGGTCTTCGCGCAGCGCCGTTTCTGCCTGTCCCAGTAGGTCGTTCTCCCGGCGCAGTGCGTTGAGATAGCGGTGGATGTTGCGCCGGGCCGATCGGTCCAGCCCGGCCAGGAACACTCGTCGATCGCTCCGTGTCCAATGCCGTCCGGCACCGAACGGCGAGGCACTAAGCCTGGCCAACCAACCCGACGGGCCACCGAAGGCGCGCACTGGCGCGCTACCGACCAGCCCGAGCATGCCCCGTAGCGCGATCCCGCTGGGTCGCCAGCCGATCGCGTTGAGCGCAACAAGACCCGCGATGCGTTCGGAGTGCTCGGCGGCGGCCGCTAATCCGACGGGTCCGCCGACATCGTGCAAGATCATCGTGACCGCGCGCAGGTCGAGCGCCTCGATCACGCTACCCACGGCAGTGGCCGCACTGCGCAAGCTCACAGGCGAACCCGGATGCGCGCTCAGGCCGCTTCCCGGGGCGTCGATGGTGACGCAGTGATAGTGCGGACTTAGCTCTAACAGCAGGTCGCGCCAGATAAAACTCCACGACCCCACATGCACGAACATCAGGGTTGGCCCGGATCCGATGTCGGTGATCGCGATCCGTCCGACCGGGGTTGCGAGCGCCGCGGTGGCGAATGGCCAGCGCTCGTGCTGCAGCCATTGGGGCCGCTGAATCGGCATGAGCGCGTTCACTTCTCGGCCCCAGCGGTGATAGGCGGCGCCGGCGGGACATCCAGGATGGTGCCGGCGTAGTTGACGAAATAGTCCACGAACACCGTCAGCGCCAGGTAGACAAAGGCTTCTATGAGCTGCTCGTCGCTCCACCCGGCCGCGGTGGCCGTCACCCAAGCACCCTGGCTGACCACGCCCGCGTTGGCTGCTGCCTCCCGGATCACCGCCAATAGCGCCGCGGTCCGAGCGTCGTCGACATCGCCGGCGCGCACAGCGATGGTTTCTTGCGGGCTCATTCCGGCGCGGATTGCCAGCTGGGTCGCGATGGCTTGCGAGTAGGCGCCGCCGTCAACCGCGCCGGTGGCGAGCATGACCGTCGCTACAACCGATGGATCCAACGATCCGTATTCGCCACCAGCGCGACGAAGACCCAGGTACGCGGCGAGCGCGGCGGGCGAGCGGGCCAAATCGGTATGAAGGGCCAACAGCCGACCGCCGCTGGCCTTTTTGACTTCCGCCAACAGTGCGGCGACTGATTCTTGTGGTTGCGCGGGAGCCGACATGGTGTCCCGTCCTTTCTGACGTGTGGCGGCGTCCAATCGCCGCCGATCTACACCTCCTAGGACGTTCGGGGGACTTCGCGTGTGACATCCTGAGAGGTCGATAGATCAAAGGTGCTGCCAGGCAGCGGATTACCGGGCGCATTCAAGCGTGCACTGCTAGTAGCCCGATACGAAAGCTATTGAGAAACCAACGGATTACTCGGTCCTTCAGGTCCTGGGCGAGCTGACGTCTTGCGACGTCCGCCTTCGCTGTGCCTCCAGAATGATCGCGGTCACCGCAAGGACCAGCATTACTCCTTCGGGAATGAACAATCTGATGCTTTGGGGCGCAGGGCCATCGACGACCAAGCCGAGAACGCGCACAATGATCGCTGTAGTGACGACGATAAGCACAAGGCCCACACCGGCCAGTAGCCAGCGCCTAGAAATCAAGCAGATCAGCGTGAAGATCGCGAGCCCCAGCGGGAATGCGCCTGAGCCAACGCGCGTCGTCGTCGACGCTAGCGCGGAACCGAGGCTGACTCCGATTTCCGCGGAGTAATGAACGGGGTCGGTTATGTACCGCAGGCCGATCATGGAAAAAATCAGTGTTGCGCCTGCGAGTACAGCTCGGCTGATCCAGGGTGCGAAGCGCGTAAGTCGTTTCATTTCATCTCCCGTTCGGCCCGAGCTTGTCGCTGTCAACGATCACCCCAGCGGTTGTCATTGCTTGCGCGAGTGCGTTGTATCGGCTGGCGACGTCGGGTCCCGGCAACAGATCGCGGTCGAGATAGGCCCAAGCATAAAAACTTCATTTCAACCTCCGTGGATCTACACCGCCTAGGACGATCGGCGCACTCTCGGTGTGACATAGGGCGAGCGCCGTTGGGCATGACGTCACTTTCTCGCCAATCGATTCGTCGTTATAGGTAAGAGGTCTCGAGATCGGAGTATCAGATGACGGACCCCAACTGGCTAGCCGGCCAATTCGACGAGCACCGCGCTCATCTGCGGTCGGTTGCTTACGACATGTTGGGTTCGGTCAGCGACGCCGAAGATGCAGTACAGGAGTGCTGGCTGCGGCTGGCGCGCAGCGATTCCGATTCCATCAACGAATTGCGCAGCTGGCTTACCGCAGTGCTCGGCCGGATATGCATCGACATGCTGCGTGCACGCCGCGCTCGCCGAACCGACTATGTGGGCAGCTGGCTGCCCGAGCCGCTCATCGAGGAGCCGCCCGAGCAGCGACCCGATCACCAGGCCGAACTGAGCGACACCCTCGGTCTGGCATTGCTGATCGTGCTCGAAAGTCTCAGTCCACCAGAGCGACTCGCATTCGTCTTGCACGACGTCTTCGCCGTGCCATTCGATGAGATCGCCGCAATCATGGATCGCACCCCGGCGGCGGCCCGCCAAATGGCCACTCGAGCCCGTCGCCGGATACAGTCCGCTCCCCAGCCCGATACGGACGTGGCGCTGCAGCACCGGCTGGTCGACGCTTTCCTGGCCGCGGCACGCTCGGCTGACTTCGACGCGCTGTTGACGGTGCTCGCCCCCGATGTAGTGCTGCGTTTCGATTTGGGTCCGCGCGGGCGGCCTGCGCTCTCCGGGGCACTAGCGGTGGCCCAACACGTGACGACCACCGCGCCTCAGTTCATCTCGTTCGCCACGCCGGTTCTAGTCAACGGTGCGGCCGGCCTGCTGTTCGGCACCCGAGAGGACCCCATCTCGGTGCTCGGATTTACCGTCGTCGGTGGAAAGATCGCTGCGCTGGATTTAGTAGCCACCGCCGCGAAACTGCGCCACCTGCGCATCGACTCGTCACCACAGCCACAGCAGCCTCGACGCTGAACCTAGCGGTTGACATGGGTGGTTGTGGTGGAGTCGCTTCGGGTCGAGGCTAGGAGTGTTCATCCTCCCGTGAAAGGGGACGTACGTGACGAAGTTTCTGGTTTTGTACCGCGCCGACCAGTCCGCGACCGAGGCGATGGCCGCGGCAACCCCCGAACAGCAGCAAGCGAGCATGGCCGACTGGATGGCATGGGCCGGCAAGGCCGGACCGGCGATCGTCGACCTCGGTTCACCGGTGGCGCCCACCGCCGGCACGACTGTCAGCGGCGACTCGGTCGGTGGGTTTTCGATTCTGGAGGCCGAGTCCGCCGACGCGTTGCAGGCGGTGCTCGAAGGCCACCCGCATAGTGCGCAGGGCGGCACGATCGAGGTGTACGAGTTCTTGCCGATCCCCGGCATGTAATGGCCGACGACGCCTATGCCTCACCGGGTGCGAGGCATCGATGATCGGCGACGAGGTTCGCCGCGCCCGTCCAGGGGAGTTGCCAGTCGTGCTTGATCTGGCAACGGCGTTCTACGCTGAGGACGGATTCACCACTCCAGTCTGGCAGCTTCGTGAAAACCTACTGGTGCTTCTGGATTCGGACAGTGCCCGGGTCACGGTCGCGTGCCGCCAGAACGACGAGGTCTTGGGCTTCGCGATCACCACTCTCAGCTTCGGTCTCGAATACGGCCGCCTCGCCGAGCTCGAGGATCTCTTCGTGCTACCCGCGCATCGGCGCAGCGGAATCGGAAGCGCATTGATCAACGACAGTGCTGACTGGGCCAGGTCACGCGGCTGCCGTGCTCTGGAACTTGTCGTCGCACCCAACGGCGCGAACGTCGACATCTGTTCAACTACTATGCACACCAAGGCTTCACAAGCGAGGGCCGACAAATCCTGAGCCGCGACCTCGCGCAGTAGGTCAGTCAAACGAGTTTAGTTGCCGGCGAATAGGGCAGGCCGCTGCCGGTGTTCTCGTCGACGTCGACGCGTCCGCCGAGATAGGGGAATGCGCGTTGCGGACAGGCCGGCCGGTTGCAGATCTTGCAGCCGGCCCCGATCGGCACGACGGTGCTCCGGTCGTTGAGCGCGATTCCGGTGGAGTAGACGAGTTTGTCGGCGTGGACCAGGTCGCAACCCAAACCGATCGCTAAGCTCTTGTGCTGCCCCAGATAACTCTGGCCCTCGGGCGCGGTGGTCTTGGCGAGCCAGAAATACGAACGGCCATCGGGCATCTGGGCGACCTGGGTGACGATCCGGCCCGGTTGGGCGAAGGCATCGTGCACCACCCACAACGGACAGCTGCCGCCAACCCGACTGAAGTGAAATGCCGTGGCGGACTGACGCTTTGAGATGTTGCCGGCTTTGTCGGTCCGGACGAAGATGAACGGCACGCCGCGCAGCTGTGGGCGCTGCAAAGTCGAGAGCCGGTGGCACACCGTCTCGAAGCCGACCCCGAAGCGGCGGCCGAGCAGGTCCACGTCGTAGCGTAATTCTGCTGCGGCTCGGTGGAATTGGCGGTACGGCAACAGAAATGCGCCGGCGAAATAATTGGCCAGCCCGATTCTGGCGACGCCGCGGGACTCGGGGGTGAGCTGATCGTCGGTGGCCACGATCGCCGACAACAGCTCCGACTGGCTGAGCAAGGCCAGTTGGGTCGCGATCTGGAAGGCGCGCTGGCCCGGCAGCAGCCACTGCGCAATGCGCAGCACCGCGGTTTCGGCGTCGTAAGAGCGCTTGGCGTGCTCGCCGAGACCGTCGTCGATCACGACGGTCACCCCATGTTGGTCCCGCATCAGCGCGGACAGCTGGATGTCCAGGCCGCCGATCTTCATTCCGTTCGCTGCGAACATCTCCTCGGCCGCGGTGTCGAGTTCGCCGATGTAGTTGTTGCGGTCGTAGAAGAAGTCGCGGACTTCTTCGAACGGCATCGGGTGCTCGGACGGCAGGGAGACCTCTGTCGTCGCGTGCGAGCGGTACGCCTCCAGCTCTTCGGTGGCGTCCCGCAGCCGCCGGTGCACGGCAACCAGGCTTCGGCCGACCTCGGGCATCCGGGCAACCAATTCCTCGATCTGGGCGCTGCTGACCGCATCGTCGGTGGCGGTGGCGGTGAACACATCGGACAGGTCGGCCACCAGCCGNGCGTCGGAATCGGCGGAGAAGTAGNTCGGTGGCAGGTCGAACCGCTCGGTGAGCGCCAGGAGCACCGGCACGGTGATCGGCCGCTGGTCGTTCTCCAGCTGGTTNACGTAGCTGGTGGANAGGTCCANTGCCCGGGCCAGCGCAACCTGGCTGAGGCCGCGCTCGTTTCGCAACCGCCGCANCCGGGCACCCGAAAACATCTTCGCCACCGCCGACACATTACTCCGGATGGCATTCGCAACATTCGCAAACTGCGGTGGATGAGGACACAAAATTACGCATGTGCAAGGCCTTTTCATCCTGACGGAGTTTGCATAGTGTGCGGATTATGTTGATCCATTCGGTTCGGACGCACCGCAGCGCCGACGATTTCCCACGCGCCGAGCACCTGGCCCAGAAGATCGCGGAGGTGGCGGCCGACCCGGTCGCCGTATCGGCCGAGACCGAGGCGATGGTGATCAACCGGATGATCGACAACGCGGCAGTCAGCGCCGCCTCGGTGCTGCGCAGGCCGGTCACCACGGCCCGCCACCAAGCCCAGGCGCATCGGGCCCGGCCGGGCGCGACGGTCTTTGGTGTGGACGGCAGCTATTCGGCCGAGTGGGCGGCCTGGGCCAACGGAGTCGCGGTGCGCGAACTCGACTACCACGACACCTTCCTGGCGGCCGAGTACTCGCATCCCGGCGACAACATCCCGCCCCTGGTCGCGGTCGCACAGCAGCTCGGTGTGCGCGGGGCCGACCTGATTCGCGGCCTGGCGACGGCCTACGAGATCCAGATCGACCTGGTCAAGGGAATCTGTCTGCACGAGCACAAGATCGACCACGTCGCGCACCTCGGCCCGTCGGCGGCCGCCGGGCTCGGCACCATGCTGCGACTCGACGTCGACACCATCTACCAGGCGATCGGTCAGGCGTTGCATCTGACCACCGCTACCCGCCAATCCCGCAAAGGATCGATCTCGAGCTGGAAGGCCTTCGCTCCCGCGCTCGCCGGCAAGGTGGCCATCGAAGCGGTCGACCGCGCGATGCGCGGCGAAGGTTCACCGGCACCGATCTGGGAGGGCGAGGACGGCGTCATCGCCTGGCTGCTGTCGGGTCCCGAGCACACCTACGAAGTACCGTTGCCCGCGCCGGGGGAGCCCAAGCGCGCCATCCTGGACAGCTACACCAAGGAGCACTCCGCCGAGTATCAGAGCCAGGCGCCGATCGACCTGGCCCGCCGGCTGCGTCAGCGCATCGGTGACCTGGAGCAGATCGCGACGATTGTGTTGCACACCAGCCACCACACCCATTACGTGATCGGCACCGGGTCCGGGGACCCGCAGAAGTTTGATCCCGACGCGTCCCGTGAGACGTTGGATCACTCGCTGCCGTACATCTTCGCTGTCGCTCTGCAAGATGGCACCTGGGACCACGAACATTCGTACGCGCCCGAACGCGCGCATCGGCCGGACACGGTCGAGCTGTGGCACAAGATCTCGACCGTTGAGGATCCGGAATGGACCCGCCGCTATCACTCGAGCGACCCGGCGGAGAAGGCGTTTGGGGCTCGCGCGGAGGTGACGCTCAA
>JGI12627J18819_10000372_pt1 | contig 14609 bp, 10 predicted proteins | sample TexAe_OM1H0_M2_FD_18819 | JGI IMG/M metagenome (IMG submission 18819)
GCACCACCACGCTGACGTCGCCGTCGCGCCGCGTCTGCGTCAGGGCGACCTCGTTGCCGTGACGCTTGAGGTGGACATCAGCCGAACCGCAACTCAAGCGCAGATTGCGCAAATGCAGCTCATCGATGAATTTCGGCAGTGTCGGCCGATAGAACGAAATCTCCTTGGTTGCATCCGACATCGTCAATCCCAGCGACGCCTGGATCAGTGCGAGCGTTGCCGCACTCGCCCACGCCTGCGGCGAGCAGGCGACCGGATATTGCGTCGGCGCGCTGTGCTCCGCCCGCGGAAAGCCGCAGTACAGTTCGGGCAGCCGCCGCAGGTCCATGTAGCTTGCCGCGTCGAATAGCGCGTTGAACACCTGCATGATGGCTTGCTTGTGCCCGTAACGCGCAAACCCCAACGCGATGAGACCGTTGTCGTGGGGCCATACCGAGCCGTTGTGATACGACATGGGATTGTAGTGAGCCTCCGACGTCGCCAGCGTTCGAATTCCCCAGCCGCTGAAACATTTCGGATCCAACAGCGTCTGCGCCACGCGCAGTGCACGTTCCGGAGCCGCAATGCCCGTGAGCAGCACTTGCCCGGAGTTCGAGGAAACGACGCGGCAGGGCTGCTTCGCGCCGTCCAGCGCCAATGCGTAGACCGACAGTTCCTCGCACCAGAACTTCTCTTCGAACTTGATGCGCAGCGCTTCCGCTTGCTGCTGCAATAGCTGCGCGGCAGATTCGAATCCCAGGGTCGCAGCGAGCACCGCCGCATGGCGCTTCGCGCCATACACATAGGCCTGGACCTCGCACAGCGCAATGGCCCCGGTCGCATACCGGCCGTCGCTGTGAAAAATCGCGTCCTGTGAATCCTTCCAACCCTGATTCGCCAAGCCCGTGTCCGTTTGCCGCAGATATTCGACGAAACCATCGCCGTCGCGATCGCCGCAGGTATCGATCCACTTGAGCGCAGCCAGCGCGTTCGGCCATAGCTCCCGAATGGTCTCCACATCTGCCGTGCGCTCGAAATACTCGCCGAGCAAGAGCACGAACAACGGAGTAGCGTCAACGCTTCCGTAGTACCGGCCGAACGGCACTTCGTTCAAGTTCGCCATCTCGCCGTGGCGCATCTCATGCAGGATCTTGCCCGGCTCCGCGTCGCGCGCCGGTTCCACGGTCGTCGCCTGCGTTGCTGCGAGAAATTTCAGTACCCCTTTGGCAATGCTGGGGTCTGCCCACAGAGTCGCGAGCGCCGTGATGATGCCGTCCCGCCCAAAGGGAGTGCTGAACCATGGCGTTCCCGCGTAAGGGTATGGTCCCAAGGGCGTCTGGGTGGTCAGCATATAGAGGTCCGCTATCGAGCGGCGCATCACCTCGTTGAAGACCGAATTCGAGCTGTCGACGCTCGCGGCTCTGCCGCTGGAATCGCGCAAGGCCTGCCGCGCCTTGCGCATCTGACGATAAAAAAAGCGCCCGTCCCAGTCATTCGCACCGGCCACCTCAGGGCTTGCCGGTTTGTCCCTGCCGCCCAGTCCGGCGCGGGTAAACACGCGTCGCACCTGGTGAGGCTTTAGCAGGATCTCGAAGGAAGCCAGGTCGGTTTCGAGCACCTGCGGCGCCGGATTGAACTCGACCGTGCTGATGCGTTCGATAGCATCCAGCCCGACGTAGCGCAGAGTCACCTTGGAAGCACTATCGCGAGAGGCTGTCGCCCGCCCGCGCGCCTTGCGGTGCTCGCCGCGTACTTCGAAGAGGTCGGCGAAATCGGCCTCGAAACACAGTTTCAGGCGAACCCGCAGCGGCCTGTCGCTGAAATTGCGCACGGAGAGCCGCTCGTAGCAAGCGCCCTCCCATACGAACATTAACCTATGTAAGTGGACCTGCTCCCGGCGCAGGGCGACTTGATCGCCGATGAAAAAGTCGGGATTGCTCAGGTCCGCGATGAATACGCTGTTGTCGTCCTGAACCATCGAACTGAGCAACAACGGGCGCGCTTCTTCCAGCAGGAGACTCAGCTTCGACAAAATCCGCGTATCCCGATGGTACAAGCCTTCCGTGCTGCCGGGCTCGATACCGATGTTGCCGCGATGATCGAAGACAACGAACGTGTCGCCTTGCTTGAGCGTGCGCGTGCGCCGCTCCTGGAACGCCGCATTCGCCGCAATGCTGTATTGAGACGCCGGCGCTTGATCCAAAATTGAATCTGCGACGATGTCGTCTGTCGTGCTCGAAGATTTGATCACGAAGTTATCCTACTCACTCGCCAGTTTTGCCGCGCCCGTCAGAGCCGTCCTGCGCGCATTCGCCCCGGACACCACTGATACATTCAATCTGAATCTGTTTGGATACTCAAAGTTAATTTGTCGCCAGGGAGAGACTTATGAAGATCGCGCAGGTTGCGCCCCTTATCGAAGCTGTGCCGCCTAAACTCTACGGCGGCACCGAGCGTGTAGTTGCTTATCTTACGGATGCCTTGGTCGAACTCGGACACGATGTCACGCTCTTTGCGTCTGGCGACAGCCGGACGAATGCGAAACTGGTCTCTGTCTGGCCGCGCGCGTTGCGCCTCGACCCTGATGTTTCCGACCCCTTCGCACCGCTTCTTATGCAGTTGGAAGAGCTCTCGCGGCGCGCGCGCGAATTCGACGTGATCCATTGTCACTTGGATTACTTTGCATATCCGCTGTTGCGCCTGCTGGGCGTGCCTTCGCTCACTACGTTGCACGGCCGTCTCGATCTACCCGAACTCAAACCTCTGTATAAGTTGTTTTGCGACACCCCTGTCGTTTCCATTTCCAACGCTCAGCGCGAACCGCTGCCCGCGGCCAACTACCTGGCCACCGTGCATCACGGTTTGCCGCAAAATCTGTTGCGCAAGTCCGGCGGCGGCGACTATCTGGCATTCTTGGGTCGCATTTCACCGGAAAAGGCTCCGGATGCGGCGGTCCGCATCGCCGCGCAAGCGGGCATGAAGCTGAAGATCGCCGCCAAAGTGGACCGGGCTGACCGCGAATATTTTGGCAAGACCGTCGAGCCGCTGCTTTCCAACGCCGACGTGGAGTTCGTCGGCGAAATCGCCGAGCACCAGAAGAGCGAATTTCTCGGCAACGCGGCCGCACTGCTGTTTCCCATTGCCTGGCGCGAGCCGTTCGGCCTCGTGATGATCGAGGCCATGGCCTGCGGCACACCGGTGATCGCATTCAGGAATGGATCCGTGCCGGAGGTCCTGCAAGACGGCCTCACGGGATTCATTGTCGACTCCGAGGCCGAGGCAGTCGCAGCGATTGCCCGGATTCCCACGCTCGATCGCGATCTCATCCGCGCGGAATTTGACCGGCGATTCACCTCCAGGCATATGGCCCAAAACTACCTGAAGTTGTATTCCCGTTTGCAGCACGGGCGCAATGCTGTTCCCAAGCAATATGGCTCCGGATTCTTGCAGCACGCCGCGCTGGCAGCCCAAGCAGTCGCGATGCCGCTTCTGCCCCGGCGGGTGTAGCCCGCGACAACGCGCGATGGACGTATCGTGCGCCACCCTGGTGCGCAACGTGACTTGTGGGAGCGGCGACTTTGCCGTATCACTCCGCGGAGGCGCCGTATCACTTCGCGGCGGCTGAGTTCTCGTTCTTGCCGCGCTGATTACGCGCATACATGACCTGCCCGACGATCGCCACCGCCAGAATTGCGGCGTTCGAGCCCATGAAAACCCAATTGCGCAACAGAAAGCTGTACACCATGAAGCCTATCGAAGCTGCCATCTGGCCGATGAACAGCCACCTGGACACGCCGCTGATCTGGCCCGATTTCCACTGCGTATAGACCTGCCGCACCAGCGTGACCAACAGGAGTGCGGTGCTCGCCCAGCCGATCGCTTCGATCCAAGGTTTAGCGAGCAAAATTGCCCGAACCGCGCTGCTGCGTGGACCTGTCGCCATTGCTGCGGCCGTGCTTTTCGCTAGTCATGGTATTCACCTCGTTTAATGAATGGGCGGGCGAGTGAAGTGGCGGGGCACCAACCCAGGTTGGAGCGAACTACTACTTATCCGTCGGTGCGATCGACTCGCTGTTTTGCTCCAGAACCTCGCGCACGCGCGAAGCCAGGTCTGCAATCGTAAACGGCTTGGTGATCAAGTGCACCCCGGGATCAAGGCGGCCGTGATGCACGATGGCATTGCGGGCGTATCCGGTGGTGAACAATACCTTCAGTTTCGGCCACCGCCCGCACGCTTGGGCCGCGAGCTGCGCTCCCGTCATGCCGCCCGGCAGAACGACGTCGGTAAAGAGCAGATTGACATGCGGATTGCGTTCCAGCAGCTGCAGTGAACTCGGCCCATCGGGAGCTTCAAGAACGCGATATCCGAGCTCTTGCAACGCCTCGACCGAATAAGTTCTTACATCGGGATCATCTTCCGTCACCAAGATGGTTTCAGCGAGCGTGCCTTCCGGTACGAGCGGCTGGTCTTCGCGATGATGAACCGTCTCAGTGCGCAGCAAACGCGGCAGATAAATCTTGATGGTCGTGCCCTGGCCGAGTTCCGAATAAATCCTCACATGCCCGCCGGACTGCTTCACAAAGCCATAGACCTGGCTCAAACCGAGGCCCGTGCCTTGACCCACCGGCTTGGTTGTGAAGAACGGCTCGAATGCCTGCGCAACGACCGCCTCGCTCATTCCCGAACCGGTGTCCGACACCGAAATCGATATGTACTGTCCCGGCACAACTTCGGACTGGGTCTCGGCGTACGCTCTGTCGATATCGGAGTTCGCGGTTTCGATCGTAAGCCGTCCGCCCTCCTTCATCGCGTCACGCGCATTGAGGGCCAGATTCAGCAATGCCGACTCCAGCTCATTGGCGTCGGCCTCCACCGTCCAAAGTCTGGCCGCCCGTACTATCTCGAGCTCGACCGTCTCGCCCAACGAGCGATGCAGCAAGTCGGACATTCCCGATATCAATGCATTGACGTCGATGGGCTTGGGGTCCAGAGGCTGCCGCCGGGAAAACGCCAACAGGCGCTGTGTCAGCGCCGCTGCGCGCTTGGCACCGGACATCGCGCTCTGCACGGATTTGGTGAGGCGCGGAGATTCCGGCCCCACGGTTCGCGAAATGGTGTCGAGGTTGCCGATGATCACCTGCAAAAGATTGTTGAAGTCATGCGCAACGCCGCCGGTCAATTGCCCGACCGCCTCCATCTTTTGCGATTGCCGCAGCACGGCCTCATTCCTGCGCAGCTGTTCGGTGCGCTCGGTCACCTGTTGTTCGAGCGTCGCGTTCAGATTTCTCAACTCTTGCGTCAGTGAGGAATTGTCGATGGCCACACTTGCCTCGGCGGCGAGGCCCACCAGCCATCGCTCCGATCGCTCCGTAAACACACCGGGATGCGAATGCCCAAAAAACAGTCCGCCGATGGCCGTGCCGTTGCGCGATGTAACGGGGACCGCCAGATAACTTCGTACCGGCAGGTGGCCTTTGGGCATGCCGTAGTGCGGTGCCATGTGGCCGTAACGCGGATCTTTGGTGATATCGCTTGACCGAACGATGGCAGATCCGGAGAACGTCGGCGCAAATACGTCGGTATTTCGCGGCATGGGAAACTTTGAGAACGCGTCTGCCGGGGCGCCGGACAGCGTATAGAGCAGGTAACTCTCGCCTTTCTCGTTGACCAGGTTATAGAAAAAGGCACCGAATTCCGCGGTCGAAAGCTCGACGCCCGCGTCCGTGACGATTTGCACGAGTTTCTTGGTGTCGTCCTCCAGCGAAATCGCCGACAGCGCTCTGTTCAATATCTCGAGCGCATGATGTTCGTCGCGTAAGTTTTGCTCCGCGTCGCGCTGAGAGGTCCGATCTCGGAGAATCTTGATGAAGCCCAAGATCTCCTGCCGGTCATCCCAAATCGGCGTAAGTTCGCCGACCGCCCAAAAGCGGCTGCCGTCCTTTCGTTTTCTCCAGCCTTCCTCCCCGCCGCCTCGGCCGGAATGGACTGCGTCGTGCATTTCCCGCGCGAACTGTTCCTCGTCCGTGAAAACCGGATCCAAGGTCCGTCCCAGCATTTCCTCCTCAGACCAGCCGAGGATGAGTTCCGCACCCCGATTCCAACTCGTGACGCGGCCGTCGCTATCGGTGCTGATGATGGCGGTGTCGATTGCGCTGTTGACGATCTGCCGCCATTGGGACGCAAGAATCAATTCAGGTCGGAGGGACGTCGATTTCATATTGTGGTTATCGCCGGGCAAGAATAAGCCATCTCGCGGGGACGATGCACTTAACTACCTCAGTTTATTGCTGCCAGCGCTTTCCTACACACCCGTCGCACGCCGGCCTACAACAGCCGATCTTTGCTCACGTCACCGGGTTGCGCCGCAAGTGCTCGCTCCGACTCAGGCCCGCCGCCACCTCACCGAGAACGCTTACGGCTTGCCACACATCGGTGTAACGCAGGTACAGGGGCGTAATGCTGAAACGCACCACATCGGGAGCCCGAAAGTCGCCGATAACTCCGCGCGCAATCAGCGCCTGCATGAGTTCGTATCCCTGTGCGTGCGTCAGCGCGACGTGGCTTCCGCGCCGCGCAGAGTCGCGGGGCGACGCGAGCGCCAAGCCGCTTCCCGCCAGCGAGTCAACGCGCTTGATGAACAGTTCCGACAGCGACTCGGACTTGCGCCGCACCTCGCGGATATCGATGTCTTGCCAGATTTCGAGCGCGCCCTCGAGTGATGCGAACGAGATCATGGAGGGCGTTCCAACGCGAAACCGCGCCATGCCCGGGGCCGGATCGTAGTCCTCGGTGAACTCGAACGGAGCCGCATGCCCCATCCACGCGGTGAGGCCCGGGCGGATTTCGTCTTGCAGATCGCGCCTCACATAGAGAAATGCCGGCGACCCTGGGCCGCCGTTCAGATATTTGTAAGTGCAGCCGACGGCAAAATCCGCGCGCGCAGCCGCAACGTTGGTCTCCAGCGCTCCGACACTATGGGACAGATCCCACAAGATGCGCGCGCCCTTTGCATGCGCCCGTTGGGTGATGGCCGCAAGATCGAACAGCTCCGCGGTCTTGTAGTGGACATGCGTAAGCACGACCAGGAAGGTCGACTCATCGATCCGCTCGGCGATTTCCGATCGTGGCACGGCCACGATCTCGATGGCGCCTCCCGAGAGCGATGCCAAGCCCTGCAGCACATAGATGTCAGCAGGAAAGTTACCCGCTTCCGTGATGATGCGATGACGGGTTCCGCGCGCCATCATCGCGGCACAGGCAATCTTGAACAGATTTACCGTGGTCGAGTCGGCGACCAGTACTTCATCGGCCCCCGCGCCGATCAGGGGCGCAATTTTGGCGCCCAGCCGGTGCGGCAGATCGAACCACCCATGAACATTCCAGCTCCGCACGAGATCCGGGCCCCACTGATCCTCGACTATTGCCCGCGAACGCGCCATGGACCCTTTCGTCAACGCTCCCAGCGAGTTGCCGTCCAGGTAGATTATTTCCGGATTGAGCAAGAATTTGCGGCGTGTCTCCGCGAACGGATCGCGCGCATCCCAAAGCCTGCACTCATCCAAGCTATCCGGTGAGGTCATTGACGCGCCATTGGAGGTTCGCGCAAGCGAAGGTGGTAAATCAGGCCCAAACAAGCCAGGTAAGGCAAACCAAATACCAGCGTCATGCGGAAAGCCTCTGTGAATGCCGTGGTCAGGAGCAGAGCCGCCATGAGACCGGCGCCCAGCAGCGTGGTATAGGGAAACCCCCACATTCGAAACCGCGCGGGCGGGCTATTGTCCCGAGCGCGTGCGCGGCGAAAGAAGAAATGCGTCACGAATATCATCATCCAGGTGAACATCGCGCCGAAAACCGAGATGCCAACCATCATGAGGAAAGCTCGGCCCGGCGATACGATGCTCAGCACGGTGGCTACCGCGATTCCAAAAGTCGAGAGCAGCAGCGCGTTGAAGGGAATACCCCTTGCCGTAAGCGCACCCAAGAGCTTGGGCGCCTGTCCCGCGCGCGAAAGACTGAACATCATGCGCGTCGATATGTAGAGTTGGCTGTTCATCGCCGACAATGCCGCGATTAGAATGACGAAATTCATGACGCCGCCGGCCGCCGGCACGCGCAACGCCTCCATGACCATCACGAACGGACTCTTGGTCGACCCTGCCAAAGTCCAAGGCAATACCGCGAGCATGAGCGACAGCGTCAGAATATAGAACAAGACCAGGCGCGCGACGGTTGAAAAGAACGCTCGCGTGATCGCGATTTCCGGCTGCGCGGCCTCACCCGCGGCGACCGCAATCATCTCAATGCTCAGGAAGCTGAAAATCGCCATGATGACTGCAATCCACATCCCGGCGACGCCGCGAGGCAGAAATCCGCCATACGCGGTGTAGTTGCGAAATCCGATCGAAGCGGCCGCACCTTGGATATCCACGCGACCGCCCCGCGCAACGAGATATCCCGCGAGCAAGATGAAAACGACGATGGCGCTGATCTTTAGCAGCGAAAACCAATACTCCACGGTGCCGAACGTGCTGACGCTAAAGGCATTGACCGTTATCAGCGCACACGAGAACGCTGCGATCCACAGCCAGCCGGGCACAGCGGGAAACCAAAATTTCATGTAAAGCGCGATCGCCGTGACTTCAGTGCCGACCGCCAGGACGATGCAGGTCCAATACGCGTAACGGACCATGAATCCGGCCAAAGGGCTTATGTAGTATTCGGCGTAGGTGCCGAATGAACCCGTGGTCGGGTGCGTAACGGTCATTTCCGCGAGACATCCCATGAGCAGGAGCGCAATCAGCGCTCCAATCGCGTAACTCAACAGTACCCCAGGCCCCGCGGTTCCGATCGCGAAGCCGCTGCCGAGGAACAATCCTGTGCCGATGGCTCCGCCGATGGCAATCATGGAGAGCTTGCGCGCCGAAAGCGACCTGCGCAGGCCGCTTTCGCGCTGAATGATCGAGGAAAAATCAGCCATTGCGGCTGGTTGGATGGTGCATTTTCTTATAGGCTCGTTTGGCCTGTGGATTCTAGCCTGAAACTAGCTGTCCGACCGCTCACGCCGAGCCTTTGGCCTGCGCTCGAGGATTTATTCGGCAAGCGCGGCGCCTGCAACAATTGTTGGTGCATGTACTGGCGGATCGGCAGCGCCTACCGAAGTGCCGCGGCCGGCAAAAACCGGGCGGCGTTTCGCAGAGTCGTGAAACGCGGGCCGCCGCCGGGCCTCGTCGCTTTCGATGGCGACGTGGCGGTCGGCTGGTGCCAGCTCACGCCGCGGAAAGCGTTGCCGTGGTTGGACCGCACCTGGCGGCTAAGATCTGTCGATGATGCTCCGGTCTGGGTGCTCTCTTGCCTGTACGTGCGCATCGGCTATCGACGCAAAGGCGTCACGTCGCAGCTGATCGCAGCCGCACTCAAAGCGGCTAAGCGGGCCAATGCACCCGCCGTAGAGGCATATCCTTTGGATGCGGACGCATCGCCGAGCGCGACGGGAACCGGCTTTTCTTCGACCTTCGCGCGAGCGGGATTCAAAGTCATCGCGCGTCGAACACCCGAACGGCCAATCATGCGCTATGTCATTTCTCGAACAGCGCGGTAAACGGTCGAGAAGTGAAGCCGGGCCATACCTGATTAGCGCAATGTCAGCGCCGCCAATGCCTCCCGCTGAAATCCCTGCACCCCCGCAACTCCCGGCATTCTCGGTGCCTTTCCTGACCGCCGCCCCACTTTGGTGAGAAATTCCAGCGCCTTGGGATGTGCAAACAACCATCGGGTGAGAGACTCGCCCGCGCGCGAAGCGCCCAGCATGCTGTCGTTGCCGGCCGGCGCCTCGGCGGGCATCGTCTGTTGCAGCCACAGCATCACGGTTTGCCGCTGCGGATCCGCTTGCCACCACCCGCCAAACAAGCCCGGCCAGCCGAATGAGCCGCGGCTACCCACGCCCATCCATGCGTTCTTCTCCGGGTCATCCACCACAGAAACGCCGAGCCCGAACCCTTGCGCCATGAAGAACGGAATCCCGAACTGAATGTCGCGGCGCTGCGCCGGGGTCAGCCGATTCGTGGTCATGAGCCGGATGGATTCCGAGGACATGACTCGTTTACCATTGATTGCACCGCCCTCGAGCAGCATGCGCGCGAAGGCCAGGTAGTCGTCCGCGGTTGAAACCAATCCCTGTCCCCCAGCAGTGATGACGGGCCGCTTCTCATCCAGAAAACCGGGCAGCGGATGCGGAGTGAAAACCCCCGGCGCCGATGTCCCATAAAGCACAGCGGCTCGATCGCGTTTCTCGTGAGGCACCCAGAAATCCGTGTCTATCATCCCCAAGGGAGCGAACAGAAATTCCTGCAGCGCTTCCCGGAAAGTAGTGCCCGCCGCGCGACCGACGATGAACCCGAGGACATCGGTAGAATGGCTGTAATTGAAGCGCTCGCCCGGCGCGTAGCTCAGCGGCAGCGACGCGAGAGCGCTCATCCATTCTTCCGGCGAGCGCCAGCTCTCCAACTTGAGTCCGAATCTCGCTTCCAGCGCCTGAGCCAGCGGTCCTTTCGCTGTAAAACCATAGGACAACCCTGAGCGGTGCGTCAACAGATCTTCGATGGTGATGGCTCGCGGCGCAGGATAAGTCTCCTCGAGAGGTCCATCGGGTCTACGCAGCACCCGCATCTGCGAAAATTCCGGCGCCCATTTCGCGATGGGGTCCTCCAGCCGGATCACTCCTTTTTCCATCAAGATCAACGCCGCCGCCGAAGTGATCGGCTTGCTCATCGATGCAATACGAAAGATGGTGTTGCGCTCCACTGGCAGCTTCTTCTCGATGTCGCGCAGCCCCGCGACTGCCAGCTGCTTCAGCTCGCCGGCCTGCGACACCAGGCAAACCACTCCCGGAATATCCCCGCTTGCGACGGCATGGTGCGCAGGCAATGCAATGCCTGCAATCGTGGATTGATCGGCGCTATCTCTCATGCTCTGGAATTCTACTCTCCCAGAGACAATAGAAACGCCGCAGACGCGATTGCCATCACGCTGGTTGCCGCCCAGCCCGTGGCACGTATCGCCCCGGAAATCCGGAACTTGCCCATGAGGCTGTTATCGGCGGAAACCATCATGATCAACACCATGATAGGCACCGCGACGACGGCATTGAGGGCCGCGGACCAGACCAGCGCCTTCATCGGATTGAACTTGAATACATTTGCCAGGGCACCAATCAGCGTGGCCCCTGCAATGACCGCGTAGAACGCTTTTGCCTGCCCAGGCTGTCGGGACAATCCGACCGCCCAGCCGCGGGCCTCGCCCAGCGCATAGGCGGCCGAACCCGCCAATACCGGCACCGACAATAAGCCTGTTCCGATTATTCCGAGTGCAAACAGGGCGAACGCGAAATTGCCGGCGATGGGTTTGAGCGCTTCGGCCGCTTGTGCCGCGCTGGTAATTTCTTGAGTTCCGTGCAAATGCAATGTGGCCGCCGCCGTGCCCAGGATCGCGAGAGCCACCAGGTTCGAAACCGCCATGCCGACCAAGGTGTCGAAGCGAATTCGGGCAAGGGCATCGGGCCCTTGGGAAGGACGGCGGCGTAGAGACCGACGTGCCGGTTCAGTCTTCGTGTCTTCTGCCTCCTGCGAAGCTTGCCAGAAAAAGAGATACGGACTGATCGTCGTGCCGAGGATGGCAGCGACGGTCAGCCAATACTGGTGCGTCATCACGAAACGGGGCAGCAAGAGTCCCTTGATGTATGCCGACCACTCAACGTGCACGACGCACAGCGTCGCGAAATAGGCGAATAGCGACAGCGTGAGCCATTTGAGGATTGCCACATAGCGCTTATGGTGTAGGAAGACTTCCCCGACCACGCACAGCCCGCTGAACGCGACGATGTATATCCAGTTCGGCGTCCCCGGCAAAAGCAAGCGGCTGGACTCTGCCATCGCGCCGAGGTCGGCGCCGATATTGCAGATGTTGGCCAAGCACAGCAGCACGACCGCGCTTTGCAAAATCCAATTTGGAAATTTCTTGCGAATATTGGCCGCGATGCCCATCCCCGTGGTCCTGCCGATCCGTGCGCTGATTTCCTGGACGGCCGCCATCAGCGGGAAGGTGATCAGCAGAGTCCAGGAGAGCGAATAACCGAATTGCGCGCCCGCCTGCGAGTACGTGGCAATGCCGCTCGGATCGTCATCGGCGGCGCCGGTAATGAGCCCCGGTCCCAGTGTCTCCGAGAGACGCCGTTTACGCTGAGGCATCTGTTTCAGCCTACGGCGTTACGGGCTTCCCGAGGGCGAGAGGCAGCTGCAAGAGCAGCTACCTCCCCCGCCAAGTTCAATTTGTGATGTCGTAGTACGAATTGACGCGTCTGCCATATTCAGTGTCATACGTCGGAACGCGTTCATCGGTGTACTTCGGCGCTTTTTCCAGCTTAGCCTTGTCAAGCGGAATTACGTAACCGCTTCTGCCTTCATCGTATTTGAGCATGGACCACGGAATCGGGTAACGATCCGTACCCATCCCCAGGAAGCCGCCGAACTCCAGCACGGCATAGCGCACCTGGCCGGAGTACTTATCGATCATGAGATCGTCGATGGAACCGAGCTTGTCGCCGGTGGGATTGTAGACGTTGGTCCCTTCGACTTTATCGGAGGAGATAACTGACATCGTGTTCATAGGAGGTTCCTCAAAGGTTGCAAGATTGAATGTCCCAGCCGTATCTGACCGCGTCGCAACGCTGATTCGGCCGAACGAACATCGATGTTGCAGTACTGCGCCCGGCTTGAAAGTAGGCGCAGCGCACAGGCCATCGTCAGAATCTAGCTCCTTCGTTTTCTTATCATAGGTTACTCTTTGAGTGTAAAAGCGCGTGTCGAGCGTAAAGGCGTGGGAGGCTCGCAGATGAAGATGGGCTATCGCTCGCGCAATCGAGTCCCAAAGAAATCGGCCACCGACTGGTTGAATGCCCGGTGGAACGATGCTCGGTCAAAACCCGGCGGATCCTGGCAAATTGGCGGCACCGCAGCGCGCAAAGCGTCGCTGCAGGGCGCAAGGAATACAAAATGATCAGGGCCCTGCACCACATGCGCGTCCGGGTGCACCTTGAGGTTGTCGCGGACGATCGCGCCGTTCCAAGCGTCGGGAGCCCACGTGTCGTTCTCCGCGCGCCACATCTGAATCGGCGCGCTGACCTCTCGCAAGTCCCCTGGACCGAACAAGTACGCCGCCGCGGGGGCCGCAATCACCGCCGCTTTGATGCGGATATCGTGAGTCCAGTTCGGAATGTCGGCATTCGGGCTCAGCTGATCGCCCTGCGCTCTTTTGATGAACTCACACTCCGGCGCGTCGGGCTTCGTCTCGCATAGCTGTGCCATGCGCGGCAGCTCCGGCGTCCCCCCGAGCAGCACCAAGCTGGTGAACCCTCCCAAGGAAAATCCAAAAATACCGACGCGCTTCGGATTGATGTTCAAAGCGCCCGGCCAGGACGACAGTAGCCAGTCGAGCGCCACTTTGATCTGCCGTGGCCGATCGATTAAATCAATGCGGTTGCCGATGTAGCTCTGATCCTGCGAATTGTCGCCGATATGCGTAATCGCCAGCACCACCATGCCCGCCCGCGCCAGCGCCTGCGCGGTGTCGAGATGACTGCTCAGGGATCCCCCGGTGCCGTGCGAGATCAGAATCAGCGGCAGGCCCTGTCCCTGAACCGGCGCGTTGAGCGCCACATCCTGGCTGAATAATCCCAAGGGATGCATCGAGGTTTGAACGTTGCTGGGGTACCAAATGCCCGCCTGCATGGATTTCCCGCCGTGATCCGGGATCGTCACCTGTTGAAATCCCACGGTCGCGCAGCACACATCCGCCAGCAGCAGGCCTGCCAAGGCAACGCCGAGCCAATTCACGCGGCCTCGCAGAAACGCCATGTCAGAACCCCGTCTTGAAGGCGATCAAATGAAACGACAAAGCCGCCCACAGCAGGATCAACAGCGCTGCCGCGAGCACGATTGCCCATAGTTTTGCCCATCGGCTGCGGCCGCTCTTGGAGACGATCCACAGATTCCATACGCCGGCCGCGGCGCCGCCTAAAAATGCGATGGGCGACAGGACCAGCAATACCCCAATCACGCCTCCCAGCTTCGGAATAAGGCCAAGCGCCGATATCATGGCAACGAGCAGCACGAACCAGGCCAAGAACACCAGGCTAGAACTCAATGCGGCGATCCGCACCCAGCGGTGTGCACGGGCATCGATGCCGCTCAAGGGATAAGCGGCACCGTAACGTCGACGGACCAACGCGCTGATAGGCCACGCGAGGGCCGAAAGCAACAGAACTGCCACGGCGGTGCCTGCAGCCGGCACCCACCAGCCCGAAGACTTCTGCCACGGCGTCCGGTCGTACACTTCGATTGCCGCTGAATCACCATATCCGAATCGCACGACCCGGCCGCCGTCAACGTGCGCGGACAACAGCGTTTTCGCGTGCTCCTCCCGCCAGATGAAGGGCTCGATCTCGCGCCACTTCAACGGCATCCCCGAAGGACTGGTCTCCGACGAGACGGAGATTGTTCCGTCGCCGTTATCGTCGACCGTGGTTTGTTGAGTCGCGTACAGCAAGCTCACGAAACTCGAATCGACCCGCCGCGAG
>JGI12627J18819_10000374_pt1 | contig 14578 bp, 10 predicted proteins | sample TexAe_OM1H0_M2_FD_18819 | JGI IMG/M metagenome (IMG submission 18819)
CCGGCAGGCCCTGAGTAATCACCGGACGCCAGCGACTCATCGCCGATAAATACCCCGTCCGTGCAGTTGTAGCCGGCTCGCCAACCATGAGCTCGGGCGCAGGCTGCTATCAGTCGCACCGTCGTGGTCTTGCCGTTGGATCCCGTTACGATTGCGGTGGGAATGTCCGCAAGATCGTCCCAGGGGACGTCGCTCTCTGAAGGCAGGTGAGTGAGCGCAAATGTGCGGCTGTGTGCGCCCGCGCCGACGGTGAATTCCGCATCGTCGGCAAAGCTCGGCAGTTCCTTGGCTTCGGCGATCTTGAGCAAGGACCGCAGTTTGCCGTTGGCCTCGAGCGATGACAGCTGTGCAAAGCGCGCGAGCGCCGCTCGTTCGTCGAGGACTGGCGGCAGCGCCGGTGGCGGGGCGTCCGGCTCGTCGCCTCGCGCCGCCGTCACCAGGGCGGCTTCAAGTCCTCGCCACCTGCTCGGGTCGCGTTCCGCCAGGGCCGCACACAACGCCCACTCGTTGATCTCCGTGGCAAGCAACAGCTGGTCTGCCGGCGCCGCGATTGCCAGCAAAACGCCGCCGGCGTGGCGCCTGGCGGCAAACTGCCTCAGTTCCCAGCCCAAATGCGCAGCAGCGCGTTCGACGCGTGCCCGCCAAGCCTCTATCAGGGCATCGTCCGGCGGCGCGCGCACCGCGTCGAGCACGGCACCTGTCGAGGCAAAGAACAGATTACTGCCGGTCAGACGCCTGGAATCCTCAAACGGCAGCTCGCCCGCGCCGCTCAGTCGTCGTTCTCCGGCGCCAGGCGCACACCTCTCTCATCGCGAATGAGGCCTTCCATGTTGAATTCCGGGCTCGCGGCGGCCTCGAACTTGTCCTCGGATTTCGTCTCGGGGGCGGGCGCGCGCGGGCTGCGCTCGATGGGCTTCGCCGCGGCGGCACCCGCCGGCTTGAACTTGGTGATTTGTTTCCAAGAGCGAACCAGTGCGTCGGCAAATATAAGCAGCAAATCCCCCGATTCGCCCATGCGCAGCGCCGCCTCGATCGCTTCTTGCTCATCGGGAATGACCGAGATCGCGCTCTCCGGCACGCCGGCCTCGCGCAGCGCCTGTGCTTGAATCCGCGGCACTTCGTCCGCGCCGCGATTGCGCAAATTATCGTCGCGCCGGCAAATATAGTGATCGAAGCGGCCTGCCGCCACCTTGGCGATGGCCACCAAGTCCTCATCGCGCCGATCGCCCGGCCCGGCCAGCACGACGATGCGTCGGCCCGCGACGTCCAACCGTGCCGCCAGATCGGCCATCATTCCGACGGCGTGCGCGTTGTGTCCGTAGTCGAACAGCACCTTGAAAGGATGCTCGTTGAAGACATTCATGCGCCCCGGCGCTTGAAAGAACGTCGAATCGAAGGTGCGCAATCCCTGACGTATGGCGTCGAGCTTTATTCCCAGCGAAAAGGCCATCGCAGCCGCGAACATCGCGTTTTGAACATTATGAGTAGCGCGGCCTTCCAGCGTCGCCGGTATCAAATGGGTCCACAGCAAAGGGATATGTCCGCCACGGTCGTACAGGGTCATCATCTGTCCATTGACACCGGCCTCGAGGGCACAGGCTCGTCCGCCCGCCCGTATGTGTTCGCGCACCAGCGCATGATGCGGATTCATGGTCACATAGCAGATGGTCTTTGCTTCGGTGTGGCTCGCCATCTTCAGCACCAAGGGATCATCCGCATTCAGCACCGCGCAGTCGGTGGCTACCTCGACGACGATGCGCTTGAGTTCGCCCAGCTGCTCGAGCGTGTCGATTCCTTTGAGTCCCAAATGATCGGCTTGAACGTTCAGCACTGCGCCGACATTGATTTCATTCACCCCCATGCCGGCGCGCAATAAACCGCCGCGCGCCGTTTCCAGCACGGCGATGTCGATCTGCGGATCCGCCAGAACCATGCGAGCAGAAACAGGGCCGGTCATATCTCCTTGCACGGTTCGCTGACCATCGATGTACACGCCATCCGTGGTGGTAAGTCCCGGCGTGAACCCGGCCATCTTGGTGATGTGCGCCAGCATGCGCGCGGTCGTGGTCTTCCCGTTCGTGCCGGTGACTGCGGCAATGGGCACGCGCGCGGAGCTGCCGGCAGGGAAGAGCATATCGACCACCGGCGCCGCCACGTCGCGCGGCGTTCCTTCGCTCGGCGCCACGTGCATGCGAAACCCGGGCGCCGCGTTGACCTCGCAGATTCCGCCGCCGACCGCCCGGTAGCTCTCGGTGATGTCCTTGCACAGGAAATCGACGCCGCCCACGTCGAGGCCGATGGCCCTGACCGCGCGCTCGGCCATTTCTCGATTGTCGGGATGAATGACATCGGTGACGTCGGTGGCGGTGCCGCCCGTGGACAGATTGGCGGTGGATCGCAGCAGCACCATCCGTCCTTTGTCCGGCACCGACTGCGCGGTAAGGCTCGCGCCCTCAAGCATTTTTTGCGCCTGAGCGTCGAGCTCGAGCCGCGTCAAGACCTTCTCGTGGCCCACGCCGCGGCGCGGATCGCGATTCACGATGTCGACCAGTTGCTCGATGGTATGTTCGCCGTCGCCGATCACATGGCCTGGCGTGCGGCGCGTAGCGGCCACGAGGTTGCCGTTCACGACCAGCAGCCTATGATCATCGCCCTCCAGGAAAGTCTCGACGATCACAGAGCGTGCGTGCTCGCGCGCCACTGCGAATCCATGCGCGACTTCGTTCTCCGTGCTCAGGCGGATGGAAATCCCGCGGCCATGATTGCCGTTATAGGGCTTGGTCACCACAGGAAATCCGATGCGTTTGGCGGCGCGCACGGCCTGCGCCTCGCTTTGCACGAGTTCCTGCTTGGGAACGGGGAGGCCCAAAGTGGCCAGGATCTTGTTGGTCTCTTCCTTGTCGCTCGCTAGCTCGACGGCGATGTGCGAAGTGCTGCTGGTGACGGTTGCTTGAATGCGTTGCTGGAACTTTCCGTGCCCGAGCTGGACGAGCGATTGGTCATTCAGCCGAAGCCATGGAATGCCGCGATGCTCGGCCGCGCGCACCAGCGAGGATGTCGAGGGACCAAGAGCCCGGCGCTGGGCGAATCGAATGAATTCATCGCGAGCCTCCTGCCAGTTCCAGCCATCGGGAACCGATCCCTGGGGCCTGAGGGGGGCGGGCAGCAACGAGCATATGAGGCGCAATCCAAGCTCGCCGGCGGCAATGCCTTCATCGCGCTGCGCGTATTCGTAGACCACGGTGTACACGCCGGTCGGCCCCGCGCTGCGCGTCTTGCCGAAGGTGACTTCCTCGCCGGCGATATTCTGCAACTCGATGGCCACATGCTCGAGAACGTGACCAAGCCAAGTGCCCTCATCCTCGCGCATGCGGCGAAAGAACCCGCCGGGTTCGCGATAAGAACAGCCATGCTGGGCGAGACCGGGCANGACGCCGGCCAACGCATCGACGAATTCACCGCCAAGCCGGCCCGTCGGCCAAGCCTCCAATTCCCCAAGATCGAGTTCCAAACGAATGACCGGAAAGCGTGCATAGAGCGAAGGGCCAACATAAACGGATCGATCGAGAATTCGCATGGATTCCCCGCAGCTTTTTTAATAGTCAGTCTTTGACGGCGACCAGCGTGCCCGCCGAGGCAATCCGTGTGTGCATATTGAAAGTCGCACCGGCCACCAGGATGTGCAATCGCAGGCCCAGCACGCAGACCGGCTGGCCTTCGCTGACCTCGCCGATCGACGAAAAGCTGACCTCAGAGGCGTCCACGATCGTAACGCCGCCGCTGCCCTGGACTTCGACGGTTTCATCCGGGCCGATGAACGCTGCCGTGTCCTCGTCGAGGCCGATGCCTATCGCGAAGGGGTTGTACGCGAGTGCGGTTATGAGCCGTCCCAAGCGGTCGCGTTGCCGAAAATGCTGGTCGATGATGAAGCGGTTGGTGAGCCCAAGCCCCGGCGCCAGGCGCACGCTGCCGGAAATGACCGCCGAGCCTTCATCGCCGAAAGCGATCATGTGCTCGCTCAGGATGCTTGCCCCGGCGCTGGTGCCGCCCACGGTGACGCCATGGGCATTGCGCATGCGAATTACCTTGGCAACCGGGGTGCCCCCTAGCAGGGTTGTGAGACGCAATTGATTTCCGCCGGTGAAGAAAATCCCGCTCGCTTCCTCGAGCCGCCGCAACCGCCCGGGTTCCTGGCAGTCGCGGCGCGTGTCGAAATCCATCACAGCTACTTCGGCAGCGCCCAAATCTTTGAATAGCTTCTCGTAGCGCGGTCCGGTCTCATGCATACGGCTGGCCGTGGGGATGACGACGATGTTCGCCTCAGGGCCGCCGGAAACGCGGACGAATCGGTCGAGTATCTGGCGGTCGTTTTCCTTGTTTTCAGCGCCGCCAATCGGCACGATCCAGCCACGCGTTTCGCCGTCCGGAACTTTACTGGGCATTATTTGCAGGGTCTCCTTAACATCGCTGATTCGAATGATGACGGTTTCCGCGCGGCCTGTCGTGCTTCCTGCCGCGGGGGCCCGAAACGATATTAGCTTTATGGTTTATGAATGTATCGTAATCAATTGATATTTATTGTATTTTACATATGAAATTGTGCGAGAGGTTATTAACCCTGTACAGCCATGCCGGTGCGCATGCGTACTTCGGCGAGGCGGTCACCACCCTGGAGCACAGCCTGCAGGCGGCGCATTTTGCACAACTCGCGAACGCTTCGAACGCACTTGTCCTCGCGGCGCTGTTGCACGACGTCGGGCACCTGATCGCATCGGCGCCCACGGATTTCGCCGAGTGGACCGTGGATGCGCGCCATGAGGAGAGCGGCGGCCGCTGGCTGGCCGCGCATTTTGCCGCCGACGTTTCCGAGCCCGCGCGCTTGCACGTATCGGCCAAGCGTTACCTTTGTGCCAAAGAGCCCGGCTATGCCGCCCGGCTGAGCGCCGCATCGGTTAGAACGCTGCAGTTGCAGGGCGGCCCGATGGCGCCGGCAGAAGCTGAGGCGTTTGAATCGAGCGCCTACTGGCGCGACGCCGTACGGCTGCGCGAGTGGGACGACCGCGGAAAAATCGCCGGACTGCGCACGCCGGAATTTGCGCACTACAGGGAACTGATCGAAGCGTTCGGTAGCGCAACCGCCGGAAACAGTTTACCGTCCGATCGGCATAACTCCACGAATTAAGGGGCGGGGCGCGATGGCGTTGACTGAGGAGGCGATCCTTGAGACGCATAGTCTGGTCAAGGACTTCAACGGATTCATCGCAGTCGACGGCGTCTCGGTGCGCGTCAGGCAGGGCGAGATTCATGCGCTGATCGGTCCCAACGGCGCAGGCAAGACCACTTTTTTCAATCTGCTGACCAAGTTCCTGCAGCCCACATCCGGCACGATCTTTTATCGCGGCAGGAACATCACCAACGACAGGCCCGCGGATATCGCGCGCCGCGGCGTCGTGCGCTCTTTTCAAATCTGCGCGGTTTTCCCCCATCTCACCGCGCTCGAAAATGTTCGGGTGGCATTGCAGCGCAGCCTCGGGACGTCGTTTTATTTCTGGCGCTCCGAGAAAAGCCTGTCAAAGCTCGACAACCGAGCGATGGAGCTGCTCGCGGAAGTTCACCTGGAGAGGTGGGCGCGCACCTTGGCCGCGGACCTGCCATATGGCCGCAAACGCGCCTTGGAACTGGCGACGACTCTGGCGCTCGAGCCGGACCTCATGCTGCTCGATGAACCCACGCAAGGCATGGGGCATGAGGACGTTTCTCATGTCACTCAATTGATCAAGAAGGTCTCGTCCAACCGCACGGTGCTCATGGTGGAGCACAATATGAGCGTGGTCGCCTCGATTGCCGACACCATATCGGTGCTGCAAAGGGGACGAGTGATTGCCGCAGGCCCGTATGCGGAGGTTTCGAAAAATCCTCAGGTGATCGAAGCTTATATGGGCACATCTAGCCAAGAGCTCACGGGGACGCATTGATGCCCCGCGAAATGCTCAAAGTCGCCAATCTCCAAGCCTGGTACGGCGAGTCTCACATCCTGCACGGCGTGGAGTTTGCGGTGCAGGAAGGCGAGGTCGTGACTCTGCTCGGGCGCAACGGCGCCGGCCGGACGACCACCCTGCGCGCAATTATGGGGTTGGTCGGCACGCGAAAGGGCTCCGTGCAAATCCAGGGAGTCGAATCGGTGGACCTGGCGCCTCACCAAGTGGCGCGAATGGGCGTAGGGTATTGTCCCGAGGAGCGCGGCATATTTGCCGGGCTGTCGACCGAAGAGAATCTCCTGTTGCCGCCGCGCGTGAAGGGCGCGCAGGGGATGCAGCTCAGCGAGATTTACGATATTTTTCCGAATCTCTTGGAGCGCTCGGCCAGCCCGGGGACCCGCTTATCCGGCGGCGAGCAGCAGATGCTGGCGGTCGCGCGCATCCTGCGTACCGGGGCACGGCTGCTGCTGCTGGACGAGATCTCGGAAGGGCTGGCGCCTGTGATAGTGAAAAAGCTCGGCGACGTGATTCGCACGCTGAGGGCGAAGGGAATGACGGTCGTTTTGGTGGAGCAGAACTTTCGGTTCGCGGCGCCGCTGGCGGATCGTTTCTACGTGATGGAGCACGGCAAGATAGTCAAGCAGTTCGCGCAGGCCGAACTTGCTGCGCAGATGGGCGTGCTGCAGGAATTTTTAGGCGTTTGAACAAACACAATAGAGGAATAAAGAGATGACGCGCAAATCAACAGTCATGGCGCTCGGCGCACTGCTTGGCCTGTATGCCTCCTCGCAAGCCAATGCCGCGGCCGACCAAGTGGTCATCGGGGATATCGACGACATGTCGGGTGTCTATGCGGACGTGATGGGCCAGGCGGGCGTCGAAGTCATCAATATGGCCATCGCCGATTTCGGCGGAACGGTGCTCGGCAAGAAGATCAACGTGCTTTCCGTCGATCATCAGAACAAGCCCGATATCGGCGCTTCCAAATTCCGCGAATGGGCCGACCAGAGCGGATTGACCATGGTGATCGGCGGATCGAACACCGGCGTGAGCATCGCCATGTCCAAGGTCGCAGGGGCGAAGAAAATTCCGTTCATTGCCATCGGCGCAGGCGGCGCATCGCTTACGGGAGCGGATTGCACACCCTATACCGTTCACTACGCTTACGACACGACCGCGCTCGGCAACGGCACCGCCAGCGCGATCATCAAAGAGGGCGGAAAGACCTGGTTCTTCATTACCGCCGACTACGCCTTCGGTACGCAATTGCAAGATGCTGCTACCAAGGTGGTGCTCGCCAACGGCGGCAAGGTACTGGGTGCCGTGAGAGCGCCCCTGGGCACGACCGATTACTCCTCGTTCCTGCTGCAGGCGCAGGCCTCTGGCGCCCAGGTATTGGGGCTTGCGAACGCCGGCACGGATTTTTCGAATTCGCTCAAGGCCGCCAATGAATTCGGCATCACGAAAACCATGAAGCCGGCAGCGCTGCTGGCTTTCCTCACCGACATTCACGCGGCGACGCTGCAAACTGCGCAGGGGCTGTATTTGACGACAGGATTTTACTGGGACCTGAACGACCAGACACGCGCTTTCGGCAAGCGCTTTTTCGCGAAGGTCAACCGCATGCCGACCATGGATCAAGCCGCAGCCTACTCCGCGACGATTCAATACTTGAACGCGGTCAAGGCGGTTGGCTCGACCGATTCCGACAAGGTGATGGCGCAATTGAAGAAGACCAAGATCAATGATTTCTTCGCCAAAGACGGCTACATTCGCGAAGATGGCCTGATGGTTCACGACATGTACGTCATGAAGGTCAAAACCCCCGCCGAGTCGAAATACCCTTGGGACTACTACAAGCTCGTCAAGGTCATGTCGGGCGAAGAAGCTGACGGCACACGCCCCGATCCCACTTGCCCGATGATCAAGAAATAGTTTTTGACGACCATCTTCGGCGTACCGCTGCCCGCCATTCTTGGCCAGCTCATGCTCGGGCTGGTCAACGGTTCCTTTTACGCGCTTTTGAGCTTAGGGCTGGCGGTGATCTTCGGGCTTCTGGGCGTGGTGAATTTCGCGCACGGCGCCTTCTATATGCTGGGGGCATTCGCGGCCTATATCGGGCTTTCTGCGCTCGGCATCAACTACTGGTGGGCGCTGCTGTTGGCGCCGCTGGCGGTGGGTCTGCTCGGGATCGTCATCGAGCGTCTGTTCTTGAGGCATTTGTATCAGGTCGAGCCCGTGTATGGGTTGCTGCTCACTTTCGGCATCGCGCTGATCGCCGAAGGCGTGATGCGCAGTCAGTTCGGCGCCTCTGGGAAATCCTATCCGGTGCCTGCGTTGCTGCAGGGCGTGTTCAATTTGGGTTTTATGATGCTGCCGATCTACCGGGCCTGGGTCATCTTTGCATCGGTCGCCGTCTGCTTCATCACATGGTTCCTGATCGAGCGCACGCATCTGGGGGCGCGGTTGCGCGCCGCTACGGAGAATGCGAAGTTGGTGCAAGCCTTCGGGATCAACGTGCCGCTGCTCGTCATGTGTACCTATGGGGCCGGCGTCGCGTTGGCCGCGCTGGCCGGCGTCCTGGCCGCGCCGGTCGTGCAGGTGAGCCCTCTGATGGGCTCATCGCTCGTCATCGTGGTCTTCGCCGTCGTGGTGATCGGCGGAATGGGATCGATTCTCGGCGCCATCATCAGCGGCCTCGTGCTGGGACTGATCGAAGGGCTGACCAAGGTCGTCTACCCTGAGGCTTCGAACATTGTCGTGTTCATCATCATGGCCCTGGTGCTGATCTGGCGTCCTGCGGGCCTTTTCGGGAAAGAGCCATAGTGCGCGCTCAGATCGCCGTCTATGGCGTGCTTGCGGCGCTCGCGCTGATCGCGCCGTTCCTGGGTCTCTATCCGGTATTCCTGATGAAGCTGTTGTGCTTCGCCATGTTCGCCTGCGCCTTCAATCTGCTGCTGGGATTCACCAAAATGCTCTCCTTTGGCCACGCAGCTTATTTCGGCGCCTCGGCCTACGTTACCGGCTGGTTGGTAACCGCGATGGGTTGGGGAACCGTGGCCGGCATTCTCGGCGGGGTGGGCGTTGCGATGGTCTTGGGCCTGGTGATCGGCGCGATTGCCGTGCGGCGCCAGGGCATTTACTTCGCGATGATCACGCTGGCGTTGGCGCAAGTCGTCTTCTTCGTCTGCCTGCAGGCGAATTTCACCGGCGGCGAGAACGGACTGCAGGGAATTCCCCGCGGCAGTGTCTTGGGTGTCATCCCGCTGGGCGGCGACCGCACCATGTACTACTTCGTGCTTGCCGTGTTCATTGCCATTTTCCTGCTGATCCGCCGCATCGTGCATTCGCCGTTTGGCCAGGTTCTCAAAGCCATCCGTGCCAATGAGCCTCGTGCGGTTTCTTTAGGATACAAGGTCGATCGCTACAAGCTCGCCGCGTTCGTGCTCTCCGCATCCCTCGCAGGCCTGGCGGGATCCTTGAAGGCGCTGGTCTTGGGATTCGTCACATTGTCGGATGTCAGCCAGGGTAACTCGGGGGAGGTCATTCTCATGACCCTCCTCGGCGGCAGCGGCACGTTTTTGGGCCCGGTCATCGGCGCATTCCTGGTCGTGACGCTGCAGGAATATCTCTCCGATCTGGTCGGCGCCTGGGTCTCGGTGATGATCGGAGCGATTTTCGTGGTATGCGTATTGATATTTCGCCGCGGTTTTGTCGGCGAAATACAGCGCCGCTTTGCGGCAAGTTCCGACTAAGGGCGCGCCTCTTCCAGCTTGTGCCCATGAGGCCCAGTCTCCCGTCTCCATAACAATACCGCAGAGAGCAGAGCCGCCAGGCTCAACAAGAAGAAGAACCACAACATGACGCCATAGCCGGCCGGATTCTCCGAGCCGGCGCCCACGAAATCCGCGAGCTTGCCGGCAGCCAGGTTCGAGGCCGCCATTCCCAGCGCTTGAATCAGCGTGATCAACCCCAAAGCCGTTCCCAAGCGCCGCGGCTCGACGATCAGCGTGGTAGCCGGCCATATCACGGCCGGGACCAAGGAGAAGCTGACGCCCATCATCAGTGTCGAAGTCCAAAGATTCAAGTTGGTGAGGCCGAGAACCACGAACGTGAGAGGCAGGAGCAACGTGCCGAGGGCAAGCATCAGTGCGCGGTGCCCGATCCGATCGGCAAGCAGGCCGAAACAGGGCGTCGCGAAGATGGCCGCGAAGAACACCCAGCTATTCGCGAGCCCCGCTTGCTGCAGCGTCAGGCCTTTCGCATGCTGAAAATATTCGATTGCATAGGTGGTGCGGAAAGGGAAAAAGACTGCAGCGTACAGCACGTGCAGTCCAAGAATGTACCAGTAGGATCGATCGAAATTCAGCCGCTGCTGCCATTTGATCTGCTCGACCGCTGCTTGCGTGCCGGTCTCGGGACGGTAGCGGCGATCGATCGCATAGTAACTTGCGGCCGCGGCCAACCCCGCGGCGGTGATGCCCGCGCCCAGCCATAGGGGCGGCTGCCAGCCTCTTTCGTATAAGGAGTGCGCCCAGGCCGTCGATGTGTCGACTGCATACGAGCCGACGCGCGCGAGGCTCAAATAAAGCGCGGTCGCGAGCGCGATGCCGCTGCGCGAAAACCATTGGGCGAGCCCGGCCACCAAGGCGATGAAAATCCCGCCTTCACTGATGCCGAAAATAAAGCGGCCCGCCACCATGAGAGCATAAGGTTCGCCGATCGCAGTCAACGCAGCACCCAAGACACCGATGGCAGCCAGCCACAGCGTCACGCGCGCCGGACCGAAGCGGTCGATCAGGATTCCGCTGTAGAGCGCGAGCACGGCATTGGGTATGCTGATGACTCCGTTCAGCATGCCGAGTTGCGACTGGCTGAACGCGCGCTGCCGATGCAGCAGATCGGCGATCGGCCCGATCACATCGTCTTCGTAGTAGCTGCTGGATACCGCGATAGCGGCGAGCGCAAGGACGATCCAGCGCATAGGCGATGGACCGCTGTCGCGGCTCACCTGAAACGAGCGCCTTGCCGCGCCAATTCCTGCTGGACCGCGCCGATATTGACTTGCTCGAGCGCTTCGCCGCGCTGTACGGAAACGGCGGCCGCCACGCCCGCGCCCTGGCCGCTGACCGCGCAACACATCATGTTGCGCGCCGAGGCATGGGACATCTTGTCGCCACCGATGCAGCGGCCGGCAACCAAGAGGTTGGCAACATTTTTCGGAACGAGGGCGCGATAGGGCAACTGCCAATAGCGGCCGGTCGTCGGCAGGATCAGAACGCCGTAGCCGTCGAGAAATTCGGGGAAGATGCCGACCGCGTCCTCGAAGCGGCCTTGCTCGCGCACGTCCGTCCCGGTGAGATTGTAGAGAGCGTCGATTTTTCGCGTGTCGCGGATGCCCAAGGTCATGCCGAAGTTGCGCAGCTTGGCGTCTTCGCAGCCGGGCATGAAGCCCTTTAAAGCTTCAAGCGCATAGATGGCCTCGCGCCTGCCGCGCATTTCGCCCGCCGTGAGATCGTTGGGATCCGTGCCGTCGATTTCGGGCACGTGCACCAGATTCAGATACGTCAGATCGCCTTGATCCGACACCGAACCCCACGTTCCCGCGATCGTGTGTAGGTTGGGCGGGATGACTCCTGCTTTCAGGGCCTGCTGGAAGGGCTTGCGCAGGAAGGGCGAGAACAGCTGATCTTCCTTGCCGGTGGTCTCGTAATCCCACTCGCCATTGCCGGACCAATCGGCATAGGTTTGCGGATCCGCTTTGACCGAATCGATAAAACGGCGCTTGTTGACCCCGCTCATCGAAAACATCACAGAAGCGGACATCATCTCTTTTTTGGGCAGCTTGTGCGTCGGGGCCCCGGCGCGCGCGGCGATATCTGCATCACCGGTNGCATCGATGATGCGCTTGGCCAAGATCGCCTCGCGGCCCGCTTTGCTTTCGACGATGACGCCCAGCAGAGCGCGGCCTTCCATGATGGGCGCAACGCAGAGCCGATGCAGCAGAGGTGTGATGCCGGCTTCCTGGACCAGCACGTCGGCGACCCACTTGAACATTTCGGCATCGAGAGCGTGGCTCAGCGACTGGGGCTCCGGCATGGCCGCACCCATGGCAGCTGCGCGTTGCTCCAGTTCGATGCCGATACCCTCGCAGTCAACCGTATGCTCGTGGCGATACCAGGCAAAGCCTTCAACTCCGACCTGGGTGATATTGCCGCCGAAACAGCCGTTGCGGTCGATGAGCACGGTGGCAGAGCCGGCGCGAGCGGCGGCGAGCGCTGCGGAGAGGCCGCCGGGTCCGCTGCCCACGACGAGCACATCCGTTTCTAAAATGACATCGAGCGATCGCGCCGCTTCGTAGATGGTTTTCATCGCGATGATGATCGCTTTCTCGGGGCCGGGGACGCAATGTGTTTCGAGAGCCGGCGATCTTTAATTTATTCGCGCTCTGTAATCATTTTGTCATGCGGCTTAAGTAAAAAATGCTCTGCAGCCAAGAATGCTGCAGAGGGATGGCGGCCTCGTTTGAGGGCGCGCAGGAATTATTTGTTTCTCAACTTGGGGCGAGGGCGCTCGTCCCCGGCCTTTATCTGCGGATATGAGCCGCGGACTCACTGGAGATTCACGTGCAGAACAATCAAAAGCTTGCCTGTGCGATTGCGGCGATTTTAAGCACATGCACCGGCATTGCGCGCGCGGCGGCGGCGGACACCGACACGGGCGGCATTGAAGAGGTCACTGTAACTGCGCAACGCCGCGCCCAGAACCTGCAGGATGTGCCGATCACGATGCAGGCCATCACGGGCACGCAGTTGGCCGAGCTGAGCATCGCGAACTTCGACGACGTCGTGAAGTATTTGCCGAACGTCACCATCGGCAGCAACGGACCCGGCCAGGCGGACCTGTTCATGCGCGGCTTGAGTGCCGGTTCGGTGGGCGGGCAATCGACCGCAACCTTTGCTTCCTTTCCGAACGTTGCTCTGTATCTCGACGATCAATCCATGCAGTTTCCCGCGCGCAACGCGGACGTCTACATGGTCGACATGGAACGCGTCGAAGTGCTGGAAGGGCCTCAGGGCACGTTGTTCGGCGGCGGGGCGCAGGCCGGTGTGATCCGCTACATCACCAACAAGCCGAAACTCAATGTCACCGAGGGGAATGCCGAAGCGAGCTACGGGGTAACCGCCCATGGCGATCCGAACAGCAGCGTCAACGCGACCATCAACATTCCCTTGATTCAGGACACCCTGGCGGCACGCGCGGTCATTTACAGCGATCGGCGCGGCGGCTACATCACCAATGTGCAAAGTGACTTTACCCGCAGCAACAACGATTTGGGCAATCACTACGCGGGAATCATCCCCGGTGCCAACGGCCTCTGTCCCAACGGTCAGCCGACGAATTCCGGCTTCTGCGTCCCGGGTACGAATGTGGTGGGCAACAACAATGCCTTGGCTGGTGCCGCGACCAATCCGGTGACCTACAGCGGCATTCGCGCTTCGCTGCTCTATAAGATCAACGACGATTGGAGTGCATTGATCACGCAGAGCTATCAAAACATGGAGGCTGACGGAGAATTTACTCAATTCCCGTTGGGCTCCAACGGGCAAGTGCTCGGGCCCTGGGAAGACACCTCGTTCAGCCCGGCTTGGGACAAGGACAAGTTCGAAAATACCTCCTGGACGATCGACGGCAAGGTCGGCGACTTGAAGGCGGTGTACACGGGCGGGTATCTGGTGCGTCATATCGACCAGACCAACGACTACTCGAACTACACGCGCAGCAACTACGGTTTTTATTACACCTGCGCCGGCGGTCCGGGCGATGGCGGCGGCGGCGGCGGATTTGGAACTCCCGGTACTCCCGGCACTCCCGGCAAGGGACCCGGAACGGGCGTGCCGGCAGCCGGCGCGACCCCTCAGTGTTATTCCCCGATCACGTCCTGGCACGATGTGGTGCGCAACACGCACCAGAGCCACGAGTTTCGCTTGAGCACGCCGGATGATTGGCGCGGCCGGGGAATCGTCGGTGCCTACTGGGAGGACTTCGAAATCCTCGACAATATGAATTTCCTCTACAAGACGATCCCTTCCTGTACGCCGCTGAATCTCTCAGTGGCTCAGGCGGGAGGCGCACCCTGCGTGGCTAACGTCGGTCCTGCGGTCGGTTCGACGGCATCGGATCCGAACACGCGCAATGACAATGTCGCCTTCGGCGAGGACGTGCAGCGTGGCTACAAGCAAACCGCGGCGTTCGCCTCGTTCGATTTCGACATCATTCCGAAAGTGCTGACCATCACCGCCGGCACGCGCTACTTCCACTACAGCGAGTTCGAGACGGGATCGAAGTACACCACGCCGCTCTCATGCACGAATGTCGCCAACGGTACCTGCACGGGCGGCGAAACCAGCATCGATGCCGAGAACGAGCACACCACGAGCAGCGGNTTCAAGAGCCGCGGCAACATCACCTGGCACGTCACGCCCGATGCCATGGTGTACTACACCTTCTCGCAAGGCTTCCGACCCGGCGGCTTCAACCGCACCATCGCGAAGAAGGCGAACGATACGGCGGGAAATCCGCAGTACGCTTCGCCCTTG
>JGI12627J18819_10000375_pt1 | contig 14551 bp, 12 predicted proteins | sample TexAe_OM1H0_M2_FD_18819 | JGI IMG/M metagenome (IMG submission 18819)
TCGGTTTGGCCCGCAATGTGCTCACCGACCGCCTCAACTGGCTCGTCGCCCACGGCATTCTCGAGCGTCGGCCCTACGCCGAGCACACCACCCGCGACCTCAACGAATACCGGCTGACCGCCAAGGGTAAAGCCCTGTTTCCCGTCTACGTCGCCCTGATGCAATGGGGTAACGAGTGGACCGGTCTTGCTGCCCCGCCAGTTGACCTGCTGCACAAGCCCTGTGGGCACCGCGTGGGTGTCCGGGTGGTCTGCTCGCAATGCGGCCAGGACATCGATGCGCATGACACCGAGCCGGTCGTCGGCCGCGGCCTGATCATGCATCGCGGCAACCGCTCATGAGCCGGCTCCCCCGGGGGGAGCAAACGCCGTCGCTACGCCGACGGGATCGAAAGGGTGTCCGATGAGACCCTACGGGCCGCTGCGCGGCCGCGATCAGGAGCTGGCCAGAGCGCTCGGTATCGTCCGCCGCACCCGCGTGCACGGAGCCAGCGGGGTGGTGCTGATCACCGGTGAGCCCGGGATCGGTAAGACCGCGCTGCTGTCGGAGATCTGCCGTCAAGCGGCCCACAGCCGCATCCGCGTCGCCCGAAGCAAATGCGACGAAATCGAACAGGCCTCGCCCGGCGCGCCGGTCATCGGGCTGCTGCGCACCGGGCGGGATCCGCTTCTCACTGGAGACGAATTCCACGACGTTGCCGGGCTCGCCGCTGAGCCGCTGATACTGGTCGATCGCATCGCCGAACACCTCGAGAGGTTGGCGGCTAGCCATCGAATGATGATCGCCGTCGACGATGTGCAGTGGGCGGACCGGCTCAGCCGATATGCATTGCGGTCGTTGATCTCTCGACTGGCCGGTCGGCCCGTAGTCTGGCTGCTGGCCAGTCGCCGCGACGATGCCGGTCTGACCGCCAGCGCCGCGGATACCGTTGGCGTCGAGCACATCCGGCTGGACCCGTTGCCGCGGGACGTGATCGCCGAGATCGCCCGGGATCGCCTCGGAAACAGCGTTATCGGTCGCGTCGCCGAGCTACTTGACGCCACCGGCGGGAATCCGTTGTGGGCCATCCAAATCATCGACAGCGCTGCGCGGCGTGACGAGACAGGCCGCGACGAAGAAATTCCGGCCGAGTTTCGCACCGCCGTGTATCAGCGGTTGGCCAGCTTGTCGAGCAGCGGGCGAGACATCATCGACGCCCTGGCAACAGCCGGGCGCGCTGTACCAATCAGCGAACTGCCCAGCCTGTGCAACACGACGCCCGGGCCCCCGCACGACGAGGCGATCGCCTCGGCGATCTCAACGGGGTTGCTCTTATCAACCGGCGTCGAACTCAGCTTCGGTCACGACCTCGTCAGGCAGGCCGCCTATGAAGGTATCTCCGCCGAGAAACGGCGCAACCTTCACACGCGATTGGCACGACACCTCGTGGAATCCGCGGCAGATCCCGTCTCGGCCGCCGCCCACGCGCGCGCGGCCGCGGTCGTCGGTGACGAATCCAACGCCCGGATCATGATCGCCGGCGCAGAGACGCTGGTGACCACGAATGCCGTCGACGCCGCCGAGCTTGCGCTGCAAGCATTCCGGACGCTGCGTCCCGGTCATCCGCAGTGGTTGGAGCTGGGCGGGCGAGCGGTGTCGGTGATGTCGCGTGCACAACGCGCCAACGACACGATCGCGATGGCTGACCGGCTGCTTGCCACCGTCGACGATGTCGACACGATCAGCCGGATCCAAACCCACGCCGTGAAAGCGCTGTGGCTCAGCGGACGCTTCGCCGACCTGATCAATCGCGCCGAGCGCAGTCTCGCCCTGACCACCGGGCGGCGCGATCTGACTACCCGCTTTCGGGCGGCGCAGGCCCTGGCGGCCACTCGCACTCTGGGTGCTGACGCGGCCGCCGACAAGGCTGACGCCGCGCTGTCGGAAGCCAGAGCGTCACGCGACGGTGATGCACTCGCCTTGGCCTTGCATGCCGCTGGCGAAGCNGCCCACGGTCAGCGCCGACATCAGCTGGCGCTGAAGTATTTCCGTGAACTGCGATCGGTGACGGGGGATTCCTACCTCGCCGAGGAAATCATGCAATTGCAACTTCTCGATCGCTACGACGANGCCCAGATGCTTCTCGACGCCGCACACGAGGATAGCCACGCCAANGCCGAGTCGCTGCGCCCCGACCTGCTGTTCTCCCAAGCCAAACAGCNCTACAACCTCGGCCACCTCCGCGAGGCCGATCAGGCCGCCGAGGCCGTAGTCGAACTCGGGCAGTTAATTGGCACCACGGTGCACGTCGTGGAGGGCACCCTGATACGCGCTTACGTCGCGTTGCTACGTGGCGAGGTGGCGCTGGCCGCGCAACGACTCGAGCTGGCTTCNGACCTCACGGGCGGACAGCACAGCGAGCACCCCGGCGTGACATTCACCCGNGGCTGGTTGACTGCGCTGCGTGGGGACCTCGACGGTAGCCGCGAAATCTTGGCGAGGCTACTCGCGACGCCGCACCAATCNCGCAGCTACTGGGCGTGGTGGCCCTGCTGGATGACGATCCTCTTTGAGGTCGGAATGGCATGCGGGAAAGCAGATTTCGCTGAGCGCGCCGTTGAGATTGCCGAAGATGGCGCGCAACGCAACCCTGACGTCGCAACGCTGACCGGGTTGGCATTGAACATGCGCGGCCTGTTCAACCACGACCTGGCCATGGTGGACGAGTCGGTAAGAGTCTTACAGCACAGTCCGCGACGGGTATTACTGGCCGCCGGAGCAGAAGGCTACGGCACCATGCTGCTGGACGCCGGCCAACGCGACGCTGCGCTGCGCCAACTCGACGCCGCTTGGGACGGCTACGACCGCGTGGGTGCGTTTGCGCGACGGGCAACCGTTCAGCGCGTCATGAGGCAAGCGGGCGTCCGGCGCGCAAAGTGGGTCAGCGATGCCGACGGGTCGCAGCCTCATTCACTCACCGACGGCGAGCGGCGGGTGGTGTATTTGATCGCTGACGGCTACACCGACAAATCGGCAGCCAAGGCGCTTGGCATATCAGTGAATACCGTAGGCACCCACCTTCGTTCGGCATATTCAAAGCTCGGAGTCCAGTCGCGGGTGCAGTTGGTCAATGCGCTACGCGAACGCGGTGAACTGAACTATAAACGGAGGTAGCAGACGATGGAGTGGACGGGTGCGCGCTATGCCGACAACCCAACCGTGCAGGTGCAGACGTGGATCGGTGCGTTACCGGGGCGGGTGTGGGAGCTCGTGTCCGACATCGAGCTGATGCCGACCATGAGCCAGGAACTGCAGTCGGTCGAATGGCTCGACGGAGCCAGCGAGCCCGCGGTCGGGGCCAAGTTCNTCGGACGCAGCAAGCACGAATCGCTGGGCGAATGGGCGACCACATCGCANGTGATCGAGTGCGAGCCCGAGCGGGTGTTCGCCTGGGCCGTCGAGGATCCGGCGAACCCGACNGCGATCTGGCGTTTCCGGCTTGAGCCCAAGNACGGTGGAACGGAGTTGTCGGAGTGGATGCAGATGGGTCCCGCGCGCTCCGGGCTGTCGTTCGCGATCGATCGCATGCCGGACAAGGAACAGAAAATCGTGTTCGTGCGGATGCGCGAGTTCGAACAGAACATGGCCGCCACCCTGGCCCACATCAAGAAACTGGCTGAAGGCTGATGCGCACCGCCACGACGGTTGAGGCCGCCAGCTTCGATCGCTGGTCGCAGCAACGAGACTTCGCCGTCGAAGCCGAGAAGCTGGGGCTGGACGTGTTGTGGGTCGCCGAGGCCTGGGGGTCGGACGCGCCGTCGGCGCTGGGTTACTACGCGGCAGTTACCGATCGCATGCTGCTCGGTTCCGGTGTCATTCAAGTCGGGACTCGAACGCCAGTTGCGGTGGCGCAGGCCGCGATCACGCTGTCCAACCTGTCCGGCGGACGGTTTCTGCTCGGCCTCGGTGCGTCGGGTCCGCAGGTCATCGAAGGGCTGCACGGGGTTTCGTTTGCGCGCCCCCTGTCTCGTCTTAGGGAAACGGTCGACATCGTGCGTCAAGTGGTCGATGGCGGGAAGATCACCTATCAGGGGCGTGAGTTCCAAATTCCCTGGGCCGGCGGTGACGCCGTCCCGATGAAGTTGTCGATGCGCGCGGAATACCAGATCCCGATCTACCTGGCGACCCTATCGCCGGCCATGCTGCGGTTGACCGGTGAAATCGCCGACGGTTGGCTTGGCACCAGTTTCGTGCCCGAGGGCGCCGACGCAGCCTACTTCACTCATTTGGATGAAGGGCTGGCCCGCAGTGGGCGCAGCCGCGACGACCTCGACATCTGTCAGGGGGCCGAGGTGGCGTTCGCGCCCGACGAGGATGCATTGCGGGTCATGGTCGGTAGCCGGAAGAAGGAGCTCGCATTCAGTCTGGGGGGCATGGGATCGACCTCGACCAATTTCTACAACCAGGCCTATAGCCGTCAGGGCTGGGCTGATGTCGCCACCCAGGTTCGTGAGCGCTGGCAGGCCGGTGATCGAGACGGCGCAGCCGACCTGGTGACCGACGAGATGGTGCTGGCCACCACGCTCGTCGGCACCGAATCCATGGTGCGGCAGCGATTGTCGGTGTGGCGCGACGCCGGTGTGGACACCGTCCGGCTCTATCCGGCGGGAGACACCCTCGACGCCCGGCTGTCCACCTTGGGCAGGGCAATCGACATCGTCCGCGACATCAGTAGTTCTCCGTGATAGTTGGGAGTTGACAATGACAGATGCGTTTGTACTCGGCGGTGTGCGCACTCCATTTACCCGGTATGGCGGTTCGCTGTCGCATATCCGGCTCGATGATCTGCTCGGGTTGGCGATGACCGGAGCGTGCGAACGCGTGGGGGTCGGGCTGGATCAAATCGAAGATGTCGTCGCTGGCTGCGTCAATCCAGCCCACGAAGGAATGGGCGACGTGGCACGCTGGGCGGCCTTGGCGGCCGGTTTTCCCGATAGCGTTGCCGGAGCGACGATCAACCGGTTCTGCGCTTCGTCGTTGAGCGCGACCGTCCAGTTGGCCCATGCGATCAAAGCGGGTGACCTGGGCGTAGGAATTGCGTGCGGTGTGGAGTCGATGTCGCGTTCCGGGTGGGCATACATGAAGGGCGACGCGCCGTTTTCCCCGCGCGGACCGGTGATTTTGCTTGACACCATGTGGGCCGGTGCCGGCGGCCCACCGAACCCAAAGCTGTTGGCCCGCAACGCCTACATTTCCATGATCGAGACCGCGCAGAACGTGGCCGACCGCTATGGGCTGACTCGCCAGGAGATCGACGCGTTCGCGCTGCGCTCACAGCAACACGCCAAGGCCGCCCGCGACTCGGGGCGGCTGGCCAAAGAGATCATGCCCGTGCAGATCGCGGCGACGAAAAAAACGCCAGCGCGCACAGTCGAGGACGACGAGTTCATCCGCGACGACACCACCGCCGAGCAGCTGGCGGCGTTGCCGGTGCAACCGGGCACCACGCAGATGACCGCGGCCAACTCCACACCGCTTAGCGATGGCGCCAGTGCGGTCGTGCTGGCGTCGGGAGAACGCGCCGCCGAGCTCGGCGTTGACCCGTTGGCGCGCGTGGTGTCCTCAGCGGTGTATGCGCTCGACCCGTTGATCATGGGACTGGCTCCGGCATGGGCGTTGCCGCTGGCGATCAAGCGGGCCGGCCTGGCTCCGGAGCAGATCGACGTGTGGGAAGTCCACGAGGCGTTCAGTGCGCAGGCTCTCGGCGTGCTCCGAGAACTTCCAAACCAGCTCGGCGGCTTCACAATTCCCGACAACAAGCTCACGCCCAACGGTGGGGCGGTTGCCATCGGGCATCCGTTCGGCGCCACCGGCGCCCGCTACGTGCTGACTCTGGCGACTGAGTTGGCGGAACGAAACGCACGCTACGGCGCCGTCGGCGTGTGCATCGGGTCGGGACAAGCCGTAGCGGTGGTCCTGGAAAACCCGCATGCCGCCTGAGCTGCCGGCCGCGTCAGCCGACATGGCAGATCAGGGTGTCGATGAGCGCATTAATCGCGGGGCTGGCGTGTTGGGATGCCGCGTAGGCGATTGACAGCGTCCATGTGATCGATGGATGCAGGCGAACGGTGCGTAGGTCGGGGAAGCGGTTGGCCGCGCTCGCGGGCAGGATGGCGCTTGCCAGCCGGTGCCGGATGAGTTCAGCGGCGATCGCATAATCGGCCACTTCGTAGGCGCTGATCGGGTGGACGCCGGCGGCGGCGAATCCGGCATCGAGGCGCTGTCGTATTCCCCATCCGAGCGGGAAGTTGATGAAGTCGTGTCCGGCGAGGTCGGTGAGTTGGACCCGTGCGCGATCCGCGAGGGCGTGGCTGGATTCGCAGACGAAGACCATGGGCTCGCTCATCAGCTCACGCATCGCGACCAGCTGGGACCCAGGCGACGTGATCGACACCAGGGCCAGGTCCATCTGGCCGTCGACGATGGCGGTCAGATGTCCGGCCGAACCCGTGAGACTTTGCCGCAGGCGAACGGTGATCAATGGGTTGGAGCGGCGGAACTCCTCGAGAGCGGCAGGCAGATCCAATGTTCCCCATGACATCAGGGTGCCCAGCGTGACGGTGCCGGTGAGTTGATCACGAAATGCATCCACTGACGTCCGGGCTCGGTGAGCCGTGTGGATCACTTCCCGCGCGTGCTCGAGGAAGACCTCGCCGGCCGCCGTCAGCGTGATTTGGCGTTTGGAACGGTCGAACAGTTCGACGCCAAGTTCCTTTTCCAATCTGCTGACCGACGCCGATAGGGCAGACTGCACCACGTGGATACGCTGGGCCGCCCGGGAAAAGTTCAACTCCGCGGCCACTGCGACGAAGTACTCCAGGTGGCGCAGCTCCACGGATATCATTCTATCGCGAATCGCGATTGCAATGTTCGTTTTTCTTCGTTGGACGAGATGACTGCTGGGGGTGTTGGCTAGACGGTGTAGTCAGCAGAACATCAGCTCAGGAGGAACGGACTCATGCGGGCCTTGCGCTTTACCGAATTCGGCGACCCCGGTGTGTTGCACGTGACGGACCTACCGGATCTGACTGGAACGGCGGCTGAAGCGGTTATCCGGGTGCAGGCGGCCTCGGTCAACCCGTCCGACGTGAAAAATGTTGCCGGCGCGATGGATTGGACGGTACTGCCGCGCACGCCTGGGCGTGATTTCGCCGGCGTCGTGATCAGCGGACCGCCCGAGTGGCAAGGAGCGGCGGTCTGGGGCACCGGGGGAGACACCGGCTTCATCCGTGACGGGTCGCACGCTGAATTGATGTCGGTGCCGGTGGAAGCGCTGGTGCGCAAACCCGAACCGCTCAGCTTCGACGAGGCCTCCACCGTCGGGGTCAACTTCGTCGTCGCTTGGTACGGGGCGGTAGAAACGGCGCAACTTGCCGCCGGCGAAACCATCGCGGTCTTCGGGGTTTCCGGTGGCGTGGGGGGAGCGGTGGCGCAGATCGCCCGCGCGATCGGCGCCAAAGTCATTGGAGTGGACCGCCGCCGGCCCGGTTCGGAGACAGCCGCCGCGTCCGTCATCGACCACTTCGTTGCGTTCGACCCGACGGCTGACGTCGGCGCCGAGATCAAGCGGCTCACCGCCGGTCGCGGCGTCGACGTGGTCTACGACGCCGTGGGTGGCGTGACCACACCGGCCGCACTGGCCGCGCTTGCCCGGCGCGGCAGGCTGGTGGTGATCAGCGTGGTCGGTTCCCGTGTGGTCGAAATCGATCTATTAGACCTGTATCACAACGAAACTCGAATCCTCGGCATCGACAGCACCAAGCTCACTGTCGTCGACTCCGCGCGGCGCCTGCAGCAGATGGCGCCCCACTTCGAATCCGGCGAATTCCGGCCCCTTCCCATCGCCGCCACCTATTCGCTCGACGATGCGGCCGCGGCGTATCAGGCGGTCGCCGACCACACGGCCGGCCGCGTCGTCATCCGGCCCTGACGACCCAATCTCACAGAGAGGCAAAGACAATGTCATCCGACCTGACCGAGCAAACCATCACCGAGGCCGTGCGGCAGACCTTCGCTGACTCCACCGACGAGCGCTTCCGCCAGGTGTTCACCTGCCTGGTGCAACACATCCACGATTTCGCTCGCGAGGTCCGCCTGACCGGCGACGAATGGTTCACCGCAATGGATTTCCTCGAGCGGGTCGGCAAAATATCGACGCCGACCCGTCAGGAGTTTGTGCTGCTTTCCGACATCCTTGGCCTGAGCATGCTGCTGGACAAGATCAACCAGCACGCCGAGTCATCGACCACTGACTCAGCTTTGCTTGGCCCCTTCTACGTCGAGGGACGCCCTACCGTCGACAACGGAGCCGACATCTCCGACGGCGTAACGGGCACACCGATGTTCGTCACCGGCCGGGTCGTCGACGAGCACGGCAAGCCCGTCGCCGGGGCCCACGTCGACACCTGGCACAGCGACGGCGAGGGATTCTACGACGTTCAGCAGACCGAAAAGCTGCACAACGAGCTCGCCATGCGGGCACTCCTGACCACTGACGAGGACGGACGATTCTGGTATCGGTCCATCACGCCGCGCTACTACCCGGTGCCCACCGACGGGCCATGCGGTGAGATCCTGCGCGCCGCAAACCGATCGCCCATGCGCCCACAGCACGTGCACTTCTGGTTCAAGGCCAAGGGCTACCAGCCGCTGATCACTCAGCTGTTTTGGCGAGACGATCCCTACATCGGCCGCGACGCCGTCTTTGCGGACCAGCAATCACTGATGGCAGATTTTGTACGGCACGAGCCAGGCACCGCTCCAGACGGAACGACGGTCGATGAACCGTTCGTCACCCTGGACTGGACCTTCACCCTCGCCGCCGAATAGCCAAGGGAAAACACCAATGCCACGTATACCGCTCACCAGCATCGAAGACCAAACCGAACCTGTCCGCCAGTGGATGGCGCGTCGCGGCAACCTCAACGTGTTCCGATTACTCGCCAACGCTCCGCACGTCTTTCCCGGCTGGACGCGCATGGTCGACGAGTTGTTCGCCAGCCCTACCTTCAGTCCGCGAATGCGCGAGGTGGTCATCCTGCGGGTGGCCCATCTACAGGGCTCGCCCTATGAGCTCGGCCAGCACGTCGGGATCGCCCGCACCGCCGGGCTGACCGAGCAGCAGATCGACGCGATCCTCGAGAACGGCGACCTCGACGCGGTCAACTTCAGCCGCACCGAACGCACCGCGCTCGACATCACCACCGAGCTGTGCACCACTCACCGGTTGCGTGATGACACCTTCGCCGCGGCGCACGCCGCTTTCGGCGACGAGGCGCTCACCGAATTGCTGATGATCATCAGCTGCTACTACGGGCTGGCACTGGTGCTCAACGCGGCGGACCTCGACGTCGACGCCACCGACAGATTCCAACTCTGACAGGAGAATTCAGATGACTCGAATCGCCTATCGTCGACCTGAAGAGATGACCGATCAGGCCCGCGAATTGACCTTGCAGCGGGGCAATCTCAACGTCTACCGTGCTCTGGCCAACGCTGAGAAGGTCTTCACCGGCTGGATGCTGGCCGGCCAGGCCATCCTCACCAGCCCGGTGTTGCCCATCCGGCTGCGCGAACTCGTCACCCTGCGCACCGCTTATCTGATGGACTGCCCCTACGAGCTCGGCCAGCATAGGGACGTGGCCCGGACGGCCGGGGTCAACGCCGATGAGATCGAGGCCGTCACTTCCGAATCAAGCTGGCAAACAGCCAATTTCAGCCCAGTCGAACCTGCGTTGCTGCAGCTGACAACCGAATTGGTCACCACACACAGCGTCTCGGCCGAAGTGTTCGAACAGGTGCACACAGCTCTGGGTTCTGAAGCAACGGTGGAGGTTCTGATGGTGATCAGCCGCTACGCGGGCCTGGCGCTGATGCTCAACGCGCTCGACGTCGACCTCGACGAAAGCGCGCGGTTGCCGATCCCGCCGCTACGCGATGCGGCAAAGTAAGCAGCAACATACGTCGCGTCATTGCTGCTGCCCCAGCAGAATTGGAGCAGTAGGTTCTTCGGTCGGGCGCTGAACCCGGGGCAGGTTGCGGTCGCCGCGGGGGTAGATGACTTGCGGCCACCAGAACCACCGTCCCAGCAACGTGGCGATCGACGGCATGAGCAACGTGCGCACGATCAGCGTGTCCAACAATAGTCCGATGGCGATGGTGGAACCCAGCTGCGCGATGATGCGCAGACTGCTGCCGAGCATCGAGGCCATGGTGACGGCAAACACCAGGCCCGCAGCGGTCACCACGCCACCCGTGCCGGCCATGGCACGGACATATCCGGTCTTCAATCCTGCGTGGATCTCCTCCTTGAAGCGGGAGACCAAAAGGAGGTTGTAGTCAGCGCCAACAGCTAACAGGATCATGACGGACATCAACATCACCAGCCAGTGGATGTTGATGCCGAACGCATCTTGCCAGATCAGCACGGACAGCCCGAAGGACGCGGCAATGGAACTGCCCGCGGTGCCCACGATCACCAGCGCGGCCACCAGAGCACGGGTGAGGATCAGCATGATCAGGAAGATCAGCGTGAGCGCGGACACGACCGCGATCATGAGGTCGTATTTCGTGCCGTCGGCCATGTCCTTGAAGGTCGCGGCCGTACCGCCAAGATAAACCTTGGCGTCCGAGAGGGAGGACATCTTCAGGCCTGCCTGCGCGGCCGTTCGCTCCGCACCGACCCGCGCGATCCCCGCCGGAGTCATGGGATCCTCTTGGTGGGTGATGAAATAACGAGCGGATTTGCCGTCCGGTGATAAGAACATCGCGAGACCGCGCTGGAACTCCGGGTTCTGGAATGCCTCGGGAGGCAGGTAGAACAGGGCATCGTTTTTGGCGGTGTCGAAGCTTTGCCCCATCACGATCGCGGTGTCGTTCATGGCTGCCATCTGGTTGATCGTCGCCGACATGGTTTGATACGTCGTCAGCGACAGCCCGCGCATGGTCTTCATGCTGCTGATCATTGGTGGCATCAGCGCGAGCATTTGCGGCATGAGCGAATCCATTGTGTCCAAGTCTTTTACAAGGTCGTGCAGCTTTTCCGAAATCCCGTCGATACCGTCCAATGCGTCAAACAGCGACCGCAGCGACCAGCAGATCGGAATATCGAAGCAATGCTTCTCCCAGTAGAAGTAGCTGCGGATAGGCCGCCAAAAATCATCGAAATCCGCTATGTGGTCGCGCAATTCGTCAGTGATCGCCGTCATTTCCTTCGTGGTGCCGACCATATGATGGGTAGTGGCGGTGAGCCGCTGCATGACGCCATACAGGCGCTCCATGTTGTTGATCGTGAGCTGCATTTCATCCGACATCTTGAGCATGTCGGCCAAGGTGCCCCGCAAGAACGGCAGGTTCTGATTGTTGGTCTGACCTTGCATGCTGTTTTGAAACGGTATCGAGCTGTGTTGAATCGGAATTCCCAGGGGCCGGGTGATGTCTTGCACCATCGCGATGCCGTCGACGCGCAGCACGTTGTAGGCGACCCTGTCCAAAACGAGCATGTCGGCCGGATTGCGCATGTCGTGGTCGGCGTCGACCATCAGGATGTCCGGATTCATCCGGGCCGGCGAGAAATGCCGGTCGGCGGCCGCGTATCCCACATTGGCTGGCGCACCAGCGGGCATATAGAACCGGTCGTTGTAGTTCGTCACATATCCGGGCAGCGCGACCATGCCGATGAGCACCACCACCGCACTGGCAACAAGGATCGGCGCGGGCCAGCGGACCACCGCGGTGCCCACCCGCCGCCACAGCCCGCGCTGGCCCGCCGCGCGTTTGGCTTCGAACCATCCGAAACGGCTGCCGATGGAAAGTACCGCCGGCCCCAGCGTGAGCGCGCAGGCCACCACGACCAGCATCCCGGTGGCGACGGGCACACCCATCGTTTGGAAATACGGCAGCCGGCAGAAGCTCAGACAGTAGGTCGCGCCGGCGATGGTCAGCCCCGAACCCAACACAACAGGAGTGACGGAGCGAAACGTGGTGTAATAAGCGGATTCTCGATCTTCACCGGCCTGGCGCGCCTCTCGATAACGGCCGAACAGGAATATCCCGTAGTCGGTCGCCGCCGCAATTCCTAGCATTGTCAGGATGTTCGATACGAACGTGGTGAGTCCAAAGACGTCATGGATTCCCAGAACCGCGACGACTCCGCGAGACGATCCCAACCCGATCCCGGTCAAGAACAGCTGGACCAGCGTGGTGACCACAGAGCGGTAGACGATCAGCAGCATGATCGCGATCGCGCCGAGAGTCATCACCGTGATCTTGGCCAGGCTGGCGTTGCCGATGACGTGCAAATCATCGGTGAGCGCCGCCGGGCCGGTGACATAGGCCTTCACCCCTGCCGGCGCCGGGGTGTGTTCCACCACCTTGCGGACAGCGTCGACGGATTGATTCGCTAATGTCGTGCCTTGATCACCCGCGAGATTCAACATCACATACGCGCCCTTGGCGTCGCTGCTCTGGACGCCCGCTGCGGTAAACGGCTCTCCCCAGAAATCCTGAATGTGTTGGATATGTTGGGGATCCCGCTTCAACTGTCCGACGATGCTGGCGTAGTAGCGGTGAGCGTCGTCGCCGAACTTCTGCCGGCTTTCGATGACGATCATCACCGTGCTGTTGGAATTGAATTCTTTGAAGTTGTGCCCCATCAGGCTCATCGCCTTCATCGACGGTGCGTCCACGGGAGTCATCGGCGAAGCATGCGCCTCCCCGACCACTTCCAATCGGGGGGCGATGGTATTCACGATGACGGCGACGAACACCCAGAACAGAATGACCGGAACCGCCAACACGCGGATGGTGCGCGCGATGAACGGCCGATCAGGCTGCGGCATAGTGTGCTTGGTGCTCGTGTCGGTCATGCGGACTTCACCAGACAAAAGGTCTGCGCGTTGCGGCCATCGGTGCTTTTTTGGTCCCGAACCACCCCGTCCACGGTGACGCGACAGCCGATGTGATCGCCGTCGCCCTGCGCCATGATGTTGGCGCTGACCGCGGGTAGGGTCGTTGATATCGTGGTCGACCACGGCAGGGCCGCATGGACTTCGTGGGTGTTGGCGTCCGCGTCGAAGTAGTCGATGGTGGCGGTGGATCCTGGCGGCCCTAACACGTCATAGACCACAACCTTCGGGTTGAACTGCACGATCTCGATACCAGCACCGGCATTGGCATTGAGGTCCTGGGAGGCAAAGACTTTGTGCAGCCGCACAACGATCAATCCCGAGACGGCCAGCACCACCACGACCACCAACGGTATCCATGCTCGTGCAGCTACGCCCGTAACTGGAATAGCCTTCACCTCAGCACCTTTCGCTCAGTGACGGAGCCGTCGCCAGCACCACTCGTCAGGTCTGACCTGCACGGAAGAGCTCCGGCAGCCACCGTGCCCGCCGGGCCGTAAACCTCACAGATCATCCCTTCGGATGCTTTGCATGGTGTCGGAGACGAAACGATGTCGGCCCCAACGTGATCCGCGCGCGCCAGCAGTGCGCGACCAGACCGCTTCGCGTCATGACACTCGGTCGATCGCCCGGGACATCCGCTCCGCCTCGAATGTGAATGGTCCCGTATCGAGGGTCGTTCGCATCCCCTCTGGGCTGAAGAGTCCCAAGAGGCCGGGGAATAGCACTCCGCCGGGATCAATGGGCGCCGAGTGGGCCAGCGTGCCGACTCGGATCGGCGCGAATCCGGTTTGGGTGATGATTTCGGCGGTGATCCAGGCCGTATCGTTGTCGTCGGCCGCATAGCCGATACCCCATCGACCAGGTTCCCGGCGGCCTCGCAGCCACAACGTTTCGGCGAGCTGGTGTGAGAAAGCACGTGCCACCGATGATTTCGGGAACAGCTCAGCCGTCACCATCCCCGAGGTTTTGCCACCGAGATCCTTGATGGTCATCACACCGTCGTCGTGCCAGAGGAACGGATTCGAAGGGTCGATGACGACCGCGCCGGCCAACCGATCGCGATAAACCTCGGCGAACGGCGCGACGGCCGCGTTCGGGATCGCCAGGATCGCCACTTCCGCCCCGTCGACTGCTTCCTCAACCGTGCGGACCCTGTAGTCGATGTCTTCCCGCTGATATGCGGGCGGACTGAACGCGTCGGGGCGTCGCGCTCCGATGATGACCTTGTTTCCGGCCAGGATCAGGTGGCCGGCCAACGCCGACCCGATCAATCCAGCGCCGACTATCGCGATCCGGTGCGGCAGTCCCATGGGCATCTTCACACTCCTGCTGACAAAAAACGAAAAATGTCAGCAGTCAGTATGCGCCGGTCGGTTGGAACGTGTCAACCTGGGCCACTTTGTAAAACAGGTCGAGTTGATAACATCAGACTGCTGACGTATCTAGTAATATGTCGGCTATGCCGCGACGATCGACCGGTCAGCTAGCCGCACCTACGAGCACTGACGACGCGCGCGAGCGCATCCTGGCCGCCGCTGAACGCTGCATTGATCGCCACGGGATCCGCAAAACCACGATGGACGACGTTGCCAATGAGGTCGGGT
>JGI12627J18819_10000376_pt1 | contig 14544 bp, 10 predicted proteins | sample TexAe_OM1H0_M2_FD_18819 | JGI IMG/M metagenome (IMG submission 18819)
ATTGGCTGACGGTTGCGAATTGGCCGATGGTAACCGGGGCGACACAATAGCAATCTACATGGTCGGACAGGCAGCTACTGCGCTCCATTGTCAAATTCCAGGGCGCCCAGATGCGTGCTCCGGCATACGGGTGAGCGCCCGCCGCGATGCGCGCGCCGAACACCCGCAGCAGCAGCCTCCGCCAAGCATGAAACGTCCGCGGACTGGGCCGGTAGAGCAGAAGCCACACGACATTCCACGCGAGCCTGCAGAGGCGCGAATTGAACGTGATGCGGGCTTCCCTTAACTCAAAGGACCGTGTCACGGCTAGTTAAGTACAGCTGTCATACAAAGCCCATATAGAAATGCTGCAATAGCTGCAGAGGATACATTCATTGACAATCGGCAGGTTATTTTGAAGTCGCCCACCACGCAATTGGCCCTTCCTGACGCGGGCGTTGCGCCGTTGCGGCTGTTGCATGTTGTGCCATCTTACTATCCGGCCGTGCGCTATGGGGGACCCATTCGCTCTGTGCACGCGTTGTGCGCGTCGCTGGCGCAGCGCGGCCACGAGGTCAGCGTCTACACAACCAACATAGACGGCGAAAATAATTCGGATGTGCCGCTGGGCAGGCCCGTGGACATGGACGGAGTTTTGATTTCGTACTTTCCAGTGCCGGCGTTGCGCCGCCTTTGCTGGTCTCCGGCGCTTGCCAGGACATTGCGAAAGACGACGGCATCGTTCGACCTGGTGCATTTGCATTCGGTTTTTTTATGGCCAACCTACGCCGCCGCCCGCGCCGCGCGGCGCGCTCAGGTCCCTTACGTGCTCTCGCCCCGCGGCATGCTCGTCGGCGACGTGATTCGCAAGAGGAGCCGTCTGGTCAAATCCGCCTGGATCGGCTTGGTCGAGCAAAAGTCTCTGGCGCAGGCCGCGCGAGTCCACGTCACGGCCGAAATCGAGGGCGACGAAGTGAAGTCGTTGGGTCTCGAACTGCCGCAGATCATGTGTGTCCCGAACGGCGTCAATTGGCCGAGCCGCCATGTCGCGCTGGGCGAAGGTCCGTTTGCCGCCATTGCGCGGCCCTATGCATTGTTCTTGAGCCGCGTAAACCACAAGAAGGGTCTCGATCGGCTGATAAAGGCCTGGAAATCCGTGCCGCATCTCACATTGATCATTGCCGGGAACGACGAGGAATCGTATCTGCCCGAGCTCAAAGCCCTGGCGCAAAGCGAAGGCGTGGCCGGCCGCGTGCGATTTATCGGAGGCGTGAGCGACGAACACAAATGGGGACTGTACGAAAGCGCGGAGATGTTCATATTGCCGTCGTATTCGGAGAATTTCGGCAACGTCGTGGCGGAAGCGATGGCCATGGCATGCCCGGTGGTAATCACGCCCGAGGTAGGCCTCGCGAAGCTCGTGAAAGAAGTCGGGGCAGGCCTGGTTACGCCGGGCGAACCTTCGGTTCTCGCGCAGGCCGTCGCCCGCTTGCATGAAAATGAGTTTCAACGCAAAAAATTCGGCGCTGCGGGCCGGCGAGCTGCGATGGAGCTTCTATCCTGGGAAGGAGTGGCGGCGCGAATGGAGGCCGAGTACCGCAAGATCGTCGGAAGCAAGGTTCGCTAGCACTTTCCACAAACCAGGCTGAGATCATTCAGATGCGATTCGTGATTTTGAGTCACGCCGGATTGGCCGTGGAACACAACGGAGTCAGCTTGGTCTGCGATCCCTGGTTGATCGGCTCATGCTATTGGCGCAGTTGGTGGAATTTCCCCGAGCCCGATCCCGAGCTGGTCCGCGCGCTCGCCCCTCAATTCATATACCTATCGCATCTCCATTGGGACCATTTTCACGGACCATCCTTGAAAAAATTCTTCCGCCCCGATACGACCGTGATCGTGCCCAAGGTGCCGACGCGCCGCATGCTCGAAGACCTGCACTGGTTGGGATTTCNCAATATCGTCGAAGTGCCTCATGGCCGAAGCGTCAGCCTGGGCGAGGATTTTACGCTTCACTCGTATCAGTTCGGCCTGGGAGTGGACAGCGCCGCGATCATCTCTGGAGGCGGATATACCCTCTTCAATTGCAACGACTGCAAGTTCTTCGGCATGCCGCTGCGTCAGATACTTCGAGTTCATCCAAGAATAGATTTCATTTTTCGAAGTCATTCCAGCGCATCACCCATACCGCTGTGCGTCGAGAACCATGAAAATCTTCTCCCGCAGAACGACGCCAGCTATGACTCGGCCGATCAATTTGCCCGCTGTGCCCTATATACCGGCGCCCGCTATGCGATTCCGTTCGCCAGCAATCACTGTTTCCTTCATCCGGAAACCCGGCGCTTCAACGCAACCGTTACCACGCCGGAGCTCGCCAAACGCCGTTACACCGCGCTTGCCGCGGCGGCGGGCGTCGAGACGGAATGCGTCGTGATGCCCCCGTCGAGCAGCTGGAGCGGCCAGGAGGGGTTTGCAGTGCAACCGTTTGATTTCTCGAAGCGCGATGAATACGTAGGCGCGATGCTGGAACGCAACGCTGCGAAGCTTGCCGCGCAAGCAAAGTTGGAATCGACGGCGGTCGGCGACTTCGCCACCTTCCAAGGTTATTTCGAGCGGTTTTTTGCAGCGATTCCATGGTTGCTCAAGATCCGTCTGTGCACCGTTGTCTTTCGAGTCAGGGATTCGGCAGGAGNGCATTGTTGGGCGGTAAACCCGCGCGGAAGCGAAGTCTCCATCGTCGACTCGGCGGATCCTGGTTCGGCGGTCTTCGACGTGCATGCCGTCGTGGTGAACGACTGCGCTAAATTGAAGATGTTTTCGGTCTGGACGGCTTCGAAGCGGCTTGCAATACACCTGCCCTCCAGCTCGGCGCTGGCCGGCGTGAATCTTTGGTTCACCGTTCTTGACCTGTACGAAACCGACCTGTTTCCCCTGACTAAAAATTTCAGCGCGCGCTCGATATCGGTGCGGATGCGGCGCTGGCGAGAGGCGGTCGAACTTGCGAGCATCCTGCTGAAAAGACTTTTTCTGCGGCGACGATTCTCGGTCAGCCGGATTTACCCGGTGAGATCAGGACATGTTTCATAAAGCGGCGCCGCGACGGCCGAGGCTCATTGCCGCGATTATTTGCGCGAATCTTTCCCCAGCGGCCGTGCCCGCATGGGCGGCAGCGCCCATTCTCTATCATCAGGCGCATCATGAGACTCCGGTCGCCGGCGAGCCCGATGATTTGCTGCTGATACCAGGATACGGGTTTCACGCAGACGACAGGGTCGTTTACGAAGCGGTGGAAGGCGTGGAGGGGCCGACGCATCCGCGCGACCCACCGCAACAGACGACGGCCACGCGCGGCGTTGCAGACGTTGCCAGCTCTGCCGGCATTCCTTACTCGTTGACGATCCGTTTGCCGAAAGTCATGCGTGCAGATCAGGCCTATCGTCTGTGGGTTGTTACCGCGGCAAATGAGTGGAGCGGCTGGGTGCAGATCAATGAGCCAAGACCGCTTTGGTTCAGCCCCGCATTCATGTATTCGAGCGTGAGCTTTGCTTCTCTGCCGCGCAACATCAAAGTAATCGGCCGAAATCTGGAAACTACGCCCGGCGCCGTGACCCAGGTGCGCCTGCTCGGCCCCCGAGAACTGACGCTGACTGCCGAGCGCGCGCCAGCCGATGCGGCTGCCTTGGAACGCTACGTCGCCCTGGCGAGGCTGCCGGACAAGCTTGAACCCGGGTCTTACCGCGTCCAAGTGAGGCGGGGCGAATCGGGCTGGATAGAGGTCGCTGAGCAGCAACTGCAGATTCGCCCCGACCCGGTGCGTCAATCGGAATTCAAAGTCGACGACGCTGAGTATGGCGGATGCAAAGCCAACGACGATCAAGACGATGTGACGTGCGTCCAGCGCGCGATTGCGGCCGCCAAGGCGGCCGGGGGCGGCGCCGTGATCTTTGGTCCCGGCACGTGGAACCTGTCGGATCTGACCTTACCGCAGCCCGATGGCATCTTAGTGCCCGAAGGCGTGAGCTTGCGCGGCGCGGGCAAGCTCTCGACCACGCTGCTGCAGAACACGGACGCGAAAAATATTGCGGCGAAAGCCGTATTCACTTTGCTGGGCGGCAACGTCGTGGAGGGCATCACATTCCGCGATGCCCATGTCTACTCGAACGCTTCGGCAAGCGCCACGGTATTCAAGCTCGGCGCGCAAAGCGGCGAAGATGCGCACAAGGCCGGCTATCCGGATTCGGTGGACGACGTCATCATCACCCGGAATGCCTTCGATCGGCCCAATATCGCAATCAGCGATAGCGGCCTCCCCCTCTCTCGGTTGTTCATAACGGACAATGAGTTCGGTGCATTCCGCGGCGCCATCGAATTGCCGGGAAAGCGCTTCATGGTCAACACGCGCTTCGATGTCCGCGACTCAGTGATCGCCGGCAATGTATTCAGGCCCGGCAGCTATCTCGACATAAAGATTCGGCAAGGCACTCTGGCCAGTGAAATCGGAGCTTCCACCCGCGTAGATTTCAGCCGCAACACCGCGGACGGAGCGGCAACCGGGGAACTGTACTCGCCNGCTGACCCGCGTGGTTGGCGCGCGGCCTTTTTTTGGCTCTTGAACGGCAACCAGGAAATGCTGCTGGTATCGCAGAACACNGCGACTTGCACCGGCGACAAGGCAGGGGACGGCGAAGCGATCTCCTACGATAACAACGGAAATACGTTTGCNCTCGCTCGAGCCGGTACGGCAGTCACTGCGGGCGCCGACAGCATCACGGTACGTAGTCCGCTGGCGGCCCGGCAGAATGACAGGAATGTCCGCGTCGGCGACTACTATAACGGCCATTGGATTCAAGTCGGAGAGGGTCCCGGTCTCGGCCAGGTCCGCAAGATCCGTTCGTACCACGAGGATCCCTCCAGCGGAACGGTGACCTTTCGAGTCGTGCCGAACTGGGATGTCGTCCCGGTTGCGGGAAAAACGCGCATCAGCGTGGGCAGAGAGTTCTGGCAGGTCTACACCGTTGCCAACACGGTAGACCACCGCCAGCCGTTGTGCCGCAAGAGCAATAGAACCGACCAGAAAGGCGGCGGAATCGTCATGTGGGCCCAGAACGCCGACTCTGCCATCGAAGCCAATCGGCAATACGATAGCGATGGAATCTTGTTTCATCAGTATTACAACGCGGACGAAGAATCTTGCACGGAGTGCCATGCAGGCACCTTCTTTGCGGATTTCCTGGAGATCCGCGGCAACTTGATCGATGGGGAATACGCCTGGGCCGATGATTGCAGCTCATCGGGAATATTCGGCTCGATCGCCGCAGGGCCGACTCCGCACTCGCCGCCTCCGACCGTAAGTTATGGGTTGTCGATATCGCATAACACGATAATCGGCGCCGACGGCAGACAGGGAGGCGCCATTTCCATGATGCCAACCTGGCGCCAGGGGCCGCCCCCAAACCGCTGGCCTCTCGTGGACAGCGCACTCATTTTTCACAATGCGATGCTGGGTCTCGATTCGGCGCCGGCAAAAGCTTGTGCGAGTCCTTCAGCTCATGCGCGCACGGCCATAAGTTTGGCCGCCTCGGCATTGGTATCCAACAGTGTTCTGTACTCGAACTCGTGCATAGGGGCGCGGCGGCCCCTCGATATCAGGGAAGATTCGGCCGTGCGGGTATGTCCCGAGGATGCCGCGCCCAGTTGCGAGTGCGCTTCGCGATGATCAGACAATCATGAGCCGTACCGCACTTTACTTGCTGCTGAACGTTGCGTTCGCCCTTGTTACCGTAGCGGGAGCGGCGGTGCACAAGGACGTAGCTCATCCGTTGTATGTGATTTTGCTGTTCGCGATTTGCTCGGCGCCGGTCTATGAGGCAAAGATCGTCAACGGTCCTTATTCGCTGTTGATTTTATGGTCATTCGACTTTTTCCTGATGTACGGCGCCTTGGATTTCCAGCATTTGATTCTTGGCATTGAAGGTGCGACGGTGGCGCCGATCCCCTCTCCGGGCATCTTNAGCCGGGCGGAATTGGTGATTCTGGCNGGGGGCACGGTCATGCAATTCGCCTATCGGTTCGCCTGCCGCGCAGCGTCCAAGTCGAGGCCCTCCTCCGCGCCGAAGAATTGGTCTGAGCGGACACTGGTCCTGGTCGGCCTGGCGTTGTGGGTGGTCTCATCCCGGCTGTGCTGGGAGTTCAGCGTGCACATCCTGACTCAGAAAAGCTCGGCCGCCGCCGCCGCCGGCCTCGCATCCCTGGGCGGAGTGAAAGTGGCCATCTTTATGCTTGCGCGAATGGCGCAGCCTCTTTCAATACTCATTCTTGCTTATGCGCAGTGCCGGTACAAACGTCCATACATGTTGGCGGTGGTCATCGCAGTGACGCTATATCAGCTGTTTTATGGCTTCGTCATCGATACGAAGACCGAGGCCATAATCGGCGGAATCCTGGTCCTCCTGACGAATTTATCCGTCAACGGCCGCGTCCCCAAAGGCCTGTTGGCCTTGATGGTGGTGATGATAGTGACCAGTTTTCCGATTCTTCAAGCCAATCGGGTGGTGAGAGACGAACGCGGCATCGAAAGCGACAAGGTGGCTCAAAATATCGGCGAGGCATTCCAGGAGGCGCTGCGCGCCACTGACCGCGTAAACACAGGTCGTGTGCGAGCTCAGTCTCCGTTGGAACGCCTGACGACGAAGGGCAGCGTGCAACTGATTGTCGATGGCACGGGAACCGCACATCCGTTTCAACATGGATACACGCTATCGCCCATCGTGACGGCTTTCATACCACGGCTTTTGTGGTCCGATAAGCCCTCGATTCAGACGGGCCAGATTCTAAACAGAGAATTCCATATATCCGAAGATCCAGACACTTATATATCGCCGTCCCACTTGGGCGAACTCTATTGGAACTTCGGTTGGGCCGGGGTGATCGCGGGAATGAGTCTGATCGGCGTGCTGCTGGGAGTTCTGGGGGCAAAGTTCAATCTCGCCGAAGCGCCGACTATCACTCGGTTGCTGGTCATGATCGTTACGATACGTCTGCTGATACTCGCGTCGGAAGGGGAATTGGCCACCCAATATACGGTGTGGCTGCGCTCGCTGCTGGCAATTGGCTTATTGCATTGGGTGTTCGCGCGGGTGCCTTGGCGAGCGGGGCGCGCGGCGGATGCAGCCCAATCAACGCAGGAACCTGAAGATTCGCCTCCAGTTCTATTTCCGAACCTTTTGCGCTGACATCGCCAGGTTCACTGGATCTTCGGGGCTTCGGCCTCAAACAGGGCAGGCTGTGCCGTTCCGGAATCGACAGGGATCACGCGATATCCTGAGGACAACAAGAGATTCAGCAGGTAGTCCCCTGACGAGCTGGAAAACAGAAATCGCGGATGCTGAGCGATCAAGGCCTGATAGTCGACGACGTTGAGCGTCGTGCGGCGGCTCAGCGGGACAAGTATCAGAGGGTCCGTGTCATAGCCTCGGTAGCGCAAATCCAACTCGCGGCTGGCAGGATAGAGGAGGCGCTCACGAAGGCGCGGCTCCGCGTAATAGGACAGCTCCATGAATGCGTGCGCACTTGGGATGACAATCGGTTCCGAACCGGCGGGAACCTCGGCCAAGGCGCGGCTGATTTTCCCGCCGTCACGCAATGCAGGCATGCGAAACAGCGGAACAATTTCCCGCTCCGCAACGAGAGTCATCAGAGCGGCGAGTAGCAGGACTGCAATCGAAGCCTGGCGGCCCACCGCCTTGTGAAGGAGCATTCCCATCAACAGTGCGAATCCGATCACGGACCAGGGCACGTAGCGCTCGACAAAGATGTGGGTCGTGAACATCGATACCAGCACTACGAAAGGCGGAGTCGCCGTGAGGGCTCCGAGCGCTATCCATTCGTGCAGCGGCGTGCGCTGTTGAGCCGACCCTGACCTAAGTTGCGCCGAATTTGGCGAAATATCNCGCAGGACGAGCGCGATAAGATAAATCGACAGGAACAAGCACGTNAAAGGGTGGTTGTACACCGATAAAATCGCAGCCGGCTTCGCCGGCGACCAAAAGTGCAATTGGAACTCGCTNGCTGCGGCGATCAGGGGGTAATGAATGCCCAGAACAAGCAGTGCGGGCNCCATCGCTGCCAGGATGCCGACGTCCAATTTTCCCGATGCTCTTGCCCGCACCAGCTCGGCCAGGAACAGCGGCCCGAGGAAAAAAATCGCGTAGTAATGCATCGCAATCATTACCGCGAGGCAAAAGGCAAACGATGCGATGGATAGTCCTCTGCGGCGGCCTTCGGCGGCCGACTGCCAAGAAAGCAGAGCACCCGCTGACGCACCCAAGAGAATGCCGTAGCCTCTGCCCATGCTCGAATAGGCCAGCAGCGCGTTGCAGGCAAGCAGCGACGTAACGAAGGAAAGCGCGGCCGGCATGCGACGGCGGCTGAATTCGAGCAAGCAGACGAACATGCAGCAAAAGCCGAGGGTGGCCGGCAGGCGAACGGCAAGGGCTTCGTTTCCAACCGCCGGCAGGATCAGTCGAACGAGCATGGCGTACAAGGGCGGCGCGTTGTCGCATCCCTCGGTGATCGCCTTGATGATATCGGCTTGTTTCGCGATGTAGAGCGTGAACAGCTCGTCCGCCCACATCTTGTCCCGCAGATCCGCTGCAATCGAGCAGGCCAGCAGCAATGCCAATAGAAGGCCGGCCCAGCGCCAGAAATATTTTTCCAGCGACGAGTCGACGGCGGGAATCAAGGACATATGCGAAGTCGCCTCACCGGACCGTGCGCGCAAATGTATAGGCACGATGGCCGAAGTAACTCGCAGCCGCCGGCGCGGCTACTCCAACGATGTGAGCGATGTCTTCGGGGTGCCAACTCAAGCCCAGGGCGGGGAAGACGCGGCGTGCCAGGAGGACGCTGATGGACCAGACGAGTACCAGCGAAAAAGCATTGACGATGGCAAATCGCTTGAATTCATCCGCAATCGACCGGCCGCTCGAACGGAAGACAAAGACGCGCGCCATCACGTAGGCGGCAACCATGCCCAACAAATAGGCCAAGACCACCGCAACTTCGAAGCTCACCAGCATGTTGAGCAGATAGCGGCTGCCGAGATTGATCGCGGCCGCAATCCCGCCGGTCAGGAGAAACCGCAGGAACTCTCCGGAAATCACGGCCGCGCCGCCCAAACGCGCGGATCGTCTATCGCTTGCGCCATAAGCCGGCCGTAGCGCACGCTTTCCGATATGCCGCGATCTTCCGGGTAGTAAAAGCAAGTATCTGCGATTTGCAAGCCCGCGACCGGAGTCTGCACGGCTGGAATGCGCGCGGCGAATCCGGGCGGACAAATCGGCTGAGCATGACGCAAGCGTCCGACCCGGCCTTCNATCAGATCGGAGTCGGTCAGGCGCGGATTCACCATTTTNAGATAACCGAAAGCCTCGGCCAACAATTGATCATCCGACAAGGCCCATTTCGGGTTGGTGACCGGCATGTAGTACGGCACAAACACGATGGCGTCGCCGGTCGGCCGCAGATTCGAGAACTCGACGAAGCCGGGGATGGCGATGCGATCGTCGGTGATGTTGATCCAGAAATGCGGCGATACCGACACCTTCAATTTGAAGATCAGGCAGGCGACGCCTATGTTGTCGATCGAGTCGTAGAACGACTTGAGGCTTGCCGGNAGCGCGGGAATTGCTTTCGACACAAGCGGAGCTGGTATCGTCGAGATCACCGCGTCAAAAGCTTCGCTGACACCCCTGGCCACGACGGCGGTAACGCGGCCGCCGGCAACGGTTACTTCATCGACAGGAGCGCGCAGGCGAATTTCGCCTCCCCGGACTTCGATGGCAGCCACCAGGGCGTCGACCAAGGTCTTGGTGCCGCCCTCGATATAACCGAGTTCTTCTTGCATGATGGAGCGGCGCGAGGAACCGAGCCGTTTGATCCGCGCCCAGATCCAAGAAGCGCTGATGTTGTCCGCGAACTCATAGAATTTCAGGTCGAATAACGGCTTCCACAGGCGGTCGTAAACTTCGGTTCCGCACCATGCCTCAATCCATTTCTTGGCCGAAATGTGCTCGAGAGAACCGGGAGCCGAGCGATGGACCGACAAGAACATCAGGAGTCCGTAACGCAGTTTCTGAGCGAACGACAGATTGGGAAAGCGAAGCAACGCAAGGGGATTGCCCCATTCGTGNAGGCGCCCATCGGCAAAATAGCCCATGGACGTGGGCACCCACCGCATCTTGTCTGCGATGCCAAGGGCGCTCATCAGGTCGAAAGTAGGCCGATCCGCCTTGCAGATGAAATGATAGTACCGCTCGATCGACAAAGCGCCGAAGTCGAAATGCGCCGCCATTCCGCCGGGAATTTTGTCGGCTTCAAACACCGTTACGCGATGTCCGGCTTCAGCGGCGTGATATGCAGCGGCCAAGCCCATCGCACCCGCCCCGATGATTGCGACACGAGACATGTTTCAGAACTCCAAGACGACGCCGGAGTAAACGGGATCTTGGAACGTTTGGCGCATTGCCTCCGCCAAGGGCGTAGCTGAAATGCCGAATATTCGAGGCCAATCGATGACTTCGAACGTCTCCGGAATTACCANGGCNTCCAGTTGGCTCGTCGTGAATGGCGGGTCAGAATCGAACACGGCATAGAATTTGAGCAGCAGCCAGAACAAATCGTAGGGAATCCTGATGACGGCAGCACGTGCATTGGCGGCGGCTTTTACCGACCGTATCAGGTCGATGTACTCGATCGTTTCCTGGCCGGAAATGTTGAAAATCTGACCGGCGCGGGGCGACTCGACGCAGGCCAGGATGATCCGGCAGAAGTCGCCGACGTAGAGGGGCTGGCGCAGGTAGCGGCCATTCCCCGGCACTGGAAAAACAGGCGCGCGCCGCATGAAGCGGGCCAGCCATCCAAGGTGCTTGCGGTCGAACCATCCGAACATCAGCGTTGGCCGCAGCACGCAAACCGACAGCCCGCTGTCGAGGACAAGCTTTTCCTGCGCTTTCTTCGACTGAGTATAGAAGTCGGCCGCGCGCGAGTTCACGACCGACGAGCTGATGTGAACTACATGCGGGATGCGGTGGCGCTGCGCGGCGGCGATGACATTCGCCGTCGCCGTGATGTTGTTGTCGATGAAGGGCTGCTCATCCAGCGAACCAATCTGAGCATGATTCACGACCAGGGTATCGGCGCCCGCAAATACCGCGTCCCAAGCTCCGGGCTTGGCAAGATCAGCCTCGAGCAGCTGGATTCGCGGCTGCAGGCGCGCGAGCGTTGCGATGTTCGCGCGGTGCTTGTCAATAGCAACGATCCGGGCATAGCCGCGCGCGGTCAGCCGCTGAATGAGGTTCTGGCCCACGAGACCGGCTCCGCCCGTTATGATTATCTTGCGTTCCAATCCTGAAACCTGGGCCATCAGAGCTTGCTCTTGTGGAAGATCGCCGCCGGGATATTGCGCACGATCAACATGATCGCCCTCCAGAACGCCGGGGCGTACGCAACCGGGCCGCCTTTCTCTGCGAGCGCGACAATGGTTCGGCCCATCGCTTCCGGCTTCGCCCAGAGAGCACCCTTGCCGTTGAGATGCGCGGTCATGGGAGTATCGACGAATCCTGGCTTGACGAGGACCGCGCGCGCGCCGCTGCGCGCGAGACGATGCGCAATTCCCTGTACGAGAATCCCAAGCCCCGCCTTGGAGGCGCCATAAAGATAGTTCGATTGACGGCCCCGATCGCCGGCCACCGAACCGATGGCTATCAAGACACCGGCACCCTGTCTTTCGAGCACATTTGCCGCGGCCTGGCACCAGGCGGCCGCGCTCGTGAAATTGGTGCGCAACAAATCCGCAGTCGCCGCCGAATCCGACTCGAGCGTTGCCTGCTCTCCGAGCACACCGTAAGCCAGCAGCACGACGTCGAGGGCGCCCAGGGCTTCGACCAGCCGCGGCACCTCTACCGTGGCATCTGCGGCGGCGCAGTCGAGGACAATCGCGCTCGCCTGTGTTGCCCCGCGCACCGTGAGATCCGCCGCGACGGCCTCGACCCTCGCGGGATCGCGCCCAACCAGGACCAGCCGCGCGCCCTGAGCGGCCCAGATGCGAGCTGCTGCCTCGGCGATAGCCGAGGTCGCGCCGAGGATTACCACGCGTTTCGTTGCACCGGTCATTGCATGACCCGGCGCCAAAAATCCGAATTCATCGCGGGATCCTTGAGCCCGGCAAAGGCCTGCCAGCGCGGATAAGCGCGCTTGAACATGTCCGCGCTCATGCGGCCATCCTTGGCCGGATAAAGCGCGCCATCGGCGTCGCGGACGATGGCGTCCAAACGCTGGAGCAGCGCCACGGTTTGCGGCCCGCGCTCCGGAAAGTCCAGTGCCAGCGTGGCGCCCGGACGAGGGAAGGACAACAGACCAGGCGACCGGAGATCGCCGAAGGTCTTCAGCACCGCGAGAAAAGACGCATGTCCGGAACGCGCGATTTCATCCAGCAAGAGGCGCATGACCTGGCGCTCGTTGCCCCACGGTATTGCACACTGATACTGCAGCATGCCGCGGCGGCCATATAACCGGTTCCAGTTGAGGATGGAATCGAGCGGATAGAAGAAAGCTGCATAATGCTGCAGCATCTTTTTCCGCCTGAGTTGATGGTATCTGAAGTAGATTTCGTTAAAGGCGGCCACCGATGCGTGGTTGAGCGCGATGCCGGGCATGTCGATGCGCACGTTGGCCACCGCGCCGTCGGCGTGGATCTCGAAGCGCCCATCGTCGGCCCAGTTGGCGCGCATGAACACGCCCCGGCCGGCGCGCGATCCGCTCGCCATGCAGTCGACCCAAGCCACAGTATGCTCGAAACGCGCGGTGCTCTCCTCGGCGAGCGGCCAGAACGCATCCAAATTTTCATAGGGCAAAATCTCAACTTCGAGAAAAGCGCTGCCGACGCGAACCAGTTGCAGGTCCACCCACTCGATGACGCCCGTCAATCCCAAACCGCCGATGGTTGCGTTGAACAGCGCGCACTCGGATTGCGGCGTTACGGTCAAGCGCCGGCCGTCGCTGCGCAGCAGACCCAGTGCCCGCACGCTGCGGCCCAGGCTGCCGGCGCGGTGATGGTTTTTGCCGTGGACATCATTGGCCACCGCGCCTCCCAGGGTGACGAACCTCGTCCCGGGCGTCGTAGGCAGGAACCATCCCTGCGGCACGGCCATCTGCAATATGCTCGACAAGCTGATGCCGGCTTCCGAGCGCAGCCGCCCGTTTTGCGGATCGAATCCGATGAAGCGATCGAGCCCCGTGGCATCGATCAGCGCTCCCTTGCTGTTGAGACAGGAATCGCCATAGGAGCGGCGTAGGCCCATCGCAAGCTTGCTCGGCCAGTCCGGTGAGGCAGTCAGCGGCAGCAAATCGTCGCGGAAACGCGGCCGCGCGACATGTTGCGGCTCGCGCGTAGTCCTTCCCCATGACAGAACGTCGGTGCGTTCAAGGAAAGTTCCCTCAGCCAATGTCGGCATCGCCGGCGTTTTGCAAGCCGCCGTCACATCGCTCCGAACATGATTGCACCGATCAAGCCGAAAGCCAGCAGGCTGTTGCGATCTTTCAACGCGAATACAACCGGATCATCGTGCATGGCGCGGCGATGCGCGACGATAAGCGCGCGCGCCAGCCAGTACATCAAGATCGGACAGATGAGCCACAGAGCCTTTGGGTGCCGGTAGAGGTGGCTGACGGTATCGGAAGAAATGTAGAGCGCAAATACAGTCACCGCGTTGAACCCGGATGCGGCCGCGAGACAGGCAACGACATTCAGATCCGATTTGCGGTAGTTGCGGTTGGTCGGATCGGGAAGTTCGGCATCCAGCCGGCCCGCCAGCTCCACGTAGCGTTTGATGAGCGCGAGCGCCGTGAAGATGAACATCGAAAAGCCGAGTATCCATTCGGATGGAAACACCGAGATCGCGGCGGCGCCACCGAGCACGCGGATGGTGTAGAGGGAGGCGAGTGCAATGACGTCGACCATGATCTTTCTTTTGAGAACGAACGTGTAGGCGGTCGTCAGCACGAGATAAGCCAGGAGCACGCCCAAAAAAATCGGCGAAATGCAGTAAGCGGCCGCCAAGGATGCGGCAAGCAGCGCAGGCACGACGAGAACCGCCTTGAGAATCGGAACAGTGCCGGCTGCGAGGGGGCGCAATCTCTTTGTCCGATGCTTGCGGTCAGCATCGAGATCCACCAGATCGTTCAGAATATAAATCGCCGAGGCCGCTATCGAGAATGCCAGGAAGGCGCCTGCCGCTTTCGCCATTGAAACGAACCCGAACCAATGTCCCGTCAAAAGCGGCAGGAACACCAAGGCGTTCTTGGTCCACTGATGGACGCGCAGCAGCTTTATCCACGCGCGAAGCTTGCCGCCTGACTTTTCCAGCACGGTGGCATCGGGATCCATCCCTTTTAGCCTGGAGCGCACCGAGCCGGACACTCGCACTGCAGTGCGGCGGCGGGCGGCCGACCATACCGGCAGATCGGCTTGGTCATTTCCGATATAGTCGAAACCACCGTTGCCGAAGG
>JGI12627J18819_10000377_pt1 | contig 14524 bp, 12 predicted proteins | sample TexAe_OM1H0_M2_FD_18819 | JGI IMG/M metagenome (IMG submission 18819)
GCGAACTGAGGACATGCGTAAGCTGGATTTCACCCGCCTGCGTGAGGCACAACGCGACTCGGCAATCGCCGAAGTGAAGGCCTCGCTGATTCTCGACAAGATTGCCGCGGCCGAAAATGTTCAAATCTCCGATGAAGAGATGGAGCATGAGCTGCAGATCATCTCTCTGCAGACCCGCGAGCCTGTGGATTCGCTGCGCACGCGTTTGACGAACGAGGGTGCGCTGGCTAGAATTCGTGAACAACTACGCAGAGAAAAAACAGCAAGCCTACTTTTCGAACGCCTCGTTTAAGTAGAAATCTCCGGCTGGAAANGGTGCGCGATCCCTAATCCGGCTATAGTCACCGTATCGCGGAAGGACTGAGTACTACGCATGGCTCTCGTACCCATGGTCATCGAGCAGACGAGTCGCGGTGAGCGCGCCTACGACATTTATTCGCGTCTTCTGCGCGACAACATTATCTTTCTTGGAACTCCAATAGACGACCAGATCGCCAACCTGATCATTGCCCAGATGCTGTTTCTCTCTGGCGAAGATCCGGACAAGGACATCCAGCTCTACATCAACTCGCCGGGAGGCTCGATTACGGCGGGGCTGGCAATCTACGACACAATACAGTACATCAAGAATAACGTTGTCACGTTCTGCATCGGCCAGGCGGCCAGCATGGGCGCGTTTTTATTGATGTCCGGCACACGCGGCAAACGGTTTGCGCTTCCCAACTCCCGCATTCTAATCCACCAGCCGTCCATGGGCGGACTCTCCGGGCAGGCGACGGACATCGACATTCACGCCCGCGAAATTCTTCGCATCCGGGAAATTACCAACAATCTAATGTCGAAACACACCAGCCAATCGCTGGACAGGATCGAACGCGACGTCGAACGCGATTTCATCATGAATGCTCCGCAAGCCAAGGAATATGGCATTATTGATGAAATTATCGATCGACCACGCACACAGTAAGTCACAGTACTTAGGTAATGCGCCTATGTTTGGCGCGCCTCAGGAGTAGTAGAGTAGCAGCATGAAAACGCGCACGGGATCGGACGATACACTTCGATGCTCGTTCTGCCACAAATCGCAGGACGCTGTCGCAAAACTTATTTCTTCACCAAGCGACTATCCGCGCGCTTATATTTGCGATGAATGTGTTGCAGTCTGCAACTCCATTCTCGAGGATGACCGCAGCGAAACTCCCGCCGGAGCCGCTCCCACCCATCTTCCCAAGCCGCAAGAGGTGAAGGCGTTTCTCGACGAGTACGTCATCGGCCAGGACCAGACAAAGAAGAAGCTCGCCGTTGCGGTCTACAACCACTACAAGCGCATCCAGATGAACCGGACGCGCGGCAACGATGTTGAGCTTTCGAAATCCAATATCTTGCTGGTCGGACCGACAGGCAGCGGCAAGACCCTGCTGGCACACACACTGGCCAAAATGCTCGATGTGCCGTTTGCCATTGTTGATGCGACGACGCTCACCGAAGCCGGCTACGTTGGCGAAGATGTGGAGAACATCATCCTGAAGCTGCTGCAGGCGGCGGACGGCGATGTGGCCCGCGCGCAGACAGGAATTATCTATATCGACGAAATCGACAAGATTGGCCGCAAGGACGAGAATCCGTCGATTACTCGCGATGTGTCAGGCGAGGGCGTGCAGCAGGCACTGCTGAAGATCCTTGAAGGAACGGTGGCAAACGTTCCCCCGCAAGGCGGCCGCAAGCACCCGCACCAGGAGTTCACCGCAGTTGATACGACAAACATTCTTTTCATCTGCGGAGGCGCATTCGTCGGCCTCGAGCGGGTAATTGGACGCCGGGTTGGAAAGAAGGCGCTTGGATTCAAAGCGCTAACCGAAAAGGATGAGCAGGAGCCCCCGATCCGGGCACAGCGTGATTCTGAGCTTCTACGGCAGTCCGAACCTCAAGACCTGATCAAATTCGGCCTGATTCCCGAGTTCGTAGGCCGACTGCCCGTTATCGGCATCCTGGATGAACTGGACGAAGCGGCGTTGATTGAGATTCTTACGAAGCCCCGTAATGCGATTCTGAAGCAGTATCAGCGGCTGTTTGAATATGAGGGCGTAAAGGTCTCATTCAGTCCGGACGCGACACGGGCGGTCGCGCTGGAAGCGCTGGCACGCAAGGTTGGCGCGCGCGGTCTGCGTATGATTCTGGAAGAGCTGATGCTCGACCTTATGTACCACCTGCCCAGCAACAAGAAGGTAAAGGAGCTCGAACTAACCGCCGAGATGGTCAAAGACCGCGATCTTTCGCTCTCCCTGCTTGAAAAAGCCGGGTAATCGCTCGTACTTTATAATCGCCGAGAACCATAAAAAAGCGAGCCCCCAACGCTCGCTTTTTACTTTTGGAATACAGGTATCGAATTTGGCGCCAAATATCGAAGTTTGCCCCGCTTTGAGACGGAATGCGTTAAAGTTCATCTAACAGGAATAGACCGTTTGAATTAAACAACGAAAGGGATGAAGTGACCCAATCTAAAGAGAGCCGCGACCGGGACGATCTGCGCAAGCTCCCCATGATGCCCATTCGGGACATGGTGATCTTTCCGCACATGATGACTCCGTTTGTCGTCGGCCGCGAATCGAGCGTACGCGCTCTTGAAGAGGCGCTGAACGGCGACCGCAAGATTTTCCTGGCGACGCAGCATGACGCGCGTGTGGACGAGCCTCGCGCCGACGAGATTTACTCGGTCGGCACGATCGGCAACATCGTGCAAAGCGTAAAAATGCCCGACGGCAACATCAAGGTCCTGGTCGAAGGCTTGGAACGGGCTACGGCTGTCGAAATGAACGATGCCGACGGTTTCTTTGTGGCGACGATCCGTACTTCGCCGCAGCAGCTGGAGTCTTCGCCGCAGACGGATCAACTCATTCAGCGTGTGATGTCGCTGTTCGAGCAGTATGTAAAGCTCCAGCAGTCGTTGAATTATGAGACGCTGGTGGCCGCGGTGCGCACCGACGAGCCGGGCAAGCTCGCGGACACGATTGCCGCCAATCTTCAACTCGAAATTCCCGACAAGCAGAAGATTCTCGATGTGTTCGATCCTGCGCAACGCCTGACTACTATTGCAGACGTGCTGACGGTCGAGATCGAGAAACTCAACATGGACCGCAGCATCCAGTCGCGCGTGAAGCGCCAGATGGAGCGCGCGCAGAAAGAGTATTACCTCAACGAAAAGATCAAGGCCATCCAAAAAGAACTGGGCAAGGGCGAGAAGAGCGAATTTGACGATCTGAAAAAGAAGCTCGAAACAGCCGGGATGCCCAAGGATGTGTTCGACAAGGCCATTCAGGAACTGAAAAAGCTTGAGGCGATGCCGCCCATGTCGGCTGAGTCGACGGTGTCGCGCAACTATCTCGACTGGCTGCTCGCCGTGCCGTGGAAGAAACGCTCACGCGAAACCCGCAACATCGATCATGCGGAAAGGGTTCTGAACGCCGATCATTATGGCCTGGAGAAGATCAAGGAGCGCATCCTTGAATTTCTGGCTGTGCGGCAGCTTGTGAAGAACCCCAAGGGATCGATTCTCTGCTTTGTTGGACCTCCGGGCGTCGGCAAGACATCGCTCGGCATGTCGATTGCGAAGGCGACGGGGCGCAAGTTTGTCCGGCTATCGCTCGGCGGCGTGCGTGACGAAGCCGAGATTCGCGGTCACCGGCGCACCTACATTGGGGCGCTGCCGGGGCAGATCATTCAGTCGATGAAGAAGGCCGGTACCAAAAATCCGGTTTTCATGCTCGACGAAGTCGACAAGATGGCCAGCGACTTCCGCGGCGATCCCGCATCGGCCCTGCTTGAGGTTCTCGATCCTGAACAGAACACGACCTTCCAGGACCACTACTTGGACGTCGAGTACGACCTGTCGCAGGTGCTGTTTGTCGCCACGGCGAACGTGCTGCATACCATTCCGGGACCGTTGCAGGACCGCATGGAAGTGCTGCGTCTGCACGGATACACCGAAGCGGAGAAACTCGAGATCGCCAAGCAGTATCTGCTGAAGAAGCAGCGGACCAACACAGGTCTGACTGAAAAGAACCTATCCTTCTCGGATGATGCCATAGTCGAGATCATTCGGAGCTATACGCGGGAAGCGGGTGTGCGCAACCTTGAGCGCGAAATCGGAAACATATGCCGGAAGGTCGCGCGACGTGTTGTCAAAAGCGGAACGAAGCACAAGGAAAGCGTAACCGCAGTGAATATCGCCGATTTTCTTGGAGTGCCAAAGTTCCGCGATTCTGCCGTGCATGAGAAGAGTGAGGTCGGTCTGGTCAACGGCCTCGCATGGACCGAAGTGGGCGGTAGCATTCTACAGACCGAGGTGCAGATTCTCGACGGTAAAGGCAAGCTCACCACGACAGGCCAGCTCGGCGATGTAATGACGGAGTCTGCGCAGGCAGCGCTGTCTTATATCCGCAGCCGTGCCCATCATTTGGGTCTGCCGAGAGACTTCTATCGGAGCCTCGACATTCACATCCACGTGCCTGAAGGGGCAATTCCCAAAGATGGCCCTTCTGCCGGAATCACGCTGGCGACGGCACTGGCAAGCGCACTCACGAAGATTCCCGTCCGCCGAGAGATCGCGATGACTGGCGAGATCACGCTGCGGGGCAAGGTGCTGCCGATTGGCGGCTTGAAAGAAAAGCTACTCGCGGCGCATCGTGCGGGAATTTTCGAAGCGATTCTGCCTGCGGATAATCAGAAAGATATGGCGGATCTCCCGGAGAATCTGAGGAGCGCCATGAAGTTGAACTTCGTTGAATCAATGGACGAAGTGCTCAAGCTCGCGCTTGAGGCTCCATTGCCGGAACTGAAGGAAGAGTCGCCAGATGTGCTGGCGGCGATTCCCCAACCGGTACCAGTGGAGCAGCGTCCTCACCAGTAGGAATAGACAGGCGCTGCGGTGGGTCTAAATCCCGCTCAGCGCCTGATCCAGATCGGCTGTCAGATCGTCTACGTCTTCGATCCCAACTGAAATTCGCACCAAGCCATCTGTAATTCCTAACTGTGCGCGCCCTTCAACGCCAATAGAAGCGTGGGTCATCGTTGCGGGGTGAGAAATCAGCGTTTCCACGCCTCCTAGCGATTCACCGAGCGTGCAAATCTTCACTCGTTTCAGCATAGAGTTCGCATTTTTGAGCGAGCCAGTCTCGAATGAGATCAAGGCGCCAAAGCCCGACATCTGCCGTTTAGCAAGCTCGTGCTGAGGGTGAGAAGGCAATCCCGGATAAAACACTTTGTTTACCTTCTTGTGGCCCGCGAGAAATTCGGCAATTTTTCGGCCGCTGGCATCATGCTGTTTCATGCGAACGGCGAGAGTTTTTACTCCACGCAGGATCATCCAGCACTCAAACGGCGAAAGAATTCCGCCTGTGCACTTCTGGACGAAGGCAAAGTTTTCCTTGTGTTCCGGTTTGGTGCCGACCAGTACGCCGCCCAAGCTATCGCTGTGTCCATTCAGGAATTTTGTCGTGGAATGCATCACGATGTCGGCACCCAGCTCGATCGGCCGCTGGAAGTAGGGAGACATAAATGTGTTGTCGACAGCCAGTTCTACTCCCCGTTCATGGCAGACATTGGCTACGGCACGGATATCGGTAATTGTCATTAAGGGATTGGTCGGGGTCTCAATGTGAACGAGCTTGGTCGCAGGGCGAATCGCCTTCCGGACGTTCTCCGGGTTGGAAGTCTCGACGTAGCTGAAATCGATCCCGTAGCGCGTGACGATTTCGTTAAACAGCCGTGGCGTGCCGCCGTAAACGTTGGCTCCGCAAATGACGTGATCGCCGGAGCGAAACATCGTAATCATGGCCGTGATCGCTGCCATGCCGCTCGCAAAGACGTGGGCGCTCGTTCCACCTTCGAGCGATGCGAGGTTCGTCTCCAGCGCATCCCGCGTTGGGTTCGACACACGCGAGTACTCGTAGCCTTTGTGCCTGCCGATCTCTTCCTGAGCGTAGGTAGAACTCAGATAGATCGGGACATTCACCGCACCTGTCAGCGGGTCCGAGTTTTGTCCGTCATGAATCGCGCGTGTGGCGAAACCTTGCTTCCGTTCTGTCATTTTGGTGAACCTTTCGTGGCTGGGTAATGCGGCTGGAATCTAGCCTTCGAAGATATTCTTCGACAGATACCGTTCAGCGGAATCCGGAATGATTGTGGCTACGCGTTTGCCCGCGCCGAGCCGTTTGGCAGTTTCCACAGCCGCATGAATCACCGCGCCGGCACTTGATCCGCCCAGCAGACCTTCTTCAGCAGCCAATCGGCGCACCATCGCAAAGGCGGGCTCGTCGGGCACCTTCATGATTTCGTCTGCGACTTCGCGGTCAAATGTTTTGGGGATAAACGACACGCCGATTCCTTCTACTTTGTGTGGTCCCGGCTCGCCCCCTTGCAGGACTGAACCCTGAGTTTCCACCGCGACAGTGAGGACATCCGGGTTTCGCTCTTTCAAAAATCGCGATACGCCGGTAAATGTACCGCCGGTGCCTACCCCAGCGACGAATGCATCCACGCGCCCGTCCATCTGCTCCCAAATTTCCGCCGCAGTCGTTTCGTAGTGAAACTGCGGGTTCGCCTGGTTCTCAAACTGCAATGCGGCGAAGGCATTTGGATCCTCTTTGGCCATCGCGAGCGCGCGCCGAATCGCGCCGCTCATTCCTTCCGCTTCCGGAGTGCGGATCACCGTCGCGCCAAAGCCACGCATCAGGATGCATTTTTCTTCGGCAAACCCTTCGGGGACAAAAAGAACAACCCGATAACCGCGGTTCACACCGACCAACGCGAGACCCACACCCGTATTGCCGGCGGTCGCCTCGACAATGGTTGATCCCGGTTTGAGCCTGCCCTTCTGCTCCGCGTCGAGAATCATTCCGAGCGCCGCGCGGTCTTTCACACTGCCGCCGGGATTCAGGAACTCCAGCTTGGCATAGACTGCGGCCCACTCTGGCCGTGCAACACGGCGAAGCCGCAACATCGGAGTATTTCCCATTAATTCAGTGATGTCATCCGCAACCCGAAGGGCCGCGCTCACAGGCTGGACAGCGGTTGTTCGATTCATATGGAAACCAATTAGTGTAGCAGGAGGACTGGCCGTCCAGGCACAGAGCGCTTCGCGCGTTTGTCAATTGGTGGCGCATGTGGTCCTCCCGTTGGTTGGGTATTTCGGGAAAATCCAATCAGGTTATCCACCGTTGCCCGATTTCGCCGGCGTTGGGCTGGGCGTCTGGGCCGCCTGTCTTGGGTAATAGCCACTCTTTGTTCGCACAATCAGCTTGCCATGACCGCTGCCGTGAGCTTCTACCTTCACCGACCTGAAGCCCGGCTCTGTCATAGGTTTTGTCGAATGATATCCAAGCGTGTACTGCCGCCGGATGTCCATGGCTACCTCAGCGGCCACTGAATCTACATCGGCGAGCGACTTTGGAAAGAACGCCAATCCGCCGGTTTCATCGGAAAGAAGCTGGAGCGCACGCTTGGCGCGGCGGCCTTCGTGCGGATCGGTATCGGTTCCAAACAATAAGCCGATGGAATAGACGACGGGGCCCTGCAGGTTCTGCACTTTATGGATGGTTTGCTCCAGATCCAGGCTTGAGGCGTTGTCTTCGCCGTCAGTGATTACAAGCAGAACCTGCTTGGGCCTCCTGGCGTCCTTCTGGAGCTTATCCGCGGAAGCCACCACGGCGTCATAGAGCGCGGTTCCACCGCGTGAATCGATGTGGGCAAGTCCATCGCGTAATTGGCTGATACTGGACGTGAAGTCAGTATCGATATACGCTTCATCGGAAAAATTCACGACAAAAGCCTCATCATCCGGATTCGATGCCTTCACAAGATCGAGTGCCGCTGCGTTTACTGCGGCGCGCTTGTCGCGCATTGATCCGGAATTATCGACAAGAATCCCCATGGATACCGGCACGTCCTGATGCTGAAATGCCGCGACCGCCTGCGGAGTTCCATCTTCCCAAACTTTGAAGTCATCCTTGGTCAGGTTATTGATCAAATGGTGGTCTTCATCGAAGACTGAGACATTCAAAACCACCTCATCCACGTTGCGCATCAAAGTGTATCTGCCGTTCGCTCCGCGCTCCAGGGTGGTGTTGCCGCCCGACGGTGTTTCAGAATGCCCCGGAGTTATCGGCGCATTGTCTTCCGCGTCTGGAGATGTGACGGGGTCGCGATCGACATTCAGCGATGGCTGCTTTTCCGGCGCTGCCGGCGGAGGAGTTTTCTGAGCGGTACTTTGAGCAAAAACCGGCTGTGAAAAGGCTACTGCAAGAAAAAACGCGACTACAAAGCGATTATTGCAAAGGCGCATAGTATCCGTTGCGAGCGTGAACCGTGAGCGGTGGCAGCCCAACCGGAGGACTCAGCTTTACCTTCACTTTACGCCATTTGCCGTCATGTTTCGCGTTTGTTGGCGCATATCCCAGTACGTATTCGTTCCGCAGCTCTGCGCTGATCTTGGCAGCTACGTCTCCCATTTCGGAAACATCATCCACTTTGAATAGTCTGCCGCCAGTTTCATCGCTAATGTCATTCAGCAGAATCGGACCCAGACGCTCCTCGGTCGTGGGCGCCTCTGCGTCGAATATCCCGATCGAATATATCTGCACGCCGGATTCGCGTACCACGGAGCGAACCTCACTCTCGGTGTAACGGCTGCGGTTGTCACCGCCATCGGAGACGACGAGCAGGGCTTTACGGGCATATTTCGCCTGCTTCATTTTGTCCAATCCGAAATAAATAGCATCGAGCAACGCCGTGCGATGCCCAGCTTTTGGGTTTGCCAGCCGTTCTTCGATCTGTTCCGTGGATGACGTAAAGTCTTCAATCAATTCCGGACGGTCATTGAAGCCGATCACAAAGAATTCATCCTGCGGGTTCGAGGTTTTCATGAACTCCAGAATCGAATCACGCGCGCGGAGAATCTTGTTGGCCATGCTCCCGCTCATATCAAAGATGACGCCGATAGAGACCGGCGCATCCTCCGACGAGAACGACTTAATCGCCTCCGGTTTATTGTCTTCATAGATGTAGAAGTTGTTCTTTTCCAGCCCGGTCACCAGCCTATCCATGGGATCGGTCACCGTGAGCGGGATCAGGACAAGGTTGACATTTACGCGGAACCGCTCGCCGGGTCGCGCCTTCAACGCGGCATCGCCTTCCACGGCAGGAGGTGGCTGATTGGTGGTCTTTGGCGGGGGGGCTGGCGCAGGAGGCTGAACGTGAACACTATTCAGCGGATCGTCCTCCTCCTGGGCGCGGAGATGCGCCGGGAAGCTCCAGACCGCGATGAAACACACGACAAGCGCCATAAATGGCGACGCAATACGAGAGCGCCTGCAAGTTCGGGGAGAACGGCCATCGGTCATTTGGGCAAGCGTCATGATGAATGGTCTCGTGTTGGGCATCCTAGCACGCCGCATCACCTTTTGCTCCTCTTACGAATCCCCTTCACCTGCTCCTTGGGCCCACCGGTTCCATTCGGGGACTGATTTACAATCGGGCAGGATTCCCGGCAGCATCGGACGCTACGACCGGAGTACGAACTCATAGAATGGCACGGATTTACCCATTTCGCGCGCTTCGCTACAACCCGTCGCTGGTCCGCCTTCAAGATGTCGTAACTCAGCCTTACGACAAGATCACTCCGGCAATGCAACAGGCCTATTACCAGCGCAGCCCGTACAACCTGGTGCGTATTATTCTCGGCCTGCCTGAGTTGTTTGATGGAGAGGGGCCGCAGGACGTTTACCGCCGGGCAGCGAGAGATTTCGCCGCATGGCGCCGGGACGGGATTCTCGCCCAGGAAAGCGAGCCCTGTGTCTTTGCATATTCGCAGACTTTTGCGGTGCCTGGCTCGTCGTCTGAATCGAAGACTCTCTGCGAACGGCGAGGCTTCATCGCTCTCGGTGAGCTCTACGATTACTCCGCCAATATCGTTTTCCGCCACGAACAGACTCTTTCCAAACCCAAGAGCGACCGCCTAAACCTCCTCAACGCCACACGCGCCCATTTCGGCCAGATCTTCATGCTTTACTCCGACCCGGGCCTCACTGCGGAACGACTTCTGTTCGGGTCCTCCGCTGCACCTGATATCGAGGTAACGGATGAATACGATGTCCTGCATCGCGTCTGGCGCATCAGCGATCCCGGGACCATCAATCTGCTCACGGGCGCACTCGAAGATAAGAAGCTCATCATCGCAGATGGTCACCATAGATATGAGACGGCTCTTCAATACGCACGTGAGCACGCTGCGCCGCCCGCCACATCGCAAATCGAACGAAATTCATGGTCTGCGCCTCACCCACCGCGCCCTGAAGCCGCTGTCATGATGACCTTCATCAACATGGACCGGGAGGGCCTGGTCATTCTGCCGACACACCGGGTGATTCACGGGTTGGCGGAGTTTGACTCGGCCCGGTTCATTGAAGGAGTGAAGGCGTACTTTGAAGTTGAACCACTGCCGATTGAAGATCCGGACGGACTCATCGCCAGATTGAAGTCAAATCAGGACAAAACTGTTTTCGTTGCTGTGATGTCGAAAGGAAGCTATTTGCTCGCAGCGCGGCCTGAAGCTGCAGATGCGGCATTGAAGGGGGTCTCCCAGCGGCAACGCAGCCTGGATACGGTGCAGCTCCATGCGTTGATCCTTGAAAAGGTTATTGGAATTTCACCGGAAGCGATCAAGCAGCAGACAAACGTGCGGTATCTTCGGGACGCAGCGGAAGCCATCGAGCAGGTTACTCGAAACGATGCTCAGATCGCTTTCCTGATGAACCCGGTAACTCTGGACGAATTGCGCGAAGTGGCATTCGCCGGCGAAGTCATGCCTCAAAAGTCCACGGACTTTTTCCCGAAACTACTGAGCGGTCTCACGATCTATGCGCTGGATTAAGACCTGGGCCGGCATATGTATGAGTCTGCCTACGCTGCTCTGCGGACAATCCGCTCAAAATCCGCCTGTGCCTCCACCCGCGATACCGGCGGCGCCGACTCCGGCGCTACAGCCCCCGCGCTTTCAGGTCCTACTCGATGCTGGCCATGGTGGAAGCGATATAGGTGCCCGGCTCACGGCTACGCTGCTCGAGAAGGACCTGACGCTTGATTTGTCGAACCGTCTCCGGTCCATGCTTGCGGCGCGAGGGATGGAGGTAACGGACACGCGCAGCTCCGATGCGTCAATGTCGCCCGTAGACCGCGCCCAGGTAGCTAATCGAACGCCGTACGCAGCCTGCGTCGTTATCCACGCGACAGCTACAGGCAGCGGAGTGCACCTGTACACATCTTCACTTGCGCCGACGCCCCTCACAAAATTCATGCCGTGGCAGACCGCACAGTCCGCCTATGTGACGCAAAGCCTCAAATTGTCATCGGACATCGACTCGGCTCTGGCCCACGCTGAAATTCCGGTCACGCTGGGACGGACTTCTCTGCAGCCGATGGATAGTTTCTCCTGCCCTGCGGTCGCCGTTGAAATTGCGCCGCTGCAAGCCGGAACGTCCACCAAGGCAAGCCCGATAACCGACGGAGCATATCAGCGGAATATCCTTGAGGCGCTTGCCGCCGCGCTTGAACAGTGGCGTAATGATTGGAGACAGCAACCTTGATCTCCCGCGCCCAGCGCATTCTATTTGCAATTATGCTGCTCGCCGTCGTTGCCATGGCGGCGATTCTGATTCGTTTGCGCGAGCGGGCTCAGGACCGGTTGCGCGCCATACAGGAATCGGCTCCGCTCATCGAAACCTCTGACACCCCAGCGCAGACGATCACGCTTGTTATTCCGAACGATCTTGACGGCTCTCTACAGGAGGCACAACGCCACGTTTCTTTGCCGCCGAATGACAGCACGAAGGTACGCGTACTGCTCGAGACGCTGCTTGAGGCTTTCCATGATCCGCATTCGACCCATCCGATGGGCGCTGTAACCGGCACGGCCGGTGAGCCGAATACGCTCCGACCCGAGACGGCAGCCGACATCGATGATGTGTTCCTGATGCCGGTTCCGCAGAGCGCCGCCCACTCTGGTGCTTCAAAACAGGGGACGCTCGCCGTTGTTGATTTCAGCGCTGGTTTCGCCGCATCGCATCCGTCGGGGATTGAGCCGGAAACGCTCACGCTTCTGGCTGTCCTCGGAACACTTCGCGCCAACATGCCTAACATCACAGAAGTCCGATTCCTCATCGACGGCCATCCAGCGGCAACACTCGCCGGACACGCCGACCTGACACGGACATATCTCACAAACGAAATCTCGACAGGGACTTCGCAGCCATGAACATCGGCGTCTTTGATTCCGGCTTCGGAGGGCTCACCGTCTTCAGAGCGTTGCTAGATCGCATTCCGAATGCGAATTACGTATACATGGGAGACACCGCGCGGCTGCCGTATGGAGCGAAATCGCAGGCGACAGTAGCACGCTACGCTGTTTCAAGCGCGCGCTTTCTCGTTGACCAGGGGGCGGAGTATCTGGTCATCGCCTGCAACACGGCCTCAGCGCTTGCGCTGGACGCGATACGTGACTCAGTGCCCGTGCCCGTTCTCGGTGTGATTGAAACTGGAGCCAATGCGGCAAAAGCGTCCACTAAAACCGGTGATGTGGTGGTTATCGCGACGGCAGCCACTGTCGAAAGCCATGCTTACGCCGCAGCATGCCGGGAGCGAGGGCTGCGGGCCCATGAGAAAGCCTGCCCCCTGCTGGTTCCTCTAGTCGAAGAGGGATGGGTCGACCATCCGGTGACCGAGGAAGTGCTTCAGATCTATCTCAGCGAATTGCTTGAAGAGGCACAGCAGGCAGGTCTGAGCCCCGATACGCTGGTCCTCGGATGCACGCATTATCCGCTTCTGCGCGCCAACATTGAGCGCAAGTTGCCGCAGAACATCGGAGTCATCGACTCCGCCGAAGCCACCGCATCGCAGGTTGCGAGCGCGCTTGCGACGAGCGACGGTCAGGCCGGCCAATCCTCGCATCGCCGCTTTTATGCCACCGACTCCGTTCAGAAATTCCGCAGACTGGGAACGCGCTTTCTCGGCCAGCCAATCGACAGCGTCGAACTCGTCGATTTGGGCGGATGACGAACTTTTGCATAAAACAAGCTCGCTCGGGGACACTGCTATTCTTCTTGTTTGGAGGAACGATCCATGTTGAATCTGCAAGGTCGAGTCGCGGTTGTCTTTGGGCTCGCAAACAAGCGCTCCATCGCCTGGGGAATCGCGCAGAAACTGCATGAAGCAGGAGCACGACTCGCCATCAGCTATCAAAATGAGCGCATGAAGGCCGAGGCACACGATCTCATAGCCGAGCTTCCCGGAGCAGAGGCGTTTCAATGCGACGTCTCGACTGATGCTGAAATCGATCAGGTCTTCGGACAACTTAAAGAGCGCTATGGCAAGATCCACGTCCTCGTTCACTCCATTGCCTTCGCGCCCGCCGAGGATCTCAAGAACGACTTTCTCCAAACGACTCGTGACGGATTCCGGATCGCCCACGATGTCAGCGCTTATTCGCTCATCGCGCTCAGCCGCGCAGCCGCTCCGCTCATGACAGACGGCGGCAGCATTATCACAATGACTTACTTCGGAGCCGAAAAGGTTGTTCCCCATTACAAAGTGATGGGTGTGGCCAAGGCTGCGCTGGAGGCGACCATGCGGTATCTGGCTGCTGATCTCGGCAAGCAGAATATTCGCGTGAACGCGATCTCCGCCGGTCCGATCAATACTCTTGCCGCACGTGGTATCGGGTCTCTTCGCGACATGCTCAAATACCACGCCGAACGCGCGCCATTACACCGCAACACGGAACAGATCGAGGTGGGCAATACTGCCGTCTATCTCGCGTCTGATTTGGCGAGCGGTGTTACTGGCGAAGTCATCTACGTCGACTCGGGCTACAACATCATGGGCTTCTGACCAAGCTCGACGCGGCACCCATTCAACAAATCATCTTCCAGTGAGGGCATCTCGCATGGTCTACTCTGCCGTTCGCCGTATGCTGCCGATATCGCTGCTGGCGTTCGCTTTTGTGTCTGGTGCACAGGCGCAGGTGGATACCGCCGGGCACCAGATGGCCCGCGACATTTTCAAGCAGCTGGTTGAGATCAACACGACAGACTCGGTCGGCAATGTAAGCACCGCATCGAGAGCCATTGAGCAGCGGCTGCTCGCGGCCGGCTTTCCCAAGGAAGACATCTTTGTCGGCGGACCGAATGACCGCAAGGAAAACCTTGTAGTTCGCTATCGCGGAACCGGGGCGCGTAAGCCCATTCTGTTCATCTGCCATCTCGACGTAGTCGAGGCGCCGCGCGCCGAGTGGCAGACTGATCCCTTCCAGTTCATCGAGAAGGACGGCTTTTATTACGGGCGCGGTACGCAGGACATGAAGGACAACGACGCGATCCTCGTGACGAGCTTCATCCTGATGCGGCAGCAGAGCTACAAGCCTGATCGCGACCTCATTCTGGCGCTTACCGCCGACGAAGAGGGTGGAAAATCGAATGGC
>JGI12627J18819_10000379_pt1 | contig 14488 bp, 9 predicted proteins | sample TexAe_OM1H0_M2_FD_18819 | JGI IMG/M metagenome (IMG submission 18819)
CCGACGGAGTTGTACATGGCAATGACGAAGGTCAGCGCGTGCTGGGCTAGGCTGGACCAGGTGGCTCCAGTAGCGGCCCTGCCGTGATGGGTGAGCGCGTCGAGCATGGTGAAGAAGGCGTAGGTATCGATGTTGTGCTCAGTGGATTTTCCGTTGGGAGAAGGAACGGACAGGTTGGACGGATTGATATTGGTGCCGAATCGATAGCCACCCGCGCCGGCTGTATCGAAGGTATTGTTGACGATCCAGTTAGCGACTTTGAGCGCGGCGGCGAGATATTTGCTTTGTCCGGTGCGGCGATAGAGTTGTGCGAGCGCCATTCCAGCCCAGGCCTGATCGCCGACGGCGCTGGTGTAGAAGAAGAACGGGAATGCGGCTGGAGTGATGTAGGCTCCGTCGGAGTTCGCGACGTTGACGAAATATGCCTGCGCGAAACGACCGTCGTTGAAGGGGAAGTTTGTGGCCTGGGCCTCGATGAGTCCGTTTCCAAGGATGATTGCGCGGGCGAGGTCATCTTTCTGGCCGCGGATGAGATAGGCATGTATAGAGACGGCGTTGTCGTAGGTGAAGGCGGTCGAAAGCAAGCCGTTCTGATCGGAATAGCTCTGGGTGAGGCGGACCGTGTTGCCGGTGGCATAGGCGTCCATCATCATGTTCTGGAAGGCGAAGGCATTGTTGACCGAAGTTGCATCGTAGCTGCCAGGCGAGGCTTGCAGGTCAGCGTGCAGATTTGCGGCTGATGCGATTGCGGCGTGCGCTTCTTTTGTGAAGGCGATGGGAGCGAGTCCCGCGGTTGCTGCTGCGCCTAATCCCATTCCAAAAAGAGTGCGGCGTGAAATGTTGGCCATGATGCGTCTCCTGGTTTCGAATCGTTTTTGAGCCCTGCCCGGGCACGGCACGCAGTCTAATCTCGGATTGGGAATATGGGCAAGTGGAAGGAGCAGTAGTATTCTTCGGGACAAATTCGGCTACGCCCGCTCGCCGCACTCTTTTGCGCTCACTTGCCGGGAACAGCTATGGGCTGGGAAAATTCGCCTCTCCTAAACCAGGGCCGATCTGTCATAATCGGCTGCGGATGGGTGATTAGCTCGTAACCCAGTGGCAGTCAAGGGAGCGATCGCGAGCCTATGTTTCATGCGCTTCTCGAAACGTTCCTAAAGCATCAATCAATCGTCTTTGGCTGTCTCGGCTTTGTGTTCGCCGCCATAACAATTGTGGCTATGCTCTACGCGAGAAAGCTGGAGCTTTTCGCTAACCCGTCTAGGGCTTCACCGGCAGCCGGTCCAAATAATCTAAAAAGGAGTTGGATCATAGCAGGAATCGCCGTTTTGATTTTCCTTTCCGGCTGGGTAGGAGCTTCGTTCGGCAGGGGTGATCCCGTCGAAGCCACACGTGTGCTCGGAATGCCTGACCTCACATGCAATCGCCACGGTGAGAGCTTGATCATTTTCCCTCATGGCTGGAGAGGAGACCGGCAAGAATCGTGGAAGCGCTTTCCGGATCTTGTCTGCGGAGATTACCAGTTCAGAGATACTGATGTCCTATCTATCGGATATCCTACTTTTTTAATTGGCAGCGATCCCTCGATGGAGCGGTTCGGAGGATGGCTGGCGGACAAGGACGAATTATCCTCAATATTTGCCGGTCGGCACACGCGCAATGGCATCAATTTCCACTTTTAAGCCGCCCCAAAGAACAGATTGAACCGTGGTTCGCGCAGGCGGAATGCCCGGAAAGAATTCTGCATAAGCTTCGTTGAATTCATCAAAATCCTCGATTCGCGCCAAGTGACACGTGCATTTGACAACATCGTCAAACGTGCATCCCGCTTCCTTCAGAACTTTTCCGATAGATTCCAATGTTCGGCGAGTCTCTTCAGATGTGCTTCCGCTAATGACCTCACCTGTCTTGAGGTTCTGCGATGCATGACCACTCACAAACAGCCACCCGTCACATAGCACCCCGGCCGAATACCTTCCCGTGCTTGTTGTCTTGTCCGGATGTTTCACAGCTGATTTGCTCATTCAATGTACCTCGTCATCAACACGCGACGATCCTCATCATACCCACTCGTTCAGAATCGCGAGTGTCAACGTCCCGCATTATTTGGCTTCGATCGTAATCAGGACGAGAGCATTCGGCGTAAGTTGCAGTTCAAGCCCGCCGTTTTTCAGAGCAGAAGCCTCAGGAGGGGGCAGGGCAGTTTCTCGATTGAGTTGTTCCACCTGATCCGGCGTGGGATCGACAGGACTGCCCATTGCCGCATAGCGCGGCAGTACGTTGCCATGATCAGTATCAACGCGCTGAAGAGTCATCTTTGCATCGGGTGCCACGCCGTGAACCATTAGTTCCATCGTGCGGGTTGTTCCGTGTTGATCGGGATCGACAAGGTTCCAGGCCGCGATCACGATCTTTCCATCAGGAGTCTTCGTTGCAATAATGTCCTTCGAGGAGTTCGGGAGGCGCGTTGTGCCGAGCTGATGCAGTAGTTCATAGCCGTAATAGCTTGGCTTGTTGATGCCGCCCTTTGCGCGAAGCCCGAAATGGCCCTCGAATGGCTTGGGAATCGGACCTCCTTCTTCAAAGACATCAGAAAAAGTCCAGAAGGAGAGCATGTTGACCATGCCGTCGCACTGACGAATGGTGTTGGCGACCGCAGGACCCACAAAGATCGTGTCGCGCGACTCGTCCATCCCCTGGACATTCCACTCTGTCCACATCAGAGGCAGGCTGGGCAATGCAGACGCGTTGATTTCGCTTCGCACCTTAGCAACGGCGCGGCATACACGCTGGTCCATGGGAATGTCTTCGTTCGTTCCGAACAGGTTCTCAACGGTGTCATCGGCATAGCCATGCGTAGAAACAAAGTCGACGGGGACATGGTTGTCGGCCATAAATTTAAGGAACGCGGGAATCCAGGAGGCGGCTGCAGTAGCGGGTCCCCCGACGCGAAGGCGCGGGCTTACCCGTTTGAGGTCACGCGCAGTGTGCTCGTATAGCTCAAAATAGGATCCCTGCCTCGGAATGCCATTCCAAAAATCGATGTTGGGCTCGTTCCAAACTTCGAAGTACCACTGGGAGACCTCGTTGATTCCGTAACGATCGACAAGGTGCTGTCCGAAGTGGGTCATGAGGTCGTCCCATTTGTCCCAGCTTTTCGGCGGCGAGACATTTTGTTTGTACCAGAATGGATGCAGAGCGTCGGGATTGAAGGCAAGCTTCTTGGGCATGAAGCTGATCTCGACGAATGGGCGTACGCCGAGTTTGAGGAGGCCGTCGTAGATCTGGTCTACATAGGCAAAGTTGTACACCGGACGACTGCAGTCATCCTCATTGTAGACACCGTTTTCGTCATCCAGAATTGCGTGGAAGCGAACATAGTTAAAGTCGGTTATCGCCTTCACTGCGCGCACATCGTCACGATAGCTCTCACGCATCGCGAGGTTCGCTCGCCCGGAACCAAACATCTGCTCCCAGAAATGGGGGAACGGCGTGGCCGCCTCGTTGGCGTCGATTTCTACCTGTTCCTGCGCGAGCAGGGGAAGCCCTGCGGCTGGCGACAATAAAGCCAATCCCAAAAGAAGGGAGACGAACCGATTCATTTTGTGCATGGCTTGCTCCTGAATGGACCGATGGAGTGCGGGCAAAGCTGACGAGCGTTGGAGAGGAAGCAGGGTGCGCCGATAAGACGCACCCCGAATAGCGGTTAGAAGCTGAAGCGGGCCTGAAATGTAATGATTCTCGATCCCAATGCACTTGATGCCTGGCCGAGTCCGGGGTTTGCAATATTGGTCGAGATGCTGCTGGGGTTGATGTTGAGGTTGTTAAAGATATTGAGGAAATTGGCCTGAATTTCGATCTTCGCGCTTTCTCCAATACCTTTAATCCTTGGCAAGCCGAATGCTTTGGCGAGGTTCATATCCACGTCACGGTAGTTGGGACCCGGGAATGCGTTGCGGCCAATCCCCGGCGGAGGAATGAAGGCGGTTGCGAATTGTCCGGGATTGTCCGCGGTGGCGTTCGCGTAGTTCGGAACAGTGAAGTAGTTGTTGGTGAATTGAGTGTTGTTCGTGCCGGTATTCGGAGTGCCCGGGTTAGTGAAGTTGCTTCCGGTTTTGAAGGCGTTATTGCTTGAGCTATTGCCGCCGGTGCCGTTGTAAGAGGGACGCAGATTCTGGAACCCATAATTGCAGAGGTTGCAGTAGATCTGGTGTGGCGCGATATAGAACGGAGTCCACCCATAGCCAGAGTGGTAGGTAAAGATGCCACTGATCGTCCATCCGCCGGCGACTTTCTCTCTCCAGTCGTTGCCGTGAAAGAAGACCGGCTGCCAGATGCCAAAGAGTTTCCAGTAATTCCTGATGTCGAAATCCGATCGACCGTAAGAGTAGTGGGTGTTGTACAGGTATGGGGAGCGGAAGTACGGACCTGAGTTGGTATCGAAACTATGAGCCCAGGTGTACTGCGCGTCCACAGAGAAGCTCTGGGTGAACTGGTGCTTGATGTCGGCAAGCAACATGTTGTTCATGGAATTACCCTGGTTGCCGGCGGTGTTAACGCTGTTTACCAGTGGGTTCAGCGGCGCGCCGAGTATGGTTCCGAAAGCGTTTCCGTCATAGTTGTACAGGAGGTGTTTGCCGGTACTGCCAATGTAGCCCAGACTCCCCACCCACCCACGACTTAAATCCATCTGCACCCCAGTTGAGTAATGGTACAGGTACTGCGTAGGCAGATTACCGGTCAGGGCATTCAGATTTGCCGCTCCTACTACCGGCAGACCGGCAGAGTTAAACGTGGTAATCACACTAGGATTTGGCGGATATCCGGTGATACTGCGCGGGTTGCTCGAAGTTGCGTAGAGGATATTTGGATTGATGTCAGCCGGACTGGTGCTGGTTCCCGGAACAGAACTGGTTCCGGGTGGGTTGAAATCATTGGCGTTCGCGTTGGCAATCTGCTCCTGGTTGTAGGCGATGCCGAACCCGCCGCGCCAGACCACCTTTCCATTGAACATGTTCGGGGCCCAGTTGAAGCCAATCTCTGGTCCGAAGTTAGCCTTTTGCGCGTTCCAGGCGTTGATTCCAGTACGGATCGTGATGCCGGTCAAAAAAGCAGAACCGGGACCGTATCGGAGTACACCCATGTTGTTATCCTTGTCGCTAACCGGCCCGAAATACGACCAGCGGAGGCCGGCGGTCAATGTCAGATTCGGGCGAGCCTTCCACTCGTCCTGGAAGAAGAAGCCCCAGATATTCTGGCGGTTATCGTTGCGAAACCCGCCTGGAAATCCGGTGGTTGCCTGAAATGGGCCGCCTTCGGCCTCGGGTGCGTCGTTCAGGAAGTCCCAGATGTTGTAAAAGGTGTAGTTCGGCGCCCCGATCGGATCATTCAGATAGTAGAGCCGGGTAAGCTCACCCCCAAACTTCCAAGTCTGCGAGCCCTGAACCTTAGTAGCTACGTCCTTGTAACTGTAAGTCCACTGATTCAGATGAGCGGGCACCGTAACGCCAAGTTGTCCGAGGGCGATGTTGCCAAAGTTATTCTGGCCATTACTGCTAAACCACTGGATCAGGGGTAGTCCAAACGGAGCCTGAGGATTGGTCGCAAGTTCGTTGTAGCGCCACCCCGCGGCATTGGCGCGGGCTTCGTTCAGGAAAGTTGGCGAGAAAATGTGATTCCAGACGAGCGAAAAGAGGTCGTTGACCTGGTCATGATGGAAGAGCTGATAACCCAGAGCGCCGTTCAAGTTGGTCTTGCTGGCCGGAACCCAATAGATAACGAAGGCGAAGTGATCCTTGCTGGTGGCCTGGACATCCGCGCGTCCGTTCCATTGCTGAAAATTCGTGGTAGTGGGGTTGGAGATCGTATATAAGGCGATGTCGGGGACATTCGAAAGCCCGCTGCCGACGCCAGGGTTGGCGGGACTCACCCAGGTGAGGTCCTGCGTCCCCAGAGGTGTGGTCAATGGCGATCCGAGATTCAGGCCCTGACCCGGGATGGTCGCGCAATTTACGCCTTCAGTGAGTCCGAACGCGTTACATGTTGTTGAGCCGATCAGCGTTCCGACGACATTTGAGCCCGGAAAACCGAGAAATGTGGAGGCAATACTCCCTGAAGGCGCGAGTCCGTTAAATTGGGAGGTTGGATACCACTCGGTGCTGGTTGCCCCGATAGTCTGCGCTTGCTTCTCGTACGAGAAGAAGGCGAATATCTTGTTTTTCCAGATAGGCCCGCCGAAGCTGCCGCCCCACTGGTTGTAGCGGTCTTCATCGCGGAGTAGGCCGCGCTGCGCGGGTGTCTTCTTTGTCCCATCTGGATTAAATGCCTGCACAGATCCAGGACCGTTCCAAGGCTGGTACGCGTTTAGCCCGGGGCGGGTGATCTGGAAGAAGAAACTGCCATGAAGATTGTTGGTGCCGCTCTTCGAGGTGATTTCGGTCATGGCGCCCGAGAATCGACCGTACTCAGCATCGTAGGCATTTGAGAGAACACGGATGTTGCCGATCGACTCCGGACTTGGAGTAATGACGGTGGCTCCGCCCCAGACAGCACTCTCTGTGCTCACACCGTCGACGGTGAATCCGTTGGTTTCAAACTGGCCACCGTTGGCACTTGCCGACGGGCCGTTTTCCGTAGCGAAGATACTGCTCGAGTGACCGAGGTTGCCGCCGCCGCCGGATGAGGCACCGGTTTGGGTACCCGGGGCCTGGAATCCGCCGCCGCCCCCTTGCTGCGCACCATCGGAGAGAACTCCCGGCACCAGTCGAATGAGGCTGGTAGGGTCGCGTTCATAGACTGGCATGTTCTGGACTTGAAGGTCGGTGATTGTCGCTCCTGTGTTCGCGGTCTCAGTATCGAGGGCTGGTTGCGTCGAGCCATTGACGGTGACTGTCGTTGATACTTCACCTGGCAGCAACGTGATATTTACCCCGTTGGTCTGCTCGGGAGTCAGCTGCAGTTGATCGAGAACCTTTTTCTGGAAGCCATCCTTCTGTACTGTCAATGAAAATTGGTCCGGTGGAAGGGCATTGAAGTTGTAGACACCAGAGTCGTCGCTTGTACGTGTGATCATCTGGTTGGTGCCCAGATCCCTGAGAATAAGGGTGGCGCCCGGGATGACCGCCCCGGTCGGGTCGGTTACAACGCCTTGGATTGAAGTACGGAACTGCGCAACTGCACTCGATGTCAAGCACAGCACAAAAATCGCCATCCCGCTAACTGCGAGAAAGCTCGACATTCTCTTTTTCATGATCTGCCTCCAAGAAATTCCGCATCGTTATCGAACTGGTTGGAGTACTGGATGTGGGATGCTCCGATGCTTCGGAAACGCACCACACAGAAGGCCGGTCAGGTTTATCGCTGCACCTGTTTGAGCCAGCTTCGCCACGGTCTTCCCCTCAAAAAAAACGTGGTCAGGGCAACCAACTGTTGTACTACTTAAAATCTTTCGATGCACCTGTGGGCATCCAGGGAGTCACTTTTGAAAATCGGATTTCGCCATTAATCAATGATGCGAACCACTAAAGCAAACCCCGCACGAAGGCCCAGACCCATTTTGCGGATGTTGAACAAGAATAGAACGGCCAACTTCAACGGCACCTGAGGCGTAATACTCGTCAAAATTCCTCACTGGAACAGAGAATCAACAGCCACTCTCAGGTTGGACCATCGTCGTTTAAGAACGTAAGCTAATGATCCTAAATATCCTTATGACTGAAGACTTAATCTTCATTCCTTACGGTTGCTGTGCGTAGGGCAGCGAGCTTGGCGCGACAATGTTGAATGAATGTAGAGTGCGCAGGGCACTCCCTGCAGTGCCATTGGCCTGCGCGCATGAACGGCGTAGCAATTTTCTTATTTCGCCGCTTGGTAGGTCTTGGCTTCCTGGGTCCGGCTGTTCAGGATCCTGAATTTTCCGTTAGTTTCACAAAGCACCTTGAAGTAGTTTCCTGGATCTGTGCCTTGCAGATTGGCAATGTATTCAGTTGGGGTGTTGTTCTTCGGTCCGCCTTCTTTCGAATAGTGCAATTGCCAGAGACCCTGCAACCCCGGATCATGCTTCAATGTCAGCAGTGTTGGAGTGGACCCCCCCTTTGTTTCGCCGTTATCCATGATCGCAACTACGGGTGTGATTCCATCTACCAAAGCCGGGCTGGAGCTCTGATACAAACCGTGATGCGACACAATCAGGATGTCCACGTGTCCAAGGCGGTTCACTGGACACATCAATTGCATTTCCTTATCCCAGGTAAGATCGCCCAGATCCAAAATCCTTAATTTCCCGAAAGTTATCAATATTCCGAGAGACCGCGCGTTCTCGGTCTGGTCCACCGGACGCGTTTCCGACTGCGCACAGAATGGATTTGGGCCCCCGCCGCCTGGCAGTGGCTGTTGGATGAGGTTGCCATCCGCGCTGATCACTACTGCATGAATGCCTGAAATCGGCAATACATCTCCAGGTTTGGGGATACTGTGCCGGTACTTGCCAGTCGCAAGTACCTTTTCGTACGCTTCCCAACCGCGTTCAGTCACCGCATCTGTTGTCTCGCGGTTCGGACCATGGTCGATAAAAGTCCCCACAGGAATACGCGCAACGAGCTGAGGAACGCCACCAACGTGATCCACGTGAAAGTGTGTCAGCAAAAGGTAGTCAATCCGCGTAATCCCAGCTTGTTTTGCGACTGCAGCGATGCGGTCTGCATCGCGGCCATTTTGATCTGGCCAGCCGGTATCGATGAGCAATGATTGACCGGTTGGCGTTACAAAAAGCGTTGACTGGCCGCCCTCGACATCAATGACATATATCTGGAGCTGTCTGCTAAGGGGCGCCGCCAATCCATTTGCCGTTGTGAACAGGATGGCCAGAACTGCAATAGCTAAGAAAACCAGATGCGACTTCATCTGCATATCACTGCGAAAAGATATTTTGTTCATCAAGTCTAATAATCTAATCAGATTCGCGAAGTCTGGCCAGGTGCGACGAGCCTCAAGACATTCGATGAAGTCTTTTCCCAATCGCTCCGGTGCGCTTTGTTCCGTGGATATGCACCGTGCTCTTTGAAAGCATTCAATCAGAACTTTAACTGTTGCATGAGACAACAAGAGCTTGCGTGAGCGTAGTTGTTTGGATGGCCAAATGGACGACGAGCCCGTTCGTCCAGCGCACTCACGCTATTATGCAATCTGTCGAGCCGCCAAGAAACTGACTATAAATAGAAAATACAATGGAATCGGCTGCGTGACCTGGCAGCTACCGCTCTGCGGCAACTATGACTCGTTTCCTTTTAGCAACGTGGCGCGTTTTTACTTGCTTCGTTTCTCTCTGTTCGTTTGCCATCGCGACCGATTCTCGAATTTTGAGCTCCGTCTGCAACACAATGTGCTTAGCTGGCCCACTGTCGCCCCCAACTCGATCAAGCAGGATGCGAGCTGCGGTCGCCCCCAATTGATAGCCTGGCTGATGGACCGACGACAGGCTTGGGCTGGTGGTCTCGGCGAAATCCAGATTATCGAAGCCCACAACCGAAACATCTTGCGGGCAGCTCAGACCTATTTCGCGTATGGCTAGAAGAATTCCGAGCGCAATCATGTCGTTTCCTGCGAAGAATGCCGTCGGACGGGGTAGCATGCGAAGCAATGTCATGCCTTTCGAATAACCGCTTTGCTTATCGAAGGTCGACTCCTGAATGTATTCAGGGGCAACTGGAATCTTGGCTTCGCGCATGGCTCGCCTAAATCCGGTCAGTCTTTCGTTGGCGTTCGTAAAATGATGCGGCCCGGTGACCATCGCAATATGGCGATGCTGCATCTGGATCAGCAGACGTGTGGCGCTGTGCGCGCCCTCTTCATTCGCCACAGTCACACTGTCGCCGTTCCAGAGACGTGGCAGGCGGTCAACGCACACCACTGCGGAGCCTGCCTTACGATAAGACTCTGCCTGGGCCGTCAGGTCGCCAAAGCTAGATGGAATAACAATCAGTCCCGCGGGCAGATAAGTGCGCAAGGCATTCAGGTGCTTAAGTTCTTTAACGTGGTCATTATCGGTGTTGCATAACACTAACCTGTATCCGCTCGCAAAGGCAACGTCTTCCGCGCCTCGGACGACCGCCGGGAAGAACGGATTCGTCACATCCGGAATGATCATGCCGATCATGTCTGTCTTATCGCGTCGCAAGCCACGCGCAAGCTGACTAGGTTGATAACCTAAAGCCTCGACTGCTTCGAGTACACGCTTTCGCAACGGCTCTCGAACCCTTGCCGATCCGTTGAGGACATGGGAAACAGTTCCCAGCGACACATCGGCCATCTGCGCGATCTGTTTCATGTTCGGCATGGATTCATGTCCTTCGGGCGGGCTGCGACAGATGGTTCCACGGCTTTAACGACTGGGATTATAGCAACGTCGGAATCATTTTTAACGAATCGGAAGATAGCGACCAAATGATCGAGCGCTTTGTAGACAAGAAATGTGGCTTATACGAAACGTTTTTTACTATAAAGGCTCTTCCGCGCCGGACATTGGAGTTGATATCACTGGTAACACGACAATGTGCCAAACCTTCCGATTTCATCCGATCGTCCGACGAGTTAACTTGAAACATGAGCAACGTAGAAGTCTCGACCGTTCACGCCCAACATTAAGAGGTCAACTTGTATCAGCCAGAGACATACGCAATTGCGCTGTTCTTCACGATCACCAGCATGTTGTGTTGGGGTTCCTGGGCGAACACAGTTAAACTAGCGCCTTGTTACCGCTTCCAGTTGTTCTATTGGGATTACGTAATTGGGCTGATCCTTGGCTCTTTGGCGTGGGGATTCTCGCTTGGCAGTCTTGGAACCACCGGCCATCCCTTCGTCTCGGATTTGTCCGGGGCTGACAGCTTGCACATCCTTTTTGCTCTCATCGGGGGAGCCGTATTTAATGTCGCCAATCTCCTGCTGGTGGCTGCTATCGAAATCGCCGGTCTCGCCGTCGCCTTTCCTGTCGGCATCGGCATAGCTCTCGTGGTCGGAGCTGTCAGCAGCTATCTAGTCTCGCCGGCCGGCAATGCCGCGCTACTCTTCGGTGGAATCGCTCTCGTTCTCGCGGCTATTGTCTGCGATGCTGTTGCATATCGTGAGCGGGAACGNGAAAAGCCGGCGATGAGCCGGCGCGGAGTAGTCATCAGTATCATCTCTGGGGTACTCATGGGCAGCTTCTACCCGTTTGTTGCTAAAGCGATGACTGGCGAACACGCGCCTGGACCCTATGCCGTTTCCCTGTACTTTGTAATTGGTGTGTCGCTCTGCTGTATCCCGGTCAATTTTCTGTTTATGCGGCGCCCTCTGGACGGCTCAGAACCGGTCCCTGCGAGCGGATATATCGAAGCTCCGGCGCGTTGGCATCTATGGGGGATTATCGGAGGCTGCATCTGGTGCACAGGAGCCGTGTTTAACTTCGTCGCTTCACAGGCACATATTGTCGGTCCGGCAGTGTCCTATTCAATCGGGCAGGGAGCCACCATGATTTCCGCAGCATGGGGAGTATTCGTTTGGAAGGAGTTCTCGTCGGCGCCCAGGCGGTCAAAAGTCTTTGTTGTATGGATGTTTGTTTTGTTTCTTCTTGGGCTGAGCGCTGTCGCGCTGGCTCCAATCATTTAGTCGCAAGCTTAGACAGAGGAATTGAATGCCTGCCGCTCAAAAGCCGATTGTTGTTGTTGGAAGCATAAACATTGATCTCGTCACAAATGCAGATCGAATTCCTGCCGCGGGCGAGACAGTACATGGGCATGGATTTCAGATGCATTCCGGGGGTAAAGGGGCCAACCAGGCCGTTGCAGTCGCCAGGCTCGGTTACCCAGTTCAGATGATCGGCAAACTCGGGCTCGATAGTTTGGGTGAGGAACTGCGGGTTCATCTTGAAGATGCGGGTGTTGGATTGTCTGGGGTTGAACAAACGGAAGGCCCGTCCGGAACAGCGCTGATCGTCGTCGGACCCCGAGGTGAAAACTGCATCGTGGTTAACTCGGGTGCAAATGCGAAGGTGCTACCCGACTCTATAGATCGTCACCTCGACATTATTCGTGGAGCAGGCCTCGTATTAACCCAATTGGAGATCCCGCTCGAAACGGTGGAGTATCTCGCCAAAGTATGCCGCCGCGAGGGAATTCCGCTCATGTTGGATCCCGCGCCGGCTCAAACTCTGTCCGCTGACTTACTTGCCCGCGTCAATTGGTTAACGCCCAACGAATCCGAAACCGCTTTCTATCTTGACCCCTCTGTTGACATGTCCGAACTCGATGGTATTTCGAACGCCGGCCGGTTATTGCTCGAAAAAGGTCCGGCCGGCGTAGTTCTCAAAATGGGTTCGCGTGGCGCGCACCTTGTAGCGAAGGGATTGGAGTATCAGGTCGATGCTTTTGTTGTTGACGCAGTAGACACGACGGCAGCTGGCGATGCATTCAATGGAGCCTTCGCTGTTGGCCTTATGTCTGGCAAGTCTCCCGTCGAAAGCGCACGTTTTGCTGTCGCGGCCTCTTCTATCTCCGTCACAAGGCCTGGTGCGCAGCCATCGATGCCTACCCTTGCTGAAGTAAAACGGATGCTGAATGATCGAGCGATATAAGGTTCTTGCCGCGTGCGTTGCCGTTTGTATGCCGCTTGCCGCAACTGCATCGCAGAGGCAGTCTCGGACAAAGCCCACAGCTTTAACTCAGCCCTTGAACATCTCCGTTGCAGCCATTCATCGTGTGATGCTGAAGCCGCGCACTCAATAGCCGAAGTTCAGTACATCCAGCTGCAATTGCGGGTGAAATCTTTTGTATCTGTGCGTCGCCATGTGCCGTTGGTCTTCGCGACTTCGAAGATGCCGCCGCTGCCACAAAAGCCGCCGCACATTTTGATCACCGACACCAGCGCTTTTGTGCGCGAGTGGTCTAAACCGGGCACTCCCAGAAATCGCACGTGCTTGATTTGGTTATAACTCTCACATCGCCCGGCATCTGCTCCATGCGACTCTATACAAGTTTGCGCCTCAGCTGCATTCGGCCGCGAAAGCAATCGGTATCCCTGCGGAATAATAAACTTCTGTTCCCAACGATGCCTCTGCTTATTTGCCACTTCAAAAGCATCGGTCATCTCACGCTCTTGTGGCGTAGATGGTTTCAGGCAACTGCCATTCACCTGGGGAATATCCGTAACCGATTCCTCTGAGAAGACCAGAGGCTCCTGTATCGGAGCCTGGTAAAGATCGGAGTAGATGTCGTAGGCCTCGGCGGGAGCCGTACCGCCGCCCGGCAGGTTGAGCGGGCTGGTTTTTGATAAGTCCGGGATAGCTGATGTGCTCAGCATTTCCGTGTGCCGGCGCGATCTGATTCGCGGCCAGAGAAATGCCGCGGCAATCGCGATCAGCACTCCCCACCACAATATTCGCGAATAACGCATTCACCACTCCGGCTTTTTCAAATTATCACCGTTGCGATCGTCTAGGACACCCCAACCGTTCAAATAGATCCTTCTTGATTTAGAGTTCAAATACGGCCAATCCGATAGCCGCAGCAACTTCGGTAGGGAAGCAGGCTAATTTGCGCGTAGCGATCGACACCGGTGGCACGTTTACCGACTGCGTCTATATTGAAGGCGGCGCGATCAAAGTGTTAAAGGTATTTTCGACACCAGCCGATCCCCCACAGTCCGTTCTTCAGGCATTGAAGAGCATCGGCGTTCAACAGTCACTCGAAGTGCGGCACGGAACGACAGTCGGCACAAATACCATGCTCGAGCGGAAGGGCGCGCGTGTCGCCTTCGTCACGACTTCGGGCTTCGAAGACACGATTGCAATCGGTCGCCAGACCCGCAACAAACTGTACGATTGGTTCGCTCCCGTGCCAACATGTCTCGTTCCTGCCGAGTTGCGCTTCGGTCTCCCGGAGCGAGTAAACGCCGAAGGCGATATCCTTCGATCCCCGACGGAAGAGGAATTGCAATCTTTAGTCAACGCCTTGCAGTCCAGCGGGGCGGAAGCTGTGGCGATATCGCTGTTGTTTTCATTCGCGAATGATCACAATGAGCGGCGGCTTGAGCGGTCTGTGACCGAACTAAGAATTCCGGTATCAGTCTCGCATCGCATCTTGCCGGAATTTCGGGAATATGAACGTGCTTCCACCACCGTCGCAAACGCTTATCTCGCACCCAGAATGCAGAGTTACCTTCTAAAGTTGGAAGAGGAAGTCACCAGCCGGTTCGCTGAAAGCCGCGTAGACGTAATGCAGTCTTCGGGCGGTATTATCTCTGCTCGCGTCGCGGCCACGGAACCGGTGCGCACAATCCTCTCCGGTCCCGCAGGCGGTGTGATCGGAGCAAGCAACGTGGCGCAATGGGCTGGCTTCGATCGCATCATCGGCATCGACATTGGCGGCACATCGACCGATGTTTTCCTCGCGGACACGAAGGCAGGCGGTGCGCACCGGACAAAGGAGTCGATTGTGGCAGGTGTCCCGGTAAGCGTTCC
>JGI12627J18819_10000380_pt1 | contig 14488 bp, 10 predicted proteins | sample TexAe_OM1H0_M2_FD_18819 | JGI IMG/M metagenome (IMG submission 18819)
ATTCACCCCGAGCTCGAGGAACCGTTACGCGAGGTCCTCGCCGAAACCTACGGCCTGATCGTGTATCAGGAGCAGATCATGCGCATCGCGCAGAAGGTGGCCGGGTACTCGCTCGCCCGAGCAGACATTTTGCGTAAGGCCATGGGCAAGAAGAAGCGCGAGGTGCTGGAGAAGGAATTCGAGGGCTTCTCAGAAGGCATGCAGGCCAACGGATTCTCGGCCAAGGCCATCAAAGCGCTGTGGGACACCATCCTGCCGTTCGCCGATTACGCGTTCAACAAGTCGCACGCGGCCGGTTATGGCCTGGTGTCGTACTGGACGGCGTACCTCAAGGCGAACTATCCCGCCGAGTACATGGCCGGCCTGCTCACCTCGGTCGGTGACGACAAAGACAAGGCCGCGGTCTACCTGGCCGACTGTCGCAAACTCGGCATCACCGTGCTACCGCCCGACGTCAACGAGTCCGGGCTGAACTTCGCCTCGGTCGGTACCGATATTCGCTACGGGCTGGGCGCGGTCCGTAATGTCGGGGCCAATGTTGTTGCCTCGCTGATCAATACCCGCACCGAGAAGGGGAAGTTCACCGACTTCTCCGACTACCTGAACAAGGTCGACATCGCGGCGTGCAACAAGAAAGTCACCGAGTCGCTGATCAAGGCCGGCGCCTTCGATTCGCTCAAGCATCCGCGCAAGGGGCTGTTCCTGGTGCACACCGACGCCGTCGAGTCGGTGCTGGGCACCAAGAAGGCCGAGGCGATGGGGCAGTTCGACCTGTTCGGCGGCGACCCGAACGACGGGGGAGCCGGCGCCGACGCGGTCTTCACCATCCGGGTCCCCGACGAGGAGTGGGACGACAAGCACAAACTCGCACTCGAGCGAGAGATGCTGGGCTTGTACGTGTCGGGTCATCCGCTCAACGGCGTGGCGCACCTGCTGGCCACCCAGGTTGACACCGCCATCCCGGCAATCCTCGACGGCGACGTCGCCAACGAGACCATGGTGAAGGTCGGCGGCATCCTGGCCTCGGTGAACCGGCGGGTGAACAAGAACGGGATGCCTTGGGCGTCAGCGCAACTGGAAGACCTCACCGGTGGTATCGAGGTGATGTTCTTCCCGCACACCTACTCCGCGTTCGGTGCTGACGTCATCGACGACACGGTGGTGCTGGTCACCGCCAAGGTAGCGATCCGGGACGACCGGATTTCGCTGATCGCCAACGACCTTGTGGTGCCGGATTTCAGCAACGCGCAGGTCAACCGGCCGCTCGCGGTCAGCCTGCCGACACGGCAGTGCACCATCGACAAGGTCAGCGCGCTCAAGCAAGTGCTGGGTCAACACCCCGGCACGTCGCAGGTGCATCTGCGGCTGGTCAGCGGTGACCGGATCACCACCCTCGAGCTGGATGCGTCACTGCGGGTAACGCTGTCGCCGGCGCTGATGGGCGACCTCAAGGCGCTGCTCGGTCCGGGGTGTCTGGGCGGCTAGTCGACAACCGAATCGCTGACGGCTGGATCCTTGTGAATCACACCCTCTTTCATCACGAAGTCCACTTGACCGGTGACGTTGATGTCGGCGAAGGGATCACCGGGCATCGCGATCAGATCCGCGATCTTGCCCTCGGCGATCACCCCGAGATCGTCGAGGCGCAGCATTTCGGCGGCCACGCTGGTGGCCGACCGCAGAGCCCGCAACGGTGTGATGCCGGTCGACACCATCATCGGGAACTCGCGCCAATTATCGTGGTGCGGGAACATTCCGGCATCGGTTCCAAAGGCGATCCGGACGTCGCTGGCGGCGAGCCCCTCCGCCGCGTCTAGCAGCGCCCCGCGGTATTTCTCCATTTTGCGTCGCGAGTGCTCGGGCAGCGCGGCCCAGACCGCGTCGCCGCTTGCGTCGCCGCGGGCTTTGGACAGGATCGTGTATTGCGTCGGCACCATGAACACCCCGGCGTCGGTCATCATTCGCAGCGTCTCGGCCGACGCTAGGTTGCCGTGTTCGATGCTGCGCACCCCGGCCCGGACGGCGCGCCGGATACCCTCGTCGCCGTAACTATGTGGTGTGACTGGGATTTCGAGGTCGTTGGCCGTCGCGACCAGGATGTTCATCTCCTCCTGGCTGTAGGTGGCGTGGCCGGGGTCGTCGGAGGGTGAGGCGAAGCCGCCGGTGGCGCCGAACTTGATCCAGTCGGCACCGGCCCGGATCTGCTGTCTGACCCGGATGCGGATCTCGTCGGCGCCGTCGGCGGCGGCCAACTCCAGTGGCCGGCAGGGATCTTGATACTCGTCGGCGACCATTCCGCTGAAGTCGCCGTGACCGCCGCGCGCGGAGATCATGTGCGGCGCGACCACCATCCGCGGGCCGACAACGAGCCCGGCGGCCACCGCGTTCCGCAGGTCGATGGTCGGGTAATCGATGTCCGCGCAACCCAAGTCGCGGACCGTGGTGAATCCGTTCATCAGCAGCGCGCGCAGCACCGGCAAGGACTTCAACGTTTTCGCGACGCTCGAGTCGAGTGCCATCAGCAGCCCCACCGGGGGTGCCAGCGTCACGTGGGTGTGGCAGTCGATGAAGCCCGGCGTCAATGTGTGCCCGCGGAGGTCCACCACCCGGGCATCCGGTGGAGTCTCGATCGCGTCGGCAATGCGCTGGATGCGGCCGTCGACGACCAGCACCTGGCGTGGCGCGGACTGCGCCGAAATCCCGTCCCACACAGTGGCGCCCGTGATCAGTGTCGCCGGCATCGTCGTCACCTTTCGAAGTTCAGAAGCGATAGCGGAGGATCCGCGCCGTGCGGGCGCCTGATTTGGTCATGCCCATCAATCGGGTCGCGAGTCGGGTCGCAGGCGGGTACAGATCGACCTCCGGCGCATGCGACAGGCTGGTCTCTTCGACCAGTCGCAGGCGTGGGCTCCAGCTCTCCGGGACATGTGCATCGTTGAAGCCTTGGTAGGCCCACTGGGTTCCGACAGCGCTGAAGACGATCTTCATGGCGGCGATGTTGAGCCGACTGACGTGCCCATAGTCGTTCATCGCCAGTTCGCCGGACCGGAAGTATTCGGGAATGTGGTGGAACAGGTTCACGATCACCGATTCCGCTAAGAACGCCAGTAGGCCGTCGGCCACCAGCATGGTGGGCCGGTCGGGCGGCACCTGGTCGGTCCAAACGTTGTCGGCCAGTGATGCCGCCACCGAATGGGCNNTGTAGTCGACCGGCACCACCTCATCGCGCAATGCGATGACGTTCGGCAGATCGACGTTGTACCAGTCGACCGTGGCCGGTGGCGCGACGCGCTGCATGGCGGTGCCCAGACCCGCGCCGAGGTCGACGACGACGGCATCGGGGTGCTCGGCGACGAAATCGCGCACCCGGTCGTCGAGCATCTTGGCCCGCAACGCGGTCTGGCGCACCGCGCTCGCCGGCACACCCAAACCGTCGAAGTCGAAGTCGATGTTGGCGACGATCTCATCGGCCAACGTGTCACCGAGTATCGGCCTGGGCCAACGGCTGTCGAGTGCGCGGGCGTACTGGGTGACAAACGCGGTCAGCTCGACGGGTGTCAAGTCGGCGATCGCGTTTCCCATACCCGCAACGTAGCGCAGGACTAGCCTCGGCTGCGTGAGCGATTCAAAAATACAGCCGAGCAGGCCAACCACCATGTGCGAGGCGTTTCAGCNCGCCGCGGCGGTGGACCCGGACGCGGTCGCGCTTCGCACCCCCGGCGACACCCAAACACTCACCTGGCGCGAGTACGCCGCCGATGTTCGTCGGGTCGCCGCCGGCCTGCACGGCATCGGGGTCCGCCGCGGCGACACGGTGGCGCTGATGATGGCCAACCGGATCGAGTTCTATCCGCTGGAAGTCGGTGCGCAGCATCTGGGCGCCACCTCGTTCTCGGTGTACAACACCTTGCCCGCCGAGCAGCTGACCTACGTGTTCGGTAACGCCGGCACCAAAGTGGTGATCTGTGAACAGCAATACGTGGACCGTATCCGGGCAAGCGGGACGCAGCTCGAGCACATCGTCTGTATCGACGGCGTCGCGGACGGCACCCTGTCGCTGGATGACCTCTACGCCGCCGCCGAGGACGGCTTCGATTTCGACGCGACCTGGCGTTCGGTGCAGCCCGACGACGTGATCACCCTGATCTACACCTCGGGAACAACGGGGAATCCCAAAGGGGTGGAGATGACGCACACCAACCTGCTGTTCGAGGCTTATGCCCTCGCCGCCGTCCTGGACGTCCGGCCGGATGATCGTGGCACGTCGTATCTGCCGTCCGCTCACATCGCTGACCGCATTATGGCGCTGTACAACCAGGAGCTGTACGGCATCCTGGTCACAGTTATCTCCGACGTTCGCGAAATTGCGGCCGCATTACCGGATGCCCGGCCGACGATCTGGGCGGCGGTGCCGCGGGTGTGGGAAAAGCTCAAGGCGGGAATCGAATTCGCGGTCGCACACGAGCAGGACGAAACAACGCGCCAGGCTTTGCAGTGGGCCTTGGAGGTTGCCGCGAAACGCGCCGCGGCACTCGTCGCCGGCGAACCGCTGCCCGACGACGTGGCCGCCGAATGGGCACAGGCCGACGAACTTGTGCTGTCGAAGCTGCGGGAAAAGCTGGGGCTCGACAAGGTGCGGTGGGCGGTGTCGGGTGCGGCGCCGATTCCGCGGGAGACGCTGGCGTTCTTCGTCGGTATCGGCATCCCGATCGCAGAAGTCTGGGGCATGTCGGAGCTGAGTTGTGTTGCGAGCGTAAGCCATCCGAGTGAGGCGCGACTGGGTTCGGTGGGAAAGCTGCTGCCCGGGCTGGAATCCAAAATCGCCGAGGATGGCGAGTATCTGGTGCGCGGACCGTTGGTGATGAAGGGCTACCGCAAAGAGCCGGCCAAGACCGCCGAGGCGATCGACGCCGACGGTTGGCTGCACACCGGCGACATATTGGANANNGACNCCGACGGCTTCNTGCGGATCGTCGACCGCAAGAAGGAGTTGATCATCAACGCAGCCGGCAAGAACATGTCGCCGGCCAACATCGAAAACGCGATCAAGGCGGCCTGCCCGATGATCGGGGCGATGGTCACGATCGGCGACGCCCGCCCGTACAACACCGCGTTGCTGGTGTTCGACGCCGATTCGGTCGGCCCGCACGCGGCCGCTCTCGGACTGGACGACGCCTCGCCGGCTGCGCTGGCTTCCCACCCGGAGATGCTCGCGAAGATTTCGGCGGGGGTGGCCGCGGGCAACGAGAATTTGTCGCGGGTCGAGCAGATCAAACGATTCCGCATCCTGCCCACCCTGTGGGAGCCGGGCGGCGACGAGATAACCCTGACGATGAAACTCAAACGCCGTCCGATCGCGGCCAAGTACGCCGCGGAGATCGAGGAGTTGTACGTCAGCGAACCAGGCCCGGACATCCACGAGCCCGGACGCGCATCGACCACTCAGCTCGCGTAGCGGCGCGCCCGGGTGGACGCCAGCATCCGGTGGTCGCGCAGCGCCGTNACCAANCCNCGCCGCGGCACGTCGTCGTTGTCGNNGGNTGNTNCNGATCCGTTCGTGACGTTCCGGAACCTCTTCTCAGAGCACGTTTCCGGTGCGTCGTCGCAGGTAGCGGAGAGCCAGCGATCCGGCAGTGCCAACTTGCAGATCGTGCGCACGGTGAGCAGGTACTGACGCAGCAACGGACCGGTCGTGTACGGCAGTTCGTAGGTCGCGCACACGGCACGAACCCGCTCGGCGATCTCCGGATACCGGTTGTGCGGCAGATCGGGATAGAGGTGGTGTTCGATCTGGTAGCACAGATTTCCGGTCATGAACCGCAGTGTCGGTCCGGCGTCGAAATTCGCGGTACCCAGCATCTGCCGGAGATACCATTCCCGCTTCGTCTCGTTCTCCAGCACTGATGGCGTGAACTTTTCCGCCCCGTCGACGAAGTGACCGCAGACGATCACGATGTACGCCCACCCGCTACGCAATCCGTTTGCGACGATGTTCGCGCCCAGCGTGCGCCGCCATCTCCGGCCGCTCAGGGCGGGAAAGAGGACATAGTCCTTGCCGGCCTGGCGTGCCATCTTCCGCAGCATTGCCGATTTCTGGGCGGCTCTGCCGGCGTCCGTGGTCTCTTCCTGCTGCACCGAAATCACGCCATACAGCGCGATGCCCCACTCGAAGGCCATCCCGAGGAGCACCGCGAACAGCGGTTGCAGCAGGGCGAGCGGCCGCCACTTCTGGTCCCGGGTGACCCGCAGGACTCCGAAGCCGAGGTCGGCGTCCACCCCGACGATGTTGGTGAAGACGTGGTGTTGGTAATTGTGGGTATAGCGCCACTGCGACGTGAGACCGGCCATGTCCCACTCCCAGGTATTGGAATGGATTTCCGGATCGTTCATCCAATCCCATTGACCGTGGGTGATGTTGTGGCCGAGTTCCATGTTCTCGATGCATTTGGCCGCGGCCAGCGCAGTCGTTCCCAGGGCCCAACCGATTTTGCCCTTGGTGCCGGCGATGATCAGCCTCGCCACTATGTCGAACCATCGCTGGAAAGCGATCGCGCGGGTGATGTACTTCCGATCCCTGGCACCGCGCGAAGCCTCGACATCGCTACGAATCGTGTCCAACTCGGCCGCGAGCGCGGTGAGGTCNGCGTCGCTGAGATGGGCGTATTCGGCTACGTCTGTGATGGCCAACGGGACCGCTACCCGGCCTCNGGAAAGGCGGCGTGTGTAGCTGTGCGGGTTACGAGGACGCGCACGCAGAAGGAACGCGAGTACCGCGGCATCGTGCGTCACGTCCCATCGTTGGGTAGAAGCTGACCCCGCGAGATGAGGAATCTGTGCCACTACAGGTAATCGTGTGCGGAGTCGATCGCAGACTCTACAGTGCAGACCCTGAGTCGGAGCTGAGGAGCAGCCCGAGCGGCTGGGCACCCCGTGTACACGTGTCTATGGTGGTCTCATGCCACTCGAAGGTGAATACGCACCCAGCCCGTGGGATTGGTCTCGCGAACAAGCCGACAAGTACGCCGAATCCGGTGGTGCCGATGCCGCAGATATGAAGGGTAAGCCGATCATTCTGCTGACCACCGTCGGCGCCAAGACCGGCAAGCTCCGCAAGACCCCCCTGATGCGCGTCGAGCACGACGGCGAGTACGCCTGCGTCGCGTCGTTGGGCGGGGCTCCGAAGAACCCGGTCTGGTACTACAACATCGCCCAGAATCCGCGGGTCGAGCTACAGGACGGCGCAACCACGCGCGATTACGACGCCCGTGAGGTATTCGGCGACGAGAAGGCGGTCTGGTGGGAACGCGCCGTGGCGGCCTGGCCGGACTACGCCGACTATCAGACGAAGACGGACCGGCAAATTCCGGTCTTTGTGCTCACCCCTGTGCACTGAATTTGCAGCTTGGTGGCACCATTGACCGGTGTCCGCCGAACTGAGTCAGAGCCCGAGCACGGGTAATGGGCCGCTGTCAGCGGCCGATGTCGACGGTGCGGCGGCGCGAATCGCCGGCGTGGTCACGCCCACACCTCTCCAGCTTTCCGACCGGTTGTCCGCGACCACCGGGGCGAACGTCTACCTCAAGCGCGAAGACCTGCAGACCGTGCGCTCCTACAAGCTGCGCGGTGCCTACAACCTGCTGGTCCAGCTGTCCGACCAGGAGGTCGCCGCCGGCGTGGTGTGCTCATCGGCGGGCAACCACGCCCAGGGCTTCGCCTACGCCTGCCGCACGCTCGGTATTCGCGGCCGCGTCTACGTGCCGGCCAAGACGCCGAAGCAGAAGCGCGACCGCATCCGCTACCACGGCGGGGAGTTCATCGAGCTGATTGTGGGCGGTACGACTTACGATCTGGCGGCCGAGGCCGCGCTCGCCGACGTCGAGCGCACCGGGGCGACGTTGGTTCCGCCGTACGACGACCCGCGCACCATGGCCGGCCAGGGCACGATCGCCGTCGAGATCCTGAGCCAGCTCGATGCCGAGCCTGACTTGGTGGTGGTTCCCGTCGGTGGTGGCGGGTGCATTGCCGGCATCACCACCTACCTCGCCGAGCGGACCAGCAAGACCTCCGTGCTCGGTATCGAGCCGGCCGGTGCCGCCGCGATGATGGCCGCGCTGGCCAACGGCGGTCCGGTGACCCTTGACCATGTCGACCAGTTCGTCGATGGCGCCGCGGTGAGCCGGGCCGGCCGGCTGACTTACGCCGCCCTGGCCGCCGCGGGCAACATGGTGTCGATCACCACCGTCGACGAGGGCGCGGTGTGCACGGCGATGCTCGACCTGTATCAAAACGAGGGGATCATCGCCGAGCCGGCGGGTGCGCTCGCGGTGACGGGCTTATTGGAAGCCGACATCGAGCCGGGTTCCACGGTGGTGTGCTTGGTGTCGGGCGGTAACAACGACGTGTCGCGGTACGGCGAAATACTCGAGCGGTCGCTGGTCCACCTCGGGCTCAAGCACTACTTTCTGGTCGATTTCCCGCAAGAGCCCGGCGCGCTGCGCCGCTTCCTCGACGGCGTGCTCGGTCCGAACGACGACATCACGCTGTTCGAGTACGTCAAGCGCAACAACCGGGAGACCGGTGAAGCGCTGGTGGGTATCGAGTTGGGCTCGGCCGCCGGCCTGGACGGCCTGTTGGAACGCATGCGGGCCACGGAGATGCAGATCGAGGCGATCGAACCGGGTTCGCCGGCCTACCGCTATCTGTTGTAGGCGCGTGAGGTTCAGCGCCGCTTACCGCATCGCTTCGACGGCCTGCTTCGCCTCGGCCAACCCGGCGCCGGTGATGCTGCGGTATTCCTTGATCGCGGCAATCATGTTGCCCGCGCGGGCGAGCGCGACGACTGCGGTCGGCATCCCGGAGGTACTCGCCTCCGCGAAGGGCACGTAGCCTTCGGGGAACAGCGCCTTGAGTTGCGTTTCGATGTAATCGAGACGGGCTCTGGCGCCGTAGTCGATTTCACTCATGCGCGAAAGCTACCTGATCGGCCTGCGCTAGCCCAACAGTGCGATCGATTCGTCGTTGGCGCGAAAGATCGGCTCCAGGGGGACGGCGAAGCGCGCGGCCATGTCGGTCAGCGACTTCGACCACAGCAGTTCGATGGTCGAGATCGGTCCGCGTCCGGGCCCCGACAACAGCAAGGCCGCGGTGGTACCCGGCTCCAGGTCGTCGAGCAGCGTCCGCAGCGATGACATCAGGTTCCACACAATCGGACCCCGGGGACGGGGGCGGATCGGTACCCGGCTGATCTTCAGGCCAAAGCAGCGGTCCGGCCCGATCAAGCCAAACCACAGTAGCCGTGTCCCAAAACTCAACGGCCCCATGAGCGCTCGCCACCGCTCTCGCAGATCTTCGATCGAGTTGACCGGATCGCACGCGGTATGGATGGGCGGGATCGGTAACAGCTCAGAATGGCTCATCCGCGCATCATCGGCGGTTGCGGACGGTGCCGGTAGTCAGTTATCCACAGCGCGCAGGATCACGAACGAGTGCGGAGCCAACGCGGTGCTCTCGTCGCCGACGTCGGCGGCGTCGGAGCACAGCACGAGTTCGCCGGCGAACGGGACACGCACCGACTCGGCGCCCAGATTGCAGGCCACTGCCAATCGACCGCGGCGCATGACGATCCATCGGGCGTCTTCGTCATAGTCGATCACGAGCCGCGGCAGCCACGGATCGGCCAGATCGGTTTCGTTGCGCCGCAGGGCAATCAAATCACGATATAGCTGGAGCAATTTTGCATGCTGCTCGGCGTCGGGCTCGGACCAGTCCAGCTTGGAGCGATGGAAGGTCTGCGGGTCCTGCGGATCGGGGATGTCGTCGGCGTCCCACCCGTGGTCGGCGAATTCCTTTTTGCGGCCCTCGGCGGTAGCGCGGGCCAGCTCGGGTTCCGGGTGGGAGCTGAAAAACTGGAACGGCGTCGACGCTCCCCACTCCTCGCCCATGAAAAGCATGGGTGTGTAGGGCGAACCGAGCACCAGGGCGGCCTTGACGGCCAGCTGGCCGTAGGTCAGGTTTTGCGACGGCCGGTCCCCGAGCGCGCGGTTGCCGACCTGGTCGTGCGTGCAGGTGTAGGCCAGCAGCCGGGTGGCCGGAATGGTCGCGGTGTCCAACGGACGGCCATGGCGCCGCTGCCGAAACGACGAGTAGGTTCCGGCGTGGAAGAAGCCTTCGCGCAACGTCTTTGCCAGGGTGGCCAGCGACCCGAAGTCGGCGTAATAGCCCTGACGCTCACCGGACACCGCTGTGTGGATGGCGTGGTGGATGTCGTCGTCCCACTGCGCGGCCATGCCGAGACCGTGGTCGGCGCGGGGCGTGATCATTCGCGGGTCGTTGAGGTCGCTCTCGGCGACCAGCGACAGCGGCCGGCCCAATTGCTCGGCCAGCGCGTCGGTTTCGGCGGACAGCTCCTCGAGCAGATGGATGGCGGTGGTGTCGAAGAGCGCATGCACCGCGTCCAGCCGCAGACCGTCGGCGTGGAAGTCGCGCATCCAGCGCAGCGCGCAGGCGATGATGTAGCGCCGCACCTCGTCGGATCCGGCGTCGGCGATGTTGATGCCTTCGCCCCACGGGTTGCTGGCCGACGACAAGTAGGGCCCGAACCGTGGCAGGTAGTTGCCCGACGGGCCGAGGTGATTGAACACCGTGTCGATCAGCACTCCCAGGCCGCGGCGATGGCAGGCGTCGACGAATCGGACCAGCCCGTCGGGTCCGCCGTAAGGTTCGTGCACCGCGTACCACAGCACCCCGTCGTAGCCCCAGCCGTGCTGGCCGGAAAACGCGTTCACCGGCATCACTTCGACGAAGTCGACGCCGAGGTCGACCAGATAGTCCAGCTTGTCGATCGCCGAGGCGAAGGTGCCCGCCGGCGTGAATGTGCCGATGTGCAGCTCGTAGATCACCGCACCTTGGACCGAACGACCGCGCCATTCGCCATCCGTCCAGTCTCGCGGTGTGGGCTGCCACAGCTGCGAGCGGTCGTGCACCCCGTCGGGCTGGCGCGCTGATCGCGGATCGGGCAGCGGTTTCGGGTCGTCGTCGAGCAGATATCCGTAGCGCGCGTTCGGGGCCGCCTCGACGGTAGTCCGCCACCAGCCGTCGGCGTCGCGTTCCATCGGTTGCACGGTGCCGTCAACGTCGAGCCGCACGGTGTCCGGTTTCGGTGCCCACACCGCGAATTCATGCATCGTCGCGCTCCAGGAGGGCCACGGGTAGCTCGGCGAACAAATCAGCGGCCGCCACCGATCCCGACCACACCCTGCCGGTCAACGCATCGGTCCATGTACCCGCTGGCAACGGGACAACGGTATCGCCCCAACCGGTCTCAGTGAGTCGTACCGTCCAACGCGTGGCGGCAACCAGCACATCATCACTGCGACGAAATGCCACCGCGTGATCCGCAGCGATTCCGGCGGCGAGCACCGGATGGTAACTGCCCGCTAAGAAGGTTTCCGGCCGGGCGCGCCGCACCCGTAGTGCCGCTTTGATGATGCGGAGTTTCTTGTGCTGCAAAGACTTCAATGCTTCGCGGCGGGTGGCGTAGTCCACGGCGCGACGGTTGTCGGGGTCAACCAGACTGTCGTCCCACAGCTCGGTGCCCTGGTATACGTCGGGGACACCGGGTGCCGTCAGCGCGATCAGTTTCTGACCCAATGCGTCGCTCTCGGCGTGGGTGTTGAGCTGGTTGACGAGTTCGGTGAGCTGTGCGGCAACCGGGCCGTCGAGGACGGAGTCAATCCACCTGTGCACGCCGTCTTCGAAGTCGGTGTCGGGATCGTTCCAGGTGGTGTGCAATGCGGCTTCGCGAATCGACTTCTCGGCATAGCCGTGCAGCCGATCCCGCAATTCGTCGGTGATCTCGCCGCTCGTCGGCCAGATCCCGAAGATGTTCTGCCACAGAAACAATCCGGTGGCGCGGTCGGGGGAGGGGACGATCGTCTCCCAGCGGGCGACGAACTCGGTCCACAACGACGGGACCTGTGACAGCACCCCGATGCGAGCCCGGACGTCTTCACCACGCTTGGTGTCGTGGGTCGTCAGCGTCGTCATCGCGTGCGGCCATAGCCGCGCCCGGGTGGCGGCGCTGGCATGGAATTCCGCCGCGCCGACACCAAACCGGGCCGGCTCGCCGCCGACTTCGTTGAGCGAGACCAGGCGAGCGTCGCGATAGAACAGGCAGTCCTCGACCGACTTCGCGGTGACCGCGCCGCACAACTGCTGCAGTCGGGCATCGGCCTCTCCTCCGCGTGCGTACGCCGCAGCCACGATCTGCAGCGGTTGCTGCAGTTGTGGTGCAACAGATTCGGTTTCGGCCAATGCGGTCGACAGCGTGGCGGCCAAGCCCTGGTAGTCGAAGCGGTACACGTTGATGTGACCGAGGAGTGCCGCCACGGCGTCGGGAAGCTGCGGATGGTCGGCGCCGGCGGCGGTGGCGATGGCGCGACACAGGCGAGCCAGTTCGCTGCCAAGCGTGTCGGTGGCCACGGCCGCTTTGAGGTCGCGCAGCACCACGGGGGTCGCGGAATAGTCGATCCCGGTCGACTCGTACAGCGCCGTCAGTGCTTCGGCGCCGGTTGGGTCGACGAACAAACCGCCCACCTCGCGCAGCGAGTCGTAGCCGGTGGTGCCATCGACCGGCAGCGTCGGCTCCAGCGCCTCGTCGACAGCGAGGATTTTCTCGATCACGATCCACGCCTCGGGCCCGGCCAGTTCCCGCAGCCAGGTCAAATATCCAGCCGGGTCGAACAATCCGTCCGGATGATCGATGCGCACACCGTCGACCAGTCGTTCGGCGAACCACCGGCGCACTTCGACGTGGCTGGCGTCGAACACCGCGTTGTCCTCTTGGCGCAGCCCGGCGAGTGAGGTGATCGAGAAGAACCGCCGGTATCCGACCACACCGCGTCGCCACCCGACAAGCTGGTAATGCTGCCGGTCGTGCACCTGCGGGCCGGTCCCGTCATCGGTGCCCGGTGCAATGGGAAACGCCAGATCGCCGAGGCGTAGCACGTCGCCGTCGACAGTCAGGTCAGCAACGTCGTCGTCAGAACCCAACACCGGCAGCACAACTCGGCCATCGCCGAGCTCCCAGTCGATATCGAAGAACGAGGCGTATGCCGATGACCGGCCGTGCCGCAATACATCCCACCACCACGGGTTCTGCATCGGCTGGTCCACGCCGACGTGATTGGGGACGACGTCGACGATCAGGCCCATGCCGCGGGCGCGTGCGGCGGCCGACAGCCGCGCCAGACCCTCTGCGCCGCCGAGTTCGGGCGACACCGTCGTCGGGTCGGTCACGTCGTAGCCATGCCCGGACCCAGTGACCGGGGTCAGAATCGGCGACAGATACAGATGCGACACCCCGAGATCGTCGAGGTAGTCGAGCAGATTCTCAGCGTCGGCGAAAGTGAAACCGAAGCCGCTCGCGGCACCACGAAGCTGCAACCGGTAAGTCGACAGTACCGGAAAGACCATGCGTCACTTGGTCTTACGGAATACAAGCAATGCCCGGCCGGGTAGCGAAACCTCGTCGCCGTCGTGCACGACCAGCTCTATCGAGCCGGTGGCGTCGGTGGTGTCCAGGACGGCCGTCCACTCGGTGGCATAGTCGTCGGGCGGAATGATGAAGTCGACCTCGTGGCCGTGGGCGTTGAAGCACATCAGGAACGAGTCGTCCACGACCCGCTCGCCGCGCGCGTTGGGTTCCGGTATCGCCTCGCCATTGAGGAACACCGCGATGCTCTTGCCGAATTCACCGCCCCAGTCCTGCGGTTGCATCTCCTTGCCCGCCGGTGTCAGCCACGCGATATCGCGCACCTCGTCGCCGCTGCGGATCGGCTCGCCGTCGAAGAACCGTCGGCGGCGAAATACCGGGTGGGCCTTGCGCAATGCCGTGACCTTGCGGGTGAACTCCAGTAGCTCGCTGTTCTTATCGACCAGAGACCAGTCCATCCAAGACAATTCGGAGTCCTGGCAATACACGTTGTTGTTGCCGTGTTGGCCGCGTCCGATTTCGTCGCCGTGCGCGATCATCGGCGTGCCCTGGCTCACCATCAGGGTAGCCATGATGTTGCGCATCTGCCGCTCGCGCAGTTCCAGGATCTCCGGGTCATCGGTCGGGCCCTCGACGCCGCAATTCCACGACCGGTTGTGGCTCTCGCCATCGCGGTTGTCTTCGCCGTTGGCCTCGTTGTGTTTCTCGTTGTACGAGACGAGGTCGTTGAGCGTGAATCCGTCGTGAGCGGTGACGAAATTGATGCTTGCACCGGGTCGGCGACTGGTTGCCTCATAGAGGTCCGACGACCCGGTCAGCCGGGACGCGAACTCACCCAGTGTCGCGGGCTCGCCCCGCCAATAGTCACGCACAGTATCGCGATACTTCCCGTTCCACTCGGTCCACAAACCTGGGAAGTTGCCGACCTGGTAGCCGCCCTCGCCGATGTCCCACGGTTCGGCGATCAGCTTGACCTGGCTGACGATCGGATCCTGT
>JGI12627J18819_10000381_pt1 | contig 14477 bp, 14 predicted proteins | sample TexAe_OM1H0_M2_FD_18819 | JGI IMG/M metagenome (IMG submission 18819)
GACTCTGCGTGAACGGCAGCTGCCCATCGTTCACGACTCATGGTCAACCAAGACAGAAGAGCTTCTACCCGTTCATGCCGATCTGGTCATCGCCTCGGTGCCCTACCGGCAGGAATCGCTCGCTGCCATTCTCAAGTCCGGGCAGCCTGTCCTTGCACTCGCTCCGCACAACCTGGCTGATGTCTACAGCGACATAAAGCTTATCGCCAACATCGCTGGTGCGAGTGCCAAGGGCGACGCACTCATTGCTGAAATGCAAACCGCCATCTGTTTCGTGAAGGAGCGAAGCAAACACGCCCTCTCGCGTCCGAGTGTCTATTGCGAGGAATGGGGTAAGCCCCTCATTCATTCGCAGGCCTGGGTTGCAGAGCTGGTCGAAATCGCCGGCGGACAGTTCCTCGGGGTTCCCGGAGCAACAACCACTTCAGAAGAAGTTGCCCAGGCAAATCCTGACATCATCATTGCCGCATGGTGCGGAGCCGGTAATCGAGTTCCGCTCGAAAGGATCGTCGAACAACGCCAATGGGATCATTTGGCCGCGGTACGCACGGGACGCGTCTACTGCGTTGCCGATGAACTTCTAAACACACCCGCGCCCACTCTCATTGACGGCCTTCACGCGCTGACTCGGATAATCCACCCTGAGGTATTCCGTGATGCTACCGGGCCCTCCATTCGTGCAATAGATCGAATTTCAGTTTCAAGCGTCTAAACTTAAAGACACGTGACTACTAACGTCGAGCAGAACAAAGCGAAAACAGTCCGTTTCGTTTCCGCCGCCCTTATTCTTCGCGGCGGCATGGTGCTCATTTGCCAAAGGCGTCGTGGGCAACCGATGGAATTCAAGTGGGAGTTTCCTGGCGGCAAAATTGAGGCCGGAGAAACCGCCGAGCAAGCCCTTGCGCGCGAGCTTGAAGAAGAACTGGGCATTCACGCCGAAATAGGCGCTCACGTCACGCGCATCCGCCACACCTATCGGCACGGCGGCGCCGTGGACCTTCAGTTCTTTGTCGTCAATTCCTTCCAGGGCGAACTCGAAAATCGTGTCTTCAACGATTTCCGCTGGGTGCTCCTGAAAGATCTGCCCAGCTACGACTTCCTTGCGGCGGACCGTGGCCTCATCCACGATCTCGCCGAAGGCCGGCTCGCAATCCCGAAGTAATTAGAGCCCGGAAGAAGTGCTCACCGGTACCGGGGCACTCTTCGGCGTGGCAATGTATCCCTTCACCTGGTTCTTATCGATGCTGTTCACAACCATCTCGTACAGGTAGTTGTCTTTTCCCGTGTAAAACTGGACGGGCTCATTCAGGCCACGATCCTTCTTCTCGATCTTTTTGTCATCCGCATACACAATCACGGTGTAGCGGCTATGCTTGGGATCCGCTTTCTTCAGCTCCAGGCTTACGGTTGAAATCGGGCGCTTCTGGTTTTTTTGTAGCGTGAATTCGTAGTAATTTCGATCGCCCTTGTGCTTCAGGATGTCGAGCTCGTGGGAGTTGGTCGCGATCAGACCGCTCTGTACGCCGAGATCGCCTTTCATGCTCAACAATTGCGCCTCGTCGGTCTTCAATTGATTCTGTGTANTGCCAAGATCCGTCTTTACTCCGCCAACATCCGTCTTCACACCTGAAACATCACTCGACACGGAGTTGATCTTCTGCTGCGTGTCCTGCTGTTCGCTTTCAAAATGCCGCGCCGCCGCCTGCTGGCGATTCAAAAGGTCCTGGGCGCGCTGTTCAAGCTGCCTTTGCGTAAGCCCTAGCGAGTGTCCCAGTGTGTCGGTCGTAACTTTCAGCCGCGCGTTNGTCTCGTCCAGCGCCGAGGAGAGCTTTTGATTTTGTTGCTGNGCCTGGGAGAGCTGNATCTCCGCGTTCGTCAGTCGGCCGGANAGGTGATAGCTCCAGCCNAGNCCTGCAATTGCTGCCACNACCGCCAANGCNAGAAGCCCTAGAAACAGTCCTGAATAACTGCGCTGTTCGCTATGCTCGCCATGTTCGCTACTTGGATTGCCTTCAACCGTCAACATGTCACTTTCCTCTCTGTTTAGCGTGAAACCGAGCTTATTGCATCTGCGCTTAATATGTCAGCAGAAAACTGACTCCCAAAGGAACTCCGCCACACAACATAAAATAAGAACATGCAGCACGCAGATGTAGCCATAGCAGGTGCTGGAATCATCGGTCTGGCCACCGCTCTTGAACTCGCTTCGGCGGGTTTACACGTCGTTGTTTTCGAGCGCGGAGAGGCTATGCGCGAATGCTCCTGGGCTGCAGCCGGAATGCTTGCCGCCGGCGATCCGGAAAATCCACGTGAGCTACGCGAGCTCTCCAAATTCAGCATCGGCTTGTACCCCGAATTTCTCGCGACAATCGAGCGGCTTTCGGCGCAAAAAGTCCCAATCCGAACAACCGAAACGCTCCAGGCAGCACACACCTTGCCTCCAGGCTTTGAAGCAGTCGATTCCGGCTCGCTCCACAACATGGTTCCCGGATTGCAACAAGACAGCCTCAAATTCTTCGCGCTCGAGGAGCAAAGCCTCGATCCGCGCGACTTGGTTCGCGCGCTACCCGAAGCTGTCAAAGCCGCCGGAGTTACCCTTCTCGAACACACCAAAGTCGTCAGCGTACGACCCGAGCCTGACTCAGTACATATCCAGACCCTGCAAGGCGAATGGAAGACCTTTAACTTCGTCAACGCATGCGGTGCTTGGGCTTCCGATCTCACCGGTTTCTCCAACATTTCTGTCTTTCCGCGCAAGGGACAGATCCTTCTGGTCGAATCTCCTGAAACGCTGAGCGTCACGATCCGAACGCCCGATGTTTATGTCGTTCCGCGTGGCGATGGCCGGCTTGTCATCGGCGCCACCGTAGAGAATGCCGGATACGACAGGCGAATCGACCGTGCCGCCGTCTCCCGGCTCCACAAAGCCGCCGCAGACCTCTGGCCGCCAATCCGCGAGGCACGCATCCTCGATTGCTGGGTCGGCCTGCGCCCTGCAACACCCGATTCCCTCCCCGTTATAGGACCCTCCGATGCAATAGACGGAGAAATTGGGAAATCTGATAGCGTGAAAATTCCAAGGCTGTGGTCCGCGCTCGGCCATTTTCGGAACGGAATCATGCTCGCACCCGGTACAGCCCACCTCCTGCGCCAGATGATTCTCAGCCAGCCCCTTAGCATCGACTGCCGGGCCTTTGGCGCCGGTCGATTGGCTGAGTCCTTTGCTCGGTGAGATTCGAACCGCGTCTTTCCTCTCACTTCCAGCGTCCAGAAATCAGCGCAGTCCGGCCGAGTACAATGACAATCGCTGTCACGCTACGTTATAAAGAATGTTTAGCCCTTCTTTGCCTGCGAGCGCATCGTCAAGCCCGTTCATGGCGTCACCAACCGGCAGGAAACGGCATCCATCTTTAACGGGAACCTAATAGTCGGAGGAAGCAAAAGTCGTATGGGAACTGCGGTAGCTTCGAAAGGACTCGAGGGCATTGTTGCAACTAATTCCAGAATCTGCTGGATCGACGGCGATGCTGGCGTACTCGCCTACCGCGGCATCGACATTCACGAGCTGGCATCGAAGTCCAACTTTGAGGAGACTACCTATCTTCTCTGGAATGGAAAGTTGCCTACGAAGTCCGAGCTGGCTTCCTTCTCAAACAAGTTGACCGAGGCTCGCAAGCTCCCTCCCGCAATCATCGACCTCCTCAAGTCCTTCCCCCAAAAAGCCACGCCGATGGAGGTTCTTCGCACAGCGGTATCGGCCCTCAGCTTCTACGATCCCAACGAAAAAGCCGTCGACCACGACTCCAATATTCGCAAGTCCTTCGATCTTACTGCGCAGATCGCGATGATCGTCGCTGCGTTCGATCGCATTCGCAAGCGAAAAGAAGTCGTTGCGCCCGATGTGTCCCTCACTCATGCCGGCAATTTCCTCTGGATGCTTACGGGCGAAAAACCGTCGGAAACCGCAACTCGCGCCTTCGATGTCGCCCTGATCCTCCATGCGGACCACGAGTTGAACGCCTCCACCTTCGCAGCACGCGTAATTGCCGCAACTCTATCCGACATTCATTCCGCGATCACAGGAGCCATCGGTGCCCTCAAGGGCCCCCTGCACGGCGGAGCCAATGAGGCCGTTATGCGCCTGCTCTTTGCGATCGATAAGCAGGGCACAGATCCCGTCGCCTACGTTCGGGAAATGCTCGCCCAGAAGAAAAAGATCTCCGGCTTCGGCCACCGCGTTTATCACACTGAAGATCCGCGCGCGACGCATCTGCGCAAGATGTCCGAAGATCTCAGCCGCGCCTCTGGCAATCCGAAGTGGTTCGAGATGTCGCGCAAGATCGAGGTCTTCGTCAACTCAGAAAAGAAGCTCAACGCCAACGTCGACTTCTATTCCGCGTCCACCTACACCACTCTGGGCATTGACCTTGACCTCTTCACTCCGATCTTCGCCGTGAGCCGCATCGCCGGGTGGGCCGCTCACGTCATCGAGCAGCTCGACGATAACCGTCTCATCCGCCCTCGCGCGGAATATGTCGGCCCTGACTACCCGGCCAAGTACATTCCTATCGAAAACCGATAGCTGAGGTCCTGTTCAAAAACAAATGGGATGGACAAACGCCCATCCCATTTTCATTTGGCGTGAGAACTCTCTACGCCGGAGCAAGGAAATAAGCCTCCACCGCGCGCCGAATAGCTTCGCGATCAAGGCTCGGAGCCTTCCCTTCAAACTTGGCCGCCCACGAAATTTGATTCATCAAGTCTCTCGCATAACATGGCCGGAGCGGTTCCTTGATCTCAGTACGAATTGTTCCCGCAAGCTCTTTGATCATCGCGTTGTCAGATTGGAGTCCAAAGTTGGCGGCTACTCTCCTGAAAATCTCGCAGAACTGCTCATCCGATACCGCATCGATCTTGATCTTCGTCTGAACTCTCCGCAAGAAGGCGTCTTCAAGAATTTCACTGGGATTCTTGTTAGTCGAAAAGACAACCATCACTTCAAATGGGACTTCGATAGTATGCCCACCTGAAAGGGTAAGAAAGTCAATTCGGCGATCCAGCGGAACCACCCACCGGTTCAGGAACGCCTCAGGCTGCACACGCTGGCGGCCAAAATCATCAATGATCAACAGACCATTGTTCGCCTTCATTTGCAGCGGAGCGGTGTAGTACTTCGAAACCGGGCTGAACTGCATGTCCAGCATCTCCAGCGTCAACTCACCACCGGCCATAACTGCGGGCCGACGGCATAGTACCCATCGTTCGTCTCCAAACGGAGCCTTCTCCGCCCGTTTATGAATCAGTGGATCAAATACCGCAACAATCTGCCCTTCAACCTCTACCGCATACGGGATCCACACATAATCCTGCCCAAGGACGCTTGAAAGCGTCTCCGCAACTGTTGTCTTTCCTGTACCTGTTGGCCCGTACAGGAAAACCGAGGATCCTGAATTCAGCGCCGTTCCGAGCTGCCACAGAATCTTGGTGTCCATCACCATATCTGCGAATGCTCGCTCAACATCCGCCGCATGAACCTCAACATTGCGGACAGTTTGCAGTCTTACCATCTCTTTGTACTTTTCCATTGAGATAGGCGCCGCACCGGCGTACTGGTTCAGCATCAACAGCTCAAGGGCGCGCGTTTTTCCTTGCGAGGTAATGGCAATGTTCGGAACGTTGCCCTGCATCCCAGTCACTGAGCAGAGCTGCTCGGCGCGCAGCCGTTCCACCAGTTGCTCAATTACTTCCAGGCACAATTTAAGCTGCCGTGAGAGCTCAAAAAGTGAAAAGGGTCCGTGCAGGTAAAGACTCTTGAGAGCCAACCCTTCAAGGAACGGCTTCCGCAGCCCGGTTTCAGCAACACTTCTCGGCTCCGGAACAGGATTCACCGTGGGTTTCGTCTTCGGGACGGCCTGCGATGGAACCGCTGGCGTAGTCAGAACAGTGGAAGCAGTTGGAGCGGCTGGAGTACTCATCTTGTTTCTTAATTCCTCGCTTCTCGGGCCGATCTTTCGCAAGTCGGCCAGCGATTATTCACGTAATTCGTTATTGTTTCCGGCTTGCTGGAGGAGTAATTCCGTTCATACGGAGGTATTCCACCATCTGCCCGTAGTGATCCATGGCGTGTGCCATCGCAAAAGCGGCCATTGATACGCGCGTAAGCTTGTATTCCGGCGGTCCCCCGGCCGAGTTAAATGCGTTCTCAGGAGTAATCGAGTTGATAGCAGCCTGCTGAAAAGCAAAACTGTCGCGAAGTGCCTTCACCAATTCGTCTTTCGTTTTAAGCGAATCAAGAGTCTTGGGATCGACCTCACCGGCCACATTCCATCCGTGGAAATAGTGGAAGTTGGCCTGCGCAATATGCCGCACCTGCTCGCTGAATGTACGGACGCCTTTAAAGTCGCCAGGTGCAGTGGGAGCAAAATCGTACTTGTCCGCAGGCATGGCTTCGGCCGCCCCAATCACCTCTTGCGAAAGTAAATTGGAGAGCGCTCCGAGCGATTCCCCCGGAGCAATGGCAGATCCCGCAGCCGGCGCACTCGATTTCGCAGGCGCTGCAGATTGAGCCGGCGATAAAACCGGCATCAGCGCCAGGACAGCGCTACAGGTTGAGAGACAAACGAACCGCTTCAAATTCACGGGTACCTCCCTGATCGGGTTGCCTGCAGCCTATCAGATAAAAAGCAGTCCGCGAAGCATTCAGTTGAGCAAGGACACCCAATGGTCACCGAAAAATTGACCTGGAAANAAAGCATTCCAGGCAAAGTAAAATGAAGACAACATGCGACGCATTTACATGGACGCCAACGCCACTACCCCTTTGCTGCCAGAGGTTCTCGAAGCCATGCGTCCCTGGCTGCTGGAAAACTTTGGAAATGCGTCGTCAATCCACTACATGGGCCAGCAGGCACGGAGCGCCGTCGAGCGTGCCCGCACCAGCGTCGCCAAACTGCTCAACTGCCGCGAATCAGAGGTCGTTTTCACCTCTGGCGGAACAGAAAGTGACAATCTGGCCATCTTCGGTCTCGTTCAACCCGGAGATCACGTCATTACTTCATCGATCGAACACCACGCTGTCCTGCACGCCGCGGAACGCCTTGCGCATCGGGGCCTCGAAGTTACATTCCTGCCAGTCGCGTCGGATTGCCGTATCGATCCCGGTGAAGTCCGTCGCGCAATCCGCCCCAACACCCGTCTGATCAGCGTAATGATGGCTAACAATGAGACAGGGGTGATCCAGCCCGTCGAAGAAATCGGACGTATCGCACGGGAAGCTGATGTCTGGTTTCATACCGATGCCGTCCAGGCCGTTTCCAAGATTCCCTTAGACGTACAGGCGATCGGATGTGATCTGCTCAGCCTATCCGGCCACAAAATTCACGCTCCGCAGGGCACCGGAGTGCTTTATGTACGCAGGGGCACCCAATTGGAGCCTCTCTTCTTCGGTGGAACCCATGAGCGGCAGCGTCGTGCCGGCACCGAGAACGTCGCTGGCATCGTAGGCCTCGGAAAGGCCGCCGAAATAGCTAAGAACTCGCTCGAAACCGGTGCGACCTCCGGTATTGCAGCCCTTCGCGATCAGCTGGAATCGGGTGTCCTCACCAAAGTCAGCGGATCCGGAGTAAACGGGGCAGGACAGCCCCGTGTCCCAAATACCACCAACCTTTACTTTAGCAATCTCGAGGGAGAGGCTCTTGTTATTGCACTTGACCTCAAAGGGATTGCGGTCTCCGGAGGCTCCGCCTGCGCCTCGGGAGCGGCGGAGCCATCTCACGTTCTCACGGCAATGGGACTGCCTCCTGAACGTGCCCGCGCCAGCCTGCGCTTCAGCCTCACCAAACTGAACACACAGCAGGACATTGACGAGGCTCTCGAAATAATCCCTGCCGCTGTGAGCCGCCTCCGCGAGCTGGCCCCGGTCAATGCCGGGACGCTCGGCTAGACGTTTCCCGTCCACGCCCCCTGTCATACTGGTAATGTGAGTCCCACCTACAACAACACGGTGGCTGTCGCCATGTCTGGCGGAGTCGACTCCTCGACCGTCGCGGCTATGCTGAAGGACCAAGGCTACGACCTCGTCGGCCTCACCCTCCAGCTTTGGAACCAGCGCCGCCTGGCCGGGCACCACGGCATGCCCGAGCAGGTGCAGGGACGCTGCTGCTCGATCGACGACGTATACGACGCCCGGCGCGTGGCCGAGACTCTGGGAATCCCTTACTACGTCGTCAATGAGCAGGACCGGTTTGAGCGCGACGTGGTTCGCCCCTTCGTTTCCGAGTACCTCGCCGGACGAACCCCGATTCCCTGCTCGCTTTGCAACGATCACCTGAAGTTCGACCAGCTCCTGGTGCGTGCCCGTCAGATCGGAGCCGACCGCATCGCCACGGGACATTACGCCCGCAACGAGTATGACCCCGAGCGGAACCGCTGGATTCTGAGCCGCCCGGCCGACACCTCCAAGGACCAGACCTATTTCCTGTTCGGATTGACTCAGGAGCAGCTTTCGCGAACACTGTTCCCCCTCGGCAGCTATCAGAAGCCACAGGTCCGCGATATTGCCGCACAGCATGGGCTCGCTTTGGCAGCCAAGCCGGACTCGCAGGAGATTTGCTTCATTCCCGGGGGAGACTACAAGCAGTTCATCGATGCGTACCTTGAGGAGCAGGGAGAGTCGATTCCCGATACTTCCGGTGAGTTGGTCACTACTTCGGGCGATGTCGTCGGGCGCCACGGTGGCATTCACAACTTCACCATCGGCCAGCGGAAGGGACTCAGAGTCTCATCGCCGACTCCACTTTATGTTTTGCAGATCGATCAGGCCAGCCATCGGGTCACAGTCGGCGCCGGAGCAGAGGCGACCTCGGCCAGCGTGCGCGCCCGCGATCTGAACTGGATCTCCATTCCAGAGCTGCACGACGCGATGCGTGTCCGCGTGAAGATTCGTCATCGCCATGAGCCCGCACCGGCAACACTTCGTATGTCGGGCCGCGATGAGGCTGAGGCCCTCTTTGATGAGCCGCAGCGTGCCGTCACGCCCGGACAGGCCGCTGTTTTTTACGATGGGGATAAGGTGGTTGGCGGCGGTTGGATCGCCTGACCGTCAGGCCTGCTTCTTCTCAGAAAATTCCACTACCGTTTTCTGTTCTTCGAATCCACCAGTCCGTTCCGGCACGATAACGGTTTCCGGTTCGAACCTGCTCCGAGAAGAATTCCTTCTTCCGCTAACAAACGATTCAACGCCTGCCTTGAGCCCGTTAATGAGGCCGGAAACGTGTTTCACTGGCACTGCCACCGCATTCTCAATTGCCTTGGACGCGTGATCAACCGCATCGATTGCTCCAGTTGTCAGGTGATCGACACGGTTGATCTGAGCATTGGCTTTTGCCAGAACATCGTCCAACGACTCGCTCACATTTTTCACCTGGATGCGAGCCGTATGGGTTACTTCTGTGAGGTCGGCCGTCGCAGACTTCAATTTCGGCGTGAGATCTTCAAGCAGGGTGCGCGTAGTTGCGATCGCCGGAAGAGCCTTCTCCTTCACCTCGTCAACAACAGCCTGCATCTTCACCATCGATTTGCGAAGGACGATAAACATTCCCAGCAGCACGCCAGCCTGAATCAGAACGCTGATTGCCGTGACAATGGTGAAGATCGCAAGAAGAAGAATGTAGCTCTGCGGGATCGTTTGCATATATGACTTTCAGTGTCTACGACTGCGTGGTCGACTCGCCGCTTGTGCCCGTCGCCGTCTGGTGATAGGCTTCTTTGCCGGCATCGACGGCGGCAGAAAACTTGTCGGTCTGCTCATTCACGTAGCGGCGGCCCTTACTTACGAAGTCTTCCCACTGGGCGCGTCCTTTGTCCACGTAATCCCTGCCGCGGTCAACATATTCACCCATCTGGTCGGCGGCCTCACGCGAACGCTGGCGCAGATATTCCGTTCCCTCACGCGCCTGGCTTGCTAAATCCTCCCGGGTTTCTCTGCCCGATTTCGGCGCAAACAACACTCCGAGCAGCGCTCCGGCGCCTAGCCCTGCAAGAAACCAGCTGAATCCGCTTGAACCCTGTTCATCTGCCATTGTTACTTCCTCCTTGACTTAAACTCCGGAGTCCGGATGGTATCAAACGGAATGCTCCCCGGTAAACGTATGTTACTTAAACTAGATGCTAACTGCGCGGCTTGCGCTGCCAAAGTCGGCAATCAGGCAATCAATCGTCACTCGCGAGGCCGCGGCCAACGCGCTTCCACTATCGTCGAGATTCCTCCTCGTGGGCGAAAATCCCCAATAACGTGTGCCCACACCGGGTCGCACGCTTTCACAACATCCTCGAGGATCTGGTTGACGATGTTCTCTTGAAAAATGCCCAGATTGCGGTAGCTGAACAGGTATTCTTTCCATGATTTCAGCTCCAGACAGCGCTGTCGCGGCATGTATCGCAGCTTGATGACTCCGAAATCGGGCAGCCCCGTCTTCGGACACACCGACGTGAACTCCGGGTCATCGATCAAAATCTCATATGCCGGAAACTGATTCTGCCACGTCTCGATCGAAGGAAATTTGAAGTCAAGTCCGGCTTTTGCGTGTTCATCTGTGTAGCGTGAGTCTTTGGGCATGCATTTATTTCATCACAGGCCGGTAAACTTTTTGACGCGGAAGCTCGTCCCGCTGAGTCTTATATACTTAGGAACAGCCCACTTAACCCACGACACCGAATGGCGACCCCAAAAAGAAGGAAAACTTCGCGCTGGATATGGCTTTCCGCGGCAATCGGACTGGCCATCATTTTTTATTTCGTGCGGATGGCGACCCGCTCAAGGATACCCATACGCGTCGCAACGGTGGTGAGAAGCGAATTGAGAAAGACAATCCCAACCAACGGACAGGTCGAGCCTCAACCTCAGGTGAACTATGAGGCCCATGCGCCGTTCCCAGGACTCATCAAGGCGTTGTACATACACGAGGGCCAGAAAGTGTCTCAAGGCACACTGCTGCTCTCGATGGATGACACTGATGCAAGGGCTCGCCTGGCCACTGCTCTCGCAGCCTTGAGGACCGCGCAGGAGAATTACAACGCAATGCTACAGGGAGGCACCCAAGCCGAAAGGCTCTCTTTGAGCGGGGAGTTGACCAAGGCGCAGATCGACCGCGATCAGGCGCAGCATGACTTGGAAGCTCTGAAAAAATTACAGCTCACCGGGGCTGCTTCCCCGAGCGAAGTGGCTTCCGCGCAACAGCGTCTCGACATGGATAACGCCACGCTAGCGAATCTTCAGCAACGAAAGTCAAATAGTTACGACGCAGGTGACCTCAACCGGTCCAAGGCCGCTCTCGCTGACGCTCAAGCCGGCTTTGAAGCAGCCCAGCAGGTCATGAATCAGGCCAACGTTCACGCTCCGTTTCGTGGAACCGTTTATCTGATTCCCGTTTCCAGGACTGAATATGTGCAGCAGGGGAGCCTCTTGCTGGCGATGGCCGACCTTTCGCGAATGCAGGTGCGCGCCTATTTTGACGAGCCTGAGATCGGCAACCTGCATGTTGGCCAGCCGGTCACAATTCTTTGGGACGCGCGTCCCGACAAAACATGGCATGGCCATATCGCGCGCGTTCCCTCCACCATCATTACCTACACTACACGCAACGTTGGCGAGGTGCTGGTCACTATCGATGACGCAGACAACGATCTCCTGCCAAACACCAACGTCCGGGTCACCGCGCTGGTTGCAAACGAGCCTAACGCCTTGAACATTCCACGCGAAGCGTTGCATACGGAAAATGGGCAGGCTTATGTCTATCGCGTAGAACGCGATATTCTGCACCGTACCAACGTGAGAGTCGGGAATCTCAATTTGACCCAGGTAGAAATCCTTGGCGGCCTGAAGGAAGGCGACGTCGTCGCGCTTACCAGTACGAATGGACAACCAATCGGCGACCGCACACCGATAATCGAGGTCAGGTAATAGTCGTGCATTTGCGAATTACAAAAAAGATTGTGTGGTGCCTCTCATTTTTGCTCGCCGCAAGCGCCGGTTTAGCGGTAGCCGATGCACCCGATANCCTCCTTGCAGCCCAGTCGGCATTTAAACGCGGTCGTGCTGACGAGGCGCTTCGCACACTCGACACCGCCCTGCGTACAAACACAAGCGACGCAGCCGCATGGAATCTGCAATGCCGCGTATATCTCGCACAGACCCGATGGGATGACTCGATTGCATCCTGCCGTCGAGCCGTTCAGATTGCTCCCAATAACAGCCAGTTTCATCTCTGGCTCGGACGCGCATACGGTGAAAAGGCCAGCCGAACCAATTTGGTCGCGGCGTATCAGTTGGCCAAGCTGGTTCACGCCGAATTCGAAACCGCCGTGGCGCTGGACGGCAAGAATCGCGAAGCGCTCTCCGACCTCGGTCAGTACTACGTACAGGCGCCCAGATTCCTGGGCGGCAGTTTCAGCAAGGCCGAAGATATGGCCCAGCGGTTGACCACTCTCGATCCAGTTCGTGCATACGAATTGCGGGCAATTATCGCCGAAGAAAAAAAGGATTACGCCGGCGCCGAACAGAATTACAAAGCGAGAATTACGGTTTCCCAATCGTCTCCTGCAGGCGCAGCACAGGCGTGGATGGACCTTGGCAGCTTCTATCGCAAACGCGAACGCTGGGATGACATGCTCGTTGCATTGAAGACTGGCGCGGCCGCGGACCGCAACCACGGTCCAGCTTTAGTCGACGGAGCTTCAACGCTGATTCAATCCGACCGCGAGCCGCAGCTTGCAGCACAATGGCTGCGGGAGTATCTCGACGGAAACGCCTTGAGCGAAACTGCTCCGGCATTCGCCGTCCACAGTGAGCTCGGGGATTTGCTTAAGAAACAGGGCAACGCGCAAGCTGCGGAGCGTGAATTTGCAGCCGCACATGCGCTGAGCGCAAACTATTCCGGAAACACAGTGTTAAATACCGGAGATTGATCCGGGTTGACCGCGATGCAACTTTTGAAACGGATCTACCATTTATCCGGAGTGATGATAACCGCGGCGCTCGCCACCTCAGCCGCGGCGGCGCAAATCTCTCTTGGCTCCTCTGTAAACCTCGCCCTGCAGAACAGCCCCCAGGTCAAGATCGCCACCGCCGAGGTACAAAAGGCGATAGCCGGCCTAGCCGAAGCAAGGGATGTTTACTATCCAAATTTCCTCCTTGGATCCAGCGTCGGCTATACATACGGATTCCCTGTTGGTCAACCATCCGTTGTTAACGTCTCCTCCCAGGCTCTCGTCTACTCGTTCTCGCAGGGAGATTACATTCGCGCCTCTCGCGCAGCCTTGAAATCGGCCCAGTTGAACCTGAAGGACAATCGTGCGCAGGTGACCCTCGACTGCGCTCTCGCCTACATTCAACTCGCGACAGACGTTCTGGAACTAGCCGAACTGGACCGCGAAAAGAACGATGCGCAAAGACTGGTAAGCATCGAGCGCGATCGTTCGCAGGCCGGTGTCGACAGTCGCATGGATGAGACAAAAGCTGAGATCACTTCGACACAGGTCGACATCAATCGATTTCATCTCGAAGATGACGCCGCGGACCAACGGCGAAAACTTGCCCATCTTACTGGACTGCCCCCTGCCAGTTTCATTCCCGATGCGAAAAGCATTCCGTCCCTTCCTGATTTCACCGGCGATGACACCCTCGTGGATCAGGCAATTGCTTCCAATGCTGGAATCCAGTCCGCGTACGCGAATGCCAAGTCCAAAATGGCCCTTTACTCCGGAGACGAGAAGCAGAATTATCGTCCGCAATTCGAGTTCGGCCTGCAATATGGGCGATATGCTGAATTCAACAATTACAACGAGTACTACCTGCGCTTTCAGCACAACAACTTCGACGTAGGCGTGGAGATCACGTTCCCGATCTTCGATGCCGGCCGTCGCGCCAAAGCTCGCGAATCAGCAGCAGACGCGGCGCGCGCAAACGCTGAAGCCGATCAAGCCAAAAACCAGACCACGGAACAGGTGGAAACTCTACGCCAAAGCTTGAAAGAGCTGCGGGCTCAACAGCGGATTATGCAGTTGCAAAGCCAGCTTGCCGAAGAACAGCTCGAAACCGTCGAAGCCGAGATTCAGAGCGGCACCGGTTCTCCCAACGCGGCACCAGTAACTCCGAAAGAGATGCAGCTGGCGAGCATCGAGCTCGAACAGCGCCGCACCGATCTTCTGAACGCCAACTTATCCGTGGTTCGTGCCCAGCTAAGTCTCCTGCGCTCAATAGGCGAGATCGAGGACTGGGCAAATTCCGCCACAAAATAGGTGCATTTTGAGGCACCCCTCGAAAGCACTTTTTCACCCCTTCTGAGTGATAAAATTAGGACTTAAAGCCATGCCCCTCAAAACACTCTTTCTAAACCCACCCTCGTTTGAGAATTTCGATGGCGGCGCGAGTTCGCGCTGGCCTGCCACGCGCGAAATTGAGTCCTACTGGTACCCGGTAT
>JGI12627J18819_10000383_pt1 | contig 14451 bp, 15 predicted proteins | sample TexAe_OM1H0_M2_FD_18819 | JGI IMG/M metagenome (IMG submission 18819)
GCCGAGTCGCCGTTACAGGTTTCCCCGGTGCCCAGCACCAGGTACTTCACTCCGGCGATGGCGAGCAGTTCGGCGACGGCTTTGGTGGTTTTCTTGGCCTTGTCGTCATAGGCGCCCGCGCAGCCCACCCAGAACAGGTATTCATAACCGTCGAAGCTGTCGACGTCCTCGCCGTAGACCGGCACGTCGAAGTCGACTTCGCTGATCCAGTTGGTGCGGTCGGCAGAGTTCTGGCCCCACGGATTGGCTTTGGTCTCAAGGTTTTTGAACAGCACCGAGAGTTCAGACGGGAACTCCGACTCCATCATGACCTGGTAGCGGCGCATATCGACGATGTGGTCGATGTGCTCGATATCCACCGGGCACTGCTCGACGCACGCGCCGCAGTTCACGCAGGACCACAGCACGTCGGGGTCGATCACCCCGCCCTGTTCGGCGGTGCCGACCAGGGGACGGGCCGCTTGCTCGGGTCCGTGTCCGGGCACGCGGCCGAAACCGGATTCGGGGACGTGGTGGCCCTCTTCGTGGACGGTCTCGAGGTCCAGACCCTCGAGCGGCTCGGTCTTCTTCTCGCCAAGGATGTAGGGAGCCTTGGCCATCCAGTGATCCCGCAGATCCATGATGACGAGCTTGGGGGACAACGGCTTTCCGGTGTTCCAGGCCGGACACTGCGACTGACAGCGCCCACACTCGGTACAGGTGGCGAAGTCGAGGTTGCCCTTCCAGGTGAAGTCCTCGATCTTGCCGCGGCCGAAATTCGCGTCGTCCGGCGGGTTTTCGAAGTCGATTGGCTTGCCGTTGGCTTCGATCGGCAGCAGCGGACCCAGGCCGTCAGGCAGGCGCTTGAAGGTGACGTTGATCGGTGCCAAGAAGATGTGCAGGTGCTTGGAGTGCAACACGATCAGCAGGAAGATCAGCGCCACAGCGATGTGGGCCAGCAGAGCGAACGTCTCAATCCACTCGTTGGCGGCGGCGCCCAGCGGGTGCATCAGCGCGCCCATCGCGTGGGAGAAGAAAGCACCGTTGCCGTACGGCAAAGTGCCGGTGTTCGCCGACGCACCGCGGAAGATCGCGAAGCTGAAGATGACCATGAAGATCATGAACAGGATCAGCCAGGCACCGCCGGTGTGGGAGCCGTAGAACCGCGAGGAACGGCCGTATTCCTTGGGTTCTGAGCGCAACCGGATGATCGCGAACGTCGCGATGCCGGCCAGCACGCTCAACGCGATGAAGTCCTGCAGGAAACCCAGCGCATCCCACCGACCGACGATCGGGATGTGGAAATTGTTCTGGAACAGGGTGCCGTAGGCCTCGACGTAGACCGTGGCGAGGATGAAGAAGCCCCACATGGTGAAGAAGTGCGCCAGCCCCGGGATCGACCATTTCAGCAGCCTGCGCTGGCCGAACACCTCGGAGATCTGCGTCCAGATCCGCGTGCCGACGTCGTCGGTGCGACCGCTGACCGGCTGACCGGAAAGCGTGAGTTTGGCCAGCCACAGCACCCGGCGGGCGGCGAGCAAAGCGATGATCGCGGTCATCCCCAAGCCGACAACCAGTCTGATCAGCATCTGCGTGTGCACGGAGCAACTCCCCAAGACTCGTGTTACTGGTCAGTAACAAACTTTATGTTACTGGTCGGTAACTTACCTACTGCACCTGCTCAAGCCATGTAAGCCTGCTCATAGTGACATTGCCCCAGGGGTTACCGCGACGAAGGATGCCCTAACTTGGCTGCCGTTAATCGCGAAGTGCGCTGCATATGCAGGCGAAGGATTACGGCTCAGAAGTGCGGTATGGGCGGTAACGGGGGCAAATTGCTTCTCCACCAATGGTGCCGGGGATGTTGCGGCGTCCAGGTTGCGGTGTCCTGCGGCGGCACGGGTTCGATGGTCTCGGTCGAGGTGTCCGTCGTGGTTGGAGAGGTCGATGACGGGGTCGGCGACGGGCTGGTGGTGTGCGAGGACGTCGTGGTCGACGAGTGCGTCGTTGCCGGCGTTGGTGCAACACCCCCGCCGCCTCTGGCCAGGATGGCCAAGCCGTAGATGATGATCGCGATCAGAATCACCACCGTCAGGCCCCACAGGGCTAGAACCCATCGTTTGAGATACCAGGGCGATGGGCTTTCGGTGGTGCGGAAGCGTTCTGTCTCGTCGATGTTCGCGTTGCCCCTTGAATAACCGTCGACGTCATACGGCGGTCGATTGCCGCCCACGGCTAAGGCGTCCCGCCGTCGTGGTGATGGTGGTGGTGGCGGCCCTCGTCGACGCTGGTGCTGGTTGTCGGGGTCGTGGGGGGCTCCGTGGTCGTCGGTGGGACGGTCATGGTGGTCGTTGGAGCCGGAGCCACCGGCTCGGTGGTCGTCGGCGCCTCGGTCGTGGTGGTCGTGACCCCGGTGGGCGTCGTCGGTGACGTGGGAGTTTGTGTCGGACCGCCACTTCCATGGGTCTGGTCGGCGAGAAAGTACAGAGCCAGTCCGAGCAGGATCGCTGCGAACAGGCCCAAGGCGACTAGCACAATCGGATTGCGATACCAGGGCGGTCGGTGCTTGGGCTCGTGCCCGTCGTCGCCGGATTCGCTGTAGTCGTAGTAACCGGTCGGCGCTTCGCTGGGGTCGTCTGGAGGTCCGTAGCCCGTCACGTGCTCCGATCCTAGCGGTGGAACCTGGCAGCTTGCCGCGAAGGCTTGAGCGGCGGCGACCTAGAAGAGGCCGGGCGGCAGGTGCGGTAAGTGGAAGTGGTGGTGATGTCGCGGCGGCTCAGTGGGGGCAGGGGAGTAAGTGTTCTGCGGCGGCGCCTCTTCGGGGGTCTGCTCGGGCGTCTCCGGTGGCGGCGTCTCGCTGCTTGACGATGACGGCGGAGGAGTCGTGGTCGTCGTCGGTGAGGTGGTCGACGACCGCGTGTGCGAGGTGGAGGGCGTGGTCGTGGCCGGAGCACCGCCCCCGCCGCCGCGGGACAATTCGACGAGGCCGTAGATGATCAAGGTGAGCAGGAGTGCCAGCGCCAGCGCCCACAAGGCCAGCAACACGCGATTGCGGTACCACGGGTCTGGCGCGAAGTCGGGTTCAGCGGAGTCGGCGGCGTTGTCCAGCTCGTCAACATCCACCAGCGAATCGACCGCCCCGTAATTGGCCATCCGGGTCGGCCGATCGCTCGGGTCGTCTGGAACGCCAGCCACGACCCGATGCTACGTCAGAGCTGTCGTTGCACCTCGTCGGCGAAAAGCTGCAGGTGCTCGAGGTCGGACAGGTCCAGCAGCTGCAGATATACCCGCTGCAGGCCGATTTCGGTGAACGGCCCGAGCTGGTCGACGATCTGGGCAGGCGTGCCAGCCAGCGGCGAGTTGGACCGCAGTTCGTCGACCTCGCGTCCGATGGCGGCGGCCCGTCGGGCGATCTCCGCCTCGTCGCGTCCGGCGCACACCACGAAGGCCGCGGAGTACGTCATTGAATCGGCGGGCCGGCCGACCGCGTCGACCGCCTCGCGGACCCGCTCGAAATGAGTCTCGATGGTGTCCGGCGGCGCGAACGGCGCGTTGAACTCGTCGGCGAAGGTAGCGGCCAGCCGCGGCGTCTTCCTGGCGCCCAATCCCCCGATGATGATCGGCGGATGGGGTCGCTGCACCGGCTTGGGCAGCGCGGGCGAATCATTGACGGCGTAGTGCGCACCCGCGTAGTCGAACGTTTCGCCGACCGGCGCGGTCCACAACCCGGTGATCAGCTCGAGCTGCTCGGTGAGCCGGGCGAATCGCTCGCGCAGCGGTGGAAACGGGATCGCGTAAGCCAGGTGCTCCTCTTCGAACCAGCCGGCGCCGATGCCCAATTCGACTCGCCCGTTGCTCATTTCGTCGACCTGGGCCACCGAGATGGCCAGCGGTCCGGGATAGCGGAACGTCGCCGAGGTGACCAGGGTGCCGAGCCGGATCGACGACGTCTCCCGGGCGATGCCGCCCAGCGTCACCCAGGAGTCGGTCGGGCCGGGCCGCCCTTCGCCGCTCATCGCCATGTAGTGATCGGACCGGAAGAACGCCGAAAAACCGAGCGATTCGGCGGCTTGCGCGACCGCCAGCTGGTCGGAGTAGCTGGCGCCTTGCTGCGGTTCAACAAATACCCGAAAGTCCACGAGCGCCAGACTATGCGTGCCCCCGATGAGTATCGAGTGGAGCTGGAGTCTGTGTAGAGATGAGCAGAATCAATCTTTCGATGTCGATATCCGCCGACGGCTACGTCGCGGGACCCGGTCAATGCCAGGACCACCCGCTCGGCGTCGGCGGTGAAACCCTGCACGACTGGCACCTCGGCGATACCAAGGATCATCCGGTCAATCGACAGGTGGTCTCGGAGATGTTGGACGGCATGGGGGCAACGATCATGGGCCGCAACATGTTCGGGCCGGTTCGTGGGCCGTGGGGCAACTCGGATTGGCAGGGGTGGTGGGGCGATACACCGCCGTATCACTGCCCCGTGTTTGTGCTGACCCACCACAAGCACGACCCGATCGAGATGCAGGGCGGGACGACGTTTCATTTCGTCACCGACGGAATCGAGACAGCGTACGCCCAGGCCGTGGCCGCGGCAGGTGGCCGCTCGATCTCGATCGCGGGGGGAGCCTCGTGTGCCCGGCAGGCGATCGCCGCAGGTCTTGTCGACGAGATCGACCTTCAGGTGAACTCGGTGATCCTCGGCTCGGGTGAGCGCCTCTTCGACGGNTTCGAGGCAGGCAAGCCCGCCNTGGAACTCGACAGGGTGCTCGAGGCTCCGGGCGTTGTTCACCTGCGCTACCGCATTTTTCGATGAACNGAGCCGACCGACCGTCGAGATGGTTAGGTCAGCGGTGTGAATTCCTTCGCGAAGTTTTTCCGTGACACCGTCGCGGTCCGGATCTTGGTCTCGGTGGTGCTCGGAGTCGCCGTTGCTCTGGTGGTGGGCAACACGGTCGGCTGGCGATTCGCGCTGGCGGGCTGGGTGGCCGCTGCCGCGCTGTACGTGGTCTGGACACAGCGCATCCTGAGCGGAATGGATGCCGAGCAGACGTGCAGATGGGTCACGCGGGAGGACCCGACCCGGTGGGTCGCCGACGTCGTCATTCTGACCGCCAGCCTTGCGAGCCTGGTCGGTGTCGGTTACGTGGTCGCCGCCGGATCGAAGCTGGCCGGCAGCGGCGCCTTGGAAGCCGCACTCGTCGGGATTCTCACCGTCGGCGCATCCTGGTTCGCAGTACACACATTGTTTACCGTGCACTATGCGCGGCTTTACTACTCAGATGAACCTGGCGGCATCAACTTTCACGACCCGAACCCGCCGCGTTTCCGGGATTTCGCCTATCTCGCCTACACCGTCGGGATGACGTTTCAGGTCTCCGACACCGAGATCTGTTTGACCTCGATCAGGGCGACGGTGCTGCGGCACGCGCTGTTGTCGTATCTGCTTGGCGCTGTGGTGCTGGCCGTCACGATCAACTTGATTGCGGGGCTCGGCTCCAGAGTCTGATCGCTATTGGCCGAAAGCCAAGTCGCTCAGACGGTGTCGACCTTTTCGATGCTGACGAGACTGCTTGGCCGTTTGCCTGTCATGCGCGCTCGGCCGTCATGTTCATCTCGATCCAGCCCTGGCACGGGCCGCTCAAGATGTCGGTGTGCATGACGCCGGCAAGTGTTCCGTCGGCTTGGGGCGTGTAGCGAACATTGGATCGGGCCGGAGCCCATTGGATGGTGGTGTCGTGCATCATGCAGTCCCACTGGAACTCGCTGACTTGCGTCCAGGACGACCCATCCCAGGTGAACTGAACCGGTTGCGGAACCGTCGGATTGCTCGGCGCAGGGCCGCTAATGATTGTGGCGACGCACTTTCCGCTCGTGCAGCTCGAGCGGAACCCGTAGGTCTCGGTGTGCTGGCTCTCAGGATCACTGGCCGCCATGCTGGTCCCATCCTTTGGACCAACCATGAACGTGATCGCGTACTCGCCGTTCCAGGACGGAGTGTCGGCGGAGGCAGTTTGCGGAAGCGACAGGGCGATCGCGAGCGGCACGGTGCACAAACCGACGAGAGTGCTCAGACAGTCTGGGGCCATGGGTTTGCCCTCTCGGCTCGCAACGGCTTTGGAACTAGGATGCGCCGTGACAACCCTGAATGCACACACACAGGCATAATCACTCGGATACCGCCGAATGCGGCGCACTATGCGGAAGACGGTGTTGGGGAAGGTTAAGTCAGTCGATGTCTACACCCGGTGTTCGGGCTTTTGCGCGCTACCCGCGCGCCGAATCGCAGCGGCGATATGGCGCATGCTGGCTAGTGGTGACACGATGTCGGCGTAAGCGATGCTCATGAGCGCAGCAGGGCCATATTCACGGCGACGACATGACCGCAGCAGAGTTCCGGTGCTGGTCGTGTAGCGCCGAGAAGTACAAGCAAGAGACGGTGCCATCTGTGCGAAAAGCAATTGCTGTTGGAGTTGTCGTGCTAACCCTCGCGGCGGCTTCCTCGTGTGGCACTGCATCGCACACAGCGCAAAGGGACAGCGGGCAGGCAACGCCGGCGGCAGTTGCGGTTCCCGCGTCTACGCCGGCGCCAGATTCCCCTCCCGCGCCTGCGTCGTCGGCGCCCGATGCGGCTCCCCCACCGGAATTCGCAACGGTCTCCAAGCTGATGAACGATGCGATTGCGGCAAGCACGGTCCCAGGTGGCGTGGTGGTGATCGGGCATGGTGGCAAGGTCGTCTTCCATCAGGCTTATGGCTCGCGCAAGCTTGCCGGCGAACCGGGGTTAGATGGGTCGCCCGCACCTGCGGAGCCGATGACCGAAGACACGATCTTCGACATGGCGTCGTTGACGAAGTGCCTCGCCACAGCGACCGCGGTCATGCAGCTATACGAACAAGGCAAGATTCAATTCGACGATCCCGTGCAGAAGTACTTGCCTGACTTCAACACAGCCAACGATCCCCAGCGTGCAAAGGTGACGGTCCGCATGTTGCTGACCCACACTTCAGGCGAACCGGAAGACGTACGCCTCGATGATCCGTGGGGGTTGGACGGAGCCAACAAATCAGAAGGCATTCGCCGTGCCCTCACCACGCCGCTGGAGTCGCCTCCCGGTGAGTATTTCAACTACGCCGACATCAACTTCATTCTGCTTGGTGCGCTGGTCGAGAAACTCACCGGTGAGCCGGAAGACGATTACGTTCAGCAGAATGTCTTTGCGCCACTTGGCATGACAGAAACCCGCTATCTTCCGCCTGCCAAAGCATGTGGTCCACACGTGACCCGAGGATCCGCGGTAGCCTGGGCGCCTGCGCCAATCGGCGGCATGCCGGGCGTTTGTCCTGGGGATACGTGGAGCACGAGTCTGTTGTCGCGCGTCGCACCTACGACACATGACGACGAAAGCAGGAACGATCCGGGCAAGAATCCCGATTTTGATTTCCTTCTTCGGGGCAGTGTGTTTGACCCGACGACGCGCCGCATGGGCGGGGTGGCCGGACATGCCGGGGTGTTCTCGACCGCGCACGATGCCAGCCTCTATGCGCAGGCGCTGCTTGATCGGCTCGCAGGCCGCCCGAGCAAGTTCCCACTGAAGCAGGCGACGTTGGAGTTGATGACATCTCCCCAGCAGCCCGGGAATACCGCTGGGCAAGTCGAAGCGGCGAACGATGCCACCCAAGAAGCCATCGCGAAGACACCAAACACATATGATCGGCTGCTCGCTCCGCACTATCCGGCGATCAGGGGACAAAACCTACGTGGCTTCGGCTGGGATATCGATACCGCCTATTCCGGCACGCGAGGCATGATCTTTCCGATCGGCAGCTTCGGACACACTGGATTTACCGGAACCTCGCTGTGGATGGATCCACGCTCGGATAGCTACGTCATTCTGCTCACGAGCGCGATCGACCCGCGAGACGATCCACCGATCGCGTACCTGCGAGGTGATGTGGCTACGGCGGCAGCCCTGGCCCTGCAATGAGCAGGCAACGGCCCAGCGGGCGCAACCGGCTTGTGGCCTCGGTGGGCATCGTCGCCGGTGTAGTGGTTATTGCGGTCGTGGTCTTCATTTCTGGCTGCAGTCTGGGCATTTCGTCGCGCGGCGACCACCACGCTGACCCAGCGATGAAGCCCGGCGGTGCGATGGGCCCGGTTGGGACGACGGGACCCGGTCAGCCGCCACCCAGCGCCTTTGTCACCGTTTCGGTGGCCACAGTGTGGACCACGCCGCAAAGCCCGCGTCCCGTCGACCATGCCGCCCTGACAAATCCGGTCGATATTCGCCGCTGGCTGTCGGCTATGACCCCGGCCCAGCAGCAAGCGCTCACCTCGGACAATCTCACCCAGACGCAGGCCCTCTTCGGTGACCGTGTCTACCTCGTGGGGCAGCAGGGCGACTGGGAGGAGGTACTGGTCCCAGGCCAGCCCACACCTAAGAGCGCGCTGGGCTACCCCGGCTGGATTCCCAAGGCCCAGTTGACGACCGACGCAACTTACGGCGGACTGAAGGACCACGCTTCCTTCGCGCTGGCCAATCGCGGCGTCACCACCTGGCTGTACCGCGAATCCGGACTATCCGATCACGACCTCGAGATCAGCACCAACACCAGGCTTCCCGTCCTGAGTCGCACTGACACGGCGGTCCAGGTGGCCACCCCCGACCGCGGCCCGAAGTGGCTGGATGCTCGAACAGTGGAGGTCTACGAAAAGCCCACGGACATAGCGCATCCCACCGGAGCCGATCTGGTCCGGTACGCCGCCGCGTTCGTGAACGTCCCCTACCTGTGGGGCGGTCGTGCCGGGTTCGGGTTCGATTGCTCCGGTTTCACCTCCACGATCTACCAGGTGTACGGCGTCACCCTGCCGCGCGACGCCGATGCGCAAGCCGCCGATAGCGGGGGCCACGCGATAGACAAATCCGAGTTGCAACCCGGCGATCTGATCTTCTACTCGCACGGCAGCAGAGACCCCGATAATCCCGACGCGATCTATCACGTGGCCATGTATTCCGGTAACGGCGAGATGATCGAGGCGTTCGACTCGACGACACCGGTGCGCACCACCCCGGTTCGACTGGACACGGACTACTGGGGCGCGCGCCGCTACCTCGACCAACCGCGGTGATGGGCCTAACCGTTAGAAGGTGTCGACCTTTTCGATGCTGACGAACATGCCGTGGCCGGTGTGCTCGTTGGTGAATCGGGTGCCGCTTTCGCTGGCGGCGATCGTCCAACCGGCTGCGTCATACGTCTGGTAGTCGATGGTCACCGTCGGGATGTCGCCGAGGTTGCCCAGCACCCACTGCACATCGCCGCTCGCGGTGATGTTGACGCCGTTGGCCCGTTCGCCGTCTTGCATCGGCGAGTTGGTGAACTGCGCCTCGCAGCCGACGCTGTCGCTGTCGATCTGGCAGCGGGTCTGGCCGGATTTGGTCTCGATGAATACGTGGCCGCTGTTGTCGGGGGGCAACGGGATCGCACCGGCCGGCGGGTTGGCGCTTGGCGGCGCGGGCCGCGCGGGGGCCGGCGAGGGTATCGACGGCTTGGCCTTCGGGAATGTCGGCTCGGTGGGTCCCGCACCCGACGACGAGACCGCCTTTCCATGGATGAGCGAGCTGCATCCGCTAACCAGAGCGGCACTCAGCAGCAGCCCGGCCAGTAGTCGGCCGCCTGTCCCGGTTGTGTTGAACCCATGCAGAAACATCGCGAATCAAGGGTACGCAGGAGCGGGTCGAAGTGGCGNCAGTGACGCGCGGTTANCCGATCATGGACGCATAGGCGTCGGACAGTCCACGAAGCTGGCCAGCGCCGTCGCCGCTGAACGAAGCACCGTGCATCAACGCCAGCGTGCGCGGCTCCAACTGCGCCAACTGCTCCAATGTAGGCGCCAGGTTAGTGGTCAGGCCAGTGGCGTGAAATAACAGCTCGGCCTCTAAAGCGGGTGCCACACAATCGGATTCGGTGAGAGCGGGGCATTGACCGGTGTGCGTGAGCAGGTCGCCGGCCAAAAGCGTAGAAGTGGCTTCGTCGAACCACAGCCCGCTTTCCCAGTTGTGCGGCACGTGCGGGGTGGCGATGAACCGCAGCCGGTGCCCTCCGATGTCGTGCGCGTCGCTACCTACCGACACCGGCGGCCGGTCGCACAGGTCGTTCAGCGAGAGCATGCAAGCCAAGGGGCCGTGAACGACCTCGGCGTGTGGCGCGGCGGCCAGCAGCTGGTTCATAGCCCCGCACTCGTCGGCCTCGACGTGCGCGAATGAGATCCAGCGCAGCTGTTCCAATGGCATCACCTTCGCGATGGCCGCCGAAACCGACGGAAAAAGCTGCCGCATACCGCAATGGAACAGAAACGGCTGGTCGCCGGTCAGCAGGAACTGGTTGAACGTGAAGCCGTGCTCACTGATGTCGGGGAGCCAGGTGGAGAGTCGGAAGATCTTGTCGGCGATCTCGTCGACGCTCGTCTGCAAACTTCTGTCCATCCCCACATCGTGCTCCTCGGGTCCGACTTCGCGGCCCACTTCAGCCTCCGCGCAGCGCGCGATCTGCGCAGCCGTCACGCCGGAGGAAAGCCGCCCGTCGCCACCGGGCCCCAGCTGTGCGGCGTCACGCGGATCAGGCACTTGCGCTGGTCGAGCATCGCCCTGCGGTACTCGTCCCAGTCGGGGTGCTCGCCGGCGATCGCGCGGTAATAGTCGACTAGCGGTTCGACCGCCTCGGGCACGTCGATCACTTCGGCGTCCCCGTCGATCTGAACGTAGGCGCCGTTGAATTCGTCGGAGAGCACGACCACGCTTGCCTTCGGAGTGCGCCGGATGTTGGCGCTCTTGGCGCGCTGGGGATAGCTTGCGATCACCACCCGGCCCTGCTCGTCGACCCCGCCGGTGACGGGCGAGCTCTGCAGCGAGCCGTCCGCCCGAAAGGTGGTCAGCACCATTCTGTGTCGCGGCCGGACGAAATCGAGTAAATCGGAGAGGCCGACTTTCTCGGCCGTCGCAATTTTGGGAGCCATGCACCCAACGTAATCCGAGCGAGTCGGCCCCGCGCAGGGCTGCTACATCTGCGCCCAGACGATCTTGGTCTGCAGGTAGCCCTCGATGCCGGCCTTGCCCGATTCGTGGCCCCAGCCGGACTGCTTGTAGCCACCGAACGGCATCGAATGGTCGTAGGGGAAAGCGCAGTTGAGCCCGACCGTTCCGGCCTTGAGCCGCTTGGCCAGTCGGTGCGAGCGGCCAAGGTCTTTAGTCCACACCGTGGCGGCCAGCCCGTAGGTGCTGTTGTTGGCGAGCGCGACCGCTTCGTCCTCGTCGTCGAACGGCAGGATCGTCACGACCGGGCCGAAGATCTCTTCCTGGAACAGCCGGCTGGTGTCGGGATCGAGGTTGGTGACGACCGTCGGGTGGACGAAGTAACCCTTGCGGTCGAGGCGGTGTCCGCCGGTGACGATCTCGGCGCCGTCGGATCTGCCCTGATCGAGGTAGCCCAGCACACGGGTGAGCTGTTTCTGGCTGATCAACGGACCGCTCATGACGCCCTCTTCGTTGGGGGCGCCCATCTTCATCGCATTGGCAACCATCGCCATGCCCTCGACGACCTGGTCGTAGACACCGCGCTGCACCAGAATGCGGGAGCCGCACACACAGGCCTGCCCGGAGTGCACGAACGTGCCGAACGCCGACATCGGGATTGCCTTCTTCAGCTTCGCGTCGTCGAAGATCAGCACCGGTGACTTGCCGCCGAGCTCGAGGGTGACCTTGTTGAGGTTGCTGTCGGCCGAGGCGTGCACGATCGCGCGACCGACCTCCGTCGAACCGGTGAACGCGACCTTCTCCACGTCGGGGTGCGCGGTGATCGCCGCGCCGACGGTGTGGCCGTAACCGTTCACCAGGTTCGCCACGCCGTCGGGAACTCCCGCCTCGGCCAGGATCTGCATCAGCACGTGTGCTGAAAGTGGTGTCTCCTCAGCGGGTTTGACGATGCTGTTGCAGCCGGCGGCCAGTGACGGCGCCAGCTTTGCGCAGAAATTGAAGACTGGGCCGTTCCACGGGAAGATCAGCCCGACCACGTCGTAGGGCTCGCGCACGGTGTAGGTGTGCATGTGCGAGTCGACCCCGGTCAGACCGCCGGTGTTGACGTCGCGCGCGATGCCGTCGATCTTGGTGCACCAGCCCGCGTAGTAACGGAACCACTCCGCGCCGATCTTCACCTGCATCTCCGCTTGAGCGGGATACATTCCGCCGTTGAGCATTTCGAGCTCGGCGAGGAGCTCGGCGTTCTTGTCGATCAGTTCGGCGACGCGCCACAGGATCTTGGCGCGCTCGTAATCGGGCTTCTGCGACCAGATCCCGGACTCGGCACTGGCTTTCGCGCGCGCGACGGCCGCGTCGACGGCGTCGGGGCCGCAGTCGGTGAACTCGGCGATCTGCTCTTCGGTGGAGGGATCGACGACCGGGATGACGTCGCCGGTCCCAGGCTGGTCGCGGATCTCGTCGAGTACAGCCTGCACCGTTGTCATGGGTCGTCCCTTCCCGCGTCGCTGCGAGGTCGTGGCGCGGCGCCGATCCACACGGATCCATCTACAAAAATAGAGTGCCGCCCGAGGCGTACGTTATGCGCCCAACAACGGGATGTCCAGGGTTTTTGGGGTGAAGCTAATTGCTCTGCGGCTCTTACGTACTCGCGGTCAGCGCCTGCGCGGCGGCGCCGAACATCGTCTGCTTGATGGCCCCCAGCGTGCCCGGGTCCTTGCCGTCGAGCGGGCGCAGGATGTCGACGGCCGCGCCGGTCACGGCGCCCTCGCCCGCGACGGCGTCGACAATGCCCAGGGCCACGGCGTCCTCGCCGCCGAAGCGGCGTCCGGTTGTCATCGAGGCAACCGCTGCCTGCGGGGTGAGCTTGGCCTGGATGATCGCGGCCATGCCGGGTGTGAAGGGGATGCGGATATCCACCTCGGGAAAGCAAAAGAAGCCTCGATCGGAGCGCATCACCCGGAAGTCGTGCGCGAGCGCCAGCATCGCCCCCGCGCCGAACGCGTGACCGACTACAGCCGCAGCGGTGGGCACCGGCAAGGTGAGGAACCGGGCCAGCATGCCCTGCACGCGTCCGACGTACCACGTCGTCTGATCCCCGTGCGCGGTCAGCCAATCCAGGTCCAAGCCGTTGGTGTAGAACTTGGCGCCGGCGGTGGTCACCAAACCCTGGGCGCCCGACCCGATCAGTTCATCGAGGTGCGCGTCAACGGCGTCGAGAAAGTCTGGGGAGAAACGGTTTTCGTCATCACCGAGATCCAGGACGGCGATCTTGTCTTCGTAGCTCAGGCTGATTCCCACGATTACTTACCTTTCTTCAGGGGTGGTGGTCCGACGTCGAGGACCGCGCGCACCGACGCTCCCAGGTGCTTACGGGCCGTTGGGTTGGCCAGCCGGTCGCGGCGCAACATGATGGCGGTCGGCAGGTCGACGATGCAGGTGGTGATCGTGTCGACGGCAAGCGCGTCTTTGCGGTCCCAGAGGTTGACCGCGAGGCGGATCATCAAGCCGATCAGCAGTCGGTGGAGGTCGTGGATCTCGGCGGCGATGTCGTCGGGCAGATCCGACTCCAGCAGTTCCTCGCGGGAAATCGCCCACAGCAGTTTCGAGGACGCCGGATGCTGCTCGGCGAACACCGCGGGGGCATCAGCGGCGGCGACCACGGCGTCCTTCGGGCCGGCCGACAAGGCCGTGTCGACAAGGGCGTTTTGCACCGCCTGGAATCGGCGTCCGGCCCGAAGCCAAGCGCGGCCCATCAGGGCCGTGCGCGACCCGAAGGTGTGGTAGAGCGCGCCATTGGAAACGCCGACGCCGGCGCTGATCGCACGGATGGTGACCGCGGCGGGCCCGGATGCGACGGCCAGTGACTCGACGGCGTCCAAGACCCGATCCGGCTCGTACACGCGCGGGCGGGGCATCCCGCAATAGTAACAGAGCGGTTGCTCTATTACTCCGGTGTCAGTTCGGGAACATCGGCAGTGGGTTCGCCCAGTTCGGCCGCGCTGCTGACGCGGTCACGAACCAGGAACCAGCCGCCGATCAGAGCGGGAACGGCAGCCACCAGCGCCGCGGTGACCCAGGGCCCCTTCTCCGGGTCGAGGCACATCAACACCAGCACGCCCACCAGGAATACCAGCGTGACATAGCCGCTGTACGGGGTGAGCGGCATCCGGAAGTGCGGCCGCTCCAACGTTCCGGCCTTCACCTTGCTGTAAAACCGGAGTTGGCAGAGCACGATGGTGCCCCAGGCCGCCAGGACGCCCACAGCGGCGATGTTGAGCACGATTTCGAAGGCCTCGCTGGGTTTGACGGCGTTGAGCACGACGCCGAACAGCCCGATGACGGCGGTCAGCAGGATTCCGCCATACGGCACACCGCTTTTCGACATCCGCGCGGTGAATTTCGGGCCGCTGCCGTTCACCGACATCGACCGCAGAATCCGGCCG
>JGI12627J18819_10000385_pt1 | contig 14434 bp, 13 predicted proteins | sample TexAe_OM1H0_M2_FD_18819 | JGI IMG/M metagenome (IMG submission 18819)
AAAATTTTTGACCTTACAAAACTTCGACCCCGTTAGTCGGAAAGCTTGTACTAACTGAAGGCTAAACCTTTTACCGCCCCGCTTCAGGACGGGTGCTTTAGTTTTGATCGATACTGTGCGGCAGCCTTTTGTTCAGAACGGACTGTCAGATCTATCCCGGAGGAACTGAAAAGAAGGTAACGACTCGACACCCGCTCGAGGGCGGCTTGATCCTGCGGCCGCGGGAAGGCGCGCTCCGCAATCAGGAAATCGCGAAAGTTGGGAGAACGAAGGGCTTCAGGCCCGGGAAGAAGTCTCTTGCATCGTTTCGAGAGGCCGTTTGAACCCCATCTTTTTTATGCGGGCGATCAAAGTGTTGGCCTTCAGGCCCAAAAGCTCTGCGGCTCCATTGGCGCCCTTGATTTTCCAGCCAGTCTTCTGGAGCACAGCAAAAATATTTTCGCGCTCTAGGCGTCGTATCTCTGGCTCGGTCAAAATCCTCGGTTCCGGTTGGTTGACATCCGTTCGTTCAATCGGGGTGGGACTGGATCCGTTTTCAGGAAGATCGAATTCAAGAGCGCCGCCCCGGGCTAAAATGACAGCGCGCTCGATGACATTACGCAGTTCCCGGATATTGCCTGGCCAGTCGTAGTTGTTGAGCGTTTCTATTCCTGCTCGCGTCAATCTCGGTTTTGGCCATCCGAGTTCTTTAGCCGACAACTCCACGAAGTGCGTGGCCAGAGCAGGGATATCTTCTTTTCGCTCTCTTAAGGCAGCGACTTTCAAGGGAAAGACATTGAGGCGGTAGTACAAATCTGAGCGAAAGCGGCCTGCGGCCACCTCTTTTGCTAAATCTCGATTGGTGGCGGCAACAACTCGCACGTCGGTCCGCCGCGTTTTTTCCTCTCCAACCCGCTCGTACGATTTCTCCTGCAGAACGCGCAACAGTTTGCTCTGTAAATCAACAGGAATTTCACCGACTTCGTCTAGAAACAGCGTACCGCCGGCGGCGACCTCAAAGCGGCCGGCTCGGTCTCGAATCGCACCTGTGAAGGCGCCTTTCGCGTGGCCGAAGAATTCACTTTCAAACAATTCTTTTGGGATTGACGTGCAATTGACCCGGACAAGTGGTTTGCCTTTTCGCCGGCTGCGTTCGTGGATGGCCCGAGCGATCAGCTCTTTTCCAGTGCCGGTTTCACCCAGAACCAAGACGGTCGCATCACTGGGGGCAACTATCTCGACCTGGTGCAATACCTGACGTAAAGCCTCACTCTCGCCAACTATCTCCGAGAAGCTCGTTTTGTTGCGCAGTTCATCGTTGAGGAATGATCGGTCTTCATCGGATTCGTTGTTAGATTCTCCAGTCCGCGAGCCGCGTTCAATTGCTTGGTTAACGACTCTAAGCAGGTCCTCGTCCCGACATGGCTTGGTCAGAAACTCAAAAGCCCCGGCCTTCATCGCGCGCACGCTCATTGGAATGTCACCGTGACCCGTCATGAAAATGATTGGGACCGGAGATCCGCCACTGCAAAGTTGTCGTTGAAGTTCCAGACCGCTTATTCCTGGCATTCGTACATCAAGCAGCAGGCAGGCGGGAGTCTCCGAAGGCTGGCTGGTCAGAAACTCCTGTGCCGAAGCAAAGGTCTGTACTTTCAGTCCCGCCGAACGCAACAAATCGCGCAGGCTTTCTCGAATCAAAGACTCGTCATCGATTACACAGACAAACGGGTTATGCTCATTCATGGTCAACCTCCTCGCGAGTCGCAAGTTTCTCGCGAATAAACCTAACTGTTTTGGATCACATATCTTTTAGAGCCCTATCAATTGCATTCAGTAGATCTGCCTCCTCAAAGGGCTTACTCAAAAACGCGACGGCACCCGCTTCGATGGCTTGTCTTCGCTGATCTCCACTTTCGTGTGCCGTCATCAAAATGATCGGCAGGTCGAAATTGTCATCAGCCAGCTGACGTTGGAGCTCAAGTCCACTCATTCCAGGTAAGCATAAATCAAGAATGAGGCAGTCTGTCTCGCTCCTTTGATTTGATTGCAGGAACGCTTCGGCTGAAGAAAAGCCCCGCGCGCGCAACCCTGCCGATCGGATCAGGTCGTCCAGCGATCTCCGGATGGCTTCGTCATCATCTATAATGGAAATTAACGGAATTCTTGGCATAGCCTGCATTGTCCATACCTGCTTGGCCTCGATCCCTAACTTCACTTCTGGCATCCATTTGCAAGGTAGGCTAATAGGACACGCTCAGGCCGAAGACTGAAAATTTCTAATCTTCCTTAGTAACGCCGATTAGGACTTTCGGCCTATTATCCCCAGGCTATCGGCCATCCTAACCAGTTCGGGTAACGAACGGGCGCCCATCTTCTCCATCACTTGATGTCGCTGAATTTTGACGGTTTTTTCGCTGATACCGAGTTCGGCTCCTGTCTCTTTGTTGATCAGGCCCGCCACAACTCTTTCCATGACTTCGCGCTGGCGTGGTGTGAGCGATGCAAAACGCCGGCGCAGCTCTTTAGTGACCGCCTGTTGCTCGCGAGCTTTTCGGCTCCGTTCCAGCGCTTGCTGAATCGCATCGAGCAGATCCTGGTCACGGAAAGGTTTTGACAAAAACTCAATGGCTCCGGCCTTCATCGCACGGACCGTCATCGGAATGTCGCCGTGACCAGTGATGAATATGATCGGAATTTCCAGACCCGCCTCTGAAGCTTGCTTCTGCAAGTCGAACCCGCTCAGACCCGGCATGCGCACATCAAGCACCAAGCAAGTCGGCGCATCTGGGTGCTGGGCTCGCAGGAACTCTTGAGCCGACGCGAACAGCTCAACTCGCAGCCCAACCGACCGAATGAGATCTTTGAGCGATTCGCGCACGAGCGCGTCATCGTCGACTATGAAAACTGTTGCTTCTGTTTCTTTTGCCTTACTCATTCTGAATTGGCAATGAGAACCGAAAGATGGCGCCTTGAACCGCATTCTCCGCCCAAAGGCGTCCTCCGTGAGCCTCGATAATTGAACGGCTGATCGCTAACCCCATGCCCAGACCTTGAGACTTAGTCGTATAGAAGGAATCAAACAGACGATCAAGACTCTTCATATCCAGCCCGGGTCCCGAATCTCGCACCCCGATTAATACGTCGCCCGGGTCGCCAGAGACGTCAGTAGTTCGTTCCGAACTCACCGACAATATTCGCGGATCTTCTTCGATTTCAGCCATCGCTTCGATTGCATTGATGAATAAGTTGAGGATGACCTGTTGCAATTGGACCCTGTCTCCTTTGATCAGCGGTAGATTATTTGCGAGCTGAGTCTGTAGCGAAACGTTATGATCGTGGAGTTCGCTGCGGACCATGACGATCGCTTGACCAATTGTTTCATTGAGGTCGAGTAGCTCCTTTTGCGGCGGCGCCTTCTTAGCCAACGCACGAATCCCGGCGATGATTTCGCTAGCTCGACGCACACTTGCGATCACCCGCGAGGTAGATTGTCGTGCCTCGTCCAGCTCATTGGCCGCTAGCCAACGCACACAGGCGCTAGCGCTGTTCAGCGCTGCAGTCAGCGGCTGATTGACTTCATGTGCGATCGAGGTAGTCAGCTCTCCCATTGTCACCACCCGTGATACGTGAGCCAACTCCGCTTGTGCCTTGCTCACTGCTTCCTCAGCCCGTCTTCGCTCAGTGATGTCCGTCACCGCGCCAACAAATTCAAATCTGCCTGACTCGTCTTTGGTCGAGGGGTGACCCACCACCCGGAGATATTTAGCAGACCCATCAGGCATCAGCAATCGATGCTCAAAATCGAAAAACTTTTTTTCAGTCGAAACACGATCAAAAAGTTCGCGAACCATCCTTTTGTCCTCTGGATGAGTTCGCTGGAGTACCAGTTCCAAAGTGGGTTCAGTCGCAGGGTCGTAGGCAAAGATGCGGAAGGTTTCCTGCGACCAGTAAATTTTCCTGCCAGTTACATCCCAGCCGAAGCTGCCTGTGTGGCTTAGTCTCTGCGCCTCGGATAAATAGGCCTCACTTTGGCGCAAGGCTTCTTCGCGCTCTTTGAGATCGCGGTAAAGGCGACTATTCTCTAGGGAGATTGCCGCCTGCGAGGCAAGTACCTTCAACACGGTGATGCGGTCAGGAGTGAAAATGTGCGGCGCCAGATTATTTTCGAGGTAGAGCAGACCGATAAGTTTGGCTTGGTTAATCAGCGGCGTGCAGAGAATTGAACGGGCATGCTGCCGACGGAAGTAAGCGTCTGCGGAAAACGGATGCTGGGCTGAGGCATCTTCGAGAATTACACTCTCATGGGTGCGCGCCACATAATGGACAATCGAATCTGGGACCGCCGCGTCGGCTGCGGGCGTTTCCAGCAAACGGACGACAATGGTGTCGCCGCTGGTAGTGGCGTCCGCCTCTATCCGCCGCTCGCCACTTCGACAGAGAATCAACAGGCCGCGCTCAGCGCCCGCATGCTCAATCGCGGTGCGCATGAGCATGTCGATGAGTTTCTCCAGGACGACCTCACCCGAGACCGCTTGCGAGACCTTGAGAACCGTGTCCAGATCCAGGTGTTCGACCGGTGTCCCAAGTGTGCTGGTCGGACCCGGTTCGGGCTGGTCTTCGCTGAGCCCCGGATACAACTCGTCGAGTTGCCGCACTTTCCCAGCGGCCCCCCAGCGGAGGTAGCAGAAACGAGCTTTCCGCAAATGCGCGTGTGCGATCAAATTGAAACCACGCGCTACATAGAAGCGTGCCGCCAACTCGCTGGCAAGCGCCTCGTTGTGGACGAAGCCATTAGTGTGTGAGGAACGGATGGCTTGTTCGTAGAGGCGCATGGCCTCGAATTCGCGGCCTTCTATTCGCGCGATCTCAGCGCCTACCAGCGCGGCACGGTTTTCGAAGTTCTCCGGACAATTCTCCGCCCAAAGCGCGAGCTGTTTATGATGTTCTGTCAGGGCTTGGAAATGCTTAAGTTGACCATCGGGCGTTTCAAAATCGTGTACCGCAGCTCGCGCTAGGGCAGCATAGAAGTGATACTCCGCGGTTTCAAAGAAAGGACCGGGATGATCGACAGCAGCAAACATTGATGCTGAGGTCCAAAGCAGCCGTTGCGCCCTCAATGATGCATCAACGGCCGAAGCATAGTCTCCGGCAAAGAAGCGGGCCTGGAGCTTTCGGATCCAATACCAGCACTCCGGCAACTCAAACACCGTCTCACTTGCCAAATGGCGTTCGAACCGGAGTTCATCAAACTGTTCATCGTCAAAATAGCCGAATTTCAGCGTCAAGCCACGCAGGCTTCGAATAAGCCCGAGTTGTCCGGTGATGTGACCAATCATGATGCCGAACCGAGCCTTGCGGGCAAACTCGAGGCCGTTCTCGGCTTGGCGTTGGACCTCGGGAAGCGGATCTCCGCCGGCGAGAAGATTCGTGTTCAAGGCGTCGCAACTGTACGCCGCCACTGTGAGGTCGCCGACCTTGTTCGCGGCCTCAAATGCCCGACGCATCAGATCGCGGCCAGCCTCCACATGCTTCGTCCACGGCATGACCCATTCTCCAAACCACAGATAGGTCCTGGCCTGGAAGCGATTCAACCCGCGTTGTTCGACCAGTTCGTAACCGAGGCGACCGAATCGAAATCCCGCCTTGTAATTCCCGAAGTGCGAGCCCGCTATCATGCCAAACCATACATAAGTGACGCAGGAGCCGTCGCTGTTGCCCCTCTCGAGACTGAGATTAACCGCCCTACAGACCGCCAGAGAAAGAAAGTTCGCATCGGTAAACTGTGCCGGTGACAAGACTTTAGTCAGCACATCCAAAGTCGCGATAGATGCCGGGTCGCTCATCAAGGGCAGATCAATAAGATCCTCAATCGCGCGGATCCCGACCTGTGACCAAATCCTTTCGTATTCCCGCCTTGCTTCGTCTTCCGTCGGATGCGGCGACCACACGATGCCCAAATGTCGGAGATACTCGATACAGACACCGACCGCGCGGTCGCTTTGACCGAGGGTCATATATAGATCCATGCGCAAGCATGCGACGGTAGCTTGCTCGACTGTATTTGCGGCCCGAGATGAAAGCATCGTCAAGCGCTCCGCTGCAGCGGCCAGCTCGCCAGTCAGGAACTCGCATTCGGCCCGATGCAATTCCAGGGCGAAGCCAAGCTCATGCCGGCGTTCCCAAAAGTCGTCAGTCAACAGTGCTGCACCAGCGACCAGATAGTTGAGCGCTGAGGCGTAGGCGGTAGAGGCCTTGGCGCGCTTACCCGCGACCAGGTTCAGCTCAGCGATTTGGTCACGTTCCTCTTGCGAAGTGATCAGCGCGGCTCCGCGGTTTATCTGGTTGACGATCTCGAAAATCACCTCCTCAAGCCTCCCTGGTGGAGTGTGCGCCGTCAGCAGCCTCCCGACTCGGAGGTGGGCCTCGGCGCGTGATTCTTCCGGAATCAGCGAATAGGCTGCTTCCTGCACCCGGTCGTGAACAAACCTATAAGAACCGTTCAAACGCACAATGTACCCCGGACGTGCAGCCTCCCAGAGATCCGAGTGAAGCTCGTCTTCCGATGTCCCATGAACAATCGAAAGCATGTTGTCCTCTGCGAAATTTCCCAGGCAGGCAAGCTGCTGCAATGCTTTCTGTGTTGTCTGCGGCAGGCGGTTTAACTTATCCACCATCAGGTCCACCACATTGTCGGTGTAACCCTTGGCGTGAATGCGATTGAGGTCCCAAGACCATATCCCATTACTGTAATCGAAAGTGAGTAACGCCTCCTCACCAAGCGCAGAAATAAACTGGATGGCAAAAAACGGATTACCAGCAGTCTTTTCCTGAACGAGCTGCGCCAGCGGGGCGACGCGCGCCGGTTCGCAGTGAAGAGCGTCCGCAATCAACCGTCCCAAATCCTCACGGGCTAGGGGGGCAAGGCTGATTTCGTGTACTATCGCTCCACCTTGACGGATCGCTTCGAGCTTACGCATCAGCGGATGTGCGGAATTAACCTCGTTGTCTCGGTAAGCGCCGATCAACATCAAGTGGTGCACATCCGGCCGGGTCAACAGATCCTCGAGCAAATCAAAGGTTGCCGCATCAAGCCATTGCATATCATCGAGGAATAGGGCCAACGGATGTTCCCGCCGCGCGAATACGCCGATAAATCGACGGAACACCAGTTGAAAACGGCGTTGCGCGTCCTGGGGTGGAAGCTCAGGGACCGGCGGCTGTTCTCCGATTATGAGCTTCAATTCGGGCACCAGATCCACAATCAACTGTCCGTTGAGACCTAACGTCTCTCGAAGGGTATCGCGCCAACTTTGCAACTCGGGCTCACTCTTACTAAGCAGCAGACGGATAAGACTCTGGAATGCTTGCGCCAACGTGGCGTAAGGAATGTCACGCTTGTACTGGTCGAACTTGCCCGAGGCAAAAAGGCCCCGAGGCGGAACAAGCACCTTATGGAGCTCATTGACGACGGAGGACTTGCCGATCCCGGAATATCCGGAGACGAGCACCAGCTCTGGCGTACCGCTCGCTACGACGCGCTCAAAGGAGGCAAGCAAAGTATCGATCTCGGGTGCGCGCCCATACAATTTCTCCGGAATCAACAGCCGGTCTGGGGCGTCGTGTTCGCCCAGGGGGAACTCGTCGATGCGTCGCTGAGTTTCCCATGCAGCAAGGCAGCGACGAAAATCACTCTCAGCGCCCGCCGCTGTCTGGTAGCGTTCCTCGGCCGTTTTGGCGAGCAGCTTCATGATGATTGCAGATACAGATGCTGGCGCATCTTTCGATCGCTCGTTAGGAGGAACCGGCTGTCTCGCAATATGGCAGTGCACCCATTCCATGGGGTCGGAAGCCGTGAAGGGGAGACTCCCGGTCAGCATTTCGTACAGAGTGACGCCGAGTGAATAGAGATCGCTTCGGGAATCGATGGAACGATTCATGCGTCCGGTCTGCTCTGGCGCCATGTAGGCGAGCGTTCCGGCTATGAACTCCGGAGGTTCGACAGACTGGCGCTCGCGTGAGCCGCGATGCGATGCCAAACCCTTTGAGCCAGCAACGGCCGCTAACGGAGTTAACCAGGACATTTGCTGGTTTAATATCCTTGTGAATAAGGCCGCGCTGATGCAAGCGATCGATCACGTTGGAAAGGCCAATCGCCACACGCAAAGAAAATGCTAAGTCCAACGGTTCACCGACTAGTTGATCGAGGGGAACACCGCCGGGATCCTCTAACACGAGTACCGTCCGATCCCACTGCTGAGTAATTGCAATGGGTTGAGCAGCCCAAGCGGGATCCAGCTCTTCTCTAAGAGAATATTCGTGCTCCAGTCGTTCCAGGGTCTCCGACGCGGGATACTCCGCCACGGGCGAAAGCAAAAGAACGTGAGATTCGTCGTCCTTACTTTTGGCGCGATAAAGGTTAAACTCTTTATCCTTGGCCAATGCTTCGATGATATATTTTGAGAGGTCAATCACGGATTGGACCTTTGATGAGTCATCACAATACCGTCGCCGCGCTGGGTTTCACGGTCGTTTTCTCACGCCCTCCAACGCGATCGCAAGTTCACGGACACCGCGTCGAATTTCGTTGGGAACGCTCGCAGCAAATCCCAGTAGCAGTCCTTTTCGCTTTGGCTGGTCGCGGTCATACCTGCTCAGCGGAACCACCTCGACCTGTCGCGCAGCTGCCGCTTTCGCAGCAGCCTCGTCATCAATCCCTGCGTCCAACCAGCCCACGGTCTGTAAACCCGCCTCAANATTTGAAACTTCCAGCAAGCCGTCCAGCTTTTGCCGGGCGCTTTCCAAAAGCACCGACAAACGTTCAGAGTAGACTTCTCGCATNCGTCGGAGATGCCTTCCAAAATGACCCTCGCTGATAAAGTCACAGAGCACGACTTGGTCAAGTAATGGNGCATGCCGATTCGTTACGGCTTTTGCGCTNTGGAAAACAGATACTAAATCTGTTGGTACGACCAAATATCCCAGCCGGAGCGACGGAAACAGCGTTTTACCGAAAGTTCCAGCATAAAGCACGCGGCCGGCCCGGTCGAGTCCTTGCAATGCGGGAATGGGGCGCCTCGAATACCGATATTCGCTATCGTAATCGTCTTCGAAAATCAGAGCATCGGATTTCTCCGCCAATGCCAATAAATACAGCCGCCGTGGCAGGCTCATCGTAATCCCGAGCGGGAACTGATGTCCCGGAGTGACGTAGATAAGACGCGTTCCTCGTACGCTGCGATTGTCCAAGACCATGCCCTCGTCGTCTACAGGCGCCGGAATTACCTGGGCGCCGATGGCCTCAAACACGCAAGCGGCACCGATATACCCGGGATTCTCCATGCAAAGCCGATCACCCGGATTGAGAAATAGCCGGACCGTCAAATCGAGGGCTTCCTGGACACCGGAGACGATAACGACTTGCTCGAAACTACATCTAACGCCACGTGACGTCCTGAGATAGACGGCGATAGCCTCCCGTAGCGGCCGGTATCCTAAAGGATCGCAGCCCAACAAGTGAGTTGCGGTGGCCATTCGAAACCTGCGGGCCGCGATCTGGGCCCAGAGCGTCTTCGGAAACAGGTCTAACGCCGGAACATTCGGAAGGAAGGCCCGGCCGCGACGAAGTTCCAGCGGAGGGAACCACCGTAGACGACGAGCGTACTCCGAGAGATTTCGCTGAGTGCGCCGAGCGCCGTTGGGAAACGTGTGCAACTCAGCTCTCGCGGTTGGCAGGTGTAATAACTGCTCTGGCAGAATCTTACTGACATAGCTTCCCGAACCGATGGTCCCTTCGATATAGCCTTCCGACTTAAGCTGCTCGAAAGCGGTTATAATCGTACCTCGCGAGAGACGGTATTGAGAAGCGAGGTCTCGGCTGCTGGGTAGACGGCTGCCCGGTCGCAAACGGCCTTCCAGAATCCCGGTGCGCAAGGCGGCATAGATCCAACGATAGGCAGGTATTTCTGGGTCCCGCGCGGGTAACATCAGCTCGAAAGCAGTGACTCTTTTAGGCATCGGAGTGGTACAGATGATATCGTGAAAATGGATCTTTGTTAATAGACCACACTAAAATAAATCTGCGAGTATGCACGACACAATTACGACCCTGTTTACAAGATCTCGTTTGTTAGCTTTGGCTGGCGCCGCCGTGATCGGCGCCGAACCCGTCTCCGCTCAAACCGCCGCCGACAGCAAACATGACGGGACAGCACGATCCCGGATCGCCTTGGCCCAGGTATTGCCCAACTTGGACGGCGGCCGGCTTCAAGTGAAGTTGGTTGAAGTTACCTACCCGCCCGGCGGGTTCTCCGCACCACACACCCATCCGTTTCCCGTCGTCGTCTACGTCATCGATGGCGCGCTCCGGGTCCAAGTAAAAGGTGAACCAGAAGCAATCTACAAAGCGGGGGAGAGCTTCTACGAGGCGCCAAACGGTCAGCATTTGATATCAGCAAACGCCAGCCAACAGGAGCCGGCGAAATTCATCGCCTGCTTTGTTTGCGACGGCGACAAACCGCTCACGCTGCCGATAACGCGGACTCACGCCAAAGGAGACCAATAACGATGAGTAATCGAACCTTGACTGATGCTGTTTCTTCAAAGCCGATCCTGGGTAAAGGCCATGTTAGATGGGAGCGGTTCGCGATGCTTTACGCCCGGTTCGCACTGGGGGCAGCGTTTTTATCCGCGGTGGCGGGTCGTTTTGGTATCTGGGGAGAGAATACGAGTCCCGACAGCTTCAAGCATTTTATGGAATACACGGCGAAAGTTAATTCCTTTATGCCGGCGTTCACGATTCCGTTCCTGGCCTGGGCCGCGACGATTGCGGAAACCTTCCTTGGCATTACCCTAATTCTGGGAATCTGGCTTCGTTTCGTGGCGCTGGCTGCGGCGGGACTGCTGGTTCTGTTTGGCACCGCCATGGCGATCTCGTTGGGCATCAAAAGCTCGTTCGACTATTCAGTGTTTTCTGCGTCCGCCGGAGCGTTGCTGTTAGCCATATGCCAGATTCGAAAGGCAGGAAGTAACGTATGAAAGGACTTAAGACATGGCCAAATACTTATTTCGAACAGAGGAGACCCGTGTTAGACCGCCGCCTCCGGCTTCAAGATAACAGGTTTCTCTCCCACCCCGACCGCAGTCCCGGTCGTCGCTTCGCTCTCGCAGCTGAGATCTCTATGCTAATGGCGCTAAATTATCCTTAACCTTGTCTGCACATACGAACAGCCCAGACGCGTTCCCAAGAATCTTTCCTGGGCGCATCTGGGCTTTGGCGTTACCCTCGCATCACATGAAACCTCCAAGCACCCTCGGAGATGGTCGATGCGACCCGATAGAGTTCAGATCGAGCCGGCCGGCGTAACGGCGGGAAAGTCCTTCTCAGGATCGAAAACGTTATTGAAAAAGTTCGTCAGGGAGTACATGGCCACCAGCGCGACGATCTCCATGACATTCGCATCCGTGTAGCCGGCATCGCGGACGGCTTTCAGATCCGCGTCACTGACATTGCCGCGGGTCTCGATGACTTTGCGCGCAAACTGGATGGCGGCATCCCGCTTAGGGTCGCTGGCATGGCCTTTCCGAGCGAGAATGATTTCATCGGCCGGCAGCTTGGCCATATGCTCGGCAGTAAAGCTGTGAACCGTCAGGCAGTAGTTGCAGCCATTCACTTCGGAGACAGCGAGGCCGATACTGTCACGCGTCTTCACGTCGAGCACCTTGCTCAAGGAGCCGAACAGGGCGGCCCATGAGTTGAACGCGATCGGGCTTTGCGCGAAGGTCGCCATCATATTCGGGGTGAACCCGATTTTCTTAGTGAACGTATCGAGGGTCGGTTTCGATTCGGCCGGCACCTGTTCCGGCTTTAGAGCTTCAGTTCTTGGCATCGTAGCCTCCGCAAGTTACTGGTTTACTAGAAGTCATACGAAATCGAGCACATCGGCCACCGGACGGCGCGGCTTCTGCGGCCAGTTTCCCGGACGCTCCGCCCCTACGGACAACAGCATGACCGGTACTTCGTCCTCGGCCAGCGCGAACTCGCGGGCAACCGCTTCGGCATCGAAACCGATCATCGGCGTCGAACCCAGGCCCAGCGAGCGGGCCGCATAGATCATCGCCGTCGCGCCGATGGCGCCGGTGCGTATTGCCTCGTCGCGCTGGCGCTGCGGGTGATCGAAATACAGACCGCGTGCCGGAATTTCCCAATCCGGGACCATATTTTTCGGCATGATGCCCGCTTCCACCACCGGTGCCAGGCGCTCTGGTATTACGCTGGAATCGGCCAACTGGCCGCAGACGATGAAGGTAACGGCTGCATCGGTGATCGGGGGCTGATTCCAAGCGATCGGACTCAGCCTAGCCTTGGCTTCAGGCGAGCGTACGGCGATGAAGCGCCAGTTCTGCATGTGGAAGGATGTCGGCGCGCTGGTGCCGATTCGCACCAGCTCGCGGATTTGGTCGTCGCTCAAGGTGACGGCAGGGTCGTAGTACTTGGTTGCGCGACGGCTCAAGATACATTCGATGACGGCGTTGGTCATGGTGATTCCGCTGGTCGAGCCTCGATCGTTCGTCTCATTCGCCCCTCGGGCTTGAGTTCCGTTTCTCTGATTTGAGGCCGTAATTAGGTCATGCATACTAGTAGATTTATTTTAGTGTGGTCTATTAACCAAGATCCATTTTTGCGATATAGACTGTACCACTTCTAGGCCTGAAAGAGTGACTGCTTTACGTCGTCAGCGACGACTTGGGTACCTGTAAGCGCCTTGGCTAAGCCCTGACCCGTGATGGTGTTGACGCCAGGAGAAGGCAACGACGCCACTATCTCTTGACCACGTTGGCGAAGGTTGTTCGCCAGCCTTGTGCCGATGAGGCCGCNGCCGCCAATCACTACGATCTTCATGTGTTTATNCATAATTGTTAGTTCTCGATTGTTTAGTTTTGATTAGCATTACTACCGGCCGGCATGGGTCCCTCCATCCACCCCGGGGTAATCGATTGGTTAGTAGCTTTGAGTAATTTGAGGTGCTTTCCTGGTTAAACATGTNGTGTGCCAACGCGGAGTTATCGTTGTTTGTGCCTCTCNGTCAGAGGATTACGNTCATAGCGGAGTCGGGAGGGATCNGTGCAAAATTTTTGACCTTACAAAACTTCGACCCCGTTAGTCGGAAAGCTTGTACTAACTGAAGGCTAAACCTTTTACCGCCCCGCTTCGGGACGGTGCTTTAGTTTTAATCGATATTGTGCGGCGGCCTTTTGTTCCAAAGGGACTGTCAGATCTATCCCGCAGGAACTGAAAGAAGGTAACGACTCGACACTCGCTCGAGGGCGGCTTGTTCCCGCGGCCGCGGGAAGGCGCGCTCCACAATCAGGACATCGCGAAAGTTGGGCATCGATGCCGCGCGGACCGTAGATCTTCCACAGAATGTAATTAACGATCCCGATGGCGGCGATCAAAATGACCATCATCCAAGTGCTCTGCGGCTCAATTAATCCCCAAGGATCAACCGGTTGCTTGTGTTTTGCGGAAGAGATGAATGCTATTTTGAATGGAGTTTGTGTAACGGTAACGGCCGCATTTTCGCTGACGCTTATGCCGTGTTCTCATAGCACCTAACCCGAATGTACCTTCGGCGCGAGGCAGGACATCGCAGTAGGAAGTTTCGTTGTCTTAGATTAATCGGTGAATCAACGATCGAAATCTGGCGACATTTCAGGTGCACTTGGAACATTGACCTGTGACGGAGTTTACGGGGATATTACCTGGCTTGAGGTTTTTGTGGATGAGTCCGCGCCGATGTAAGTGTCCGACCACATGCGAAAGGCCGATGGCCAGGCGCAGACAAGAAAGTAAGCCGAACGGGCGGCCAGGTAAATGATCAAGAGGCGCTCCGCCGGATCTTCCAGCACCAGCACGGATCTCTTTATTTTTTACTTATTTCTGCTGTATTTTTGTGAGTTAGGGATGCCCTTTGAATTCGATCCAACAAAGAGTGCCGCCAATAAGGCAAAATATGGCATCGACTTCGAAGAAGCGCAGGAACTTTGGGGTGATATGGCCGGCATTGTGGTCCAAGCGAAGAAAACAACAGGTGAAGTCCGCTTTGCCAGAATTGCCAAGTACAAGGGTAAAGTGTGGTTCTGCGTATACACGATACGCGGTTCAACAATCCGGATAATCACAACCAGAAGGGCCCGCCAGTATGAAGAAGCGTATTACGCCAAAAACGATTAGTGCCGAAGAATTCGATCAACTTGCCGATAGCGGCTCAGAGGAGATTGAGCAATACCTCGACTGGAAAAATGCATCTCGGCCGGGCTTGGAGGTAAAGCGGACGACATTGGATCTTCCTGCGCATGTTTTGCAGAAGCTGGACCGAGAGGCCGCCCTAAGAGGCGTCACTCGCCAGAGTTTGCTAAAAATGTGGATCTACGAGCGTGTAGAACAACGAGAATCGTG
>JGI12627J18819_10000387_pt1 | contig 14418 bp, 13 predicted proteins | sample TexAe_OM1H0_M2_FD_18819 | JGI IMG/M metagenome (IMG submission 18819)
GGGGGAACAATTGCCGGCGCTGCGGCGACCGGCACCCAGGCCGGGTACACGTCCGGCGCGGTGACGATCGACGCGATGCTTGCTGCCGTTCCGGGGATTAAGGACCTTGCCACCATCAAGGGCGAGCAAATTTCCAACGTCGGCTCGCAAGACATGACCTTCGACATCATGCTTACCGTCGCGAAGCGTTGTAATGTGCTTCTTGCCGGCAATTCCGTCGACGGGGTCGTCATCACTCACGGCACCGACACCATGGAAGAGACCGCCTTCTTCCTGAATCTGGTTGTCAAGAGCGACAAACCAGTCGTTCTGGTCGGTTCCATGCGACCATCAACCGCCGTTAGCGCGGATGGGCCATTGAACCTGTATGACGCCGTCGCTGTCGCGACCGATCCAAATGCAAGGGGACGCGGTGTGCTTGTGGTAATGAATGACTGGATCCACGGTGCGCACTCCCTCACCAAGACCAGCACAACCGCCATCCAGACGTTCATGTCGCCATTGCGCGGAGTCGTTGGCGTCTCCACATACGGAAAAAACGATTACTACAACATCCCACATTGGAAACACACCCTGGGCAGCGAGTTTGACATAACCAACGTCACGAAGCTGCCGCGTGTCGATATTCTCTATGCCTACGCCGACATGCCCGCCGACCTTATCGACGCATCGGTGGCCCATGGCGCCAAGGGCATCGTCATTGCCGGAGTCGGCAACGGGAACATGAACAAATACTCCTTGGAAGCTGCGGCCCAAGCAGTCAAGAAAGGCGTAGTGGTGGTAAGGAGCAGCCGGGTGGCCACGGGCAGCGTGGGCCGAAACGTGGAAGTGAATGACGATGAATTGGGTTTTGTCGCATCCGATGAACTCAACCCCCAAAAGTCCCGAATCCTTCTAATGCTTGCTCTACTCAAGCCGCGCACCACCGCTGATTTGCAGCAATTATTTCAGACGTACTAAGTCTCCGCGGTCACGGGAATCGAAAGTGCTGACCGCATCAACCATCTCACTGGAGCCGGGAATCGATGATCTGGATTGAACTGTGCATCCTGCTAGCCTGCATCCTCATTGGCGCGCGACTCGGCGGAATTGCACTCGGTACAATTGCGGGGATCGGACTTGCCATCTTCGTATTCGCCTTTGCTATGCCGCCAGGCGGTCCACCTGGCACCGTCATCGGCATGATCATTGCCGTGATCACCGCGTTGGCGGCCATGCAGGCCGCCGGAGGNCTCGATTACCTCGTTTCCGTCGCCGAAAAAGTCATGCGCAGGCACTCGCGTTACATCACGTTCGTCGCTCCNGTTGTNACTTATCTGCTGGTGCTCGCGTCCGGCACGACCCACGTAATCTATGCACTTTTGCCNGTGATTGCCGAAGTCTCGCGAAAAGCCGGCATCCGCCCCGAGCGCCCGCTTTCGATCAGCGTCATTGCTGGTTTCCAAGGCGTNATTGCCTCTCCGATCTCCGCNGCCACCGTCGCGATGATTGGTCTGCTCGTTCAGAAAAATATCCCGCTCCCCCTCCTGATTGCGATCACGGTTCCATCTACGTTTCTGGCTGTTCTGATCGGCGCTCTCTCCGTCGCATGGCGTGGAAAAGAACTGCGCGACGACACCGACTATCAGCAGCGGCTAACGACTGGCCAAGCCAAACCTCCCGAAAAATTACCGGAATTCCGGGGCAGGGAACTGGCCAATGCGCGAGGTTCGACACTCCTGTTTCTATCAGGAATCGCCGTCGTAGTGTTGATCGGTATGTTTCCAAACTTACGTCCTGCCTACCAGGTTCTCGGAAACGGCGCGGTCGATACGGATCAGGTGAGCATGGGAATGGCCATCATGATCGTGATGCTCACGATCGCCGGGTTAAGCACGCTCGTCTTCAAGGCCTCGCCGGAGGCGATGCTGAAGGGCACGATCATGCGCAGTGGGATTTCGGCGATTATCTCCATCATCGGAGTCTCCTGGTTGGGTTCTTCATTCTTCGAAGGGAATCGCGGCTCAATCGTCAACAGCATTTCAAACCTAGTTGGCAGCCACGCCTGGGCGTTTGGCGCAGGCCTTTTCATACTCTCGAGCATGCTCTTCAGCGCCGCCGCAACCGTCGCAATTCTTGTGCCCGTCGGCCTTGCCGTGGGCCTTCCACCCTATTTGCTCGTTGCGTTCTATCCTGCGGCAAACAGTGTTTTCTTTTTTCCGACTTATGGAACGCTCCTTGCCGCTGTCTCATTTGACCAGACCGGCACAACCAAGATTGGGAAACTTTTGCTCAATCACAGTTTTATGCTGCCGGGACTGGTCACAGTAATCGCGTCAGTGGTGATCGCGGCATTCCTGGGAACGCTACTTCTCCGTTGACAAAGGAATTATATTGCCCGTGCTGGAGTGGCGTCTGTCGATCTTTACAGCGTCGTTGACAATTCACTAGGGATTTCCCTAGTTGTGGCTCACCGCTTCTTCCTCTAAAAACGCTTAAGAATACCAATCCTGTAACTGCGGTAGACGCGACACTCGCTGGCGTCCCCGCAGTTTCTTTCCGGCCGCACAGGGCGGTAGCTTGCCCGAACGCTGATTGAGCAAGGAGGAGGTTGCCTATGAGCTTTCATGACTCGCACGCTTCTCGGCGTTTCTTCGCTGTCGTAACGATTGCCTTATTGCTCTCACTCTACGGACGAGGGGCTCTTCAGGCGCAGGAGCAACCTTCACAGACAGCCGACATGCAACAGATGCAGAAAAGGCTGGAACACCTTGAAAAGGAGCTTCAGGACTTAAAGCAGCAGATGACGGCCGCAGCTGAGCTCTCGAAGCAAGCCGTGCCTGGGCCCAGCATCGAGGTAAGTACCGATACACGCCAAGCAGAGGAACGCTCGGAACAGGCGAAGCCGTCAAGCTCGATCAATCTATACGGCTTCGCAATGCTGGATAGCGGCTACAATTTCGGAGCCATCAGCCCCAATTGGTTTGACACGGAGCGGCCGACGCAACTACCTGCCTTCGCGGGGGAATTTGGTCCGAGCGGCAGCACATTTTGGGGTGTTCGGCAAACACGTTTCGGCGTGAAGTCTTTTACTCCTACGTCGGTCGGCGACCTCAAAACCATCTTCGAATTTGAACTTTTTGGCACCGGTGTCGATGCTGGACAAACCACTTTTCGTTTGCGTCATGCCTGGGGAGAACTCGGCCATTTCGGCGCCGGGCAAACCTGGAGTCCGTTCATGGACATCGACGTGTTTCCCAACTCGCTCGAGTACTGGGGACCCAACGGCATGGTGTTCTTTCGAAACGTGCAGGTACGCTGGACGCCCATCCAAGGGGCAAGCAATGTCGTGATCGCTTTGGAACGTCCCGGAGCGAGTGCGGACCAGGGCGTTTACTCGGACCGCGTCGAGCTACAAAACATCGCTCCCCAGTTCAAATGGCCCGATTTGAGCGGTCACGCGCGCCTGGCCCGGGAATGGGGTTACGTACAAGTGGGCGCGATCGTGAGGAAAATAGCCTGGGTCGACACGAGTAAGACCAGCCCGTTCAACCTCAGCGGCACGGCCATCGGCTGGGGCGTGAATGTCAGTTCAAACGTCAATTTCACCAAAAACAACATCGGGAGGTTCCAGGTTGTATATGGCCACGCGATCGAGAATTACATGAACGACGCACCCGTCGACATAGGGGCCCAACACAATCCCACCAACCCGATAACCCCAGTCAAAGGCGTGGGATTGCCGGTACTCGGCGTGGTGGCTTTCCTGGATCACAACTGGAACGAGCGGTTCAGCACTTCCGTGGGCTATTCCCTGGTGAACATCGACAATTCCAACGCGCAAAACCAAAGTGATTTTCATCAGGGTCATTACGCGCTCGGCAACCTCCTGTTTCACCCGGTAAAGCAAGTCACCATGGGCGGTGAGTTTCAGTGGGGCAGGCGCGTGAACTTCACCGACGGCTTCAACTATAACGACTACAAGATGCAGTTCTCGTTCCGATACGACTGGAACAAAGGCTTTGAGTTCTGACCCTGAAACGTCTTTCCGCGCAATGCTGCGTGAAAGACGAAATCGAGGGATTGCAGTTCAGGAGGAAGCAGATGTTCAGAATTAGTTCTCGCTTCGGGACCTTGATCTTGGCCGCTTATTTCCTTTTTTCTGGTGTTTGGACCGCCCCGGCGTTCGCGCAAGCGAAAAGAAGCCCGGTAGCTCCGAACCGCGAGCGCGTGGAAGCAGCGGTTCGTGAAGCGTATGAGAAGTTCCGCAGCGATACCAGTGGCAAGAACGCGGATTACATTCCGTACCTGGCACAAGTGGATTCGAAGCTGTTCGGAGTATCTGTAGTAACGACCGACAATCAGGTCGCTGAACTTGGTGACGTCAAGTATTCCTTCTCCATCCAGTCGATTTCGAAAGTTTATACCCTGGCGTTGGCTATGGAAGAACTCGGCCACGACAAGGTCTTCCAGCGTATTGGATCGGAACCGACTGGCAGAGCGTTCAACTCCGTGAATGCAGTCGTGGAAATGCCCACGCATACCGCCAACCCACTCGTGAATGCCGGGGCCATTGCCACCACCAGCCTCATTTCCGGCAAGGACGCAAACGAAAAATGGAACAAGATCCTCGATTTCTATAGCCGGGTAGCCGGCGAAAAACTGGTCTTAATCGATGAAGTTTATAAATCGGAAGCGGCCACCAACGCTGGGAACAAGGCGCTCGCCATGCTCCTGGCCAAGTACGAGCGCATCTATGCCGANCCGTTTGAATCGGTGGACATCTATACAAAACAGTGCTCCGTCGGCGTGAATGCGACTCAATTAGCGCGCATGGGCGCGGTGCTTGCCAATAACGGCAANAATCCGGCGACCGGCGAGCAGGTCATCAAGAGCGAAGACGTACCCTACATCTTGTCCGCCATGACNATGGCCGGGCTTTACGATTCCTCAGGCGCGTGGGCCTGGCACGTAGGTCTCCCGGCCAAAAGTGGGGTTGGCGGTGGAATTGTCGCCATCGTCCCGGGCAAGGGAGCGATTGCTGTTTTTGCGCCACGGCTCGATGACGCCGGAAATAGCGTGAAGGCACAGAGGGTCATCGAGTACGTCGGCGACAAGCTGGACTACAACCTCTATTCGCCAAGCTCAGTTGGGTTGAAGTGAATCCGCCTTACCTGCAAGATTCGTTGGGGACGCGCGTATGAAACGCCTCAGATGGATAGGGATCCTGCCGGTGTTATTGATATTGCTCCAGGCCTGTTGTTCGGACTTCGTGAATGCCCAAAGCACGGCTGCAGTGACAGATAACGCGGCAAACACCGCAAAAAATGCATCGGACTTGCTCGGCAAACTAGACCTACTAGTCGAACAAAACCACCAGCTCGAAAAGCAGAATCACGAGCTGATGGAGCAGATCAATTCGCTGCGCCAGTTTCTCGCAAAACAATCTGGCACAGGAGCGGGGGCGGTTCCTCAGGGCACCGAGCCGGCGGACAGCGCTGTTCAAGCAACGGTGGGTCTGACAGCGTCATCTCCGATCCACCTGGGCCCGCCCGGTACGGGACAGCAGCCGTCAACTCAATCCACCGCCCAACAGACGGCCCAGGGCCAGAGCAACGAGGAGGACGACAAAACCCTGCTCCCCGACGCCTCTGGAGGGAATTCCGCCATTTTCGGGGAATTCAATCCAGGCCGCGGATTTACCGTGGGACGGGGCGAGTACGGGGAGCTGAATCTCAGTGGGTATATGGTGGCACGGTATCTAAACCAGCTGCCAGGCGACCAGTCCGCCGATGACCACTTAGGCCGTCCGGTCCCGATAGCTCCTCGACAGGATTTCCAGTTCCATCGGGTNATGTTGTTTTCGCAAGGATGGCTGTTNACTCCCAAGTTTCAATACTCTACGTTCCTTTGGACGGTGCAGGACACCAATCAAGTGGCCGTAGGCGGTGCCCTGTACTACAANTTCGGTAAATACNTGAACCTCGGAGCAGGTTGGAACGCCTATCCAGGAACACTATCGTTACAGGGCTCTCACCCGTATTGGCTATCTTACGATCGCGTCATGGCGGATGAGTTCTTCCGGCCGTACTTCTCGCAAGGGGTGTTCGCCAAAGGGAACTTACTTCCAAAGCTTGAGTACAGGTGGATGGTCGGAAATAACAACAGCAACTTGGACGTACCGGCAGTCAAACTCGACCGGGATCTTTCCGCCGGTTTTGCATTAACATGGTTGCCAACCACAGGTGAGTTTGGCCCTCGCGGAGCTTTTGGAGACTACGAACGCCACGAGAAACTCGCGACTCGCTTCAATCTGGCTTATACCTACAGTCCCGAGACCCGCCAGGCAGCAATCGGTACGCCGCCAAGCAACACAACTCTTCGTCTTGCAGATAGCCTCAACATATTTGATACGGGCGCGCTCGCCAATGGTGTGACCGTAGAGAAGGCGCGTTATCAAATGGTTTCTGCAGCCGCGGGAATAAAGTACCGCGGTCTTTTCCTCCAGGGCGAGGGCTACGGCAGGAAATTGGACAATTTCGTTGCGGACGGGATGTTACCCGTAGGCGCAGTTCGCGATTATGGTTTCTACGTTCAGTTGGGATACATGATCGTGCCGAACCGAATCGAACTCTACGGGGCGACTTCCTATATTTTCGGCCAATACGGGCACCCGAAAGAATTCATCGTTGGCGGCAATTATTACCCCTGGAATACACGCAACGCGCGCCTGAACATCCAGTTGATCAACGTGGATCACTCGCCCGTTAGCAGCACCTTCGGCTTCTATCTGGGGCAGCTGACTGGGCAGGTGTTTAGCATTGGCATGACCGCTTTCTACTAAAGAGATTATGAGGTCCCGGTGCTGACCTCGCTTGTTGAGAAAGTGAGATCTTCCTCCGGTAACACATGTCCTCCCTGCCGTTGCGGACGCTGCAAGTCCGGCGATGCCCAGGGAAGTCCCGGGTTTCGACAACTAGGCCAAAAGGAGACAGTCTTATGACTCAATTCAACTCTCGCAGAATCACTTACGCCGCAGTTCTAACGCTCGGGTTCGTCTCATTGCTGAGTACGACCCTGGTCGCGCAGACCGTAAAGGTGGAAGGTCTAATCAAGTCGCGGAACGGCGACACTATGACACTTCAGACCTCGGATTCCCCGAACCTCGTCGTTCTGCTGACCGACAGCACTCAAGTCGGTCAGGTGCAGGGAGTATTCAAGGCCCGCCGGAAGGAAATGTCGATGGCCGCGCTTATTCCGGGACTCGCTGTAAAGGTCGAAGGAATATACAACGATCAAAAACAATTGGAGGCGAAGTCCGTCGCCTTCAAAGGTGACGATTTGCAACAGGCTCAGTCGATCCAGGCTGGTCTGCATGAAACTCAAGTAGAGGCGCAGAAAAGCAAAGAGGAACTGGCAAAGCAACAGGCCGCATTGCAACAGCAGCAAGCGCAGCTGACGGAGCAGCAGCAGAAAATTGCCGCCAACAAGGTAGCCATTGACGCTGCTGTCGCGCGTTTCGGCCAACTCGACGATTACTACATCCTTGATGAAACCACGATCTATTTCGGCAACGGCCAGGTAAAAGTTGATCCGAAGTACACCCCTCAGTTGCTGGCGTTGGCGGAGAAAGCCAAGACCGTCAACGGCTACATGATTGAGGTAAAAGGCTATGCCTCGTCCGTCGGCAGCGTGGCGTTGAACCAACAGCTCAGTGAGGATCGCGCCAACGACGTGACCAATATCCTGCTTCAGCAGGGTCACGTTCCACTCACCAGAATGTTGGCGCCCGGTGCAATGGGAGAGAGCCACCAGGTTGGCAACGACAACACAGCGGAAGGACAGGCGGAGAATCGCCGCGTGGTCGTGCGCGTTCTGCAGAACAAAGCTATCGCCGGAGTCTAGAGAGGAATCCCTGGCTTCTCAGCCAGTGAGGTCGCAGATCATTCGTCGCGCTTAGACCGACCAGACCGGTTATTCGAAAAGCAAAAGCGCGATCGTGAGAGTCACTCACCGTAGCCAGCGTCTCGGGTGTGGCCAGTGTAATTGGCATTGGAGCGACAGGACGAGGTTTATTATGGAAACGCAGCAAACTTGGGACCTCAAGTGGGGCTTTGCTCGTGTCTTGCTTGCCTGGACGTTTTTCCTTTTCGGGTCAATTCAGCTTTTCTCTCAATCACAACCCTCGGCTTCCCAGCCCGCCCCTTATGAGCTAAACGACGCTCATTTCCATCTGACCAATTACATTCAACAGGGAACAGACATCCGTGATTTTTTGGCCATTATGGGCACGAAGGTCGGACGGGTGGCTCTGTTCGGTATTCCACTTCAGCAGCAATGGTCCTATCAGAATTCCGGCGACTTCGCCCCAACCTATTATTTACAGTCAGACGCTCCTCTCTACTACTACTCCTTCACCGATGCTTACATTGCAATGGCTTATCGTTCTCTATCGCCCGAGCAGCAGGCACGCTTTGATCCGATGATCACTGGGTTCAATCCCGCCGACATGTATGCCGCCGATCATATTCGGCGTGTATTGCAGACGTTTCCTGGCGTGTTCACCGGCATCGGCGAATTCACGGTTCACAAGGAATTTGTTTCCGCAAAAATCTCCGGAGAGAATGCCAGCCTGACCAACCCTGCCCTCGACCGAATTCTCGATTTCGCAGCCGAAGTAGGCCTCGTTGCGCTGATTCACAATGACGTCGACGTACCCTTCCCGAAGGAAGGCGCCGAGCCAGTGTATCTCGCGCAAATGAAGTCGCTCCTCAAACGGCACCCGAATGTCCAGATCATTTGGGCGCACTGCGGTGTGGGACGCATTATTCGTCCTGTGAAGCAACACGCAGGCATGTTGGAGTCCATTCTCGGCGATCCAGGGATGCGCAATGTGTACTTTGATATTTCCTGGGACGAAGTCGCGAAATACATCGTTGCGAGTCCTGAATCCCTTCAAATCACTGCCGATCTCATCAACCGCTATCCAGAACGTTTCCTCTTTGGTACTGACGAAGTCGCTCCGCCAAATCAGGAAAAGTACCTCCGGGTCTACCACCAATACGAACCGTTGTGGAAAGCACTCTCACCCCAAACCAGCGAAAAGGTCCGTAAGGGTAACTACGAGCGGCTCTTTGATGAGGCGCGGGGGAGAGTTCGCGCATGGGAAGCCTCCACGGCGAAGCAGAAAGGCCTATGATTTATGAACCGTATATACGACCAGTTCTTTCTCCTCTTCGCTTGCGCATTATTTGTTGCACAATCCGCGTCTGGCCAGAAGGTTTCCACAACGCTCGACGACAAATATAATTTCTCCGAACATAAGCGTTATGAATGGCGCGAAAATCGCCTGTCGACCCGCCAGCACCCCGACACGAATGAGGTCATGGACCTCAAGATTGTTAAAGCCGTGAACCGGCTCCTCGCCGCAAAGGGTTTTGTCGAGGTCAAAGATAAACCTGATTTTTATATCTTCTACGATGGAGGAGGAAACGTGCAGCTCGGTGCCGGCGGCGCGAGCCAGGCAGGCTCCGGCCCTATTACCACTGCTACCATTGCGCCAGACTACGGACTTGGCAATGGTCCGACGCTGTCTCCCTCTACATGGATGAAGGTAAATGGCCAAATCGAGTTCCACATTGTTGATGCCGCGGCCCGGAAGCCAGTCTGGGAAACGATTTACAGTAAAAACTTCCGTGATCCGGACAAGGCCCTGCAAAACATGGACAAAGAGGTGAATGAGCTGGTCACGAAATCATTCAAAGACTTTCCTCCCAAGGCAAAGAACTAACCTTCCTTGCCTGCTGTTCGATGATCGACAACGTGAACTGAAATGATCCACGACCAGGCCAACTTTATGGGTGTTAGATAGATAAAGGAGACTACCAAGCATGCGATTTAAATTGTTTTGTCTTTTGGCGTTCGCGACATTTTCCCTGCGAGTCCAAGCGCAAGGTCCAGTCTTCAAGATTACTCCAGTGGAAAGCAAGATTAAGTTCGATGTAGAGGCTTCGGTGGCTATCGAGGGGACTTTCGACAAATGGAACGCCACGCTGACATTTGGGTCTACTGATGTCTCGTCGGGCGTTTTGAACATCGAGATTCAAGCGGACAGTGTGGATACGGGAAGCGGAATGAAGAACGGCAAATTAAAGGGTAAAGATTTCTTCTACGTCAAACAGAATCCGTTGATCACGTTTAAGTCAACCAAGATTGAACAGACCGGTCCCGAGACCTTTGCAGTCGATGGCGATTTTACGATACGCGGGGTCACCAGGCACGAGAAGCTGATGCTCACCGTTTCCGGCAAGGGGACAGGCTCCGGCACCATTTCAGGGGTTATGGCCTTTGACCGCAAGGAATACGGAATGAACAGCGGCATACCTTTCATAAAGATTGCCAACCGCGTCGAGGTGAGTGTCAACCTCAAGGGGAATCGAGTCAGTGGTCCACCCCTGGTGTTCAAGCAATAGCCAGCCTGGGTTCTCGATTTTCGCCGCACCCCATTCGTGGCAACACGATCAATCCCTTGGCACCACGGAGGACATCTCAATTTCGGGACGCGTGCGGCACCTGGCCGCTGAAGCCGGAGACTGGCCCGTTGGAAAAAGTTGCCAACCTCGTATGAATTTTCTGCACCGCGGGCTTACGTGTCAGATTACGGGTCACCGTAGGGAAGACTTGTGAACGGCTTCTGAACAGAACCTGCGGAGGAAGCATCGGCAAGTTTTTCGTTGAACGTGACCCCGGGATGTATTCCATCACCAGGAAGTCTTGTCCTTCCTGAGTGTTGAAATCGTAGATGGTCGCGATGTTGGGATGGTCGAGTCTGGAAAGAGTCAGGGCCTCGTGACGGAAGTGGCGGCGGACTCGTTCGTCGGCGATGTCCCGGGGAGGAGAAGCTTGAGGGCGACTTCGCGGTCGAGGTGTTGATCGTAGCCCCGGTAGACGACAGCCATCCCGCCGCGGCCGATTTTTTCATTGATTCGGTAATGAGAAACCTCTTTTCCGACGAGGGGATCTAAGCAGTCGACCTGGCCAGGCATGGGAAGTTCTCCTTCCCATTCACCTTCTATGGCGAATCATACGCCTGCGGCCAGGTCAAACCTCTTGCACGTGAGAACACAGCGGTAATTGGCGATCCGCGTCGTTGCCCGAATCATCGCCTCCACCTCCAACTGTGCACCGCGCTTTTCAGCGGTTTCGCGCTGCACCATCGTCACTTTTGACAATATCCAGCCAAAGATAATCCACCGAGAATGTGCCTCTAGGAGACGATTGAAACGCGAAGGTTCACCTTGAAAGGTGCAGCGGTCCAAGACCTTTCCGTTTTACGGCAGTTCCAACCGCATTCCCTCCGGGCGGGAGAGAGTGCGGGCTGTGCGCTCTGCCGTAATTGAGGGGCTCCCTTCCTTGCGGAGGGGAGCCCTTCTAACCAACTAAAAAATTGGGTCGTTTCCGATCCCCGACAAAAGAGACCATCGCTCACTTTCGGTTGCACTGCTGGATCATCCACCACTAAGTCTTGGCAGTTGACCCCGTCATTATTGCCAGTAGCGATGAGTCGAGCGCCAGGGTAATCTCGCTCCTTATTCCGCAAGCGGCTGTCCGCTCTCGATGCAGCCATCAGCGAGTATGACTTTGGCGGTGCTCTCTCGAGACTAGATGAAATCACAAACGAATACGGTGCCAATTGGGAGCAGGCAAAATGAACAACGCTACCGAGAAAAACTTGTGCTCATAGTGGATGATGCTCCCGCTAACATTCAGGTGGTGCATTCGATTCTGAAGGACGACTTCAAGATCCGAGTTGCCACAAGCGGCGGAAAAGCCCTGGACCTGGTAAGAGCCAAACCGCAGCCGGACCTGATCCTGTTGGACGTCACGATGCCGGAGATGGACGGTTACGAAGTCTGCGGCATCCTGAAAGCCTCCCCGGAAGCCAGGGACATTCCCGTGATCTTCCTCACCGGGAAGGCCGAGGCCGATGACGAGACGAAAGGATTCGAGGCCGGAGCTGTGGACTATATCCACAAACCGTTCTCGCCCGCAGTGGTGAAAGCGCGTGTCCACACACATCTCGTGCTTCGCGAAGCCCGCGAGCAACTCGCCCAGCAACTCTCGCTCATAAATAATGAGCTGGAGATGGCGCGGGAAATTCAATTGTCCATTCTGCCGCAGGAAATTCCCAGGACCAGGGGTCTGGAAATTTCTGCGCGCTACACTCCGATGAGCTCCGTGGCGGGTGATTTTTACGATTTCATCGTCGTTGACGACAAATACGTGGGGATTCTGGTTGCAGATGTTTCCGGGCACGGCCTGCCTGCGGCACTTATCGCCTCAATGCTGCAAGTTGCACTGGCCGCTCAATCCCAACACGCTTTTGATCCTTCGCTGGTTTTGGCCGGACTAAACCGGTCGCTGTGCGGAAAGTTAAAGAATCATTATGTGACGGCGATCTACCTATTCATTGACATGGAAAAGAAGTTCATACGTTACGCCGGTGCGGGACATCCACCTCTTCTGCTGTGGCGCTCATCAACAGGGAGCGCTTCCGAAGTCCTGAAGAATGGCCTGTTACTTGGCTTATTCCCTGAAGAAACCTACTCTGTTGCGGAGGTGCCGGTGGAACCTGGCGACAAGGCTGTCCTTTACACTGACAGAATACTCGAAGCCAGGAGCCCGTCGGCCAGGAATTTGGGATGGATCTCTTGAAGGGGTTTCTCGAATCCAACCACAATCTTACTGCAGGCAAGTTTGCCGATTCCTTGCTCGATGAGTCGTCCGGCTGGTCGCAACATCCGAAGGAACATGGTCGAGAGGACGACATAACCCTCTTGGCCATCGATTTCCAGAGTTTCTGATGATCACACGATCGCACTGAAGAAAGAGCGTACTTTCTCTCCCATCCCAACGGTCGATGAACACCTCACGCGTGGGCTGCTCCAGAAAAGCTCCGAACGGCCGCTTGTTCGTCTGTATAGATTTCGAAGACCCTATCCAGCTGAGTGATCTGCAAAATCCCATGGACCTTTTTCGTCGGATTCAAGAACTTCATCTCGCCATCCTTGGACTTCACTGGCATGTACGCGCCCACCAGCTCGCCCACTCCGGCACTGTCCATGGAATCCACTTCGCCGAAATTGAGGATGATCTTGGTCCGCCCACTCTCGAGTAAATCGTGAATGGTTCGGCGAAGAGTCACACTCGCTTGACCGAGATCGATCGTTCCGTAATCGAGCCTGATTGCCGGCGATTCGTAATCAAGCGTGGCATACACGTCCTTCAACCTGTGCGAGGTACTGCAAGGCCCAGCCGGTGCCTTTCATCCGCCCTGTTTCGTTGCTGGGCTCAAGCCGGCATGACGTATGACACCGGCCTTCGCCCAAAGAGCAGCCCGGCATATCCCTTCGTGAAGCGAAAGGAAAGCAACCGCAAAAGCAAGAATTGTCACTGTTGAAATGGCGAGAAGGAGCAGTACCACGAGGATTTCCTGCACCATGTAGAGCTTTGTCAGGAACCTTATCGCCGCGACGAGTAGCAACGCAGGCACGATCCAAACCCCAACCCGCCATATTTGCTTTCCCCCGCTCTCGGGATGGCTTCTACCTGGCATAGAATCACTCAAGTCAGGCTCTTTCCTCGGTGCGGCAGAGCCAATCGGAATGGAGGTCAATTCTTTGACCGGTATTCTTATGACAGCTCGAAAGGGAGCACGTAACCGTCAAAAGTGCCGGTGCCGTGGCCGGCGACAAAACACGTATCACCCCTCGCCAGGACTGGTGGCCCTTGGCGAACTCCCAATGAGTCAGGAACCGGGAAAGTGGCGTCCTAGTACGCACCCGATTTATGTCATAACGACGCCGGCATTCGGACGGGAGGGCTAAGACAATTGGACTTTATCAATCCTCAACTTTCTGATAGCGTTCAATTACTAAAGGTACGGCCGCCATTTTTGGTCCACGACTGACCGAGACGAAGTTCAGCAAGAGGAAGAACGTTCTTGAGCAGGACCCTCCACCGCCCACGGAGTGCATCAGGGCCCCAGTTCGCCTGAGAAGAAGGTTCTTCTCGACGTTTACAAGTCTGACATTCTGGTTTTATGTCTGCTCTGTCAGTAGGTTTCTAACGCGGAGCTCTATGATCGCCTTAAGGGTGGGAGGTAGCACATCGTGTTGAGCCCCTCCTCGAGCATCGCGAAGCAGAAAGCCCGGTTCCGCACTGCTCTGCTCGCGTGCATGGTGGCTACGCTGTGCTATCTGGCGGCGGAGCTGGGAGGGGTGTTACTCATGAGGGGCCCCCAGCTCTGGCCTCTCTGGCCCGGGTGCGCGGTTTTGGTCGCCCTTCTGTTGCTCGCACCAAGGAAAATCTGGCCGATTCTTCTTCCGGCAGGCCTGGCAGGTTTTGTTGTCTACGACCTGCAGGCCGGCGTTTCGATTG
>JGI12627J18819_10000390_pt1 | contig 14349 bp, 12 predicted proteins | sample TexAe_OM1H0_M2_FD_18819 | JGI IMG/M metagenome (IMG submission 18819)
TCTGGCCGGACTGGATGTCGGCTGGCGAATCCGCAAAGAATACCGCCATCTGGAGAAGCCCGGTGTACGCCAGCCGTTTGCCGAAGACCGTCTGTGCGAAATGGGACGATATGGCCAGAAGACCGGCGCCGGTTGGTATAAGTACGATGAAACCCGGCGCGCGATCCCTGATCTCGAAGTCGCCGAATGGGTGCGCAAGTGGGCGACCGAGGCCGGCATCCAGCAACGTAAGATCTCGCCACAAGAGATCGTGGATCGTTGCATCCTGGCCCTCGTGAATGAGGGCGCGCGCATTCTCGAGGAGGGCATCGCTCTGCGCGCCCTCGACATCGACATCGTTTATCTGAATGGGTACGGCTTTCCAGCGTATCGTGGAGGACCCATGTGGTACGCCGACTCGGTGGGCTTGGAACGGCTCTATGACCGCATTGCAGAGTTCCAGCAACAGCACGGCGAGCTCTGGGAGCCTGCTCCCCTGCTGAAGCAGCTAATGGAGGAAGGCAAGACCTTCGCCGAATTCCGCACGTACCAGGGAGTGACGGCGGCGTGAAAATGGATATCCTGTGCAGACCTCGAGAAGCGGTGTGGTGACGAATGGGCCGCCTTGTTCTGATCCGGCATGCACAAGCGTCCTTCCTCGAAGCAAACTACGACCAGCTTTCTGCGATCGGCGAGGAGCAGGCTCGCCGATTGGGACAATACTGGGTACGACTGAAACTGTCGTTTCATCGCGTCTACTCGGGGCCAAGGGTCCGTCAAAAAGACACTGCCAGGATAGTGGCTGCGGTCTACCGCGGTGCCGGACTTGCCTTTCCCGAGCCAGTGATGATGGAGGAATTCGACGAATACCACGGCGACGCCATCCTGGAGCAAGGTCTCCCGCAACTGCTCGAAAGCAGCAACGAGGTTCGCGAACTGCATCGCGCGTTTCAGAACTCGAGCAACTCGCACCGGCGACAGGCGACCTTTGAGAAGATGTTTGAGGCTGTGATTACCAAGTGGGTCAACGGAGAAATCGTGCTCCCCACGGTAGAGTCGTGGACTGGGTTCTGTAACCGGGTGGACCGCGGACTGTCGCAATGTATGTCCGCGAATGGTCGAGGTCAACAACTCGCGATTTTCTGTTCCGGTGGACTCGTCGGGGTAGCGATGAGGCGCGCTTTCCAACTCTCTGCACACGACACTTTGCGAGCGTCCTGGATGGTGCGGAACTGTGCCTGCAGCGAATTCCTGTTCTCGAACGATCGTTTTACTCTGAGTAGCTTTAACGGCTTTCCATATTTAGACGACGCCTCGTTGCTTACGTATCGCTAGCATTTGTCACCACAAGCAGGTGGGAGAGTCCAGGGAACCTGACGAGCCTGACATGGCTGACCTTCAAGATCATCCAACTGTCGTACGGTCAGGGGAAGAACTGGACCTTGGCAGGCTCGAACCGCTCCTACGCAGCCATTTTCCCGACGTCCCCGGCGCGCTTAGCGTTGCACAATTTCCCAGTGGCCATTCGAACTTGACGTATCTGGTGTGTCTGGGCGACCGGGAGATGGTGCTGCGCCGTCCTCCATTCGGCAGTAAGGTCAAAAGCGCGCACGATATGACCCGCGAGTACCACGTGCTCTCGAAGTTGCATGTCGTTTATCCGCAAGCTCCAAGGGCGCTGCTGTACTGTGAAGACCCGTCGGTGCTCGGTTGTCCGTTCTACGTGATGGAACGGTTACGAGGGATCATCCTGCGCAGAAATCCTCCTGAAGGATTGGCGATTGGCGCTGAGACGGCCCGCCAGTTGAGCGAAGCGTTTGTCGACAATCTTGCCCGACTTCACGGACTGGACTACACGGCCATCGGGTTGGCGGAGTTGGGGAAGCCGCAAGGCTATCTGGGTCGTCAAGTTGAAGGCTGGATCGAGCGCTACCACGGTTCCCGAACTCACGATCTTCCGGAAGTGGAAAAAGTCTCTGTCTGGCTGAAGGAGCACAAGCCTCGCGAGTCCGCCTGCGCGTTGATTCACAATGATTACAAATACGACAATGTCGTGCTCGATCCCGCCAACATCACCAGGATCGTGGGCGTGCTCGATTGGGAGATGTGCACCATCGGTGATCCGCTCACCGACCTCGGCACGGCCCTGGCTTACTGGATCGACCCGCAAGACCCCGAGGAACTAAAACGCATCCGCTGGGGCCCTACAACCTTGCCGGGCACGTTGACGCGGACACAACTCGTGGAGCGCTATGCTCTGACTACCGGCAGGGATATCAGCCAAATGGTTTTTTACCGCGTTCTCGCGCTCTTCAAAGTGGCGGTCATTATCCAGCAGATTTATTACCGGTATCATCACGGTCTGACTAAAGACACTCGCTTCGCATCGCTGCCGGAGGTGGTCGAGGTTCTCTTGCGTGCAGCCTTACGGTCAGCCGCTGACGGTTCCCTTTGATCGATGAATCGACCTGGCATTACTAAGGAACTCTGGGTTAGAGGTAATAACGAATCACCCACTCCGCCACGCAGCAGGGCTTCACTGAATTTTCGCCTTCGACGACCACCGAAAACGTAGCTTCCATACTGTCCGAAATGTCCTTGAACGCCTGCAGCATGAAACGCGCCCGGATCCTGGAGCCGGCAGGAACGGGGGATGGAAAGCGGACTCGATTCAGGCCGTAGTTAACACTCATCCGCACCCCGCCGATCTGAATTGCCTGCTGCAGAAAATGACTCAGTATCGAAAGCGTCAAGAAGCCGTGGGCAATCGTAGTGCCGTAAGGTGAATCCCGCTGTGCACGTTCGCGATCAATATGAATCCACTGCCGGTCCTCGGTCGTTTCCGCAAAATACCGTATTCGGTCCTGCGTGATTGAGAACCATTCCGTAGTTGCGATTTCCTGACCCACGAAGCGCGCCAGGGAATGCGGCGTTTCCAGGACTAGTGGCGGCATGCAATTCTCCGGTTACCGGCTTCCAGAGGAACGCGGTATGCGGCGGTCTTTCGTGCCTCGCGCATCGAGAAATATGTAGGTGACAAGAGCAGTGCCGATCAATCTGGCATGCTCATCGGTCAGGTCAACGCTTCCCGTGCAAAGGGTCGAGCCTATGCGAAGAAGGTGCGAACGCGCGAAGATATGGCCCTGGGTGACGGGACGAAAATAGTTGATTTTCAACTCGACCGTAGAGGTGGCACGCTTGCCTCCGAAATGGCGATAGATGGCAACGCCCACGGCCGCGTCTGCCATGCTCGCGGTCAGGCCACCGTGAGCAACCCCTGCGCTGTTTTGCAACTCGCTGCGCAGTGTGCACACGATGGTGATGCCGTCCCGATGCAGGCGGTGCAGCCGCATCCCAACCAGCACATTGAAAGGCACTGTGGTCAATAACGCGCGCACCTGTCGAGCTGTCAGTTTTCGGGAGCTCAATTTGTGTCAGTCCACGGCGATACCAGGCACATCAGCGTGGCAGCACTTGCGCACGCGACTTATCCTGCTTTCCGAGTTCCAGCTTGGCAACTGCTTCCGTGTGCACTTCGTCCGGGCCGTCGGCCAGCCGCAGCGTGCGAACATTGGCCCACGCAGAGGCAAGAAAAGTATCTTGCGAAACGCCCGCACCCCCGTGCGCCTGAATACTTCGGTCCAGAACTCGTAGCGCCACTTTGGGCGCGATCACCTTGATCATGGCGATCTCCGCCCGCGCTGCTTTGTTGCCCACCGTGTCCATCATGTAGGCAGCTTTCAGGGTCAATAGACGGGCCTGCTCGATCTCCATGCGCGAGATAGCAATGTCGGCACGCAGGGTTCCCTGTTCGGCCAGCGGTTTGCCGAAAGCCACGCGCGCTTGCACACGTGCGCACATAATTTCGAGTGCGCGCTCGGCCACTCCGATACAGCGCATGCAGTGATGAATGCGGCCGGGACCCAGCCGTCCCTGCGCGATCTCAAAGCCTCGTCCCTCGCCCAGCAAAATGTTCGAGACCGGAACTCGGACATTTTTGAAAACGACTTCACCGTGTCCATGGGGCGCATGATCGTAGCCGAACACGGTCAGCAACCGCTCGACCTTCACTCCCGGTGTGGACATAGGCACCAACACCATCGACTGCTGCTGATAACGAGGTGCTGAAGGGTCGGTCTTGCCCATGAAGATGGCGATCTCGCAGCGCGGGTCGCCCGCACCCGAAGCCCACCACTTACGGCCGTTGAGGACATACTCGTCGCCGTCGCGAACGATGCTCGCCTCGATGTTGGTCGCGTCCGACGAGGCAACTGCAGGTTCGGTCATCGCAAAGCACGAGCGAATCTCACCGGCGAGCAGCGGCTTCAACCAGCGCTCCTTTTGCTCCTGCGTGCCGTATCGCGCCAGCACCTCCATGTTCCCAGTATCGGGCGCCGAGCAGTTGAAGACCTCGGGAGCTATTACGCTGCGGCCCATGATCTCGCATAAGGGCGCGTATTCGAGGTTGGTAAGCCCCGCCCCCTGCTCATCCTCGGGCAAGAACAGGTTCCACAGGCCCGCCGCCCGAGCTTTTGGCTTGAGTTCTTCCACCACGGCCGTCGGCGACCACCGGTTGCGTTCAATCTCATCCCGGAAGCGCTGCTCGTTCGGATAGACGTGTTCGTCCATGAAGCCCTGCAAACGGCGTTGCAGGTGTTCGATCTTCTTGCCGAATGCAAAATCCATGGGCGTTGCCTACGTTTCCCGCTAGAACGGGGATGCGGGTTCGATGCTCGGGTTCCACGGGCTGAGCCTTCCCGGGTGTTTAACTCAGCGGCCGCGTCCGATCCGCTCTGTTCCAAACCCTCGCGGGCGTAGACGGGACGCGCGTGATTATATAGAAATCCCATCGTGGGAGTCTCGATCAGGACTGCGGACCGAGGAATGGACCGTCACCAACAGGGTGACGAGGCTGAAGCTGCTTAGAGAGCATTGGGGGCAGGTTGCGATTGGATGACGACGCGGAGCAGAAGTTGATTGCTGCCGCGAAATCACTCGGTTGGAGCCGGTTGCAGTGCCCGTGCTGGGAGGCATTACGCCGAAGAAACTGCCTGACGGCGCCTTGCTAGACGGTTGCTTACTCGAGGAAAGTGTCATCCCCAGCTGCCTAACGAGATGTTGGAAGTCTCCAAATCGAATTTCGTAATCCGCAGGTCCTCAGTCACGGTCAGTGCCGGTTCCGGTGGCCGTTGGCTCTGATCAGCGTTCCCTTGAGCGCTTTCAGTATCCCAGAATGACTCGATTCCCAAAAGAGGTGAGTGAACACAATTTGACCCCTTCGCCTTTCCTGGAGGACAATAGTTGCCCTTGGTCAGTGCTAGGGTTTCGGCATCATCGAAGCAGGTTTCAGTCGGGACCGCAGTTCCAGTAGGATTCGGTCATGAAACAGGGCCTGAGACGGGGACCGCGGATGACCACATACTCAGACGGGGGCAAGAACCTGAGACAGATTCAGCATATCCAATCCATTGTCGAACCGTTGCAAGTGGACTAGACGTTTGTACCGCAGCCTTGGAGGCTGGTTTAGCAGCGAACGGCGAATCATGAGCGGCGAAAATGGCATGGACTTGTTTTGAGTCCTTATGTGAGGCTTCTCATCAAATCGTTGCTGAAAAGGTTCTGCTACGAGGGTGTGCTCTCGATACTTTATCGACCGATGTCATAGCCTTAAATTGACGGGGTGAGTCCCGCCACGAGACGCTGCATTGGCCGGCTGAAGCACGAGAGATCACTCCTTCAACGCGGCGAGCAGGCCGCCGGAGATCAGCATGATCAATGTCTCGAAACGTACACTTCTAATTGGCGGGCTCTTTTGCTTGATCGTGATTGGGCTGATCATCGGAGCTGTTCGCCCATCAAAGCATGCTCTGGGCGCGCCTGGCGGCACGCCGGATGTCGAGGTGGTCAAGGTCCAACAAGAAGATGTTCCGATTTACGGGGAATGGATCGGCACTTTCGACGGTTTAGTGAACGCCGACGTTAGGGCGGAAGTCACAGGATATTTGTCAAAACAAGGTTACCAGGAGGGCGCATTCGTCAAGCAAGGTCAGCTTCTTTTTCAGATTGACCCACGTCCGTTTCAGGCTGCGCTTGACCAAGCCCAAGGCCAACTAGCACAGGCCAAGGCCTCACTGGCTAATGCCCAGGCGGTGCAAGGCCGAACTCAACTTGATGTGACACGTTACACGCCTCTGGCGCTGGAGCAGGCGGCCAGCCAGCAGGATCTCGACAATGCCGTGCAGAACAACCTGGCGGCAATCGCTACTGTGGAAACGGCGAAGGCGCAAATCAAGACTTACGAGGCCGCCGTCGAAACCGCGAAGATCAATCTAGGGTTCACGCAGCTTATTGCTCCCATTGATGGCATCGCAGGACAAGCCCAACTCCAGGTTGGCGCCCTAGTGACGCCAAGCAGTGGAATAGTAACGTCTGTTTCGACCGTTGACCCAATCAAAGTTTATTTCACCGTCGGCGAACCTCAATACCTGGCATGGCGGAAACGCTTCCCCACGGAAACCAGTAGCGAGGCGGCGGGCAAATCTCTGCACCTCCAACTGATTTTGGCGGACGGCTCAACCTATTCCCACGAGGGCAGGTTCTACTTTGCCGATCGCCAAGTCAATGAGAGCACGGGTGCAATTCGGATCGCAGGACTGTTCCCCAATCCCGGAAGCGTGCTGCGACCGGGCGGCTATGCCAAAGTTCGTGCAGTTATCTCGACCCAACATGACGCGCTTCTTGTTCCGCAACGTGCGGTATCAGAACTCCAGGGGGGCTACCAGGTTGCAGTGGTAGATAGCAACAACAAAGTCAGCATTCGAACGGTAACTGTCGGCGACCGTGTCGGCACGCGGTGGATTATTGCCGACGGGCTGAATCGCGGAGAACGAGTCGTCGCCGAAGGAGTTCAGAAAGTGCGAACCGGTGCACAAGTGAACCCCAAGACCTTCGGCACGGACGCCAAGGACAAATAATCCGATGTCGAAGTTCTTCATCAACCGTCCCATCGTCGCCATGGTGATTTCCATCATTTTGGTGCTGGTGGGGACCCTCACCATCCTGGCTTTGCCTGTCGCGCAGTTTCCCAACATCACCCCGCCGGAAATCCAAGTACTGGCCACTTACGTCGGAGCGGACGCGCAGACCCTCGAGCAAGCGGTTGCCACGCCCATTGAGCAGCAGATGAATGGGGTGGACAACATGAACTACATGTACTCGCTGAATGCTACCGGGAACACGAATACCACTCTGATCGTGGACTTCGACGTAAAAACCGATCCGAATACAGACTTCATTTTGACGCAAGCGCGCGAGACTCAGGCCGCTTCTCAGCTTCCCCCCGACGTCATTAATTATGGAGTCACGGTTCGAAAGTCGGTCACCGCGCCGCTGATGCTGTTCGCGCTTTACTCGCCGCGTGGAACTTATGATGCCGGGTTTCTGGCGAACTACGCATTCATCAATCTCGTCGACCCGATCACCCGCTCACAGGGGATTGGAAACGTGCAGGTGTTCGGTGCGGGGCAGTACGCGATGCGGCTCTGGGTACGACCCGACCAGCTAGCCAAGCTGGGCATCACCGTTCCGGAAATCGTCAGCGCCATTCAGGAGCAAAACACTGTGAACCCGGCGGGGAAAGCGGGGGGAGAGCCTGCGCCGAAAGGACAGGAATTTACCTACACGGTGCTCGCGCAGGGGCGTCTCTTATCGCCGGAAGAATTCGGAAGCATTGTTGTTCGCGAAACCCCCGATGGCGGGATCGTCCGGGTCCGCGATGTGGCTCGAATCGAGCTTGGGTCGCAGGACTACAGCATTGCTGGCCGTTTTAATGGGAAGCCGAGTGCCGTTGTTGCCGTATACCAGTTGCCGGGCTCAAACGCAGTCGAGGCCGCCAATGGGGTGAAGAAGTTGATGGCGCAAATGAAGCAGAGCTTTCCGGAAGACGTCGACTATGCCATTGCGCTGGATACCACACGCGCAGTCACGCAGGGCATGAAAGAAATTGTTGAGACTCTGTTGATCGCCCTCGCGCTCGTAATTCTCGTTGTCTACCTGTTCTTACAAGGGTGGCGCGCAACCCTGATTCCTCTCCTTGCCGTTCCCGTTTCTCTTGTGGGGACATTCGTACTGTTCCCGCTGTTTGGTTTTTCCCTTAATACGCTTTCTCTCTTTGGTCTGGTGTTGGCGATTGGGCTGGTGGTGGACGACGCCATTGTTGTGGTCGAAGGCGTTGAGCGGCACATCGAGGAGGGCATGACGCCTAAGGCCGCCGCGCTAAAAGCAATGGAAGAACTAGCTGGCCCGGTTGTTGGTATCGCCCTGGTTCTCTCCGCCGTGTTCGTGCCTACGGCCTTTATTCCGGGTATCACTGGCAGGCTCTATCAGCAGTTCGCGGTCACGATTGCGATCAGCGTGCTTCTGTCGGCGTTCAACGCTCTTACGCTAAGTCCTGCGCTGGCTGCGCTGCTACTTCGTCCGCGACAGCCCAGCCGCGGACTGTTGAGGAGATTCTTCGATTGGTTCAACCAGGTGTTCGAGCGGGCGACAAATCAGTACGTTCGTTGGAGTGGAGTGCTGCTCCAGAAAACTTTCGTCATGATTGTGCTGCTCGTTGCGTTCAGCATAGCGGCGGGATTTTTCGCAAATCGCGTGCCCTCAAGTTTTCTCCCTGACGAGGACCAAGGTTATGCTTACATCAATTTGCAACTGCCAAACGGAGCCTCGTTGGAACGCACAACGCGGGTGGTGGCCGACGTCGAAAACATCCTGAGAAATACCCCGGGTGTTCAATACTCGACAAGCGTCGTAGGGTTCAGTTTGCTCAGTTTTGTTCGCACCAGTTACAACGCATTCTTCTTTGTGACGTTTAAACCATGGGATGACCGAAAGACCGGAGCCGAACAATTTCAAGCAATCAAAGCACATCTCAACCAGCAATTGAGTAAATTGCCCGCGGCAATTGCTTTCAGCTTTTCCCCACCCGCGATTCCGGGCGTCGGTACATCCGGCGGATTCACATTTGTACTCGAGGACCGCGCCGGCAACGACGTTCAGTTCCTCACCAAAAATCTCGCTACCTTCCTCGACGCTGCGCGCAAGCGACCGGAAATTGCCGGATTGAGCACGACTTTTCTGCCCAGCGTCCCCCAACAATTTGTCGAGGTTGACCGCGACAAAGTGTTGAAGCAAGGCGTGAACCTGAACGACGTCTATCGAACGATTCAGGCCTTCATGGGCGGCTATTTCATCAACTACTTCAACCGCTTCGGTCGCCAGTGGCAGGTTTACATCGAAGCGGAAGGTGAGGATCGCGCCAAAGCGGAGAACGTTGGACAATTCTATGTTCGTAATAACCGCGGAGAGAACGTGCCGCTGTCTACCCTTACCACCATCAAGCCGCGCCTGGGACCGGAATTTACCATGCGATTCAATGAGTATCGTTCAGCCCAGATTAACGGCAGCGCAGCGCCCGGTTACAGCGCGGACCAGGCCAGCGCCGCTCTCGAAGACGTTTTCAAACAGACCATGCCGCGTGAGATGGGCTTCGACTACTCCGGGATGTCGTTTCAGGAGCAGAAGGCCCGGCAAGGTGTGCCACCTTCGGTGATCTTCGGGCTTTCGTTGCTCTTTGTCTTCTTGATCCTTGCCGCCCTCTATGAAAGCTGGTCGTTGCCTTTCAGCGTGCTGCTCAGTACGCCGGTAGCGATCTTCGGAGCTTTTTTCATTTTGTGGCTGCGCCGCGTAATCCTGAGTGCGTTCCTGCCTCCTTTCATGGTTCAAATTGAGAGTGACATTTACTCGCAGATCGGACTAGTCATGCTGATCGGGCTCGCTGCCAAAAACGCGATTCTTATCGTGGAGTTCGCCAAGGATCAGTATGAGCATGGGAAATCGCTTTCGGAGGCAGCACTTGAAGGCGCCAAGCTTCGGCTGCGGCCTATCTTGATGACCTCCTTCGCGTTTATTCTTGGCTGCGTCCCGCTATGGATTGCAAGCGGCGCTGGTTCAGTGGCCCGCCAGATCATGGGAACCACAGTTATCGGGGGAATGATCGCCGCCAGCGCGATCGGAATCTTCTTCGTGCCGGCCATTTTTTACGTGGTGGAAAAATGGTCCGGCGCCGGCAAGGAACCCGCTTCCGGGATGTTGCCGGCAACGCCCAGCCCAGCGCCCGGAGATTGAGATGTGCCATAACACGACGGGTGGGAAAAAATCGGTGGAGCTGCGCAACATGAAGCTCACAAACTTGCTGATTGTGGTCTTGATCTGTGGCATGTTCGCCGGTTGCAAGGTCGGCCCCAATTACCATCGGCCGTTGGTTCAGACTCCGACCACGTATCGTGATCTGCAGGCAACTCCCCAGCTTCAGGCTCAGGCCGCCTCTTATGCGGATTTACCGTGGTGGCAGGTCTTCCAGGATCCGAAATTACAGGAGCTCATTCGCACCGCGCTCAAGCAAAACTACGATTTGCAACTTGCAACCGAGCGCATCAACGCTGCTCGAGCTCAGCTCGCGATCACACGCTCGAACCTGTTCCCCCAGGTGCAAGGGAACGGCAATTTCTCGGGGGGAAAAGAGTCCAATTTTCAAAGCACGTTCAACTTCCTGACTCTAGCGGCGGACGCGGCCTTCCAGGTGGATTTGTTCGGGCGCCTGCGTCGCGCGACGGAAGCGGCGCGCGCCCAGCTCCTCGCGACTGATGCCGCGAGGCAAACGGTTATATTGACCCTGGTCAGCGACGTCGCAAGCGACTACTTCGCACTCCTGCAACTTGATTTGCAACTTCAAATCACGAACGAGACGGTAAAGACACAAGTCGATTCGGTCAAACTCACTACGCTGCGCCTTCAGCACGGTGTGGCCACGAAGCTGGATGTTCTCCAGGCTCAACAGGTCCTCGACACCGCGAATGCGCAGGTTCCTGACTTGGAGCGGCAAATCGCTCAAGAGGAAAACGCCATCAGTATTCTGCTGGGCAATTACCCGCAGGATGTGCCGCGGGGGCTTCCTCTGATCGAGCAACCACTCCCGCCAGAGGTGCCGCCCGGACTGCCTTCCACAATCATAGAGCGCCGGCCCGACATTCGCGAGGCCGAACAGAACTTGATTGCCGCAAACGCCGAAATTGGAGTTGCCAAAGCGCAGTTCTTTCCGCAAATCGCGCTGACCGGTTCCGGCGGTGGAGCCTTCGGAAGAAGCAGCGTCTTCTCGAGCTTGATGAGTTCGCAGGTCGGAATCTGGTCTTATGGCGCTCAGGTGAGCCAGCCAATTTTCACTGGGGGCGCGTTGAAGGGCAATCTCCATCTGGCTGAATCGCAGAACCGGCAGGCTCTCATCGCTTATCGACAAGCCATCCAGCTAGCTTTCGGGGACGTTTCCGATGCATTAATCGGCTATCAGAAACTCCACCAAGTCCGGGTTGCGCAGGAGACGACGGTCAAGGACCTCCAGGATACAGTCGGTACGTCCCTGGTACGCTATCGCGGCGGCATTACCACCTACCTCGAGGTATTAGACGGCCAGCGATCGCTCTATTCCGCCGAACTCACGCTCGCGCAGGCGCGAGGCAACGAATATCAGAGCCTCGTGCAACTATATCGGGCACTTGGAGGGGGCTGGCAGCCATAGTCATGGCATCGAGCTACCGCTTGCGATAAAGATCAACCCAACTTGTGACTGAGACGCCAGGAATGTCCACAGCGACGGCCTCCGATGACCGCGAATCCTGAACATTGGAAAGAGGCGTTGCAACCGTTGATGTGCAGGACCGCATAGCTGCTCCGATCCTTGCTCTCTATCCTTATTACTACAGCCAGCCAGGGCATTCAGTTTCTGTGGTTGGCGGTCTCTTCCCGGGCGGAATTGGGTGCCGAGGTGCTGTTCCTACGTAAACAGTTAGCGTTCTACGAGGAACACGAAGTTCAGCCCCGCAAGCTGACCTACGCAGCGCGGCTACCCTTGGCGCTATGGTCTCAACTATTCAACTGGAGAGCGGCATTGGTGGTCGTCAAACCGGAGACCCTAGTCGGTGGCATCGCAAGGGGTTCGAGCTGGGTGGGCGGTGGAAGTCGCGGTTGGGACGACCGGCGGACTGCACACGAATATCGGCTGGAGACGCTCGCCGCGTGAGATCGAACGCACTATCTGCGGACTACAACTGCAAAATCATTTTTCTCTGCCTTAACTTTACCGAAGTTGTACTGAACTTCCGTGCTTAATCGGCGGTCGCTTGCGGCCACTCTTCCCCTTCGCGGTTTTGATTCAGCTGGTGTAGGTAGTTTTCCCGGGCTCGCCGCGAGATACCGAGCTTCTTCATTTTGGAAAGCAAGGTTGTCCGCTTCAGTCCAAGGCTGGCCGCTGCACCAACCGGTCCTCCAATCACCCAACCTGCGGCCTTGAGTGCCCGCAAGATCAGGGCTCGTTGCGAATCCATGAACGTGCCCTCCGAAAGAGTCGTGGTGGGCGCATCCTCTTTCGAGCTAGGCAGAGGATTCGGAAGCACTCCGTTATCCGAGCGAATGACGGCCCGCTCAACGAGGTTTTGCAGTTCCCGCACATTGCCTGGCCAAGAGTGTGCGATCAGCGCATTCATCGTTGTCTGCGGTATCTGGTCAATGTGCTTCCTCATTCGTCGGGCAAATACCTGGACAAAATGCGAGACCAGGTGTGCTATGTCCTCTCGGCGTTCTCGCAGGGGTGGAACCAGGACAGGGAAAACGTTCAACCGATAATAAAGATCACTGCGGAACTCATTCCGCCTGACCATCTCGGTGAGATCACGATGTGTGGCTGCAATCAGGCGGACGTTGATCTGATGAGTCCGGCCGCTTCCCAACCGCTCGAACTCCTTTTCTTGCAGGACCCGGAGAAGCTTTGGCTGCAAAGCCAGGGGAATGTCTCCGATTTCATCAAGAAAGAGGGTCCCCGTATCCGCCATTTCAACGCGGCCAATCTTCTGCGCGGCAGCTCCTGTAAACGCACCCTTCTCGTGCCCAAAAAGCTCGCTCTCCAGCAGATCGAACGGAATCGCTGCGCAATTGAGGCTGACGAATGGGCGGTGGCACCGTGGGCTGATTTTGTGAATGGCACGCGCAATCAATTCTTTGCCTGTACCCGTCTCCCCAAGGACAAGCACAGTAGAATCGGTAGGTGCTACTCGTTCCACTTCCAGCAATACGGATTCCAGAGCAGGACTGTGGCCGATGATTCCTTCAAAGCTACGCTTAGGGCAATGCTTTTCATTTCGGAGAACTCTGTTGTCGCCTTCCATAACTCACCCCACAGACTTTGTGTAAAGCAAACCGCAGCGAGCCGAAACACATGATGCTAACGTCCGAATGACGCCCTAGTTACTTGGTCTTCGCGTTGCCTCCGTCTTGTCGCAAGGCTGCGCGAATGGTTTGGAGAAGAAGCCCGTCATTAAATGGTTTGCTTAGAAATGCAACAGCACCGGCTTGCAATGCTTGCTGACGCGATTCTTCCTTGTCGTAAGCGGTAATGAAAACGACAGGAACCTTGTAGCCCGCGGCGGCAAGTTGGCTTTGCAGTTGTAGCCCATTCATGCCCGGCATCTGGATGTCAATGATGAGACATGATGTTTCGTGCAGCTGGCCAGACTTCAGGAAACTTTCGGCAGATTCGAAGGCCGCCGCGTGAAAGCCAAAAGACTCGATGAGCAGTGTTGTGGTCCTTCGGATGGACTCGTCATCGTCAACCAGTGATATGAGATTCTTTCTTACTCCCAATTGTCCCTGTAAAGCTGAACGAATGGTTTGAAGTAAAATCTCGTCACTAAATGGCTTGCCGAGAAATGCAACGGCACCAGCTTGCAATGCCCGCATACGGGATGCTTTATCGTCGTAAGCGGTGATAAAAATGATTGGGATCTTGCAATCCAGGGCAGCGAGCTTGCTTTGAAGCTGTAGCCCACTCATGCCGGGCATACGCACATCAACGATGAGACAGGATGTCTCGTGCAACTCGGCAGACCTCAGAAAAAGTTCCGCAGATTCGAACCCTGCCGCTCGAAACCCAAAAGACTCGATGAGCAGGGTTGAGGTCCGGAGAACGGAGGCATCATCGTCAACAACCGAGATTAGATTCGTTAACACTCTCAACTCCAACTTGAGGTGAGGCTATTCCCCGCACGGAGGAAAATCTATTGGGTGTTGGTATTTCTGGATCCGCAAAAAGGAGGATAGGCGTAAACTTTGGCTTACGAGGCTTTGACCTTCTCGATCATTTGTATCAATTCGGCAAGCGATGCTGCATGCATCTTCTCCATTGCTCGGCTACGCTGGACCTTTACGGTACTCTCGGCGGTTCCGAGTTGAGCAGCAATTTGTTTATTGAGCATTCCCGCAACCACC
>JGI12627J18819_10000391_pt1 | contig 14347 bp, 10 predicted proteins | sample TexAe_OM1H0_M2_FD_18819 | JGI IMG/M metagenome (IMG submission 18819)
TGCCCGCCTCGCTGAAATGCGAAAACAGCTTCTGATTCCCGTTGCGAGCGACGAGATCCTAGAAGCGCCTTGGGAGGCCGGCGATCCTGCCGGCGCTCATGATCGGGGTAGCGATTGCAGCGACGGCACCGCGACGAAACAAGCCCCAGGTAGCCGGGTCTCGTAACCGCATCACTCGGTCGGCAACCTGCTCGGCACTCGCGCAGTTCCGGAGCATCGCGGGCGACTTGAAATGCAAAGGCGTTGCGGACGGCTCTCTCGTCGACCTGTGTCCGACCGAGAGCGCGCTCGCACGCCGACAGGGCAAGCAGATGCATGATCGAACTCACACCTCGAAGCCTTTGGTCCGCGCGAGACCGCCGGAGCTCAAGGAGTCTGGCCGCGACCTGCGCATCGATGCCTGCCGTGGTATCGCGCTATGGTGCATCTTTCTGGACCATGTCCCCAACAACATCGGAAGCTGGCTGACACTGCGAAACTACGGTTTCAGCGATGCGGCGGAAGTGTTTATGTTCATCTCGGGCGTGACCTGCGCGCTGGCCTACGGTCGGGCACGCCAGCACGAGGGTTGGAGCGGCGTGATCAGCCGTTCGCTGCGGCGAGGGTGGGACATATATGCCGCCTTTCTGCTGCTCACGCTCGCTTGCGCCGTCATAGTTTACCTCGCGGGCGGCGACCATCTTGCCGATGAGAGCAATACGCGCATTCTGTTCGAGCATCCGGGCGCGGCGCTCGCGCACGCTGCGATCCTGCAATACCGTCCCGTCAACACCGACATCTTGGCGGTTTTCGTGATTTATCACGCTTTGTTCGCGCCGCTGCTGTGGCTGCTGCTGCGCGTGCCGAACGTGACGCTTGGTGCCTCGTTGTTGCTTTATGTGCTCGTGCACGTCTTCGGCTGGACCGTCCCCGCCTGGCCCAACCACGTCTGGTTCTTCAATCCGCTGGCCTGGCAGCTTCTGCTTGTGTTGGGCGCGTGGTGGGTTATCGAGGGGAAGAGATTCCGGCCGTGGGTGACCTCGCGCACGGCGCTGGTCCTTGCCGTTCTCTATCTGGTTTTCAGCCTGATCATCGCATTGAGCTGGAGCATCAAGCCGCTGGAACCGCTGATCCCGCAGGTCCTGACCAAGCTGCTTTTCCCACTGGACAAATCCAATCTCAGTCCGCTGCGACTGCTGCATTTTCTTGCTCTTGCGATTCTGGCGGTACGGTTTGTGCCTCGCAATTGGCAGGGTCTAATGACACCGGTGATGCGTGGCGCGAGGTACTGTGGTGAGAACTCGCTGCCAATCTATTGCCTCGGCGTTCTGCTGGCACTCGCCAGCCACGTGGCTCTGCTCGAAATCTCGGATGGGCGTGTGATGCAGATCGCGCTCAGTCTTGGTGGCATCCTGGTGACGATCCTCGCCGCGATGCTTCTGAACTCGATCAGGATCAAACCCAGGCGGCAACCACTTCGCGATATGTCTCTAGAGCATGATGATTTCAGGTTGGCGCGCAGCCTGATTTTTTGAAGTTTGGCTGGAGCATGCTATCCTGCGAGGATTGCGATAAACGTTTCTCGCCGTAGTCCAAAATTGGGCTGGCCGCCAATAAGACAGTCGGTAGAGCCAATGCAGCAGATTGCGGACTGGCTCAATACACTTGGCCTAGGGCAATACGCGCAGCGCTTTGCCGAGAACGACATTGATTCAAGCGTTCTGTGCGATCTGACCGACCATGACCTCGAAAAGATCGGTGTCTCGCTCGGCCATCGCAAGAAGATATTGCGCGCGATTGCCGAGCTCGATGGGCCCCGACCCAGACCCGCGCCTGTTGCTCGGACCGAGGCCGAGAGACGTCACCTCACGCTGATGTTCGCTGACCTTGTTGGTTCGACAGCGCTCTCGACAGGGCGCGACCCTGAAGACTTGCGGGAAATCATTGGCGCGTACCATCGCTGCTGCGCCGAACAAATCGAGAAGTTCGGGGGATTCGTTGCGAGATACCTGGGCGACGGCGTACTCGCCTATTTCGGCTATCCGCAGGCGGATGAAGATGATGCCGAACGCGCAATAAGCGCCGGGCTGGCATTGGTCGCGTCCGTAGCAGGACTCGATGCCGGTCCGGGGTTAAGATTGCGAGCGCGAATTGGGATTGCGACTGGCTTGGTGATCGTCGGTGATCTCATCGGGGATGGTCCGTCGCGGCAGTGCGAGGTGGTCGGCGAGACGGCCAACCTGGCCTCGCGGCTTCAGGCGCTGGCCGAGCCGGACACGGTTGTGATCGACGGCAGCACCCGCCGCCTCGTCGGTGGACTCTTCGAATATTTCGCTCTCGGCAGCGTGTCCATCAAAGGCTTCGGCGCGCCGGTACCGGTCTGGCGAGTCATCGGTGCGAGCGCCGTCGATAGCCGCTTCGAGGCCTTGCGCGTGGCCAGAACACCACTGCTCGGCCGTGATGAGGAGATCGAGCTGCTGATGCGCCGCTGGCAGCAGGCCAAACGCGGCGATGGCTCGGTCGTGCTGATATCGGGTGAGCCCGGCATCGGCAAATCGCGCCTCGCCGAGACCGCGCTGGAGCGGCTGAGCGATGATCCCCACATCCCCCTGCGCCGTTTCTGCTCGCCGCATCACCGGGACAGCGCGCTATTTCCGACCATCTCACAGATCGAGCGGGCAGCGCGATTCCGGCGTGACGATACGGACCAGCAACGGTTGGACAAGCTCGAGGCGCTGCTCGCGGAGGCAAACGCTGACCTTAGCGAGGCCCTCCCTCTGATCGCAGACCTGCTGTCCGTGCCAACAGGCAATCGCTATCCGACGCTCAGCCTCACACCGCAGAAGCGCAAGGAGAAGACGCTTCGGGCCCTCCTCGCCCAGCTCGAGGGACTGGCATCGCGCCGGCCAGTGCTGATGGTGTTCGAGGACGTGCACTGGATCGACCCCACCTCGCTCGACCTGTTGGATCTCATCGTCGACCGGGTGGCCACCCTCCACGTCTTGCTGATCATCACTTTCAGGCCAGAGTTCGCGCCGGCCTGGATCGGACGTTCGCACGTGACATTGATCAGCCTCGGTCGTCTGCCGCGTCGACAGCGTGCCGAGATGATCATGCGGGTGACCGGCGGCAAGGCGTTGCCACAGGAGATCGCCGCACACATCATCGATCGGACCGACGGCATACCGCTGTTCATCGAGGAATTGACCAAGGCGGTGATCGAGAGCGACATGCTGGCCGACGCCGGCGACCGCTTTGATGCGAGGGGGCCGGTGCCTCGGCTTGCCATCCCGACCTCGCTCCAAGCCTCGCTCCTGGCACGGCTCGATCGGTTGGCACCAGTGCGCGAGATGGTGCAGATCGGAGCGGCTCTCGGACGGTCGTTCTCGCACGAGCTGATCAGCGCCGTCGCGGCCATGCCGCAACAGCAGGTGGACGGGGCCTTGGCGCAGCTTGTAGGCGCCGAATTGGTCTTCCAACGCGGCACCCCGCCCGATGCAGAGTACACCTTCAAGCACGCGCTGGTGCAGGACGCAGCCTACAGCACAATGCTGCGCGGTCGACGCCAGCTGATCCATGCCCGCATTGCGACAACGCTGGAGAGCCAGTTCCCTGAAATCGCGGCTGCTCAGCCGCAGCTCATGGCCCACCATTGTGCGGAGGCCGGGTTCAACGAGAAGGCGGTCGGCTACCGCCTCAAGGCCGGCCAGCAGGCGGTCGCGCGGTCGGCGATGACGGAAGCGGTGGCGCAATTGCAGAGGGGTCTGGAATTGCTGGCTACCATGCCGGAGGAATCCCGTCCGGTGCAGCACGAACTCGACCTGCATATTGCCCTCGGGCGGGCCCTGATGGCAGCCAGAGGCTATTCGGCGCCGGTGGTCGCCGAAACGCTCGTCAGGGCGCGAGCGCTCGCTGAGCGGTTCGATCGACCGGATCGTCTCGCTCCGTTGCTCTATTCCCAATGGGGCTTCCATTCGGTTCGGGCCGAGCACGAGCTGGCGGTATCCCTTGCCGAGCAGATGGTGAAATTGGGCGAGACAAGAAAAGATCAGGCCACTCTGCTGCTGGGTCACTATATCCACGGCGCCAGCTGCTACTATCGCGGGGAGTTTGTGACAGCGCACGGCCATCTCGAGCTGTGTGATGGCTTGAGAGATCCGACCGCTCGCGCGATTTGCGCCGCCATAGCGGTGGCCGATCCGCGCGCGGCGAGCCTGGGTCACCTGGCGTTGACCTTGGCGCTTCTGGGCCACATCGATCAGGGACGCGCGCGCGCGCACGAGGCCTTGTCGGAAGCCCGCGGGCTCGACCATCCGTTCACGGTGGCCTTTGTGTTGAGCAAGGTGTGTGCGGTGGAGGCGGCCGCCGGCTTGCCGCAAGATACGCGGCGGCACGCGGAGGAGCTGGTGGCTCTCTCGAACGAGCACGGCTTTCCGCTCTGGTTGGGCCTCGGACTACTCCAGCACGGTCGCTCATTGACAGCACTTGGACAGGCGAAGGATGGCATCGCGTTGCTCGCGAGGGGGCTCTCGGTGCTTCGTGGTGCCGGAGCCGTCGTGCACACGCCGCGCACGCTCTGCTTTCTCGCCGAGGCTCACGCCAAGGTCGGAAATCTGCAGGAGGGGCAGAAGTGCCTCGTCGAGGCTGCGCAGATCATCGAGACGACCCAAGAGCGGTCTGGTGAGGCCGAGATGCATCGGCTGCGAGGCGATATGATGAATGCGCGAGGCGACCAAGCCGCCGCGGAGCAGAATTATCGTCGAGCGCTCGCCGTGGCGGAGCGCCAGGGAGCGAAGACGTTTGGGCTGCGCGCTGCGACGAGCCTCGCCGGCCTGTGGCGGGATCAAGGCAAGTGCGCGGAAGCACACGACCTCCTCGCGCTGGCGTATGGCTGGTTTACTGAAGGCTTCGACACGCCGGTTCTGCGGGACGCCAGGGCGCTGCTCGACCAGCCGGCCTGATGCAGTTCACCCCTTGCGTGGCGGGATGGTTGGTAGTCGCACTTTGTGATGGGCTGCCCCCTAGGGCAGTGTGGTTCCGCGACCACTAGGCCTTCTACTTCTGTCACATTGCGTGCATCGCACGATGAACTAATGTGTAGACATGCGTGGGCTTGCAATTTTGATCTTTACGTTTTTGGCGGTGGCTATCGGGTTATCGCGCCCGCATCAATTTGCGCCGCTACCGACAAAGCCGATCCCTGCGATGAATGTGCCCTGACAATTGAGCCGGTCAGCACTTCGTACACCAAGCTATATCCTGCCTCGAACGTCAAAATGCGCATGATGATGGTCCAACTCAATCGCCACCGGGCACGTACATCTGCTATCGAATGAGGATCAGCAAGCCTGTGCTCAAACCGAACGATTGTTCGTGACCGCCGGTAAAAGAGTAAGTGTAGCTTGGCTCCAAGAACCAGCCGTATCTTCGGTCCGTATGCTCGCCCAATAGCTGAACGACGCCGCAGATTTGGGCGATACGAACAGCCCAATCAGCCACGGACCCAAACGACGCAATGAGGCGGCCTGCCGGATCATTTAGCGCATGATTTAGTGTGAACCCCAGAGAAGTTATAGCGTGACCGGGATCGCCGCGCCAGGGAAGAGAAGCTGCCTCAAGAGCAGCAAGCGCCGCAATCCTCTTCCGACCATGCTTCACGGCCTTCCTTGATCAAGAACCACACGATTGCCAGCGCACCAATACTGTCAATCCACCACGCGCCGGTAAGCCACTGCGCGGCAAGGCTAGCAACCACGACGAACGACAACCATCCGCACGTTATGGCCTCCACAGCATCGGCGCGCAGCGCCCGGCTGCCGATCTTCTCGGCTATGTCGAGCTTCCGACGCGCCAAGTAGCGCATAGCCGGAATCGCGACCAACGCAACGATGAACCCGGGCCAAGAATATTCTTCGCCGGTGCCATTCCATAAGCGCCACATTGCCGAGACGGTGACATAAGCGGCCAAGAGGAACAGCAAGCCCCCTCCGATGCGGCTGGCGATACGTTCGGCACTCTCCGAAAATTTCTCCCCATGCTGTAGCTCGACAGATAAGCGCCACATGAGCACCCCGGCCGATGCAAGTTCGATCACGCTGTCAAGGCCGAAAGCGATCAGGACAAGGCTTCCGGCGGCGATACCGGCCATAATGGCAACGATGGCCTCAACCGCCATCCATCCAATCGTCAACCATTCGAGCCGGAAAGCCTCTCGTATGAGTGGGAGGCGGTCGGGGCGCGGCGGGAGGGTCAAGGGGGGCGGAGCACAACATTCTGTCATGCGATCTATATACTCGCGCCGTCTGCCGATGTCAGCTCGGGGTCAATCGCGTCGTGGCATCAGTTATCCGCGCCAGCGCGGGCGTGCCGAATGACCTGATGCTCGTCGCGGGTTAGCTGCACCGGCGCGAGTTTGAGGGTGAGCTTGTCAAGCTTGCCGGTGAAACGGAAGGGCACCTGATAGTCCTTGTCTTCGACGCCGGTGCGGGTATCGACACCCACGTCGAAGGTTTCCTCGACGGCAATGATGAACGGAATGGTGTGCGGGATTTTTCTGGTGGCTACCTCCTTGTCATCCACCTTCAGCACACCTGTTCCGCCCTTTCCGAAGCCGGGTCCATCGTATTTGAAGTCGAACACGATGGTGTGCTTGCCCGGCGCGAGCGCGTCCTGGCCTTCCCAGCGGAAGCGTTCGAGATCAAGGAAGTTGTAGAGGAATACTGGCTTGCCCTTGAGCAGATACAGGCCATAGCCACCGAAGCGTCCCCCTCCGGTGACGATCATCCCTTCGCTGCCGTCCTGTGAGCCCGCACGCCCAACGGTCGAACCAGCACTGCCCGGAATGTCCACTTCGGCGGTGATCGTATAGGACCTGTTCAGGATGCTGGGTGCATCGCTCTCGGGCAGGCCCGATATCTCGCCGGAGTAGGTGAAGGTGTTCCGACCTGCAGTAGCACTGGGCCGCGGTGTGATGATGCGCGAAAGGATCGAGTTGTCCAGTGGAAACACGTTGTACTTGGTCGCCTCCACCATGAACAACTCCTGCATCTCGCGCAGCTTGTCAGGCATCTTGGCCGCGAGGTCATTGCTTTCCGAGTAGTCCTCCGCAATGTTGTAGAGTTCCCACTTGTAGCCATTGACCACGTCCTCGGGCAGCTTGGCGGTCCCCAGGAGCCACGGCGGCGCAGGTGGCGTTGTCGCCGCTATCCAGCCGTCGTGATAGATCGCGCGGTTAGCGAACATCTCGAAATACTGTGTCGTTCGCGCGGACGGCACGTTGGCGCTCGACTTGTCGAAGGTGTAGGTCATGCTGACCCCTTCAATCGGCTTTTGCGCGATGCCGCTGACCATCAGCGGGGCCGGAATGCCGGTTGCCTCAAGGATGGTCGGCACGATGTCGATCATATGGTGGAACTGGGTGCGGATGCCGCCCGCATCCTTGATGCGGTTCGGCCAACAGATCGCCATACCCTGCCGGGTGCCGCCGAAGTGCGACGCCACCTGCTTCGTCCACTTGAACGGTGTGTCGAACGCCCATGACCAGGCCACCGCCATGTGGGGGTATGTGGCAGCAGAGCCCCAGGCGTCGTAAGCCTTCAACTGCTCTGCGACCGGCAGGTCCAAAATACCATTGTAGGCGGTGTATTGGTTGGGCGTGCCAACCGTGGTGCCCTCCGCACTGGTTCCGTTGTCACCGCTGATATAGATGATCAGCGTGTTGTCGAGCTTGCCTTCGTCCTGGACTTCCTGAATGACGCGGCCAATCTCGTGGTCGGTGTAAGCGGCATAACCGGCGAACACTTCAGCTTGCCGTGCAAACAGCTTCTTCTCATCGGCCGTCAACGTGTCCCATTTTTTCAGGTCATCCGGCCAGGCTGTGAGCTGGGTGTTCTCGGGGATGACGCCAAGCCGCTTTTGATTGGCGAAAATCTGTTCGCGAAGGGCGTTCCAGCCCATGTCGAACTTGCCCTTGAACTTGTCGATCCATTCCTTGGTCGGCTGATGCGGCGAGTGGGTGCCGCCGGGCACATAGTAGAGGAAGAACGGCTGATCCGGATCGGCCGCATTGATCTGTCGCAGGTGGGCGATCGCATCGTCCGCCATGTCCGTGGTCAGATTGTAGCCGGGCTTTCCGACCCAGGGGAAAACCTGGGTGGTGTTCCGGAACAGATATGGCGTCCACTGATCGGTCTCGCCGCCCATGAAGCCGTAGAAATAGTCGAAGCCCATGCCGATGGGCCACTGGTCGCCAGCCGGTGAAGCACGCCGAGAGCCAGCTTTTTCAAAAGGAGGTGTGCTATGCGGGGCCAAATTGATCCGGAACGAGTTGCCTTGAGGAGCGAAGAACCGCGCCCTTTGCGATCGCGATGGGAGTCAACCGATCGACCTCGGTGGCCTCGTCGACGTTGAAGCTCGCAAAAGCTTTTACCCCAGAGCCGCCCGCAGAGTTCTGGAGTTTGAGGAGCGTGTAGGCGTCATGATTATTGAACCAAGATTGGCCTTGCCGGTCCTTAGGCCGCGAAAGATCGGTGAACGGCTTTCGCAAATCTCTTCGAGCAGAAACAAATTGGCATAAAAGCTCGCCATCTTCCAGATGTCACGCGCAAACACGTTTAGCCATCGAACGTCTTCCTAATTAATTGTCAATCCGAAGCGCGAACCTCCGTCTTAGCCGGCCGCCGCGTAGGTTCGCCGGACCATCTCTTCTAGATGTCCCCTCACCGTGGTGTCGGGGAAAAGGCGCTTTTCGCCTACGCAGGTCGGAATGCAGGACACTAGGTGGTCGGAGCGTCCGTCCAGGAAGAACGGCACCGAATAACGGTCGCGCCCCGACTTGTTGATAACCCGATGAAGCGTGGATCGATACAGGTTGTTGGTCCACCTCGCGAAAAGATCGCCTATGTTCACCACAAACGTGCCCGCGATCGGTGGCGCCGTGATCCAGGAGCCGTCGGCATGCTGGACTTGAAGTCCGCCTGCAGCATCCTGAAGGAGCACTGTAATTCCACCCCAGTCGGTGTGCGCGCCGCACCCCTTTTCGTTCGGGGCGGGATTGAGTGGTTGGGGCGGATAGTGCAACAGGCGAAGCGTCAGGATCGGCTCGCGGCAAAAGTCATCGAAGTAGGATTCCTCAAGATCAAGCGACAAAGCGAGGCCGTGCATCAAGGTGTTGGCCAGACTCTTCATCTCTCGAACATAAGAGGTCATGACACCCTTGAATTCGTGAAGCTGCGGAGGCCATTGATTGGGCCCGATGTTGGCCGGGTCGTTGCGGACTGCCGGATGATCGGCCGCGAGATCCTCGCCTGCCAAAAATCCTTCCTTCAAATCGGGCGGCGCGCCGGCTTCAAGTGTCTGGGCTTTCAACGGCTCGTAACCGTGGCGACAGGCTGATTGCGTCATCGACAAAGCAAGCTTCTGCTCCATCGGCAATGCAAAGAACTCACGCGATTGCTGAAAGACCCGATCAACTAACTCGGTCGGGATTCCATGCCCCGTGATGTAGAAGAAGCCCGTATTCGTGCAAGCAAGCCGTAGCCCCCGCGCGACGGCGCGGCGATCAATGGCACTGTCATGCAAGCCGGAGACGTCAATGATGGGTAGTAGTTTTCGTGCCTCAGAAGCTTCCGATTGTACGATCGACACGACGCAACCTCCAGGCTGACCAAATGAAAGTTATCATGTGAGTTATTGAAAGCGCTGCAATTTCGAGTTTGACGAACTTCATAACTCGATCCCCCGTATCTGAATTGCCTAAACATGCTGCGGCGATGCCACGCCCTCGGCATCAGCTTTCGCGTCGGCATTTTCCCCGAGGGCGTTGAAGAAGGCATTCAGCAGCACCGCGGCCACCGCGCAGAGCAGGATGCCCGAGTTCAGCAATGGCTCCAGATAATGCGGCAGATACTGGAAGAGTCCCGGCGCCGCGAGCGGGATCATGCCGAAGCCAAGCGAGATCGCCACCACGAACAGATTGTGTTGGTTGTATTTGAAATCGACATTGGCGAGAATGCGCGCGCCGCTCGCCGCGATCATGCCGAACATCACAAGGCCCGCGCCGCCAAGCACCGCCGGCGGCAGGGCTTCGATGAGTGCCGCGAGCTTCGGCAGCACTCCGAGCAGCAGCAATATGCAGCCGCCCGTTGCCGTCACCCAGCGCGAACGCACCCCGGTGATACTGACCAATCCGACATTCTGCGAAAACGATGTGTAGGGAAAGGTATTGAAAATGCCGCCAAGCACGGTGCCCACGCCGTCGGCGCGCAGGCCCCGGACCACTGCTTCCCGGTCGATCGCCTTGCCGGTGATTTCTCCGAGCGCAAAAAACATCCCAAGCGATTCGATCATCGTCACCAGCATCACGATGCACATTGTTATGACCGGAACGAGAGGGAATTGTGGGATGCCGAAGCGCATCGGAGTCACGATGTGGAGCCAGGGGGCAGCATCTACCTTGTCGAAATGCATAACACCGAGAGCGCTTGCGAGTATCGCGCCGGCGATGATGCCAAGCAGCACCGAAAGGTTCGCGATAAGGCCGCTGCCCCATTTGATTAGGCCAAGAATGAACAGGAGCACGAACAGCGAGATGCCAAGTCCTGGCAACTGGCCAAAGTCTGGGTTGGGGAACGACCCGGCAACGCCGTCGACGACCCTCGTCAGGGTTGGAAGGTCGCCGCCCGCCCAGTTGATGCCGACGGGAATTAGGGTAATCCCGATCACCAGGATGATAGTGCCGGTCACGACGGGTGGAAACAGCGGAAGAAGTCGGCCGACAAAAGGCGCGGCAATAATGCCGAATATTCCGGCAGCAATGACGGACCCGTAAATGGCGGCCAGCCCGACACCGGGCGTCGCGGCCATCGCCAACGCCGGCGCGACGGAAGTAAAAGTGACGCCCATCATCACCGGCAGCCTGAGGCCGACGCCGGGAAAGCCTACGCATTGCACCAGGGTCGCCAAACCGCACGCGAACAAATCCGCGCTGATCAGGAACGCGACGTCCTCCGGCGGCAACTTCAGCGCGCGGCCGATGACCAGCGGCACGACGATCGCGCCCGCATACATCACCAGCACATGCTGCATGCCGAGCGCCAGGAGACGCGAAATCGGCAATACTTCCTCGACCGGATCGATTTTCGCGCTCATGAAACACCCTATTGTGCAGGAGCGAAACCAATTGGGCTGGTATTTGCACTCTTAGGGCGCCTACTTCCATGCCATGAACATGGGAGTGGCCGCGCGCGATGTCGCAAAGGCAAAGCGATCTCCATCATGGATTTTAACCAACGCCGGGCGTCGCGTTTTCGACCTCGGCGACCTCGAACATTTGCGCCGAGATGCCGCCCAGCCGAGGCGCCAAGGCCGTCCACTAATGTGAGCGATTGGGATGCCGTGAATTGGTGGGGTATTTCAGCAACAATGTGCGAGCATCCGGGTGACAGTCGGGATAGCCCTCAAGCGCCGGACAGCTGACGGCGCTAATCGTCGAGCCCCTATCGACTCCTCCGGCCTGGGCAGTAGAGGCAACGCCGAGCATGAGCAGAGCCGCGAGGGCAAACTTGGTCTTGGTAATCATGGTCAATTCCTCGCTGTAATCGTGGTGGCGTTTAAACAAAATTGAAAATGTGACGCAGCGGTATGAGAGCCCCGGAAGTGTAGGACGGGACGGTTTCCGCATGTCTTCGCAAGAGCAGGAAGATGGTTTCGTGGTAGGCACTCGATTATTTCGTCCCGTCAAGGCGACGAAGTAGGCTCACGGGCGCGCGAGCAACTATACCCGCCAGCCAACGAGCTGAAGGAGCTGCAGCCAGCGTGCGTCGCCGATGACGGCCGAAGCGGAAGGTGTCGGGGTGTCTTTTTCGGCTAAGGGTCAAAATGCGAAGAACTCGACGTGAGCAAATCCAGTCCGCTATGCCCCATTGAGCTGACCTATCGCCGCTTCGCACTTATGATGGACCGTCGTGAATCCCAAGTGATTTGCCCGGCGGGCGCACTTCGCGAATTCCTGTCAAGTCACGCGCGCTAAAATATTTCGGTTTTTTAGAAGGTAGAATCAAGCGTATAGTGCCGCCCGTCCCGCCCCGGCACGAGGGGCGTATCGCGGTCGTCACGAACGTGGGGCGGGATGTGGTGGACGTGAGGCGTGTCGACCGACGAGCGGCGCGCGCGCGGACGGCGAAGTCGTGTGGTCCTGGCGCGCCAATGCAGGCGCCAAGCTTTGTGCAGGATGATGCGCGAGGCGACGGTGGCAAACGCTGGTTCACCGAGGAGAGCACGTATAAGCCGTAAAACCACTGCGCAGGGGAGGCCGGTGTGACTACCGCCTGTACCTGTGGTTCACGCGCTCGCGCAATTCTCTTTTGCGCGGGAGCCCCGGGTGCAGCGGCCACCCGGTCTTCCCTGCGCCCTCGCCTCTACGAGGGTGACGAATGATGCAAAACTCGGGTGCAATGCGCCGCGAGGACGTCGACTAATGGCTCAACCGTCATTGCGAGGAGCCAACGGGTCCGCGCGGAGCGTGCCCGATGACAGGCTCCGCGACGAAGCGATCCAGAATTAGATGCTTGGCTCTGGATTGCTCACATGGGGAATGTGTGTGTCAAGGATGAGCAGTCACCTTTTTGTTCGACTGCGGCCACCTCTTCGTCCCGACCGCGGGCTCTGCAGGATGACGCGCGCAGATCAAGTCAAGGCCGGCCCTTTAGGGCCGCCGCGCAGCGGCTTGGCCTTGAGTTGAGCGAGCACGTCATCATGCTGGCCCCGTCGGGCACGATAGGAGCTCCTCGTGTTGGGGCTTCCGTCAGGTCATCTGCAGTCCTCGCAGTTGCGATCCAAGGTTCGAGCCGGTTCGGCGATCTGGGTTGCTTGCCAGATCAAACTCACATTCGGTCGTCGCGCGGGGCGACTGCACCACAATTCCGCTTGCGGCGGGCAGGCTCGAGAGGACGGGACCATTCTTCGTTGCGGCGTTTGAAGCCATGCAATCCATCGGTTCGTCCACCCGGATCTTCCGAGGCTGATCGGGCCTCGGCAGATGGGTTATGGTTCTTTCGTTGCGTGCGGGCGGCGGAGCTTGCTGTTGGGCTCGGTCCCGGATCAGGCGGCGGGCTTCGTCACGGCCCCCTCGATGACGACACCCTGGGTGACATACTTCCACAACGCCACGAGAAGCTTGCGCGCCAGCGCCACGATCGCGCGCTTGCGGCCTTGTTGACTTCGCGCCTTGAACCAGCGCGTCAGGGCCGACTGCGGCTGGTGACGTATCCACAGCCAGGCGATCTGGATCATCGTGGTCCGCAGCCTGGGATTGCCGGCCTTCGACACGCCTTGCTCGTGGCGGATGCCTCCGCTTTGCCAGGGCGTTGCCGCAAGGCCCGCATAGGCGGCGACCTGGCGACGGTTTGCGAACTGCCGATAGAAGGCCTCCGACCAGAGCACGGTGGCGAAGTTGGCGCCCATTCCCTTCAGGGCGAGCAGCATCGTGACCGGGTCCGGCGCAGCCTCTTCGCTTGCAGGCTTTCTCGCCGCCGCCAGCAGGGCATCCTGCTCGGCCTCGACCTCCTTGATCTGTCCCAGAAGCAGCTCGATCCGATCGAGCTCGCGGCCGATCTGCGCCTTCAAATGCGAAGGCAGCTCCCGTCCGTCTCCGGTGCGCAACGCTTCAAGCCGCGCCCGCCGGTCACGCCGCATTGGCGCGTAGTCAGAGATGCCCTGCGCGAACAGAAGACCCTTGATCCGGTTCACATTCCTGATGCGCTCGGCGATCAGCGTTCGGCGTTCGCGACAAAGCCTGCGGCGATCCTCCTCCTCGGGCGAGGGCGCGACCACCATCGCACACACCCGTGGCTCACCACGCTTGTAGGCCAGCAGCGCCCGCAACAGTGCCTCGCCATCGAGCCGGTCCGTCTTGGCGCGTCTTCGCCTTCGCGGTGTCGCGATCGAGGCCGGATCGACCACGTGGCTCTCGATCCCCTCCTGTTGCAGAATACGGTGCAGCCAGAACCCGTCCAGTCCCGCCTCCTGGATCGTGACGATCGGATAGCTTTGGCCGGTCCGGATCGCCGCCTTGCGCTTGAGTTCGGCAAACAGCGTCAAAAGCCCGGCTACGTTGCCAGCCGCGATGCTGTGCTTGGACATCTTCTCGCCTTTGCCCGGCGACAGCGACGTCACCAGCCAATTCGAACGGCTCAGTTCCAATGACACAAAAATTGCGCCAAACTGGGTGAGGATAGCGGTTGGTCTAACGGAAGGATGATCGTGCAACATCGGTTGTCTCCAGTGAGTGGTTTTGAGCAACCTCAGTCTGGCGTCAGACTTGGCCGCTATCCACCCCCATGGAATCTTCGTCGCTTCGCTCCTCGCAATG
>JGI12627J18819_10000392_pt1 | contig 14316 bp, 5 predicted proteins | sample TexAe_OM1H0_M2_FD_18819 | JGI IMG/M metagenome (IMG submission 18819)
CCGCCATGATCGGCTCCAGCAGTGTCGGCTTGGCCACCTCCATCGCTTTCTTGAAGGCGATGCGGCCTGCCATCTGGAATGACAAGTCGTTCGAGTCCACGTCGTGATAGGACCCATCGTAGAGGATGACTTTGAAATCGACGACCGGGAACCCTGCCAGGTANCCGCGCCCCGCGGCATCGCGAATCCCCTTCTCGACCGCCGGAATGAAATTCTTCGGGATCGACCCGCCGAAGATGTCATTGACGAACTCGAACTCGCCACCGCGCGGTAGCGGCTCCATCTTGATCTTGCAATCGCCGTACTGCCCATGACCGCCGGTTTGCTTCTTGTGCCGGCCCTGCACATCGGCCTTGCCGCGGATGGTTTCCCGGTAGGGAACCTTGGGCGCCTTCAAATTGACTTCGGTGTGATAGCGCTTCTTGAGTTTCGAGACAACGACTTCAATATGCTGCTGCCCCGTGCCGGCAATCAGGAATTCCTTGGTCTGCGGGTCGCGGAAGAAGCGCAGCATGGCGTCTTCTTCCATCAGCTTGTGAATGCCGGGGCCAAGTTTGTCTTCGTCGGCGCGGCTCTTGGGCTCGATGGCAAACGTGATCGCCGGTTCCGGCAAGCTGACTCTTGGATACTGAATGGGGGCGGACTTATCTCCGAGTGTGTCCCCGGTCAGCGTATCGCGCAACTTTGCCACCGCGCCGATGTCGCCGGCGTGCAGTTCATTCACCGGGACGGCATTCTTCCCCTGCATGATCGAAATGTGCGCCAGCTTCTCCTGCGAATTGCGGGTGAAATTCTGCACGCTGGCATCGTTCTTCAGCACGCCGCTGTAGACCTTGAAATACGAAATGCGGCCGGCGAAGGGATCGGAGACGGTCTTGAATACGTAGACCGAAAGCGCATCGGAGTCGGCTACGTGCCGCTCGGGAGCCTGTCCGTTGCCGCTGGCAATCCCGTGCAGCGCGGTGTGTTCCGTTCCCATCGGGGTGTAATCGACGAGGAAATCCATCAGCTTATCCACCCCGATATTGCCCAGGCCCGAGGTGTATAGGACGGGAAAAATCTTGTCCTCGCGAATCGCATCGTGGAGCGCCGGAATCAGGTGTTCTTCCGGGATGGTGCCCTTTTCGAAGAACTCCTCCATGAGCTTGTCGTCGCCTTCGGCAACCAGCTCGACCAGCTTTTCATGGGCTTCCTGGGCGGCGGCCGCGAGGTCGGAGGGGATGTCGCCTTCCTTCCCCTTGCCATTGCCAGCAAGTTCGTAGGTGTAGGCTTTCATCTTGACCAGATCGACGATGCCCGTAAANCTTTTCTCCTTGCCGATCGGCATCTGCAAGGGAACGACGGCGCGGCCGAAAGCGCCTCGGAGCGACTCGAGCACGCGCTCGGCATCGGCGCGATCCCGATCCATGCGGCTGACCACAATCACACGCGGGAGATTGATCTCCTCCGCGTAGCCCCACACGCGCTGCGTGACCACTTCCACCCCGGCGACCCCGTCCACGACCACCAGCGCCGCCTCCACCACCGGCAGCACCGTTTTGGTTTCGTGCACGAACATGTTGAAGCCGGGCGTATCGAGGAGATTGATTTTTGTCTTTCCCCATTCCGCAAACGCGATGCCCGTGCCGATCGACATCTGGCGGGCGATTTCCTCTTCGTCGTAGTCGGTCGTAGCGCTGCCATCGTCCACCCGGCCCAGGCGTTGGGTCGCGCCCGCGGTGTAGAGCGCGGCGGAAACAAGCGAGGTTTTTCCAGCGTGTCCGTGGCCGACCAGGGCCACGTTCCGGATGTTTGCACCTTCGTAGACCTTCACGGGTTCACTCCTTCAGCAGGCGGGCAGGGGACGAGGTTCGCTCCGAAACGCACTCGTCCGTCATTGGTCTTCCCTCGTCTGCCGAGGCAGCGGATAACGAACTTCGACGAGCAGAAGACCGACAATAAGTGGATGAGGACTGGCTCAGGTCGGCCCAACATCACCTGCCAAAACCTAGGATGCTACCACGCCGGAACTTGGCGTCTCAACTTCGTCTGGGCCGTTACTGGCGCAACTGCCGCTCCGGAATCGGTGCAAAATCCGTTGGCGAACTCAGCCCGTGCCGCCATCGACGACCGCGATCGAGACGAATCGACGAACCATGGAGCGACGGGCGTCCCCGCCCTTCCCGGATTACCAGCGTGCCATACGCCCATCCCCCCGTCCGGGGGTTGTGCAAGCGACAGAACTGCCCTATGCTTGAGTTGGCTGCCGACCCCGACAGCGGCCTGTGGCTGCGCCACGAATCGAGTGGGAGATTCGCCGCGCGGAAGCTTCCCTTTCTATTCTCGATATGCAACGCCTGACCGCCAGATTGCTGCTGCTGGTCCTGTTTGCGGGGACGCTCGCGCCCTTCGCGGCTGCAGCCTCGGTGTCAGACCAGCACGAACACTGCGCGCGGATGCCGCTGGCTACGCGGGGGGAGAGTACTCCAACCTGCCATCACCAGGCCGCAGGGGCCACTCACGAATCCATTCCTCCTGCTCCGGCCAGCCGCGATAGTTTTCAGCCGAACTCGTGCTGTGCCGGCCACGAATGCTGCCGGCCACTTGCCCGAGCGCTGTGGGCCCAGGTGAGCCTGCATGCGTCAGCCCGGACAACAGCCCAAACTGCCGACTGCATCCCCGCGTTCCAGCCGCAGATTCGCAGTATTGAGCTCGCGGCTTACCACCCGGTTCGCGCTCCTCCCGCCCTCTAAAGCCCAGTCACTGCCAAGCGAGTTCCCCGCGAGGGGACTGCGGTGGTTTCAATCTCGTCCCTGGGCGGCTTGCCGTTTTTCAGCCGGCGACCCCCGGTCGATGGGTCCGAGCCTCCAAGCCTCGCCAACGCAAATCGTTCTTCACGCTTTCGAGGGCTTATGAAAATCGTCTTGATTCGTAGCACGTTTTTCAGCTCGCTGCTGTTTGCGGTTACCGCATACGCCATCATCTTCGGATCAGTGCGCGGAATTGTTCATGACCCACATCACCGTCCGGTGCAGGGCGCAACGGTAACGATCAAAGCGGCATCGTCGGAGTGGACTAAAAGTGTTTCAACCGACGCCAATGGGGAATTTCGGTTGATTGCCGTGCCTCTTGGCGATTACGTGGTCAGCGTAATCAACGACGGCTTCGCGCAAACGGAACAGAATGTCACCGTGGTCTCTGGCAGTGAGCCCGTGCTCCACTTTCAATTAGAAGTTGCCACCAAAAACGAAAAGATTACTGTTTCGGGTGCGCCGGAAATCGCTCCCATTGACACGCCCACACCGATCACCCTGGTGGACCGCCATGAGATTCAGCTGGCGCCAGGAGCATCCCGCAGCAATAGCCTGGCCATGATTACCAACTTTGTGCCCGGCTCGTATGTCACCCACGACCAGCTGCACATCCGCGGCGGCCACCAGACCAGCTGGCTGGTGGATGGTGTTCCCGTGCCCAACACGAATATTGCCTCCAATCTCGGCCCGCAGATCGATCCCAAGGACATCGACTATCTGGAGGTGAATCGTGGAAGCTACGGAGCTGAGTTCGGCGATCGAACATACGGTGTGTTCAACGTTGTTCCCCGCACGGGCTTCGAGCGCAACAACGAAGGTGAGCTGTACCTTAGCGCAGGCAACTTTTACCAGACCAACGCCCAATTGAGTTTTGGCAGTCACACCCAACGTTTCGCATACTACGCCAGCGTGAATGGGAATCGGAGCGATCTGGGCTTGCAGCCACCCGTTGCCCAAGTCGTTCACGATGCCACCAACGGTTACGGAGGTTTCGGTTCCCTTATTTTCAACGTCGATCCCTCCAACCAGTTGCGCTTCGTAACTTCATTGCGAAAGGACTACTATCAGATCCCCTACGATCCGAACCCCAACGACATCGAGAACGCAGCGATTGCTGAGAATGGTTTCTCGGCCCAATACCCCAGCATCGGGCTCCGCGATGGCCAGCATGAAGGCGATGCCTTTGCGAATTTTTCCTGGGTGCATACCTTCAACTCTAAAACCCTGCTCACCATCTCGCCTTTCTACCACTACAACAGCGCCAACTTCGACAGCTCGCCCAATGACGTGCCCGTTGCCTCCACCGACCATCGCGCATCGACGTATGGGGGAGGCCAGGTCGCCTTTAGTGCTAATGTTGCCAGAAACAATCTTCAGACCGGCCTGTATAGCTTCTACCAGCACGACAACGAACTGGTTGGCGCGATCTTCAACGACGGAAGCGGCAACCTGCCGTTCACGGACCGGGAGCATCCCACCGGCAGCCTGGTTGCTTATTTCCTGGATGATAAGTTAAAGCCATTTTCGTGGCTGACCCTCTCGGCGGGAATGCGCCCCACCCACTTTTCTGGCGGGGTGAGCGAGAACGCGATCAGTCCTCGCTTCGGGGCGGCGGTCAATGTGCCACATCTCAACTGGACGTTCCGCGCCTTCTACGGCCACTACTATCAGGCGCCACCACTCGTCACCGTTTCGGGGCCGGTGATTGACTTCTGCAACGCGAATGCGTGCCAGTTCATCCCGCTGCGCGGCGAGCGTGATGAAGAACATCAGTTCGGCGTAACCATCCCCTATCGAGGGTGGACGGTGGATATCGCCAACTTCAAGACCAATGCCAGAAATTTCTTCGATCACAGCTGCATCGGGTCTGGTGCCTGTTATCCGATCACGATTGCCCAAGCCGTCATCCGAGGCTGGGAACTGACACTGCGCTCGCCCCGGATTGCCCACCGGGGCCAGATTTATCTTGCCTACTCCAACCAGATCGCCGAAGGAGCTTTGCCGATAACAGGCGGCTTGAACAACTTTTCCTCGCCCACGCCCCTGTTTCCCCTGGATCACGACCAGCGCAATACTCTCAACCTTGGCGGGACTGTCTCCCTTCCGTGGAACTCGTACGCCTCCACCAACGTGTACTACGGGTCGGGCTTCAGCAACGCCTTTCCGGGGCAGCCGTATCCTGGCGACCACTTGCCGCAACACACCACCTTCGATCTTTCCCTGGGCAAAGATTTTGGTGAGCGCTTCTCCGCATCCATACACGCCCTGAATGTCGCCAACCGGCGGGTGGATCTCGACAACAGCCAGACCTTCGGCGGATTCCACTGGAACAATCCTCGGGAGATTTTCGCGGAGGTTCGCTATCGCTTTCACTACTGAGCGTTTCGACCGCTTTTTCATGCGACAATAAAGCTTCCACCCATGACCCAGCCCCAGAATCCAGCCATCACTCCGGAACTCATCCGGGAACATGGGCTCACGCCCGAAGAGTACGCCAAGATCCAGCAACTGCTGGGTGGACGCACGCCAACGCTTACCGAACTGGGCATCTTCAGCGTGATGTGGAGCGAGCACTGCTCCTACAAGTCCTCGCGCGTGCACCTGAAGCGTTTGCCCACGCGCAGCAAATTCGTCGTGCAGGGGCCCGGGGAGAATGCGGGCATTATCGATATTGGCGATGGCTGGGCGTGCGCGTTCAAGATCGAATCGCACAATCATCCATCGTTCATCGAGCCGTTTCAGGGAGCGACCACGGGAGTGGGTGGAATTTTGCGCGACATCTTCACCATGGGCGCGCGGCCGGTGGCGGTGATGGATTCTCTGCGCTTTGGACCGGTCGCCGCAAAAGATGCGGGCGAGGGCGCCCGCGCCACGCAGGCGGAGATTCACAGGAACCACTCCATCCTGGAAGGTGTGGTTAGCGGGATCGCTTCCTACGGCAACTGTTTTGGTGTGCCCAATCTTGGCGGCGAGACCAAGTTTGAGGCTTGCTACTCGGGGAATCCTCTGGTGAATGCGTTCGCGCTCGGACTGGTGCGGCGCGACCAGATTTTTTATGCCAAGGCCGCTGGCGAGGGCAATCCCGTAATTTACGTGGGGGCGAAAACCGGGCGCGACGGCATTCATGGCGCCACCATGGCTTCGGAGGAATTCAGCGAACAGTCCGAAGCCAAGCGGCCCAATGTGCAAGTGGGCGATCCATTCCTGGAGAAGCTCCTGCTGGAAGCTTGTCTCGAGGCCATGCAGACTGGCGCGATTGTCGGTATTCAGGACATGGGCGCCGCCGGGTTGACCTGTTCGACTTGCGAAATGGGCGCACGCGGCAAGGTTGGGCTGGAGATCGAACTCGATCGCGTGCCGCAGCGGGAAACCGGCATGTCGGCTTACGAGATCATGCTCTCCGAGTCGCAGGAACGCATGCTGCTGGTTGCGGAAAAGGGGCGCGAGCAGGAAGTGTTCCGTGTTTTTGAGAAGTGGGGACTGGATGCGGTTGACGTCGGCCACGTCACGCGCGACAACGCAATGCGGGTGCGGCAACATGGCGAGCTGGTCGCGGAAATTCCCAACGAAGCGTTGACCGACGATGCGCCTTTGTATAAACGTCTGTTGGAACGCTGGGAACCGCCGGTCGAGCGCGAGATGCCGGCGCATATCAAATTGTCTTTGCTGCCGGACAGCAAACCTCAGGGGCTAAAGCCCTCGTCGATAGGCTCATACGGCACGGCTGAAGCCGTGCCCTTTCAAAGCTCAGCCAGCCCAAGCTCTTCGTCGGAAGGCATACCATCCGAAAGTTTTTCGTCACAGTTCGCTCCAAGGGACAACCTTGACTTCACGCAAAAGTTCAGGCGCTTGCTGGCGAGTCCGAACATCTGCAGCAAGCGCTGGGTGTGGCAGCAATATGACCACATGGTGCAGACCAATACCGTGACCGCTCCGGGCGCGGGCGATGCGGGCGTGATCCGCATCAAAGGGTCGCAACGCGGGCTGGCGATGGCGCTCGACGGCAATGGGCGCTGGTGCTATCTCGATCCGCGGCTGGGCGCGATGCACGCGGTGGCGGAAGCATGCCGCAATGTCGCGTGTGCAGGCGCGACTCCGATCGGCGCGACCAACTGCCTCAACTTCGGCAATCCGGAAAAGCCGCATATCATGTGGCAGTTCTCGCAAGTAGTCGATGGCATCGTCAAGGCATGCGAAGAGCTCGAGGTGCCGGTCACGGGCGGCAATGTCAGCTTCTACAACGAGACCTTGGGAGAAGGCATCTATCCCACACCGGTGCTGGGCATCGTCGGAATTCTCGAGGATGTACACAAGACGGCGAAGATGGAGTTCCGCGACGTGGGGCGCACGATTGTGCTATTGCGCGCCACCGAGCCCGGCGATATCACGGACGTAGAATCCGAATTCGGCTCGTCGGAGTACGCAAAAGAAGTCCTCGGCGCGGTGTGGGGATACCCGCCAGAACTGGACCTGGAGCGCGAGGCCGCGCTGCAAAGGGGACTGGTGGAAATGATCCACGCCGGACTGGTCGAGTCGGCGCACGACTGCTCCTCGGGCGGACTCGCGGTGGCGTTGGCGGAACCTGCATTTGTGAATGGGATCGGACTGCGGGTGGATGTAGCTTCGCATAGCTTGCCCGCTGAATTCGCGCTCTTTGGGGAGGATGCCAGCCGCGTCGTGATTGCCTGCGACTCCGGCCAATTGGCGGGAATCAAAGAAGTAGGGGCGAAATACGGCTTGGCGGTGGATGTGCTCGGCGAGACAGTTCAGGATCAGATCGAGATCAAGCTCGATGGCCGGGTGGTGGTTTCGGCGATGGTCGCGGAGTTGAGCGACGTGTACGAGTCGGCGCTCGAGAGCACTCTGCGGACCGAAGCGGAGTCTGTGGCGGCGGACTAAGGGCGATTGCGGATTTCAGATTGCAGATTTTAGATTTCAGATTGGAAAACCTCCGCGCTAAGAAAATCTTAAACGCAGAGATCGCGGAGAACAGCGGTAGAGAGCGCAGAGGTCGACGGATCCTTGATAGCTGATGGCGGAGAGCTAGCTAAATGCTAAAGGCCAATTGCTAAATGCTGAATTCTGACAAATTTCGTGAAGAGTGCGGCGTGGTCGCCATCTATGCGCACCCGGAGGCGGAGAAGCTCGCCTACCTGGGCCTGCATGCTTTGCAGCATCGAGGACAGGAGTCGGCCGGGATCGTGACCTCCGACGGCATGGCGCTGCATCCCCACAAAGCCATGGGGCTGGTAGCCGACATTTTTGTCGAAGATGTGCTGGCCAAGTTGCGCGGATCGCTGGCGATTGGACACACGCGCTACTCAACCACGGGCGACTCGGCCCTGCTGAACGCGCAGCCCATCCTGGTGCAGTCGAATAAAGGATCGATTGCCGTAGCGCACAACGGCAACCTGGTGAACGCGCACGAGATTCGCGCGCGCCTCGAAGCGCAGGGATCGATTTTCCAGACGACCAGCGACACGGAAGTGATCGTGCACTTGATCGCTTTATCGCGCGAGCATACTTTGCCGGAAGCGATGGCGGACGCCCTGCGCCGGGTGGAAGGCGCGTTCTCTCTGGTGATGGTCAGTGCGGACAGAATTTTTGCGGCGCGCGATCCCCGCGGCTTCCGGCCCTTGGCCATGGGACGCATTCCCGCGCCAGAAGGCGTACGCAAAGATACCATCGTGTTCGCGTCCGAAACCTGCGCCTTTGATTTGATTGGCGCAATTTACGAGCGCGATGTGAAGCCTGGGGAACTGGTCATTGTGGGCCCGGAAGGGATCACCTCGCGTTTCTATTCGCCCACCGGACCGCAGGCTAGCTGCATTTTCGAGCACGTCTACTTCTCTCGTCCCGACAGCACCGTGTTTGGGCGCTCCGTGCAGACCAGCCGCGAGAACCTGGGCCGGCAGCTGGCGCGCGAAGCAGGCGTAGATGCGGATCTGGTAGTGCCCGTTCCGGACTCGGGCGTGACCGCGGCGGTGGGGTATGCGGCCGAGAGCGGGATTCCGTTTCGCTTCGGACTGATCCGCAATCATTACGTCGGCCGGACGTTCATCGAGCCCAAGCAGACAGTGCGCGACTTTGGGGTGCGGCTCAAGTTAAATCCGGTACGTTCGCTGCTCGAGGGCAAGCGGGTCGTGCTGATCGATGATTCCATCGTGCGCGGAACCACGAGCAAGAAGATCGTGCGCATGGTGCGCAACGCGGGGGCGGAGGAAGTGCACATGCGCATCTCGTGTCCGCCGACGATTTCTCCCTGCTTCTATGGGGTGGATACGCCGTCGAAGAATCAGCTGATCGGAGCGAACAAGTCGATTGAAGAAATCCGTGAGTACATTGGCGCGGATTCGCTGGTCTATCTCTCGCTCGAGGGATTGAAGAAAGCTTGCGGCGAAGGCGAGAAAACGAACTACTGCACGGCTTGTTATACCGGCAAGTATCCGACGTCCTGGGTAGACGTGGATGAGATTCAGCCTGCGGTGGCGAGCAAGAGATAGAGATTAAAGATAGAGATCCTCTCTGCGCCCTCTGCGTTTCAAGATTTTCTTTGTTCTTCGCGCATCCTCGTTGGCGAATCCGCGTAAGACTTTGGCCCGTGGCTGGCAACTAAAAGCTGGGACGTTTTCAGGCATGGACTACTATCGTTCTTCGTAACAGGCAAACCCTCCTTAATGCAGCGTCCATGACCCGCTACGACGTCTGGTAGTAGCAGAGCCTTCCCGTTAGGCTCAGACGGTTCTGACGCGCTTCTCCCCCGGTTCTTCCCCTCCCGCGCCGGGATGCAAATGGCGTGCGCCACCATCTATGCCGACAGCACCCTGCCTGATCTACCTGCGCAAAGTCTCCGTGAGGCTCATGTGTGCGATTTTCGTGTCGAGCTTGTGGGCTGGATCATGCGCGGTGTCCCTTGAGGCCCAGAACCCGCGCGGCACGCTGCGCGGCGAAGTGCAGGATGTTACGGGGGGCCGCATCGCGGGAGCCAAGGTCGTCGTGCAGTCCCGGACGTCTTCGCTGAGCAGCAAGGGCACCAGTAATGAGCGTGGCGAGTTCCGCATTGAGGGCCTTCTCCCCGGGGCCTATCACATCACGGTGACGGCGCCAGGATTTGTGGAAGCCAGCGCGGACGTGGACGTAGTCGTCAGCATGGTCCGGGATCTCACGGTGGCGTTGAAGCCGGCGGCAGCACCGCAACGGATGAACGTGGAAGGCACCGCGTCTTCGATTACCACCGAGACGATCGACACCGCGAGCGCGGTCCATCAGGGAGCGGTCACGATGCATGATCTCGAGACCATTCCGCTTGCCAGCCGCAGTTTCGCCAACATTGCTTATCTCGTGGCCGGCACGGAGCCGGTAGAACCTTCCGACCCCACCAAGGCGCGCATCACGGCCGTTTCATTCGGCGGGAGTTCGGGGCTGAACGTCGAGTTGTCTGTGGACGGCGGTGATAATTCCGACGACTACATTGGCGGATTTCTGCAGAACTTCTCGCCCGATGCGATCCAGGAATTTGCGGTGCGGACCTCGCAAGAGGATGCGGACACGGGGCGCACGGTGGCCGGCTCGGTCGTGATCACGACCAAGCACGGGACCAACAACTGGCACGGGAGCGCGGCATTTTACGAGCGCGGCTCGGCCCTGAACGCGCGCTATCCCATCGACAATCCCGCTCCGGAACCGAAGCAGCCGTTCTCGCGGCAGAACTACGTGGCCACGCTGGGGGGCCCGTTGCAGCGGGACAAAGCCTGGGTGTTTGCATCCTTCGAGGCCGTGCACGAGGATGCGAGCATCAGCTATAGCCCGGACAGCCTGGCCCAGTTCCACGCGCTGGCCGCGCTTGCGTCGGCGGGGCTGATTCAAGGCGTGAATGCGGAAGGTCGGCCGGTCGGGGTGCAGTCGATCACCGTGCCCAATGGCCTTACGGTGCCATTCCACGACTTCCTGTCGTCGATTCGTCTGGATTGGGCGNAGTCGGCGCGGTCGCAGTGGTTTGTGCGCGCGTCGAACGACAACTACACCACGCGAAACGATCTGGTGCAGCAGGCCACGTTGCCTTCGACGGGAGCCACTTCGGGATCCAATTATCTGAACCTGGCGATTGGCAACCAGTTTACTTTCAGCCCGAACTGGCTGGGTTCGTTCATTTTCGATGCCAGCGGACTCCGGCACACCGCATCGCGGAATTCGAATTACGGCTTCGCGCTGGCGTTTCCTTTCAGCGCGACGTTTCATACCATCTCAGGATTTGAAACCTTCGGCGATAACCAGTTCGCGACCCCGATCACGGCGTTTCCCGTGCTGCGCAAACAGCAGAAATATCAATTTCGCTACGACGTGAGCCATGCTTCAGGGCGGCATGCGCCGAAGTTCGGGATTGGATGGATTCATGAGCCGGTGTTGAGCGGAGCGCTCTCGGCAAACGAAGAAACCCTGATCACCTATCCCGACAATCCGGATTTTTATGTCGCCAATCCGGGGCAGTTTTATTTCGATCCCACGTGTCAGTCACCTCCGCCGGATCCGGCGATTGGTTGCACGGCGACTCCCGCCGGGAACGGCAATTTTGCCCAGAACGTGCAGCGCCTGGGTTTGTATGCGCAAGATTCGTTCCGCGTGTCGTCGCACCTGACGGTGAATTACGGGCTGCGTTACGACACGACCTTCGGGCTGCTGACCGCGTCGGGGCGGAGCCAGCTCGAGAATCCGGCGTATCTGACCTTGAAGGCGCTTGGGATTCCGTTACTCCATGGAGCGGCACACGATTACCGGCATGAGTTTGGTCCCCGGCTGGGGATTGCTTATTCACCCGGGAAGCGCGAGGAGACCGTGGTGCGCGCCGGCATCGGACTTTACTACAACGATCTGGCGCAGAACGGGTGGGTGAGCGCCTTTCAGGCGGTGAACCGCGCGAGCGGGCCCTGCACGAATCCGGCGAGCGATCCCACGCTGCAGAATCCCGAGAACGCCGGCTGCCTGCCGGGCGCGGCGCAGGGCGGACAGGGCGCCGTGATCGATCCCCATTACAAGACGCCATACGCATTGCACGCGAGCGCCGGCTTGCAGCATGCCTTCGGAGAGCACTGGACCTTAAGCGCGGATTGGACCCACGAGAACGGCACGCACGCCTACCGCGCGTATCCATTCGTGGGAGGAGTGAGCCTGTTTACGCCGCAGTTGGCTGCGAATGATCCTCTGCAGAGCTTTGTCGTGCCGAATGTGGATGTGTACAAATCCGATAACCGGTCGAGCTACGATGCGATGACGCTGAAGTTGCAGGGCAATTTGTCGCGGCTGAACCTGATTGCCCATTACACGCTGGCAACGGCGAAGACCTGGGGCTGCACGGTAGGCGAACTGTTTGATTATGTGAACGGCGTGTGCGATCCACTGCATGCCTTCGCGCCCGGTGATTACGGGCCTTCGGGCGAAGACGTGCGGCATCGGTTCGTGGTGGCCGGGACCTGGCATGCCTCGGCGGGGCTCGAACTGACGACGCTGACCCAGGTGGAGAGCGCGAGACCGTTTACTTTGGCGAATGGCCAGGATCGAGCGGTGATCAATGGCCTGAAGACAACCCTCGATCAATTTCGCGGCACTCCGTATGCGCAGATCGATTTGCGAGTGGCGCGACCGTTCAAAATCGGAGAGCGGGTGCAGGTGACTCCGTTCGTGGAGTTCTTCAATTTGTTCAACCGCAACAATCCGGCGAACAATTTTGTGGCGGACGTGGGCGCGTTGAATGTGCCAGGCGACGAAATCGCCGCCGGGAACATCACGCATCTTTGCGGGGACATGTCGTGCAGCACGCTGGTTCCGATTACCAGCCTGAATCAGCTGCGCAAGCCCGCGGGGGCTTTGGGCGATTTCTTCGGGCCGGGGACGACGGTGGGAATTCCGTTCGCGGCGCAGGTTGGAGTGAGAGTGTTGTTCTGAATGCACTCATCAGTCGTCAATCGCCGGTCGCTGGCTCAAACTTGACGAGGAGGGACGGGCTTCCTCGCCCGTCGCTGCACTTGCAGGCGAACAACTCCATGATCGTTTTAAGCAGCGGCAGTTTGCTGAAATCACGAAAAATCTGTTGCTTTGAAAGGACTCATCTTTCGCCGAGCCGTAAAGCTAATAGAATCACCGCGGCTGTAACCGCTGAGGTCGAAGCTCTAGGGAATGAAGCCGATGGACAGCTATGTGCGGTTTGTTACACTTCTCCGAGCGGCTTCATGAAGGAGATTTGTCATGCCATCCCGTGAGACACAAAACGTGCGTAGCGAACTCATCATACTTCTTGATGCCCAGTTAAATGTTCTGGAAAAGGAGACGTTCGGCAGCGCCACCGAAGCGGAACTCTGCGAATACGAGGACAGGCACGATCGTATTTGCGAGCTTTATGACGAACTGCTCGAACACGAGTCGGCAGCATAAGAGCAGCAACCGCCCGCGAGCTGGATGATCGCTGGCGTTACCGGCTTAGTGGCCGGTCTGGACCGACCGCACGTGAACTGCTACCCGCGTTGCAGTTCCTACTCCCGACCTACTTCCTCTTCTGCATACCATCGCCAGACCGCGCGCCCGCTGCGTTTCGCTTCATATAACGCAAGATCCGCCGATTTGTAAATCATCTGCCACGTTTCACCATGATCCGGAAATACCGCGACGCCGATACTCGCGCTTGTCCGCATCACGCAGTTTTTGAACGGCATCGTCTCGGCCAGCGCGCTCAGGATCCGCGTGCACACCGACTCGATGCCTGTCCGATCCCCCGTCTCGGACAATAAAATCACGAACTCATCGCCTCCCATGCGCGCCACCACATCACACTCCCGCACCGTCGTGGTCAGGCGACATCCCGCGTCCACCAGCAGTGCGTCTCCGGCATCGTGCCCGAGGTTGTCATTGATCTCTTTGAATCGGTCCAGATCGATCAGCAGCAGTCCGAAGCGATGCCTGCCTCGCCGCGCCGCCGCGGCGCAGAATGCGAAGCGTTCTTCCAGAAGTCGGCGGTTCGGCAAACCCGTTAAACAATCATAGAACGCGGCCTTTTCCAGTTGCTGCTGGCTCTCGCGCAACTCCGCCGTGCGCTGCTCGACGCGCGTCTCCAGCTCAAGATTCAACCTCTGCATCGCCAGTTGCGCTGCTCGTTGTTCGTTCGCGGCTCCTCCCAGCAGCAGCAGCGACGCGCTGAACCCAACCGTCATCTCCGCAAAGAACGTAAACGTGCTCCCTGGCTCAATGCCCGCAAAGGGACCGTGCCCGGCGAGGGTGGCCGCCACCATCGTTCCCACCACCGCCACGAATACCGGATACGCCAGGGTCAGCGAGAGCCGCACCGACATCCACAACAGCGGCAACAGGATCAGAAACGTCGCGCCCGCGTCTGCGGCCTGGTTCCCGGTCGTGCCCACCAGCACGTAACTCACTGCCAATGCCGCGCTGGCGAGGCTGATGACAAACTCTGCTCCAGGCCGCCGCTCATGCTTGTGGGCTGAATCCGATTGTCCCCATAAAAGCAACAACGGAACCA
>JGI12627J18819_10000394_pt1 | contig 14308 bp, 13 predicted proteins | sample TexAe_OM1H0_M2_FD_18819 | JGI IMG/M metagenome (IMG submission 18819)
GCCGGATCGGCGGGTCGCTGACCGGGGTCACCGTGATGTCGTGCAGCAGCGGNTTCTTCGAGCGGGTGAGCAGAGGCAGGAGCGAGGGATTGATGGCGTGCGTGACGATGGTNGAAGTCCGGGATGTCAAGGCTGCATTCACGGCGAAGTGCAGGCGAGTGAGTGCGATGCCTGGAAAGATATCCGCNAGTGTGCGGTCGCGCGCCTCGTGTTCGGTAATCCGGGAGGCANATTCCATCCACGAGTTCCATCTGATGACGCGCGCGTTGTGGTCNAGCACGACGAGACCGCCGTTGATGGCGTTCAGCACGTCCTTTTGACTGATGTCATCGTCAGTCGGCATCGGGAGCGGCGGTATGGCTGCGGGTGCTTTCTATGAGCGCCGCCAACAGGCTCTTGAGCGTTGCAAACGAGGGAAGGTCGAGCAGCATCGCAATATAGCCGGTGATATTGCGCTCACGGACCGAGAAGTTGATGAAACTGAAGAGCACCGTGTCGTCAATCTGCGGAGGCGGTTTCACGTAGAAAAATTCGGAGCCGGCGCCATGCAAGACCTCCGGCAAGGAGATTTTCAAGGTGCGCTTGAAATTGTTCGCGAGCGTCGAGAGGCAGGCATTCAAGATGATGTTGCCGGTTTCGGCCAACGCCTCTTGCTCCAATTCGATGATGTCTTCGAGCGATAGATCGCTGCCGACGATGGCGCGGACCAGCTCCAAGCTCTTTGTCTCAGGGAAAATCAGCAGCGCGCGGCCTGCGATGTCTCCCTCAAAGTCCTGGTGCACCGCTACCAGGCGTTTCGCATCTCGCTCGCCCAGATTCCTGATGGCCTCATCGCGGGTGACAATGGTGACCTTGGGGACGGATAAAATGATCTCTTCCTTGACGAGTTCGCGCATGCTCGCCGCGGCATTGCTGACACCCAGATTGACCAACTCGGTCAGGGCATCGAGTTCCATTTCGCTCAGCACGACGCGCTCAGGGACCGTCACGGCGCCCCTCCGTTTTTCCTTTTAATAGCGTCATCCAAGAACTCCGCCAAAGCTTGTTCGGTCAGCGGTTTGGCCAGGAACGTGGCACCCGTGGCTTCCGCGCGCTGGATCACTTCGACTTGACGATTGGCGGAAATCACCGCGACGCTGATGCGCGCACTGCGCTGCTTGAGCTCCGCGGCGAAGGCAAGCCCATCCTTGCCCGGCATGTTGAAATCCAACAGCACGATGTCCGGCTGCTGTCGGTCCATTTGCAGCACTGCCTCGTCCGCATTGGAGGCCTCGAGCCTCGGCCAATCGGGGTGCAGCGCGCTCAAAGCCTTGACGACCGACATTCGGGCTAGTTTGCTGTCATCGACGATCAAGACTTTGTACGTCACAAGAGGCTCCTGAGGGTTGTTCCCCCATCATATTCAATCGGCCCGGCGTTATCCGAGCCGGACGTTTTTGGGTTCCGTTTGCTTATGTGAAATCAAGGCGGGATAGACCCAACGCCACAGGGACGTGCCGGCCTCGGGCGGCCCCAGCAGCCTTGGCCGCGCCGCCAAAAGGATTTGCAGCACTGAAGTATGCGCCCGCTCGCAGTTGCGCAAATCCACTGCCGCCGTGGGTGCGGCGAGCAGATGCTGCAACAGGGTTTCCGCATCGTCATTCGGGCACTCGCCTTCAAGAAAGAGCGTGCCATCCGCCGCCGTCAAGACTGTCATTGCAATATTCCTGAGATATCCAGAACCAAGAGCACCCGGCCGTCACCCAACACCGTGGTTCCTGCGATTCCTGGGGTGCCCGACAAGAGCCCATCGAGCGGCTTTAAAATGACTTCCATGCGCTCGCCGACTCGGTCCACTTCGAGCCCGACGAGCTGACCTGCCAAGGACGCGATGATGACAGTCGCCGTAGCCGGCTCTCTACGTCTGTTTTCCGGCAGGACGTGTAGGACACTTCCTAGGTCGACTATGGGAATAGTGCGATTCCTTTGCACGATAACTCGGGCACCACCGACCCCTGACAGCGAATTTGCCGCCACGCTCACCGTTTCGACCACGGTGTCGAGCGGAATGCCGAACATTTGCCCGCCGGCCTCCACCGTCATGACTTGGGTGATCATCACGCTGAACGGCATGGAAAAACTGACCGTGGTCCCCTGGTTGGCGCGGCTGGCAATCGATACCCGGCCGCCGACCTTCTCCACGGCAGTGCGCACGGCATCCATTCCCACCCCTCGCCCGGAGATCTCGGTGACGCGAACGGCGGTCGAGAAGCCGGGCGCAAACACAAGGTCGATGACCTCGGATTCCGACATGGTGCGCAGCTCTTGCTCGCCCGCGACGCCGCGATCCTGCGCCACCTTGCGAATGCGTTCGAGGTCGATGCCGCGTCCATCATCCGACACGTCGATGAGGATTTGCTCTCCGTCGCGCGCCGCCCGCAGCAAAATGGTCGAGACGGGCGGCTTGCCGCTATCGCGCCGCTGTTCGGCATCTTCGACGCCATGGTCGAGGGCGTTGCGAATCACATGCAGCAGCGGCTCAAACAACATTTCGACGATAGCCTTGTCGGCTTCCGTGTCTTCGCCCTCGATCTTCATTTGCGCCGGTTTGCCGAGGCTTAGGGACATATCGCGCAGAACGCGGGGAAACCGTTGAAACACCGTGCGCAGCGGAAGCACGCGCATGCCGATGACGGAATTTTGCAGTTGCGCTATCAGGCGGGAGAGTTCGGCGTGATGACCTTTGAGGATGGCAGCCGTGGAATCGCCGCTCGCCTCAGCAAGCCGAGCCGTATGGCTGATGGCGTTCTTCGCAATGGTCAGCTCTCCGGTGAGCCGCACCAATGCGTCGATTTGCTCGGCATTCACTCGAAGCGTGCGTACCGCTGTTTCGGCGCGCAGCCCTGCCACAGGCTCCGCCGCGGCGGGAGAGGGGGCAGGCGTTTCTTCGGCAAGCAGCTGCGTAATTGCAGCGCGCAGGGTCTGGTTCGAGTGCGGCGATGCTTCTTGGCCGATACGGGTCAGGCGCTCGGCGTGGGCAGACAGGCCGCAAAAGCGCAGAGCGTTCGCCGCCGTCAGTACCGCCGAAGCGAGCCGGCCGGCGGCGCCGGACTTCTCTTTGACGTCAAGAATTGCAGCCTGCTCATGCAGCACTTTGCGGACGATGTCCGGGAGGGAAGCTTGTGATGCGCCGGCGTTTGCCGACCCAAGACGGTGAACCTCGCGCTCGCCTGAGAGCGTTTGCAGGTGCGCAGTGACCGCGCCGTCGTCGGCGCCGGTCAGGCCGCTTAAAACCAGGTTACAGAGGTAGGGATCGATTTCCTTCAGCGGTGGCCAGGGTTTGTCGGGCTCGATATCGAGCACCAGCAATTGACCCAAGGATGAAACCTGCGCGATCGGGTCCTGGCCCTTGTAGAAGCAATCGGGATCGGGCGTGAATCGAAATGCCGTGGATGCTTGAGCGACGGCACCCGGATGCCGATCCAGCAAGTCAGCCAGCCAGCCTCGCTGCGAAGAATCTCGGCTTTCGGCTGTCCCGCCGGACGCCGCGACCACCGGCAGTTCACCGGTCTGTTCCAACGTATCAAGCCAGCGTGATACCTGGTCGAGGCTTGCCAGACAATCGCTGATGAGCGCCGGGTTGAGGGTGCGCTTGCCCGCGCGGACATCCTGGAGCAGCGTCTCGGTCGAGTGCAGGGCGCTTTCCATCGCGGCGAATTCGACAATGCCCGCGCCTCCCTTCAGCGTGTGAAAGGCACGGAAGACGGTGTCGAGCGTTTCCGTGTCGCGCGCGTTCTTCTCGAGCACGAGAAGGCCCTCCGAGGCCTGCACGATGAATTCGCGCGACTCGATCAGAAACTGTTGCAGGAAGTCGTTCATCGCTGCAATCCGCAAAATATCGCGGCGAATTCCACCAGCACGTCGCGCGCGAGAGGCTTGACCAGATAGAAATTCGCTCCGGCCGTGCGGGCTGCCGCGAAGTCACCAACCCCCGATTCGGTGCTCGTGATCAAGGCGGGAATCGTTGCCAGCCTGCCGTCCTTCTGCCTCAGCAAGCTCAAGAAGGTGATTCCGTCCATTTGGGGCATATTGACGTCGACGATGAGCATGTCGAACGGCTTTTCCACAAGTTTCTCGAAGGCTTCGAGGCCGTTCATGGCTTCCTCGACCTTGAACCCGGCCTCTTCGAGCGTCGAGCGATAGTAGCGGCGCACCAGAGCCGCATCGTCGATCACGAGTACCGTTTTTTGCTCAGCCATGAGCGGTCCCTCCCAGCGGGCGTTGATAGACGATGGCGTCGGTAAAGTGGCGCAATTCGAACAACGGAGATATGCGGCTCATGGATTCCGTGTGACCGAGACAGATGAATCCGCCCGCAAACAGATTTTCATAGAGATTTTCCGCAGCCACGCGCCGGGACGCGTCATCGAAGTAAATCAGCACGTTTCTGCAGAAAATCACATCGAACCGGCCATGGGCGCGTGTTTCACCGGACTCCACGATATTCGCCGCAGAGAAGAGGACGGAATTGCGCAAGTCATCCGAGATCTGCCATTGGTCATCGAGCACCCTGGAGAAATATTTTCCCACAAGATAAGGCGACAGGCGCATGAGCGCGCGCTTGCCAAAAATGCCTTGCCGGGCCTGTTGCAGAACTCTGGTGTCGATNTCCGAGGCGAGTATTTCTATTTGGTAGTCATCGACCAGGGGCCAATTCTCCAGCAACCAAATCGCCAGCGAGTAAGGTTCCTCTCCGGTGGAGCAGGGGACGGACCAAATCCTGATGGTATCGCCGCTGCGTTTTCCGGCAATTCTCTCGGGCAGGAGGGCGCTGCTCAGGCATTGCAGTTGGTGCTCTTCGCGATAAAAGTAGGTCTCGTTGACGGTGAGCGCGTTGATGAAGTGCTCGTTCTCCGCCTGGGCATTGGTCCGCAACAGCCCAAAATAACTCGCGAACGACCGCGCTCCGGTGGCCGTCATGCGCTCGTTCACTCGCCGCTCGACGTAATAGCGCTTTGCTTCGGTGAAGATCATGCCGCTGTGCCTGTAGAGATATTCGCAAAGTCTGCGGTACTCCTCTTCCGTCAGCGCCGGATAGTCAGGCACGAGTTGTGTTTTGGGCTGCGAGACGCTCAATGACGGCCTTGATCGCGAAGGAGAGGAAGGGAGATGAGCCGAACTTGAGCGCACAATTCTCAAGGCTGGGCAGCGCCTCCGGGCCGCCGACTTCCGCCAGCACTTCGACAGCGGCGGCGCAGACATTCTCATCTGCGTCTTTATCCAGCACTGTGCACAGGAGCTGCGTGGCCTCAGCGCTCTCCATGGACCGCGCCAGTTCGCAGCTCAAAATACGGATGTCGGTGTCAGGGTCCGCGAGGAGCCGCGGCAGGAGGTCATGCACCTGCGGGATCATGATGCGCAAGGCCTCCAGCGCCCCGCTACGCACATTGGCGTCGTCGGATCGCAGCTGCGCGGTGACGGCCTCGACCGCCGTCGGAGTTCCCAATCGCGCCAAGCCGGTGAACATGGCTTCCCTGACGCGCGCATCTTTCTCGGCCGGCAACGCCGCCGCCAGTGCCGCATCTCCGCCGTCCAGGTTTACCGCATCGCGAGCAGCGCGCCAGCGTCGATCGGAATCCGGATCGGCCAGAGACTTCAGGGCATCGCCCGGCTCATGCCCTTCGTCGGCGGCAGGTCGTGCAGGTTTACGAACGAGCGGCATTAGCCGGCACCAGTTTCTGCAGTCGTTGCGCGATCCTCGGCAGCGGCAACGTCCAGGTGGCGCCGTCGACGCGCACGAGCTCGCCAGGCATTCCCCAAACGACTGCGGTCTCCTCGGCTTCCGCGATGGTTTTCCCGCCTTTGGAGCGCAATTCGGCCATGGCCTTGGCGCCATCGTCGCCCATGCCCGTCATCAGAATGCCGATGAGTTGCGCCGGCGGAACATGGTCCATCGCCGAGCGCACCAGGCGATCGGTGCTGGGGTGCCATGGGTAACTTTTGTTGACAGGCACCGTCATCGCAACGAGCGAAGAGGCGCGCTTCGACACGACGATGTCGGCATCGCCGCGCCCAATGTAGACGCAGCCTGCCTGCAAGACGGTCGGCTGCCTGAGCTCGATCACCTTCACCGAACAGATTCCATCCAGCCGTTTGGCAAGTGATGCTGTAAAGCTCGCGGGCATGTGCTGTGCGACCAGTATCGGCCACGCAAACGTGGAAGCCAACGGCACCAGCAGAGCTTCGAGTGCCGGCGGGCCGCCGGTCGATGTACCCACCAAGACCAATCCGTCCCCCTGAACGACTTCCACAGCCGGCTCGAGGACGTCTGGGGCCGGGGCCTTCGGCGTCGGCGCCGCCGCTCCACCTCCGGCCTTGAACCGGACGCGCTCTTTGAGTCTCCAACTCGAGGGGAGCTTCGCTGCGGCCGCTGCGCGAATTTTGTCTTTGAATGTGGGGGCAAACTCTTCCATGTGCAGCGAAACTGCGCCGGTCGGCTTGGGCACGAAGTCCACCGCTCCAAGTTTCAGTGCATTGAGCGTTGCTTCCGCCCCTTCCGCCGTAGCAGTCGAGACCATGACCACGGGGCACGGCCTTTGCACCATGATGCGGTCGAGACATTCGAGTCCATTCATTTGCGGCATGTTGACGTCGAGCGTGACGACGTCGGGCTTGAATTCTTGAAGAAGGGAGAGCGCTTCCAGCCCGTCGCGGGCGAAGCCCACCGTGAAGCCGGTGTCCTCAGAGAGCACTCGGCCGAACAGTTTGCGGACCAGCGCGGAGTCGTCCACGACGAGGACCTTGATCACGCATTCGCCTTTTTACTCTGCACCTGAAACGTGTCCAAGAGGCCTTGCTCAGCGCGGGTCAGAAGTTCGGTGGGGTCGAGCAGCAGCACGATACGATGGGCTTTTTCGAGATTGATGACGCCGTGAATCAAGCGTGCAGTCTTTTCGTCGGTGAGATCCGGCGGAGGCGCGATGCCGGCCCGCTCGCTTCGCAGCACGTCGGATACGCTGTCGACGATGATCCCGGCGCGGTGGCGCTCGGTTTTGACGACGACGAGCCGGCGCGTTTCGACATTCTCGAGCTTGGGCATGTCGAATCGACGGCGCTGATCGACCACCGGAAGAACTTCACCGCGAAGATTCACGACGCCTTCCAAAAACTTCGGTGTCTTCGGAACGCGGGTGATTTGCGCCGGCACCTGCGCGACCTCGACGACTGCATCGATGGGCAGGCCGAACTCATCGTCACCGAGCCGGAACACCAAAAAAATCAACTCTTCGCGATTTTCTTCGGCAGCGCGCGCGCCCGGTGCCTGATGAGCCTGATGCTGGGGCAATTTTTGCATCACATCCTCCCGAAACATTTGATCCGGCGAGAGGATCGATATCAAACGCCGACCGGCTTCTCCCCGATATACCGACCTTATCCGNGACTCTCCGCCCGTCCGGGCAGCNAGAATGGGCGGAATGGGATCCATGAGATCCGGATCCGCGCTCACGATTGACCGTGCCTGGTCCGCGACCAANCCTATCTGCTCGCCCCCGAACTTCATCACGATCACTTTTTCGCGATCGCGAGCGGTCCCGCTCGCGCCAAACCCCAGCAGGCCGCGCAAGGACAGCACGGGCATCAGGGTATCGCGCACGGACGTGATGCCGAGCACCACGGTTTCCGCACGGGCGATCGCGGTCAGGCTGGGCGGCAGCGGCAGGATTTCTTGCACCGAATCCAAGGGCAGCGCGAACTCCTGCCCCGCCACCTCGAAGGTGACGAGCATCTCCATTTTCTTCAAAGCGCCGGTATCGCCTTTGAACTGGACGTCCGCTCGCGTTCGTCCGACTGCAGACTTGCCGCGCGAGCGGTTGGAAAATGCGATCTGCAGGAGAGTCTTTATGTCCAGTATCTTCGCGACTTCCTTGTCCGCGCCGCAGGGGAACGCTCCCAGAAGTTTTTCCTCACCCGCTGCGCCTGAGTCCTTTTGGTTGACTTCGATCTGCCCGGAGTCGACGGCTTCAAGCGTAGAGACTGAGTCGACCACGAGGGCAACGGGCGCGCCGGCGTCGAGAATGATGGCGCGGGCGCTGGTCAGCGCCTTACCGGGCGGCTTGCCGAGCATTTCGCGCAGGCCAACGACGGGCAACACGGTTCCACGCAGGTTTGCCAATCCCAGCAATGGAACCGGGCTCTGCGGGACCCTGGCGACGATAGGGACCCGGATGATTTCGGTCACTTCGTCCGATCGCAGGGCATAAAGCTGCGAGTCAACCCGAAACAGGAGAAATCGGTCGGTCACGCCGATGCTTGCTTGAGTTCAACAGCGAGCGCTGCGATTTCCTCGATGGCGGCGGCGAGATCTTCGGCGCCACGCGACTGCTGAGCGGCGGCGCTTGCTGCTTCGCGCGTCGCTGCACTGGCTTCTTCCGCAACCGCTGCAACCTGGCGCGCTGCCGTGTTGATCTGCGAGGCAGCAGTCAGAATGCTGTCCGCTCCGGCGAGGATCGATCTGCTAGCGCTGCCCAGTGATGCGACTTCTTTCTCGATTTTTTGCAGCGCCGAGGTAACCGCGCGGCTGTTCTGCACTTCGATCTCTGCGGAGACGATGAATTGCTCGAGATCGGCCTTCAGCACCGTAATCTGATCCAGGATTCCGCGAACGCTGTCTTTCGCGCGCTCGACATTCTCGGATGCTTCGCGCGACAGGCTGCGGATATCGTTCGATACCACGGCAAAGCCCTCGCCTGAATCACCGGCTCGCGCAGCTTCGACCGATCCGCTCACTGCGAGCATGCTGGTTTGTACGGCGACCAGGGAGATTGCGTCGACAATTTTCTCGATTCGGCGTCCAAGACTCTCGAGCCGCTTGATGGTTGCTACGCTGGCTTGAGTGCTTTGCAGCGAACTGGTGATGCCTGCGACCAGACGTTCAACCGCTTTGTTGCCCTCCTTCAGCGCTGTATCCAGGGCGCGAACGCGATCGTCGGCCGTCTTGCCGCTCTGCCTGGCAATTTGCGCGCTCTTTTCGATCTGGGCGAGCGCCGCGGATGCTTCTTGAGTCGCGGAGGACTGCAGCTGAGACGCTTTGTTGATTTGCTCAACGCCGGCCATGACCTGCGTCGCGGCACCCGCCAGCTCCTGAATGGAGGCCGACAATTCTTCGGAACTCTCGTTGATTTGCGATATGGATGTACCCTTCGCCTTGCCGGCGCGGAGTTCGCCGGCGAGCGCGGCCAGCTTGCGCGCGCCAATCTGACCCTGCTCGAGTGCCTTGGCCTGTTGTTCGATAGCCGATTGCGCTTCAGCGGCGCCGGAGGATTGTTCCTCTGCGGAAACAGCCACCTGCTCGGCGCCCTTCTGGGCTTCGACGGCAGCGCGCTCGGCTTCCAGCGCGGCGCTAAAAATGCTGCGGCTGCCGTCTGCGATTTGCGCCATGTCTTCACGCCGGGCTTCCAACGCCGCACCAACGCCGGCTGCGATACCGGCTTCTTTTTTGACCGCCGCGGCTGAGGCCTTCAGCGACTCGCTTACCTCAATCACGTCTTTTTGGATGGTCTCGGTCAGTGTTTGGACCTCGCGCGCGCTCTTGTCGGAGGTTTCCGCCAGGGTGCGAACCGCATCTGCCACTACGGCGAAGCCGCGCCCGTGCGCGCCGGCGCGCGCCGCTTCGATGGCGGCATTGAGAGCCAACAGGTTGGTTTGATCCGATATCCGGCTGACCGTTCGTGTGATATCACCGATGTCCTTGGCGCGCCGGTCGAGCGCGTCGATGTGCGCGACCGATTCGCCTTGGCGCTCGGCGCCGCGCTCAATGGCTCTGACTGACCCTAATATTTGCGCCGACGCTTCCGCCAACGTGATGGCAACCGCCTCGGTGCGCCGGTTGGAGCTATCAGCTTCGCCACGTTGAACCGCCAGGCTCGCGACAATCGCTTTGATTGCGGCTGACTGCTCTTGAGATGCGCCGGCCGCTTCCTCGGCGCCAGTGGCAATCTGTTCCATCGAGCGCCCGAGTTCCTTGGTTGCCGAAGCCGCCTCTGCGAGCCCGCTGGCCAGCTGCTCGGTCGCGGCCGCAATCCGTTCAGCGGCGGTTGCGCGGTGACTCGAAGCGGGCGCTATGCCGGTCCTGGCTATCGCGGACGAAATAGGCTTCGCATTCGATGCCTGCGTCGCCGGCTTTCCAGCAGCCGGAGACATTTTCGATTTCTTGACTAATGCCATGTGATCCCTCGAATTTGCGCTTGCGCTTGAGTCGGCCAGTTGGGCGATTGAGCCTAGCGCGGCATAGGCAATTGGAATTGGGCGCCAAAAAGCCAGACAGGACCGGGGATCCTATGTTATTCGGCAGGCTTTGGCCATTAACAAGGAGTGCCCGTGGGAGGCACCACTTCGAGCGAAATCGCGCTGAATGCAGCGCCGCAATGTAAATAATAATGATTCGTGTTAGCATTGGTGGACGTATATACAGGGATGAATCCACCGTAGCGTCGCGTCATGAATTCCGTTTCCATCGTTTCATTGTTGGGGCAGATGAACACGCCGCGGTTGCAGGCGCTGTTCGCTCAGGACCCGAAACGCGCGGCCGAGTGGGTGTACGCGGCTGCAATTGAAGGCGTAACGGCGGCGCAGATCTGCTACGGGCGCATGTTGCTCGAAGCAACCGGCGTCAACAAAGACGCTCGGCAAGCGTTCAGTTGGTTTCGCCGCGCGGCGGCCGGCGGCGACCCGGACGCCATCAACATGGTCGGGCGCTGCCTCGATGCCGGCTGGGGCACGGAGGAGGATCCGGCGGCTGCGGCAGAGCACTTTCGACGGGCGGCGGATTTGGGCCACGCGTGGGCGCAGTACAACGCGGGCCACATGTACCTGGATGGCCGAGGCGTAGAGCGCGATGCGGCGCTGGCGTATCACTATTACTCGAAGGCCGCAGAGCAGCAGCATGAACGGGCCATGAGTTTGATGGGCCGTTGCTGCGAAGAAGGTTGGGGAACGCCGCGAAATTTGGATGCGGCGGCGGACTGGTACCGGCGCTCGGCCGAAGCAGGGTATTTCCGCGGGCAGTACAACTGGGCCAGCATTTTGCTCAAAGCCGGCCGCTTCGAAGAAGCGGCGCGGTGGTTCGAGCGCGCGGCCGTCGGCGGCACCGCGGCGATGCGCCGTGCCGTCATGGAAGTCATCACCCGCGCGGGAACGCCGCGGCCGCTGCAGCCTCTAGCGGCGCGATTGAAGGCGGGGCACGCGATGTCCGCGCCGAGCGCCTGATTGCGTCAAGAAGAGTAAGACGTTGTTTTTGCAAATTGCGAAGGTGTTGAACGAGGAACAACTGGCAACGGTGCGGGCCTCGCTCAACAGTGAGACGGCTCCTTGGGTCGACGGGCGAGTCACGGCCGGCCATCAGGGTGTGCAGGTGAAAAACAACCGGCAGCTCGAGGAGTCGAGTCCGATGGCGCGCGAGCTGGGAAATTTCGTGCTGGCTCAGTTGGAACGAAATCCACTGTTCGTGAGCGCCGTCTTGCCNAATAGAGTTTATCCGCCGATGTTCAACCGCTATGGCGCGGGAATGCACTTCGGCACGCATGTCGATGGGTCGGTGCGCATGATTCCCGGTAGTCCCCAAAAGCTGCGCACCGACCTGTCGGCGACTTTGTTCCTCGCATCGCCCGACGCATACGAGGGCGGCGAGCTGGTCGTCGAAAGCGATTTTGGACTGCAAAGCGCGAAACTGGCCGCGGGCGATTTGCTGGTGTATTCATCCACCATGCGTCATCGCGTCAATGCAGTGACGCGCGGTGAGCGCCTGGCGAGCGTGTTCTGGGTGCAAAGCCTGGTCCGCGACGATGCGCAGCGCGCGCAGCTGTTCGAGCTCGACGGCACGATTCGACGCTTGACCCAAACCGCCGCGGATCCCGAATCGCTGGTGCGCCTAACGGCCCACTATCATGGGCTCTTGAAAAATTGGTCGGAGATCTAGCGGGCTTTGGCGCCCGCGGCTGACGCTCGCCGCCGACTCCTGCCTACAGAAAAGCACTTGCCGCGCGCGCAAAAATAGCACCATGAAAACCCGCGCATCGCCGAACCCAATCGGGAAATACCAGAAGCCGCCCTTCCCTGTGCAGAGGCAGCGTTGGCCGGGATTGGTTTCCAAGATGAAGCCTCGTCCGGATCACGGTGAGAAAAGCTATCAAGGATCGGGGCGCTTGAAGGGACGCAAGGCGCTGATCACGGGAGGCGATTCCGGAATGGGGCGAGCCGCCGCGATTGCCTTTGCGCGCGAAGGCGCCGACGTCGCGATCAATTACCTTCCCGCTGAGCAGGGCGATGCGGATGAGGTCATCGCGTTGATTCGCGAGGCGGGCCGCAATGCGCTCGCGATCCCCGGCGACATCCGCAAGGAAGCTTTTTGCAAGGCGATGGTGGCCCGCAGCGTCAGGGGCCTCGGCGGCCTGGATATCTTGGTGAGCAACGCCGGCCGGCAGCAGGCGAACAAGTCGATCCTCGACATCTCCTCGGAAGACTTCGATGCCACCATGAAGACCAATATCTATGCGCCGTTCTGGATCATCAAAGCGGCCCTGCCGGCGCTCAAGCCGGGCGCGTGCATTATCGCGACGACATCGGAACAGGCCTACGATCCCAGCCCCGATCTCTACGACTACGCTCAAACGAAAGCTGCGACGATGAATTTCGTGAAGTCGCTATCCAAGCAACTTGCTCCCAGGGGAATTCGTGTCAACGGCGTCGCGCCGGGCCCTGTCTGGACGCCTTTGCAGGTCAGCGGCGGGGCTTATCCTGAGAAACAGAAGAAGTTCGGCTCGCAAACCTCCATGGGCCGCGCCGGGATGCCGGCGGAACTGGCGGGCATATATGTGCTGCTGGCGGACTCGCAAGCGAGTTTTGCGACGGGCCAGATTTATGGCTCATCGGGTGGAGGCGGTCAGCCTTAACGCCTTCCTCACTCGCATGATCTTTAGTGGGACGCAGCCGCGCGTTGCGCTAGGCTGTCGCGTCAGCCCTTTGGGCCCACTAGGGACGAGAAATGCATAATAAAAAGAAAGGCTTCGGAAGCTGGGTTTTCATCGCCGGTTTCGCCGTTCAGACGGCCGCCCTATCGCAGCCGGCAGCGGTCAACCCCTCGCCGAGCACGCCATCGACCACTCCACCTGCAATTACGCCATCGGCGCACGCTTTGAGCTCCGCCGATCTCGAGGCTTGGCTCGACGGTTATTTCCCCAACGCGTTAAATGCGGGCGATATCGCCGGCGGCGTGGTTGCCGTGGTCAAGGACGGCCAGGTTCTGCTGGAAAAGGGCTACGGTTTCGCGGATTTCGAAAAGCGCGTGCCGGTCGATCCCAAAGCGACGCTGTTTCGGTGGGGATCGGTGTCGAAGCTGTTCACATGGACTGCCGTCATGCAGCTGGTCGAGCAGGGCAAGATCGACCTGGACGCGGACGTCAATCAGTACTTGGATTTCAAAATTCCGCCGCGCGATGGCAAGCCGATCTCGATGCGCAACATCATGACGCATACGGCTGGGTTCGAGGAGCGGCTGAAGGGCATCACTTGGGATCCGGCCGACGGCGATCTGCCGCTCGACAGGTATCTTAAAGAGTACATCCCCGCGCGCATCTACGCGCCGGGCGGCACTCCCGCCTACTCAAACTATGCCGCGGCGCTGGCCGGCTACATTGTGTCGCGCGTATCGGGCGTCTCTTTCGACGACTATGTGGATAAGCAATTGCTCGAGCCTTTGGCGATGCATAACGCTACGTTTCGCCAACCTTTGCCGGAGAGCTTCAAAGCGCACATGTCGCGCGGCTACCAAAGTGCGTCATTCGAGCCCAAGGACTTCGAGCTGGTGGGACCAGCTCCCGCCGGCAGCTTATCCGCGCCGGCCGAGGATTTGACCCACTTCATGATTGCACACCTGCAAAACGGGCGTTATGGATCGGGACAAATCCTAAAACCCGAAACGGCGGAGCAGATGCACAGCAGTGCGCTGACGATATTGCCGCGCATGGACCGCATGTTGCTGGGATTCTACGAGGACACTTACGACGGACGTCGCGTCATCGCGCATGGCGGCGACACGCAATGGTTTCACAGCGACTTGCATTTGTACTTGGACGATGGTGTCGGACTGCTGGCGTCGGTCAACAGCTTGGGGAAGGGCGGCGCCGCCCACGAAATCCTATCGACGCTGTTCCACGATTTTACGGATCGTTACTTGCCGGGGCCGACGCCGGACGGAAAAGTCGATGATAAGACGGCCGGCGAGCATGCGCGCATGATCGCGGGCCGATATCGGGTCTCGCGGCGGGTCGATTCG
>JGI12627J18819_10000395_pt1 | contig 14292 bp, 12 predicted proteins | sample TexAe_OM1H0_M2_FD_18819 | JGI IMG/M metagenome (IMG submission 18819)
GCAGTGACCTGCCGTACCAATCAGCAGGCCCTTCAGAACCGCAAATTCAACGCACATGAGAAGGAACTCACGTTGCGGCGGTTCGAAACCCTTCTCGGGAACCTGGCCAAAGGGGAAAACGACACGGAAAATGTGGTTGATCAGATAGTTTTCCAACAGATACGGATGCCTCTCCATAAAAGGCTGGTAATAGTTGGCAAAGGCGTTGATGTAATGGTCGGTACAGCTTTCGAGACCCGCGTCGGGCCGTAGCCTACACCCTGCAAGAAGTCTTGCAGGCACTCGTGGATTGCGGCAGAGTTCCAGCTTATGCTGTCGGAGATAGCCAAAGGCCACTTCCACAACCATCTTCACCTGCGCCGTCACGCGAATCGGGATGCCGTCCATTACGGGGCGAAGGTCGGCCGCACACACCATCTCTGCGTAGTCGCGGAGCAGTTTGGCGACAAATTGAAATTGGAGTGTGCCAACGATTTCCCCCAGGCGCCGACAGAACATTCCCAAAATGAAGAGCCGTTGCCACAGCGGATAGGAGCGATCCTGCACCAGCAGCAGGCAGAACTCGCGAACGTCCCAGAAATAGCGGAACTGGCGTGAATCCCCGGCTACGGGCTCCTCGGCCAGGGCGCGAAATCTGGCGTAGACCGCGGGCCCCGCTTGCGTTCGCGGCATGAGTTGCGGGTTCAGAAGAACCAGCCGCGCAGCCTCGATGCAGGAAAGCGAGAGCGGTTGTTCCAGCAGGCCATCGATCCGGTGAGGATTGCGCGGATAGCGGACGCATGTCTCCGGAAGATAATCCGCGCCGTACTGCTGTTGCAGACTGCAGAGCCGCTCTGTGGCCAGAAAAGGGCAGGTGGAAGACGATGTGAATTGAATGAGCGCATGCCGGCGTTCGCATGCGCCTTCCGTAATCAGGGTGAAGTATTCCGCCAAGTGAGGCTGCAGGACAGGATTTCGCTCATCCTGCCGGTCGGTGTCGCGGTCAACAGGGATCTCCCAGGTGCGACAGCAATTGTCCTCACATCTCGCAGCGAGACAGCGGAAGGCCTTGGCATATTGCGGACGAAGATGCTCTAACATTCGAGTTTGGCGCGTGCACGCGAAAGGCCCATGGATCTGGTGATTGAAACACGAAGGTCATAGGTGTAGAAGTCATGGACCGTGACGCAATAGGAATCTATACCGGCTGCAGATCTGTGTCAGGTGCCGGGTATCCGAGGATTCGGAGCATCGCGACGACCTGTCCTTTATGGTGAAATGCGTGGGTGATGACGTGGAGCAGGATAAAAGCAGGACTGCGGAGTTCCCCGCCCCAATCTGCGGGACGATGGGCGAGAGTCGTGTTCAGCTGCTCTTCCGTGAGACTGTCCACATAAGCTCGAGTCGCTTCCCGTATTCGGTCCCTGGCAGCTAACAAAGCTGCCATCGTTGGACAATCTTCTTCGTGCCAACCGGGAAACGCTTGGTTCTGTAAGTCGTGAACCCAGCCTTCCTCACAAGTCAGGATATGCACAAGCTGCTTCCAGACGGAAGGATGGCCGAACCCTGAAATCAGTTTGTGATGGAGGTCCTCAGGCACGGTCGCGACATGGCGCAGCAAGAGGTCCAACCGCTCGTGCGTTGCGGCGTGCAATTCGATGATACCGGATTTGGCAAACATGTCGCCGAAGCTTTCACGTTCCGATGATGGGAGATCGACCAGGCTAGCGAAGAAACGCGACATCCTGATGTGGATGAGTAGAAACTTTCCTTGCCTTCCCTTCCATGACAGTGGACCACGCGCCACTTGCTGAGAAGGTTTCAATGCGTAGCATGTAGGAGGTCGGGGAGATCTCTTTCATCGTGATCCGGGTCTTTGTCGACTCATCAGTTCGCGACTCGTCCGTCACCCATGTCCAGGTTTTGTCCTCGACCACGCCGTGCAGATCTTCGGCGTCGCCGGTGCTTTTCAGGATGTGGTACGTATAGACATTCTTAGAAGGGCTGTAGCCCATCACGGCGAGGCCGCCTTCGGGTAGAGACGTGCCCCCTTCGGGCTTGGAAAGCAGGAGAGAGTGATCGGGAGCCCACTCGTTGTGTTCCGCGGCAAAGTACACGCGCGAATTCAGGGCTCCGGTTGTCATGTGCATCTCAATGTTCCAAGTGCCCAGGAAGTAGTTCAATCTTTCGCGTGCCAGTTTGTTTTCAGAACCTGTTTGTGCAGTCAAAAGACCGGCAGTCAGAATGACCAGCATGCACAACCCGGAAGCCTTTGCCATCGAATGCCCCCTCACAAGTTATCGTTCTGAGAGCATAGGATGAAAAAGGCACGGCTCGTTATAAAAAATTCAAATACATGTCATAAGACCTTCGAATAGGAACTAAGCGTGGTGCTGCCATCCCAGATCTTATTGAATGCTGGCTTGCTTCGTCTTAGGGAATCGTTCATCGAGTTCAAGGTTCAGTTCGAGAACGTTGACCCTGGGCTCTCCCAGAAACCCGAACTGCCGGTCTGAAGTATGCTTTGCCACCAGGGCACGGAGCTGGTCTACGGTGGTTCCGCGCTCCCTGGCGACGCGCGGCAACTCGAATTCCGCCGCAGCGGGTGTAATGTGCGGATCGAGTCCCGATGCCGACCCGGTAACCAGGTCGACGGGCACGGGGGTTCCGGGATTTTCAGCCTGAGCACTGGTTACGTCCCCTTTCACCCGGTCAATCAGTTTTTGGTTTGTGGGTCCGAGCTGAGAGCCATTCGAATTTGTAGCGTCATATCCGTTACCCGCGAAGGACGGCCTGGGATGAAAATACGCGGGACTCGAAAAGCTCTGCCCGATGATGCTGGACCCGATCGTCTTCCCATCCTTCTGAATGAGCTGGCCGTTTGCCTGCTTCGGAAACATCAGTTGTGCGAGGCCGGTCACCACCAAGGGATAAATGATCCCCAGCAGGATGGTCGTGGCAATCGTCATCAAAATCGCGGTGATCAGATTCGTCTTCATGGCATTTCCTTTATGCAAGTCCCATGTGGGTAATCAGGATGTCGATGACCTTGATACCGATGAAGGGCACGATGATGCCGCCGACACCGTAAATCCAGAGATTGTTGCGCAGCAGCGCGGCGGCCGCCATAGGCCGGTACTTTACGCCACGCAGAGCGAGCGGAATCAGCGCGACGATGATCAGCGCATTGAAAATCACGGCAGAAAGAATCGCCGATTCCGGAGTTTGCAGGTGCATGATATTGAGCGCATTCAGCACCGGGAAGGTCCCGGCAAACATGGCCGGAATAATGGCGAAGTATTTGGCAACATCGTTGGCGATCGAGAAAGTCGTCAGTGCTCCGCGTGTCATGAGCAACTGCTTGCCGATTTCCACAATCTCAATGAGCTTGGTGGGATTGGAATCGAGGTCGACCATATTCCCGGCTTCCTTCGCCGCCTGCGTGCCGGTATTCATTGCAACCCCAACGTCGGCCTGAGCTAAGGCGGGAGCGTCATTCGTGCCATCTCCGGTCATGGCCACCAGCTTCCCGTCGGCTTGCTCTTTCTTGATCAAGTCCATCTTGTCCTGGGGTGTCGCCTGCGCGAGGAAGTCATCGACTCCCGCCTCGCGAGCTATCGCTGCCGCAGTCAGCGGGTTGTCACCGGTGATCATCACGGTGCGGATGCCAATGGCGCGGAGCTGATCGAAACGCTCCTTCATTCCGCCTTTGACGATGTCCTTCAGCTCAATTACCCCGAGCGCGCCACGGCTCTTTTCGGCGACAACCAAGGGAGTGCCGCCTGAGCGTGCGATCTCCTCTACGACCGTCCGAACTTCATCGTGCAATCGATGTCCGCTCTGCGCCACGTAGTTTGCAATTGCGTCCGTGGCGCCCTTGCGAATCTCGAAGCCATTTAGATCCACACCAGACATTCGGGTCTGCGCGCTGAAGGGCACAAATTTGCACTCATGCGAGCTCAACTCGCGTCCACGCAATCCGTATTTCTCCTTGGCGAGCACAACAATGGAGCGGCCTTCCGGAGTCTCATCGGGAAGAGATGATAGCTGGGCAGCATCGGCGAGCTCTTGTTCAGTGACGCCTGGGGCAGGAATGAAACGGGACGCCTGGCGATTACCCAAAGTGATGGTCCCGGTCTTATCGAGCAGCAGGGTGTTCACGTCGCCAGAAGCTTCAACCGCCCGGCCTGACATGGCGAGAACGTTGTGCTGTACGAGCCGGTCCATGCCGGCGATGCCGATGGCGGAAAGCAGTCCGCCAATGGTGGTGGGAATCAGACATACCAGCAGGGAAACCAAGACGAATACGGTCTGCGGGCTGCCTGAGTAGATTGCGAAAGGTTGTAAGGTAACCACCGCCAGCAGAAAGATGATGGTCAAGCCTGCGAGCAGAATGTTCAGAGCAATTTCGTTCGGCGTCTTCTGCCGCTCGGCCCCTTCGACCAGGGCAATCATACGATCGAGGAAAGTCTCACCGGGATTGCAGGTGATCTTCACCTTGATCCGATCGGACAGAACACGGGTGCCGCCAGTAACCGCCGAGCGATCGCCGCCAGCCTCGCGAATTACGGGCGCCGACTCGCCGGTGATCGCCGATTCGTCTACCGAGGCGACGCCTTCGATGATTTCACCATCGGAGGGAATGAAGTCGCCGGCCGAGCAAAACACCAGGTCGCCAGCTTTCAGCTTTGAACTGGGGATCTGCTCGACCCGTCCCTCCTTGCCGACGATCCGATTGGCCATCGTCTCTGAACGAGCTTTGCGAAGCGTGTCCGCCTGGGCTTTGCCGCGCCCCTCGGCCATGGCTTCGGCAAAATTCGCGAATACCACCGTGAACCACAGCCATAGCGTGATCTGCAGATTGAACTTGAAGGCCTCTCCGCCTTTGAACAGAAGCGCGGTTGTGATGACACTTCCTATCTCGACCACGAACATGACAGGGTTGCCCATCATCTTTCGCGGATCCAGCTTGGCAAATGCATCCCAGATTGCGCGGCGAACGATCTTCCACTCCCAAACCGCCTTCTTTCTCGGCTTGTTCGGAGAGTGTCCCAGGCGGACAGTTGCTACAGGAGGCGACATCGGTGTTTGACTCGTCATTGCCATAGGGAATCCTTTAGAACGTCTTGCCTGCGAGCATGAGCAAATGCTCAAGAATCGGGCCCAAGCTCAATGCGGGAAAAAATGTCAGCGCGCCAACAATCAGAATCACGCCAATCAGGAGTACGGTGAACAGCGGAGTGGTGACTGGAAACGTACCCAGTGAAGGAGGAACATATTTCTTGCCTGCCAGATTTCCAGCGATCGCCAGCATCGGGATGATCATCAGGAAGCGCCCGGCCAGCATGGTCAAGCCGATGGTTGTGTCGTACCAAGGCGTGTTCACCGTCAATCCGCCAAAGGCCGAGCCGTTGTTACCCGCCCCAGATGTGAACGCATAGAGGATTTCCGTCAGCCCGTGAGGACCTGGATTCGATATGCTGGAGGTCCCGAAGCCCTTAACGCTGGAAACGGCTGTAAAAGCCAAGATGACGACGGGAAATACCAGCACAACCAGCATCGCCATCTTCACGTCATAGGCTTCGATTTTCTTTCCCAGATACTCGGGGGTGCGGCCCACCATGAGTCCCGCGATGAAGACGGCAAGCACGATGTAAATCAGCATGCCGTACATGCCCGCGCCCACGCCGCCAAAAATTACTTCGCTCAGCATGATGTTGACGAGCGGCACCATGCCTCCCAATGGCGTAAACGAATCATGCCAGCCATTGATTGCGCCGCAGCTTGCATCCGTAGTAACCGTCGCAAACAGTGCGCTATTGGCAATGCCGAAGCGGACTTCTTTCCCTTCCATGTTGCCGCCAGGCTGCAGTGCCGTAGCGCGCTGGTTGGTTCCGGCCAGCAGTGGATTGCCTCGAGCTTCCGCCCAATATGCGACAGTCACGCCAGCGAGAAAGAGGATAGCCATGGCTGCCCAAACAGCCCAACCATGCGCCTGCGAACCGGTCATTCGTCCGAGGGTGTACGTCAGCCCGCCACCGATGGCGAAAATCGCAACCAGCTCGATCAGATTGGTAAGCGGCGTCGGATTCTCGAACGGGTGCGCACTGTTGGCGTTGAAGAAGCCGCCGCCGTTCGTTCCAAACTCCTTGATGATCTCCTGCGAGGCTACTGGCCCCTGGGCAATCGTCTGCTCAGTCACCGCGTCCATGACCGGCTTGCCTTGAGCATCGAGCATGGGCTTTCCATCGGGGCCGACCTTCTGGACCTGCATTGGTTCCACAAGTTTGGCGGTGTCGTAAGGTCTCAAGTTCTGGACAACGCCTTGTGACACAAGAACGAGCGCGCCAAAAATGCAGAATGGCAACAGCACCCAGAGAGAGGAACGAACGAGATCAACCCAAAAGTTCCCAATCGTCTGCATCTGACGACGGGCAACGCCGCGGATAAAGGCAATGGCGAGTGCGATACCAACAGCCGCCGAGACGAAATTGTGATAGGCGAGACCGGCCATTTGGGTGAAATAGCTCATCGTGGTCTCACCCGAATAAGCCTGCCAATTCGTATTCGTAGTGAACGAAGCCGCCGTGTTGAAGGCGAGGTGCGCGGGACTGACGGCCCCGAGCTTCTGCGGATTGAAAGGCAGATAGCCCTGGAAACGCTCCATCAGGTACAACAAGATCATCGAGACGAAACTGAACAGCAACATGGAAATCGCGTACTCGGTCCAGCGCATCTCATGATTTTCATCGACGCCTGTGAGTCGATAGAGGAGGCGTTCGACCGGTCTCAGCATGGGATCCATGAACGTCTTCTCGCGGTTGAACACACGCGCCATGAAGACGCCCATCGGCTTGGTTACCAGGAACACAAGCGCGAGAAAAAATGCGATTTGTAACCACCCATTGATTGTCATGTCAGAACTTCTCCGGACGCAGGAGCGCGTACACGAGATAAACGGTCGTGAGCACACTGATTGCGAGCATAATCATCGATTCCACGCTCATAGAGTTCTCCTCACTTCACACGCTCACAAAAGTGCACGTAAGCGATCGACAGCAGAAAAAAAGCAATCGTCACCGCGATCCAAAGCATGTCCTGCATAAGTCATCTCCGGAAACAATTTGTGATTCACCACTACCACGCGCCCTCTTTGCCGCCCCACCACCAAACCAGGCCGAGAGTGGCCGTGTTTTGATCCTTGTTAAGAACACCTTGAACGTCGGAAAGGAACGATGGCTGATTGGAAAAGTCGCGCCGCCATTCGTAACGCATCAGGAGGCCATCAGAAACCTTGTAGTCCAGTGTCACCGTGTTCTCCTTGAGGGCCTGGCTAATACCGCTGAACAGCGCTCCGCGATCCGACATGTACTCGGCGCGAGTCGCGACGGCCAGCTTCGGGGTTAACTGGTATTTGATATAGGCGGCGCCTCCATCCGTGTGTGCAGGAGCCGACGATCGACCAGGCGCGGCGTTTCTCCAAAGTCGCTGCACGAAGTAGTCGCCCTCGAGAGCGAGTGCGAGCTTCGACGTGGCCTGCCAGCTCACATAGCTGTCCACAACATGCGTGCGGCCGTCGGGCGCAGGCCGTATCGCGGAAAAACACAGACCGGGCTGCGTCGGAACAGGTCCGCAGCTATCAGCAGGCGCGCGATCGGGATGTTCTTGTCCGAGGTAATAGTTCACTGTCCAGCTGATAGCCCTGGACGGTGTTGCCGTAAATCCGAACAACTGATCTTTGAATCCGTTGGTCGCTTCTACCTGGTTCGTACCATTCACCACCCAATAATTGATCGCAAAGCGCTGATTGACAGGAATGGTGGCGCGGAGACCCATGTGATAGAAGGGCAAGAAATCGTACCAATACGAGCGTGAGTAGTTCATCTGATCCTTCGCGTAGTTTCCTTCGATTCCGAGTGAACTACTCCATTTCCCGAAATCGATGTTGATCCCTTTTCCAATCGGGACTACATAGGTGCCGTATGCCTGAAAAATGTTTCGATAGATCTGCGGTCGTGGCTCGTTCAAAGGATTTCCTTGCAGGGTGTCGGTAGCCTGCCCGAACTGCAAATCGAGCCGCGCGCCCCAACGGCGTCCGGCGCTGAGGTCGGGCGCATGCTCGAAAATCACGCTGGCTTGATTAAGACTGATCTCGTTACTGAGAACATCGTAGGCACGAAGCAGATTCACACGGCCCACGGGGTGATTGAAGTTATAGGCGTAGTATGTGTCGATCCCCACATTGATGGTTGTGTCCCGCAGAAAATCGAGCGCCTTTCTGTCTTCGGGTTGCAGGAGATTCTGCGGCTCGGGGGGAATGTTCGTTCCAGTCCCCGCATCAGAGACGGCGTGTGTTGTCGGCGACCCGGAAGCAGGCTGAAGCTGTTTGACCATCTCCTTCAGCTCTCTGACCTCGCTTTCGAGTTTGTCGATACGCTCCTGCATGGCTTGAGGACTCTGATTACTGGGTGTTACTTCCGCTTGTGACGATTGCGCATGGCCAGCTGCTGCACTCGCGCAAAGCGCCACAACGGCAACCCACCTGCTTTGGCCGTTCAATATCCAGAGCTTGCGCAATACAAACCGTCTTCTCTTCTTGCTCCAGAGCGCGATTCGCAGCCATAGGAAGGTTGCCGTTGCTCCTGTACAAAGGCACGAAAGCACGCAAAACGCATCATTCATGGCGCTGCATCCTCTTTGGTGTTCGTGGCAATCGGGGCCACTTGCTCACCCAGCGAGCCAGCAATCAGAACTTGACGAGGATCGCCATGGTGGCGCGGTCCTCAGTCCGACGGAGGTCCGGTTGCCAGCCCGAAACGAGGGCTCCAGGATTGCCGTTGTTTCCGCCGGGCGGCGTCACTCCACCCGGGCCACTCCAGTACGGCACATTCGCGTGGCGGTGGTTGAACTCCCAGCGGAAGGTGATGTACTGGCTGGGCATGTAGTCGTAGGTGGCCGAGATATCCCATGCTTTAAAGGGATCGCCCGGATTCTCGGTGAAATAGGGAGTGCCGGTAGTTGCGGTTGCGCCATTGATGGGCGGGAGCAAAACCAGGTAGCGGCCCGGGTTGTTGATCTTTCCTCCGCCGACCGTAAACCCATACCGATCTTTGTGGAACCACCAGCGGTTGTACAGCATGAAGCCGAGGAAACTCTGTTTGTAAGCGATGATATTTCCGGCCGCGTCCTTCTTGTTTGTGGTGCAGTTCACACCGCCGCCCGATTCGCATCCCGCGTCCCCGGTGAGGCTGAAGGCCATCTTGTCCATAAAGCGTTCGGGATGGTCGTAGTACTTGACCTCGACGCTGTCGTCGGTGTGATAGCGGGTGCGGTTGGGAATTCCCACCGCATCAGCACCGACGCCATAGTTGTTCGAGATAATCGAAAGCCATGGTGTGGGACGCCATAGAATCTGGCCACCCAGGCCGAGTCGGCCGTTGGGCCGCGCATAGGATTGCCATCCGTTGATGATCCAGGGCTCGATTTTCAGCTTCTCCGTAGGGAAAACCTGGATCCGCATGCCGGTGAAAAACCATGGCGTGTTCGACGATACGTAGGACGGCTGATAAGCCCAGTTGTCGAACTGATAGAAGCTGAACAGACCGACGTAGGACAAAAAGATTCCGGCATCGACGTTGATGCCATGCAGCGCGTCAAAGTGGTAGCCGCCGTAGGCCTCGTTGAGATAGCGATACGCGTTGTCGAGTTGCCATTGGCCCCGCGAGTAGCTGGCGTCATTGCGCGGCGTCGCGGTTGAATACAGGCCCAACTGGCTGAACACGCGTGCGCGAACGTGATCGTAGTGAAAGTCTCCACCGACCCCCAGGTGCGTCAGGCTGATCTCATTCGAGCGGAAGACTTCACTCGAACCGCCGATGGTATCGTCCTTGGGATGGTTGAAGTCGTAATGGTAGGCGACGTCGGCCCGGATTTCGGGGGTAAAGAACTTGGAATCGAATGCAGGCTCCTTTGTGCGCGGGTTGCCATTCAACCAGGTCCAGTCCGCGAAGGCAAACGGCTCGGCCTTTGCCGGTTTTTCGCCAGAAGATTGCATCTGGTCGGCTGCCTGGGGCGACGCTTCAGATCGGTTGGCGAGGTTCGCACTCGCTACGGACGATTGCGGAGACGGGTCCGCAGCCGCATTGGCATGCCGCTGCTTGAGCTGAGACTCGAGCTCCTGAATCCGGTTGCGCATTGTTTCGAGCTCTTGAATGATTTCCGCATCTGCGTCAGAAGCAGAACCGGTGCTCGCAGGCTGTTGTTGCGCTGCCAATTCAGATCCTGCGCCGCTGCCCGCGGATCCTTTCGCTGTCGTTTGGGAGAAAACCAGTGGAGCCGAGAACACAGTAGTGAGTATTCCGATGAAACCGATTTTCAATGCTGACGAGAGTTGTTTCGAGTTGCTGCGTTCAGTGTTCACGCGCACCTTACCTTTCGACACACATCTTTGCTGGCTAATGCTCAATTGGATTTGGTGGCCAACCTTCAATTGGAAATGAAACGGCGTAAAACTTGTCTAAAGAGTCCATAAAAAGTTCGTAAAGACACGCAGGGATTTGCACAAAGGAGGGGAACTGTGGCGATACGCGTGCCTTATCTTGCGGGTGAAGAGACCGGGTCGAAATGGTAGATGACCCACGGTTCGGTCCGCAGGTATTGCTGTCCGGCTGAGGCGGATTCAAGCTTCCTTCGGAGAGAGAGTAGAACTCTGAGAAACTCAGTCTGATGGGGTCTTCCCCCCGTCCAATTCGTTGCCAGCGTTGTTTGCGGTGTGACGAAACGCTGGGGATTGGCGGTGAGGAATACGAGAACATCGAATTCCTCACTGGTTAACGCTAAACGCTCTCCACGGAGCGTTGCCGAATGCCTGCGCGTATCAATTCTGAAATCGCCGACTTCGAGCACTTGCCCCGCACTCTCAGTTTCGGCCACTTCCACGTCCTCTTTACTGGCTGTGGCAAACCATTGCCGCAGACTCCAGGTTGCAGACATCTTGAACTCTCCGACCCACTCAATTCGTTGAATCAGCAGCCCCACTCGGCTTCGCCGGGCTTGGCAAAATAGCGCCGCGAATCTTCCCGCTGCCGGTCGCTTGCTCCGAGCTCAAGCAGAGCCAAGCGCGCAGCGGCGATCATTCGATTTTTCTCCTGCGCGGGCACCTGTTCCCAGGTCTCGGAATCAACCTTTGAATCGCAGGCAAAATCGGGACCGAGTGCCTGGTGATAATGATGAAAGAGTTCTGCCAGTTGTTCCGGGAGCACTTCTTGCAGTGACATCAGATTTCCTGTCCTTTCGAATCGTTCAACCTTGTGTTTGGTTCCTGGGCCTCATCGCCAGTTACTTGCGCGACTGGCTTTCTTGATTGGATAACAAACGGCATAAAATTCGAATAAAAGGTTCATAAATAGTTCGTAAAACTGTCGGCGAAATTACTACGAACTTTTTATGCAGTCTTTATGCGGCTTTTATGCGAGGTGTTTCAATCACCTGGTTCGAAGCGGTAACCAACCCAGGGCTCCGTCACGATGTAGCGCGGGGCGTGTTCCTCGGGCTCAAGTTTTTTGCGCAGATGTCCAACGAACACGCGCAGGTATTCCGGCTGTTGTACGCTGTTCGGGCCCCACACCGCGGTCAGCAGGGCATGATGAGTGACGACCTTTCCGGGACGCCTGGCGAGGTACACCAAGAGGTCGAACTCTTTCGGCGTCAGATGAACCTCTTTCGCTTTAACCTCAACCTTGCGCGCAGGAATGTCGATACGGAAATGCCCTATCTCGATCAGCGCAGTCTCGGGCTCGAGCGGAACTGCGGCCCGCCGGAGCGCAGCCCGGACCCGGGCCAGCAGTTCGTTCACATTGAACGGCTTGGTGATGTAGTCGTCGGCTCCGGCATCGAGCGACTCCACTTTGATTGTCTCCTCACCTTTGACCGACAGCACGATAATCGGAATGCGGGACTCGGCGCGAATCGCGCGGCATAGCTGGAGTCCATCCATTTTCGGCATCCGCAGATCGGTGATGACGAGATCGGGCGACCAACCCTTCATCTGCTGAAGAGCTTGCTCTCCATCGGTGGCGGTTCGTATGCAGTAGCCCTGGCTGGACAGCGTCGTTTTGAGCACGCGCGTGATCTGCGGTTCATCATCCACCACCAGTATGTTTCGTCTCCCGTCCTGATTCGCCATAGCAGTCGTCACTTCATTTCCTGGGTCACAATGTGAACGTCCACGGGCGGTGCGTCCCGCAGGAACTTGTGGATTGCCGAAAGGTAGAAGTATCTTCTCCAGCCCCTCTGGGCCGACCTGCCAAATACCACTTGCGTGATGTGCTTTTCGCGAACAATTTTGGCAACCGCCTCCGCGACGTTCTTGCCTTGGGTGCGCACCACCTTAGCACCGAGGTTTTGCGCAAATCGCAGATTTTGCGCCAGGGTGCGCTGGTCCTCGGGATCTTCGTCAGCGCCGGTGTCGATGTAAATCACAAACAATTCTGCATCCATGCGGTGCGCCATTCTGGCGGTGCGGGCAACCAGGTATTGCGCGGCAGGGCTCGAGCTCACACACACGGCGATGCGTTCGCGCAACGCGAGGCTCTTACCTGATCCTTCTTTTTCGAGATGCGACTCCAGGCTCCGGTCAACCGCGGTGGTAACCTGTTGCAACGCCAGTTCGCGCAACGCGATCAGATTGGCAGGCTTGAAGAAATGGCCGAGGGCTCTTTCCGCTCTCTCCATAGGATAGATATCGCCGCGGCGCATTCGCGTTTGAAGGGCTTCGGGAGTCAAGTCGGTGAGCACGATTTCATTGACCCTCTGCATCACCCAGTCGGGTACCGTTTCCCGAACCTGAATACCGGTGATGTTCATTACCGTCGGCATCAGGCTTTCAATGTGCTGGACATTCATGGTCGAGATAACGTCGATCTGGGCGTCCAGCAGATCCATCACGTCCTGATAACGCTTGGCGTGTTTGCTCCCCTCGATGTTGGTATGGGCCAATTCATCGACGAGCACAACCTGCGCTTTTCGGGCGAGTATTGCGTCCACATCCATCTCATCGAAGGTTGCCCCCTTATATTCGACCGTGCGGCGAGGAACTGTTTCGAGCTTGGACGCCAACTCCGCAATGCCGGCGCGCCCGTGTGTTTCCACCACTCCGATGACCACATCTTCGCCGCGACTGTGCCGCCGAATACCCTCGCTCAACATGTTGAAGGTTTTCCCGACTCCTGGCGCGTAGCCCAGGAAGAGCTTGAAGATCGCCTGCTTTTTCTGTGGTGCTGTCTCCTCCAGCCACTGTTCGGGTGTCTTCACCATGCTATGGATTATCCTCAGTCATTGATCATGACTCGAATTTAACTAGAATATCGACCGTGAAACGACCACTCGAAAATCCGATTCTTCGGTTTGCCTTGTCCGGCGTGATTGTGGCGGCCATTACATTTCTCTGCTTTCAGTGGCTCCATGTCAATTATGCGACCGTCGGATTCGGCTTTCTATTGGCGGTGCTGTTCATCTCCGCAAACTGGGGTTTACGGTACGCGACATTCACCGCCATCCTGGCTACGGTAGCTTACAACTACTTCTTCCTGCCACCACTGTTCCGTTTCACCATTGCAGATCCCCAGAACTGGATCGCCCTGTTGACCTTTCTGGTTACGGCCGTGGTGGCAAGCCAGCTTTCCGAACGCGCACGCCGCAGCGCCCTGTCGGCGCAAGAGCGACGACGTGAATTCGAGAGACTGTACGCCCTGAGCCAACAATTATGGTTAACTGAAAACGCATTTGAATTGCTGAATCTAATTCCTAAAAGCATTGTCGACTCATTCGGGGTGAGCGGAGCCGCAATTTTTGTCGAAGGAAAACAGGATGCGTATTTTTTCGATGGCACGAGCCGGCGTCTATTTCCGCTCGACCAACTGAAGGCAATCAGCGATCGCGGGGAACCGGTGCTCGACCGCGAGCACCGGATTGGGTACGTTCCCTTGCGCATGGGAGTGCGATCCATAGGCTCACTCGCCGTGGCCGGTTGCGATCTCTCGCGCGAGAGCCTCGAAGCCATCGGCAGTCTGGCCGCCATTTCCATCGAGCGGGCCAATACGGTCGAGAAGCTCACCAAAAGCGAGGCTGCCCGCGAGAGCGACAGGCTGCGATCGGTGCTGCTCGATTCCGTTACCCACGAGTTCCGGACACCATTGACCTCGATCAAGGCTTCGGCGGAGACGTTGTTATCCGACATACGGCTCGACAAGCCTCAGCGCGAAGACCTGCTTCAGGTCATCAACGAAGAAAGCGACCGATTGGACCGGTTGGTGG
>JGI12627J18819_10000396_pt1 | contig 14288 bp, 12 predicted proteins | sample TexAe_OM1H0_M2_FD_18819 | JGI IMG/M metagenome (IMG submission 18819)
GGCGTTCGGCGCAATCGTGGCAGGGCTGAAGTTGCGCCGCGAGCGAGGCATCGGCCCGTTCACCATACAGTCGTGCGATAACCTTCAGGGCAACGGCGACGTGACGCGCCGGACGGTGGTCAATCTGGCCCAGCTCGCAGACGTCACGCTCGCGGACTGGATCCAACAACACTGCACCTTCCCCAACTCGATGGTCGACTGCATCGTTCCCGCAACCGGCGAGAGAGAGATCGCTTTGGCGCGGGAATTCGGAATCGACGACGCCGTGCCCGTCACGCATGAGAATTTCCGGCAGTGGGTGATTGAGGATGAGTTCTGCGCTGGGCGTCCGCATTGGGAGAAGGTGGGGGTCACGTTTACCAAGAATGTGCACGACTACGAAACCCAGAAAATTCGCATTTTGAATGCCGGTCACCAGATCATCGCCAATATTGCCGAATTGCTTCACCTCGAGACCGTCTCAGAAGCCATGCATCACCAGAAGATTCACGCGTTCTTTCGGAAGGTGCAGATGGAGGAAGTCGTGCCGCACGTCCCGGCTACTCCCGAGACCACCGCTCGACAATATGTCGACCTAGTCGAGCAGCGCTTCCGCAATACAGCGATCGTCGACACAATACGACGCGTTTGCTTCGATGGGTCCTCGCGTCACCCCGGCATGATCCTGCCGACGGTCAGGGATGGTCTCGCAAAGGGGGTGCCTACCAAAGGGCTGGCCATCGTTGAGGCCGCGTGGGCGCGCATGTGCGCGGGCACGCGAGAAGATGGAAGTACGATAGAACCGAACGATCCTTACTGGGACAATCTGACGACGGTCGCGCGGTTAGCGCGGCTCGACCCATCCGCCTGGTTGGAGATGCGATCAACCTATGGCAGCCTGGCGGACGATCCTCGTTTTGCCCGAGCGTTTGAAGAGAGTCTTTCTGAGATCTGGGCGAAGGGCATCGAAGCCGTCCTGGACGCGTACTGCCAATCTTGAATTCCGAAGAGACGTTCGATGTCGCTTAGCAAGGAAGAGACGAGCGGAATGCCAAGGAGGGTGGTTTCTCTGGAGGATCTCGCGAAGGAAATCTCCACACGCCTTTCGTCCAAGCTCCTTGTCGTCGCGATAGTCGGTCCGCCGGGAAGCGGCAAGTCGACCAAAGCCGCCATGCTCGAAACTGATCTCATGGGCAAGCACGGCATCAAGGTACAGATCCTGCCCATGGACGGGTTTCACTATGACAACGCGGTGCTGAGAGAGCTCAATTTGATCAACAAGAAAGGGGCGCCGGAAACATTCGACTTCGGAGGTCTGGAGGCAGTCCTGAAGCGGCTGGTTGAGAGGAAAGAGGATGTGGCCGTTCCGGTGTTCGACCGAGATGCCGATCTCGCGCGAGCAAGCGCGAGACTCGTCAGGCGAGACACCCGCGTCCTGTTGATCGAGGGAAACTACCTGGTTTTGCGAAACGAACCTTGGGTCCGGCTAGGCAAGCATTTCGATTTGACCGTGATGATCGAGTGCGACGAGCAAGCCCTGCGCAGGAGACTCATGCAGCGGTGGGTCGATCTCGCGCACTCCGAAGAGGAAGCGCTCCGGAAAGTCGAAATGAATGACATTCCCAATGCGCGGCGCGTCGCGGAAGAGAGTCTTCCAACCGATTTCAGCCTCGCCCGTGAGTGCTAGCCACGTGTATTTTCGCTCACGCGCCCGCCAATAGTACGTCCTTGAGCGACTTCCTTTAGGACATCGTTGACTTCTGACATTGGACGCCCGTGGACGGGTAGGCAACTTGAGCATCAACGCCGGCGATCCACTCGCGGGCCAGCCTGACATCCGCCTCCGAAAGCTGGTGACCGGCCGGCACGGTCTTGTGGACCACGTTGGCGCCCCCATCCGAGAGCAGCGCCGAAAGTCTGGCGGCATTGCCGGCCGGAACGATCGGGTCTGCTTGCCCGGAAAGGATGAGCACCGGTTTGCCGTCGAGCCTGGCTCTGGGCGGATCCGACAGAGGCACCATTGCCCGAAGCAGGACTGCGCCGGCGAGCGCGTCCGGCTTGATCAAGAGGAGCGCGGCCGCGATGTTCGCGCCGTTGGAAAACCCCACCGCGACCGGCGCCTCGATGCCATGGCGTTGCCGTGCGCTTTCGACAAATGCGCCGAGCTCCAGGGCGCGCTTGCGCACGTCTTCTTCGTCGAACACGCCTTCCGCCAGGCGGCGGAAGAAGCGCGGCATGCCGTGCTCGAGGACGCGTCCACGCGGCGAGAGCAGGGCCGAACCGCGCGATATCATGGCCCCGAGCTGCAACAGATCGTTCTCGTCTCCTCCGGTGCCGTGCAGCAGCAGGAGCGGAGGTGCGCCGACCCTGCTTCCAGGCTCAAAACGATAGACGAATGAGGAATCGTCCATCATGACGCGGCTCCCTCCAGCTTCGGTAGAACACCCTCGATGTCCTTGCGGTGCGGCTCGAGGAACTTCGGCAGCTTCAGTGCGCGTCCCAGCGTCCCTACCGGCTCATCGACGGCAAAGCCCGGGATGTCGGTCGCGATCTCGAACAGCACGCCACCGGGTTCACGGAAGTAGATCGAGCGGAAGTAGTTGCGGTCCTTCTGTTCGGTCGGGTGCAGTCCGTGATGCTCCACGAGCCTTTGCGCCATTCTGCCTTGCTCGTTGTCGTCGGTCGCGCGGAAGGCGATGTGATGCACGGACCCGCCACCTTGGTGGCCTCTCAAGAATCCCTTCGCCTCATAGATGTCGACGACGCTTCCATTGGCGTCGCCCGCCGCCTTATAGCGGATCACGGAGCCTTCTCGAGCTGTCTCCTTGAAGCCGAACACGTCAGTGAGGATGGCCGCAGTCTTCCACGCATTATCAATCAGCAGCGTCACGCCATAAAAACCGCGGATCGCATGTTCGACCGGTACGTCACCATTGCTCCAGGCCGGCTCATCTTCGGCCCCCGGAACGCCGACGAGAGCCAGTGCCATGCCATCTGGATCAGTGAATGGCAGAACCGATTCCCCGAAACGCTTTTCGAGAGCTTGGTAATGGATGCCTTTTTCAACGAAGCGTTGCGTCCAGTAGCCCAGCGAGCGAAGCGGCACACGGAAGGCGGTCTGGTGGGTTTCGCCAACGCCCCTCCGACCGGGGGGCACTCCCTGCCACGGAAAGAACGTCAGGATCGTGCCCGGCCGACCCGTCTCGTCGCCATAGTAGAAATGATAGGTGGCCGGATCGTCGAAATTGACGGTCTTTTTGACGAACCGCAGGCCGAGATCCCGCGTGTAGAAGCCGAAATTCCGAATGGGATCGCCGGCGATGGCTGTGACGTGATGAAGTCCTGACATCTCTTCCTCCAAATCGAATGAGCTGTTTCGCTCTGTGGCAACATATCGGACGGCTTTGATCTGAGGACAATCCGTGCTTTTATGACGTGTATGTCTACGTTTTGGCAACAATCGAGCGGTGGATGGACAAACTGGCTGGCCTGAGAGCCTTCGTTAAGGTGGTGGAAAGCGGCAGCTTCGCCGAAGCCGGCCGCCATCTGCGGCTCTCACGCTCGGCGATCAGCAAATATGTCGGAGACCTTGAGGAGAGCCTCGGCGTGCAATTGCTGAACCGCACGACCCGGCACGCAAGTCCGACCGAAAACGGCCAGATGTATTTCGAGCGGGCCGTCGTCATTCTCTCGGAGATTGACGCTGCGGACCAGGCGGTCACGCAGCTCCAATCGGCACCACGCGGCCTGTTGCGTATCAATGCGCCGATGTCGTTCGGCACGTTACGCCTCGGGCCGGCGCTCGCCGACTTCATGACGAAGTATCCCGATCTTCAGCTTCAACTTGTGCTGAGCGACGATCTTCTCGACCCTGTCCAGGACGGCTTCGACGTCACGCTTCGCATCGCCGAACTGGAGTCGTCGAGCCTGATCGCCCGCAAGATCGTCGCCGTCGAGCGGGTGGTTTGTGCATCGCCTGACTATCTGCAGCGTCATGGCACGCCGAGCCATCCGCAGGATCTCCGCGATCACGTCTCTCTGACTTACGGCTTTCTGCTGACGGGCAATCAGTGGAAGTTGACAGGCGGCGACGGTGTCCATTGGATCCAGCCGGCCTGGTCGCTGTGCGTCAACAACGCGGAGGTGTTGCGCGACGTGGCGGTGAAGGGCAGGGGTATCGCGCTGATACCGGAGTTCATCGCCGCGGAGGCCCTGAAAAATGGCAGCCTTCAGGCCGTGCTTGCGAACTATTCGGCGCCGCCGCTTGCCCTTTATGCGGTCTATCCGCCCACGCGACATCTTGCGGTCAAGGTCCGGCTCTTCATCGATTTTCTGGTCGATCGGTTCGGATCGGGCGCCGGCTGATTGAGCTAGAGATGATCCGGACCCGAAGGGCCGCGTTAGCACAAAGTGTATAGCGGTTTTCGCGTCCGCTGGCTGGTGCGCGAAGCCTAACAGCGAATTTAGCTTCCTTAAATCCAATTTAATGGCTCACCGATAGGGCGTGACCCTACAGTCCATGTACCGGGTTCAAGATTTCGGAGCTGGACATGTCAATCCCTAGCGTAGCCGTGATGCCTTATAATTTTCAGACGTCTCCGAGGGGACGATCGCGAGGCTATGTCGACGGATACGCTGCGATCATCAAGCGATTTGGTCTGCTTGAACAAGCGCAGGAGCAGCAGCTCGCTCGCCGCTGGCAGGAAAAGCGGGACCAGCGGGCTGCCGATGCACTGGTGACAAGCCACCTCCGGCTTGCCGCAAAGGTGGCGCGCGGTTACCAGGGATATGGCCTTCCGCTTGCCGATCTGATCGCCGAAGCCAATCTCGGTCTTGTCATTGCTGCTTCACGCTTCCAGCCGGACCATGGCTCGCGTTTTTCGACCTATGCGCTGTGGTGGATCAAGGCGACGATCCACGACCACATTCTACGGTCATGGTCGCTGGTCAAGATCGGGACGACCTCCACCCAGAGGAAGCTGTTTTTTCGGCTCAGGCGCGAGATCAGGAAGTTTGCAGGCAACACTGACGTGCTCACGCCGGATACGGTGGAAGCCGTCGCGCGGGAGCTCGAGGTTACGGCGCGCGACGTGATTGAGATGGATAGCCGGCTGGCAGGCGACTTGTCCCTCAACGCGCCCGTCAACCAGGATGGTCAGGTGACTGAGTGGGAGGCCATGCTGGTCGACGATTCGCCCGATCCCGAGGGCATCGTCGGCGAGGAGGACGAGCGCATGCAGCGGACGAAGGCTGTTCAAGCTGCATTGGGTGAGCTGACGGAACGGGAGCGGCGGATCTTCGAGGCACGACGGCTCAGTGAGCACCCGCCCACGCTGGACGAGCTCGGGCGCGAACTGTCCATTTCCAGCGAGCGCGTGCGCCAGATCGAGACCTCCGCCTTTGCGAAGGTGAGGCGCGCGGCCACCGAATATCTCAAGCGCGGAAATGGCTCACGGCTGCCATCGGCAGCGTTGGCGCTCGCTTGATGTCGACGGCTCCACGCGGAGTATGTAAGCTCTCGCATATTTCGTGAAGTGCTTGATTGCTATGTCCGGCAGCGATGAAGGGTGCTACGCTCCTCGCTAACTGCAGAAGCATGCGACGGCCATTTGCATACGCAATCTCCTTGCCAGATAACGTCAATGCTGATCTCCGCCTTCGCAATTTGTCGCCCCATCGACCGGACGTTGATCGGGAGAACGCGCGAATGATCCCTGACACGCTCTCGCAATTGAGGATCCGAGGCGGGCTCGGGATTGGCGTTGCCGTTGTTGCCGCTATGACCGCAGCGGCCCCCGTTCTGTTTGCGCAGGATGGTTCGGTGCCACTTTCGCCGGCAATGCTTGCCGAGATTACTCGCGTAGAGGGCGAAATAGACCGGATCGAAGCGGATACTTTGAAGCGCCTCGCGTCTGTCCCCGACAATCAGGTCCAGCAGATCGAGCTGCTCGGAAAACTGATGCTTTTCGACAAGGAGCTCTCGGTCAATCGTAACGAGGCCTGCGCATTCTGCCACACGCCGGAAACAGGGTTCACCGGACCAATCTCGGAGCTCAATCGGACCACCGGATCGTACCCCGGATCCGTCCGGACCCGTTTCAGCGAGCGCAAGCCGCAGACTCACACCTATGCGCCGCTTGCTCCGGTGCTGCACTACAATGAGGGTCAGGGAGATCTCGTGGGCGGCAACTTCTGGGACATGCGCGCGACCGGGCGACGTCTTGGCAATCCGGCGGCTGAACAGGCGGAGGGCCCACCGGTCAATCCGACGGAGATGGGGTTTCCCGATACGGCGTGCTCGGTGTATCGCGCTTCGCTCCGACCTTATCGTGGTCTGTTCGAGTCTGTGTGGGGGCCGCAAGCTTTCGCGATCGTGTGGCCGGCGAATGTCGAGCAGGTCTGCAATACTCCAGGTCCGCCGCCGTCCAACGATCCGGCGCCCGTGCATCTAAGTGCCGTGGATCGTGGACGAGCCGCCACAACCTTCGATCAAATGGCGCAATCGATCGCCGGCTACGAAGCCTCGCACGAAGTCACTGCATTTTCCTCGAAATACGATGCCGTGCTTGCCGGCAAGGCGAAGTTCACGCCGCAGGAACAGCAGGGCTACGAAATCTTTCGTGGCAAGGGAAGGTGCAACGAATGTCATCGCGACGGCGGGCCCGGAGAAGATCCGCTGTTTACGGATTTTACTGCGAGCAATATCGGGACGCCCGCCAACCCGAACCTTCCCTACTATTCCGAAAACCTGCCGGACAATCACGGCTACGTCGCTAACAAGGATGGCTCCGGATTCATCGATGGAGGGGTAGGAGCTTTCCTCGTCAACGGCCATCCGCTCAGTCAGCCGTCTTCCCTCGATGCACGCTGGAAGCCATTGGCATCGCAGAATCGTGGCAGATTTCAGGTCCCGACACTGCGTAACGTCGACAAGCGGCCTTCGCCGGACTTCGTCAAGGCGTACGGTCACAACGGATACTTCAAGAGCATCAAGGAGATCGTGCACTTCTACAACACGCGCGACGTACTGCCGCGCTGTGCACCGCACGATCCCCGCGAAGGCACCGGTTGCTGGCCGGCGCCGGAGACCACCGAAAACATGAACACCAGCAAGACGGGCAACCTCGGCTTGACTGGCCAGGAAGAGGATGCGTTGGTCGCCTTCATGCAGACGCTGACGGATGGATATGCGCCGCCCCAAAAATAGCCTCGCGCATCCGGCTGAAGCGGGGCGCGGACCGCTGCCTTGGCAATTTAGCCACGAAAGCGCTGTCTGTATTCACTGGGTCCGGTGCCGATGCGTCTCAGAAAGGCTCGCCGCATCACATCGGGATTTGCAAATCCGCAACTCGATGCCACACGCTGCAACGGTCTGTCGGTGTCTTCAAGCAAACGTCGCGCCGAATCGACGCGCGCCATCTCGACGTAGTCCGCGGGCGTCATGCCCGCCTCCTGTTGAAACACGCGCGTGAAATTCCGCACGCTCATTGCGGCCCGCGAGGCGAGCGTCTTCACCGTAAGCTCGAGCGGCAGGTGATCGAGGATCCAGTGCTGGACCCCCTGGATTCGCCCTTCGGTTGCGATCTGGGCCGCAAGATGGGCGCTGAACTGCGACTGGCCGCCAGGCCGCTTGAGGAAGACGACCAGTCGACGCGCGACCGCGAGCGCTACATCGCGCCCGTGATCGTCTTCGATCAGCTTTAGTGCGAGGTCGATCCCGGCGGTTACGCCTGCCGAAGTCCACAGCGAGCCATCGCGGACAAAGATCTGATCAGGTTCAACTCTGGCTGCCGGAAACCGCTCCGCCAGCTCGGCGGCATGCTGCCAATGCGTCGTTACATTGAGGCCGTCGAGTAATCCCGCGGCGGCGAGAAAGAAGGCACCGGTGCAGACCGATCCGTGACGGCGGCTTCGCGGCGCCTGCCGTCGCAGCCAGGCATGCAATGGGGAATCTGCATAGGCCTGCGCGTAATCCGGTGTGCCCGCGACCAGCAGCGTGTCGATCGGTGCCTCATCCTCCAGGATCGAACCATCGGCCACGAGCGACAGGCCTCCCGCCTTTACGGTTCGATCCGGACCGATCGACAACAGACGCACATCGTAGTTGCATCTTGAGGGAGCCTGCCGGTTGGCTTCCAGAAAGGCATCTAGCGGGCCCGAAATGTCCAGCGACTGCGCGTTCGGAGGAACGACGATTGCGATCGGCATGGTATCCATTTCGTGCTCCTCGGCGACATGGGTTTCCCGCCGCGCGCCTCAGCCGGTGACGTCAAGATACCGTTTTGCGCGCCAGGCCTCACCTGAAGAGACCGGCGCACTCTCTTTTTTTGGCCCGCGCCGACATCGCGCGGGCCTCAGGTTCAAGCTAAGCCGTTTCGCCGCGCTTCGGCGTTTGGCTCTAGAGTTTGCCCGCCGCAAATTTGGCAAGTGCCTCGGCAACCCCCTTGCCATAGGCCGGGTCTGCCTTGGCGCAGTTGGCCACGTGCCGCTCCTGGATGTGCCTGGAGGCCTGGCCCACCTGCCGTGCGGTGTTCTCGAACAGCGTCTGCTTTTGCGCGACGGTCATCTTTCGGAACAGATTGCCGGGCTGCTGCCAGTGATCGTCGTCCACCCGGTGATCCCAGTGCGCGGCAGCGCCGGTGATCTCAAGCGGCGGCTCGTTCAGCTGCGGCTGGTCCGTCCACTCACCCAGGCTGTTCGGCCAATAGGCCGGCGTACCGCCAAGATTACCGTCGGTGCGCATGGCGCCATCCCGATGATAGCTGTGGAATGGACATTTCGGTGCGTTGACGGGAATCTGATGATGGTTGACGCCGAGACGGTAGCGCTGGGCGTCGCCGTAGGAAAACAGACGGGCCTGCAGCATCTTGTCGGGCGAATACCCGATGCCGGGCACGACGTTCACCGGCGTGAACGCCGCCTGCTCGACCTCGGCGAAGAAATTCTCAGGGTTCCGGTTGAGCTCGAAATAGCCGACCTCGATCAACGGATAATCCGCCTTCGGCCAGACCTTCGTCAGATCGAACGGATTGAACGGGAAAGCCTTCGCTTGCTCCTCCGTCATCACCTGGATGAACAACGTCCAGCACGGGAAATCCCCGCGTTCGATGCTGCTGAAGAGGTCGCGCTGATGGCTCTCGCGGTCCTTGCCGACCAGTGCCTCGGCCTCGGCATCGGTCAAGTTCTGGATGCCTTGCTGGGTACGGAAGTGGAATTTCACCCAGGTGCGCTCATTGTTCGCGTTGATCAGGCTGTAGGTGTGGCTACCGAAGCCGTGCATGTGACGGAAGCTCTTCGGGAGGCCGCGCTCGCTCATGATGATGGTGACCTGATGCAGCGCCTCGGGGAGCAGCGTCCAGAAATCCCAGTTCATATCCGGATCCCGCATTCCCGTGCGCGGGTGCCGCTTGATCGCATGGTTGAGGTCGATGAAGCGCAAAGGATCACGGAAGAAGAAGACTGGGGTATTGTTGCCCACCACGTCCCAATTGCCTTCATCGGTGTAGAACTTGAGCGCGAAGCCACGGATATCACGTTCCGCATCGGCGGCGCCGCGCTCGCCGGCGACGGTCGAGAACCGCGCGAACATCGGTGTCTGCTTGCCAATTTTCGCGAAGATCTTGGCTTTGGTATAGCGCGTGATGTCGTGGGTGACAGTGAACGTGCCGTGGGCGCCCGCGCCCTTGGCGTGCATGCGCCGCTCCGGGATCACTTCCCGGTGGAAATGCGCCAACTTCTCGATCAACCAGACGTCCTGCAGCAACGCCGGGCCGCGCGGCCCCGCCGTCAGTATGTTCACATTGTCCGTTACAGGCGCGCCGGACGCGTGCGTCAGAAACGGTCGTTTGCTCTCGTCATTCATTGGACTCTCCTGGGGTAAAACGGTTGAACGGAATTTGTCACCTCGGCTTCAATAGGAGAATGACAAGGGAACTATCGGATTGAGAGGCAACGCCTCATAATCCAGGTGCCGCGAGAGGCGAGCGCAGCGAATGCGTCCCTCTCGCAAAGCCACGGCTACGATCAGCGACGCCGCTTCGCGCGTTCGTGGAAGATCGATCCGATGAAATCGATGCTGGTTCGCGCGGCCAGTAGCGATGTGATCCCCGAGGGGTCATAGGGTGGTGAAACCTCGACAAAATCCACGCCCACCACCTCGAAGCGTCTGGCGACCTCGCGTAGAAGGTCTTTCGCTTCGTAATAGGTGAAACCACCGTGACTGATGGTCGCCGTCCCTGGCGCGATCGAGGGATCGAAGCTGTCGATGTCGATCGACACGTAGACGCGCTCCCTATCCGGAATGTGCGCAAGCGCTGCTGTCGCGCCGATCGTACGAAACTTCCTCAAGGGGACGACGTGGGTGCCGTAGGCCTTCGCCGCCTCGTAGTCCCTCTTGCTGACCGAGGCCATATTGTGAGGCCCGAGCGTCGTGATGCCCTTGACATGCGCCATCTCCGAGGCCCTGCGCATCGGACTGCCGTGTCCCCATGTGATGCCGTTGCGCTCGTCGATGAAATCGAAATGCGCGTCCAGGTGCACGATGTGGATCGGCTTCTCATTGGAATAGGCTGCTACGGTCGCCATGGTGATGGCGTGGTCGCCGCCGAGGATGTACGGCATGGTGTTGGCGTCGAGCAGGGCGCGCACCGCGAGCTCGGCATTTGCCAGGCTGCGCTTGGTGTCGGCGTAGATGACGTCGCTGTCGCCGGCATCGACGATCTTGACTTCTTCTGCGGTGAGATAGGTCACCTCGTCCTCGAAATCGAAGACGCCTTCCGGGCCAAAGCCGTGGAACATCGATACGTCGCGAATCGCGCGCGGCCCAAAGCGTGTTCCGACGCGGTAGCTTGAGGCGGTGTCGATCGGTATGCCGAGGACGGCGACGTCGGCGCCGTCGAGCTTGTCCCAGTCAGTGCAGGCGGGTTGGCCTGCAAAAGTCGCAAGGCCCACAAAGGGCAGGTCCATTCGCACCGGCATGTTCCGGCTTACAGGCTTCATGTCCATTGCAATCTCCTCTTCGATAAGGCCGACCGGGATTCGGATCGGTCCGGTTGATTCCATTCAGCAGATTTCGCCGATGACGCCCTCGCGCTCATAGGCGCGGCGAACCGCAGGCAGTGCAGTAACCATGTCGAGCAGCTTTGCGATGTGGGGGCGCGTGCGAGGCGGGGTGCTCATCGCCCGAGCCCAGCGGGCGAGCATCACGAGGTAGAAATCGGCAGCGCTCAGCGTCTCACCCAGAAAGAGTGGTCCGTTTGCTTTCAGGTGCTGCTCGATGATGTCAAGGTAGGCGCCGGCGCGTTTCTCGGCACCGTGCTTGACGACCGCGGTAGCGGCGGCGTCATCGCCCGTCAGCCGATCCGGATATTGCCAGATCATCAGCTCTTCCTGCAGCGAGTTCGTGAGGAAGGTCATCCACTGGTAGAACCTGGCGCGCTCGGGCGTGCCCACCTTGGGAGCGAGGCCGGCTTCTGGATGCTGATCAACCAGATGGAGGACGATCGCGGCGGCCTCGAACAGCACCAATTTCCCATCGACCAAAGTGGGAATGCGGCCGTTCGGATTGATCTTCAGATATTCCTTCGACTTCTGGGCGTTGCTTGCGCGGTCCACCAGCACAAGATCGTATTTTTGACCGAGCTCTTCGAGCACCATATGAGGTGCGGCGTTGGCATTGCTTGGAAAGTAATGAAGCTGGTACATGGTCTCCTCGGAGTTCGTGTTTGCACGCTCCGAGAATTAGAAACCTCGCCGTTTGGCCGCAACGAGCGAAGTCCGCCAGTCCTGGCCAAAGACCCATCGATCTTGGCCATCATCGCAAACGTCAGCTGTCAGCCAGGCATCGGCCCAACATTTCGCGATGGTTCGTGCCTCATCGGGTGTGGCCGATGGCAGCGGGCGCCGGATTGATAGATGTTGGTTCCGTCCCGACCAATCTCCATATAGGTGATCTATCAATCGGAGTGCCGGCTCGATGAACCTAAGCGGGTTGTCGCTGCGCGATCTCGAATACGTGGTCGCGATTGCGGATCATGGCAGTTTCGTGCGCGCGGCCGAACATTGCCGCGTTGCGCAGCCGTCGCTGTCCGCGCAGGTGCGCAAGCTGGAGACGTGGCTGGGGATTGTCATCTTCGAGCGCACGACGAGGCGCGTGATTGTGACAGTCGACGGGAACTCCTTTATTGAACAGGCCCGTCGCGTGCTGGCGGAAGCGCGGCTCCTGTTTACGATCGCCCAACGGTCGGACGCACCATTTGGCGGGTCATTGCGCCTCGCGGCGATTTCGACGCTTGGGCCCTATCTCTTCCCGCGGATCCTTTCAGGCCTGAAGAGGAAATATCCCGACCTCAGTCTCGTCCTAAGCGAGGGACTGACCGGCGAGCTCGTGCCGAAGCTGATCGACGGCCAGATCGATGCGCTGCTGCTGTCCTTGCCGCAAAGCGATTCCAATGTCGAGACAGCGTCAATCTTTTCAGAGCCGTTCCTGCTGGCATGCCCAAGGGGGCACCCGGCGACGCGAAGAGACGGGCCGACCTGGGACGAGCTCGATGCCGAGGAACGCCTGTTGCTGGAGGAGGGGCATTGTCTCCGCGAGCAGGCGCTGGCCGGCTGCTCTGGGCCCGGCCGGAGCAATCGTCTCGCCACCAGCCTGGAAACGCTGAAATACATGGTCGCGGCCGGTGAGGGATGTACGCTTGTGCCGGCCCTTGCGGTCTCCGAGCGGGACGCCGTCGTGTATTCGATGCTGCCGCCTGCGACTTACGCCCGAAAAATCGGGCTCGCCTGGCGCAGAAGCGACCCGCGTGGACCGGAGTTTTCCGCGCTCGCCGGCAGATTGAAAAAGATCGCAGGCTCGTTTGATGTCGAGCTGCAGCCAGTGTGATGCTCGTCGGTAAGGTCGCGCGGCCGCGACGTCGTTCTGTGGTCTTTTCGGCGGCATAAGGGAACTCGGCCGATGATCTCGCCGATTTGAGAGATCGTGAAGCGGCAGCAGCTTGGGTCGACGGTCATGCGACCGCATATAGAGGACAGCGGGCAACGCTCCCCCTGGCTTGCCCGTAGAAGCGGTCCCAGCTCGCTCATCCCTCAGCCCCCAGGCGAGCTGGGTCCGGTCTTCTTTGGCGTGGGGAAAGTTTCGCATGTTCTAAAGTCGGCCTTGGTGCTCAATGTCATCAGCCAGCGGGGAGCAGCGGTCAGGATCGTGAATCGTTTTGAAGGTGTAAGGCGCTGACGCCTCTTATGAGGACAAGCGAAGGAGAGGGTCTATGCACTCGGCTCTTGCAGGTACATTCATCATTCTGAGTATCGGCATTCTAGTGGCCCACGCGATGGATGCGTTTCGCTCCGGCTCGTGATTTGGGCGACTGAACCGATTAGCAATCGGCGTACATCGCGCCGACCGGCGGACGTTGTATCTAAAGGCAGAACTGTCTTCGGTGCGCGGAGGTCGCGTAGGTGCGGGCGCGATCGGGATGCCAGTTTTTATCTAGCGGAGACCGGGCGATTTCCAGTCTCTGCTTTTGGGATCGATGGTCTGCATGTTCATGTCACCATAGTCCCTCCAGGATTGCTGGCGGAGCAGTCATGACGCCGCTCCGGCATTTCATGACCATCGGTCACTTTCGCACCATGTGATAGCTGAGCTCTCCGGGATCGGTGAGGTCGGGCACCTTCCAGCCGTCGAGGTCATATTCGGCCATGCAATCTTCTGCGAACCCCTTGAACCGGTCGGCATTGCCGGAGGCCTGTGCGCCGAACAGGCAATAGCGGCGGATTTCCTCGGTCGAGCCGCCATAGTTGATCTCGTAGAGCTCGTGGCGCCCGCCGAATTCACTTCCCAGACAATCCCACAACAGCTTGAGCAACTTCACGCGTTCCTCGGCCTTGTAGCCGTTGGAGCCGCGCAGGTAGCGATCGAGATAGGGACGGATCTCGTCGTTCTTGAAATCGCTGGAGTGGCTGTTGAGATAGATCAGGCCGGAAGCGACGGTTTGCTCGATCAGATACTTCACCTTGGTATAGGCCATGGTGGCAATGATCTGATAGGCGTTGCCGGGATCCATGTTCGGCAACAGATAGTCGCCGATCCATGGCTTGGGATCGCGCACCATCGCGTCCGACAGGCTCCAGAACAGGTTGCGCCAGGCGATCACCTCGCCGACATTGGCTTGCACGCCGCGATAATCCTTGGTGCCCGCAGCCTCGGTCGCCTTCAGCAGAAGTCCGCTGATGAAGTCGAGCTTGACCGCAAGACGGGTGCAGCCGTGCACGACGAAACGCGGCAGGAAGCCGGTCCGCGGGAAGAAGTT